>Ga0134126_10008215_pt1 | contig 13126 bp, 13 predicted proteins | sample KB31752_FD_96881 | JGI IMG/M metagenome (GOLD analysis project Ga0134126, IMG submission 96881) | Terrestrial soil microbial communities with excess Nitrogen fertilizer from Kellogg Biological Station, Michigan, USA - KB3-175-2 | ecosystem: Environmental > Terrestrial > Soil > Unclassified ...
ATTCTGCGGGCCATAGCCATTTGGCCACCATAGCTTTGGATTAGACATATGCAGCGCCGCGGTTGTTTTCGGATCGAACACGACGACCTGCGTTCTGTGCGGCGCGAGTGTGATTCTGCGTGAAAACTTTACGTCGCCGAAGCTGCCTTCCAGCACGCCCTTCTGCTGCTTTTCCGAAGTATTCTCAACCGTTGTCTTGACGGTGACATCGGCAGTGTCGATGCGTGGCAACGGTAGATCCGTGGTGATGTACGGGTTCTCAATGAGTACAGGCCCGGATGCGGACAGCCACACCTTCTGCCACAGCCCTGTATCGCGATCAGCGACCGAAGGCAGCCAGTCCCATCCGATGGTCGACAAAAACGTGGGCCCATCGATGGCCGTGATTCCACCGTTCAGGCCTACTCCATTGGCAATCGTGTGTTGGTGCGGAACTCCTGGATGAGGCTGCGGGAATACCTGCACTGCCAGTACCGCCGTCTTGCCCGCCTTTACAAGATTTGTAATGTCGAATCGCCCACGGATGAAGGCGCCCTCAATGGTGCCCACGTGGGTTCCATTTACCCATACTTCCGATCGAAAATTCGCTCCATCAAAGTGGAGAGTCACGTATCGGTGCGCGTAGTTGTTTGGAACAGAGAATGTGGCGCGGTACCAGTAGGAGGTCTTGTTCAGGCTCTCAGGAATCGGACGGCTATTCTCTCCATACAGAGGTTCCGGAAACACCCCATCGTTCACCATGCTGGTCAGCACCGTGCCTGGTACGGTTGCTGCCAACCAGTTTTGCGGCTGGTACGTTTCAGACGAAATCGCGGAGCCTGCATCGGGAACCTTGGCGGCATCCTGCAGTTGCCATCCAGAACTTAGCTCAACAGGCGTAGCAAGAGCCGTCTGCGCTTGCATTGGACTGCAGCGGAACGCAATAACGGCCAATGCGACGACGAGCCAGGCAGGCATTTTTCGAAAAGCGGGCATGTTTCCTCTCTCTGCTGCGATCAACGAACATCTGGATGAGGTCAGATAGGAAGGCTGCCCATGCGCATGGAATTCCACGACGGCGAACCTCAAGTGTGCCATACGGAAACAATATATGCGCGGCCTTGCAAGATGCACAACGCGAGATGTATCGGGCGTTGGTTGCGCCGGTGTCGAGATTCAAGCTGTTCGTCAGGTGTGACGGTGGCAGTTTGTCAAACTGTCGCGAGGCTATCGCACTGGACCGCGGCAAATCATGGTTGCGACGTAGGCCGCACCAAAACCATTGTCGATATTGACGACGGTGACGTTGGGGGAGCAGGAGTTCAGCATTCCCAGCAGAGCTGCCAGGCCGTGAAAGGAAGCTCCATAACCAATGCTGGTAGGCACGGCAATCACAGGAACACTGACGAGTCCGCCGACCACGCTGGGCAGAGCGCCTTCCATTCCCGCGCAGACGATAATCACGCGCGCGTACTGCAGCGCCTCGCGATGAGCGAGCAGCCGATGCAGTCCGGCGACACCGACATCGTAGAACCTGTCGACTTCACCTCCGAAGATGTCGATGGTGATTGCGGCTTCTTCCGCCACGGGAATATCGCTGGTACCGGCGCACACGACGGCGATGCGCGGTTGATTCGGGTCAGCGATCTTTTCTTTTTGGCGAAAAGTAATGGCGCGCGGTACAGGAAAATATTTCGCAGCGGGAGTTCGCTGCCTCACTGCGTCGAATGTAGATGGGTCGGCGCGGGTGGTGAGCACCTCTACGCCGCTGGCTGCCATGCGCCCGAAAATTTCAGCCACTTGTTCCGGCGTTTTTCCGGATGCCAAAATGACTTCCGGCAAACCGGTGCGGAGAGGCCGGTGATGATCGACTTTGGCAAAGCCGATATCTTCAAACGGCAGGCGCGCAAGTTCCGCCGAAGCCGTCTGTGGCGACACGGTTCCTTTCTTGACATCTTCGAGCAGGCGCAGCAGCGTTTCCTGATCCATGGTCGTTCGCTCTTTCTGAATTATTCGCTCGGCGCAGTCTGGTAGATCGCGAGCGCAGTTTGCATGACCAGCTTCAAGGGCACCCCGTGCTGTTCTGCGCAGCGGCGGCAAGCTTCATACTCTGGGGCCGCATTCACTTCAACACCGTTCAGCAAGCCGATTTTAATCTTGATTTCGCCCCACGCGGTTCGAACGCTGACGAATTTGCGATCGAGGCAGGCGCGTTGTTCCTCACGAATCCTCACTCCCAGAGTGCTGGTCTCACGAAATAGAAGTTGCTGCAGTGGCTCGACGTGCGCGCGATCGCACAGAATCGTAATCAGCGTTGCCAGCCTGTTTTTCTTCATGTGTACGGACGAGCACATCACGTCCAGAGCGCCGGCCTGCAACGCGCGCTCTGTGAAATCGCCAAGGATCTGAGGATTCAGGTCGTCCACCGCAGTTTCCATCACGACGACGGTGTCTCCAGCCATCGATTTGATTTCTCCGGAATCGCCGACGCTGAGACGCACGACATTCGGAAAGCGTTTGGGATCGCGCGATCCGGCTCCGTATCCGATTTCGTCGACGCGCATCGCGGGCGCTGGTCCGAAGGTGCAGTTAAGCGCGCGAACCAGCGCGGCCCCCGTCGGTGTGACCAATTCCATCTGGATTCCGGAGGAATAGGTCGGCACTCCCTGCAGCAAATCCATCGTGGCGGGTGCGGGAACAGGGAAGGTTCCATGCGCGCATTCGACCGTGCCTCCACCTACGTTCAATGGCGAGCAAATCCATGAGTCAACGCCGAGAGCGTGCGCACCTACGCTGCCAGCTACGATGTCCACAATGGAGTCGACTGCGCCGACTTCGTGGAAATGTATTTTCTCAATGGGTACGTTGTGAATCTTCGACTCCGATTCGCCCAGTAACTCGAAGGCGCGGATGGCTGTTGCCTTCGCTGCTGTGGCAAGAGGGGCGCTTTCGATCATCTTTCGAATCACGCTGAGGGAGCGGCCGTGGTGATGATGTTCGTGATGGGAATGATGATGTGTATGCGTGGAATTGGCTGCGGCTTCAGCGCTGGCGCCATCGACCAGCACGCGTACCTTGCTGGCGTTGATTCCGCTGCGATCCACTTTTTCGATTTCAAGAGTTGCGCCGACATCCAGAGAGGCGACTGCATCGTGAAGCAATCTTGGATCGACGCCCGCATCGACGAGCGCACCCAGAAACATGTCGCCGCTGATTCCTGCAAAGCATTCAAGATAAGCAATTCGCATAAGTTTTTAGAGTCCCAAGGGCATCGCTCGTGCAAGCGCTGCACGGTCGAGGCGACAGATCTATTGCAGGTTGACGGAACGAATCGCCTCCACCGGAAGGATGGCGTTCATCGAGCCGGAACGATAGCCTTCGCAGTCCAGCGTGACATATTTAAAGCCCAGAGCGCGGAAGCCAGCGGTCATGCGATCCATAGTTTCCATGTTCAGCGCGCGCGGCATTTCTTCACGGGCAATTTCAATGCGAACCATCTCTCCGTGATAGCGAACGCGGAATTGGCGGAATCCCATCCGATGCAATAACGCTTCGCCGTCTTCCACCTGCTGCAATACTTGCCGGGTTACAGGGCGTCCATATTCGACACGAGAAGAGAGACATGCCGACGCCGGTTTATCCCAGATGCGCAATCCCGCCTGCAGCGCCAGCGTGCGAATGTCCTGCTTGGTCAATCCAGCTTCGGCCAGCGGAGCCAACACTCCGTGCGCGGTGGCCGCTTTTTGGCCGGGGCGGTATTCGCCAAGATCGTCAACGTTCATGCCATAGGCCAAGTGTTGAAATCGAGATCCTCGATGGGCTTTTTCCATTACGGAGAAAAGTTCGTCTTTGCAATGAAAGCAGCGAGTCGCGTCATTCTTCACATATTCCGGATCGTCCAATTCTGCGGTCGCCAGAACCTGGATTGGAATCGAATGCTCCCTGGCAAATCGCAACGCATCTGCAAAGTGCGCGCGCGACAGGCTGGCCGAGTCGGCAATAACGGCCAGCATAGACTCGCCCAAAACACGATGCGCCGTATAGGCCAAATATGCCGAGTCAATTCCGCCGGAATAAGCGAGGAGCACGCTTCCTAGTTCCCGGATGCGATTTTCGAGATTCGATTGTTTTTGCGAAATTTCCATAGATGCGTGAACCGACTTACAACATCCAGTCTAGACGTCATTCCCTCGGTGAAAGAATGGCTGAACGCCGGACGACTGATGTAACAATGCTTGCTCCTCGCGGGAATTGAGCGGTTTATAATTTTGCGCGACATCCATGGCCAGGCGAAAATATGCTTCATCACCGGGAGGTATGGCCGCAGTTATGGAGTGGCCTAATGTATATCGAAGGGCCAGCGCGGCTTGATCGGGAAAATTCGCGGGCTCGTACCAGCAATTGGGGTACGGATGATCCTTCTTCTGGGAAACGGGCCAAACTGTCTTCGCCATGCTTTTGATGGCCAGCATGCCCACTCCTTTTTCCTGCGCTTTCTGGATGACCGTGGGGCCGAAATTCGCCTGTGAGACCAGCACCCAGTTGACAGGGAAGAGGACGGTGTCGAACGGATATCTGTCCATGGCCGCCACCGCCGTCTCCACCGAGTGCGCGGAGAAGCCGATGAAACGGACTTTTCCTTCTTTGCGTGCCGCTTCGAAGGTCTCCATAGCGCCGCCTGGTCCCAGCACCTGGTCTAATTCAGCCATCTTGGTGAGTGCGTGAAATTGGTAGAGATCGACGTGGTCCGTTCGGAGCAGCTTGAGAGATTCTTCCAGCGCAGCGCGCGAACCGGCCTTATCGCGCTTGCTTGTTTTGCAAGCTAGAAAACTATTTGCACGATAGGCCGCCAGGGCGGGACCGAGCAATTGCTGTGCGTCGCCATAACTGGGAGCCACGTCAAAATAGTTGATACCGCGATCTACCGCTTCCGCAACAATGCTTTTGCAAGCCGAAGGAGTTCTGTCCATCACCACAATGCCGCCCATGCCAACGATGGAAAGATGGATGTCTGTCTTGCCCAACCGCCGTCGCGGAATCGGGTCGGTATTCTTTACGGAGCCGGATGCGGCCCATGACGAAGAAAAATTTCCGCTGGAGGCTGCAATGGTTGCGAGCGTTCCTTGTTTTAAGAAGTCTCGACGTTCCATGGGTTCCTCCTGGGCTGGATTTGACCCGAGCGCAAGGCGCGCAAAATATGATGCCATTGTTTCACGGTCATTCACTGGACCGCGCCGCTACGATTTCAGCATAGTCTGTATCTGGCGGCATTTCTACACGGCTCGGATCGGGTCAACATTGAGACATGAAGTATGATGCAGCAATTTTCGCGACGTACCCGTTGGAACCTTGAAAAGACCGCGTATGCAGCGGTCCTGGAACGATTGCGCGCCGATGACAAGCAGATTTTTGATCTGACCGCATCGAATCCGACGACGTGCGGATTCCAGTACGATCAGGTCGGAATTCTTGGCGAGTTGAGTCGACCGGAATGCCTTGAGTACGAGCCTGATCCACGCGGTCTGTCGATCGCACGCGATGCCGTGGTCGAATACTATGCCAATGCCGCGGCAACTCAGATGTTGGCCGAGCAGATCTTTTTGACGACCAGCACCAGCGAGGCATACAGCTATCTGTTTCGACTGCATTGCGATCCCGGCGCGGAGATCCTGATCGCACAGCCCAGCTATCCCCTGTTCGACTTTCTCGCCGATCTGGACGATGTGCGCCTGGTGACGTATCCGCTTTTTTACGATCACGGATGGCACATCGATGTGGCGGCACTTGAGGAACGCATTACATCGCGAACTCGCGCCGTTGTTGTGGTCCATCCCAACAATCCGACCGGACATTTCACTTCGCCCGCGGAACGGAAAATGTTGGAGCGGGTTTGCGAGGAGCATGGGCTGGCGCTGATTGTCGATGAAGTATTTCTCGACTATGCCTTTGAGACGGCGGATCTGCGCGAGAACGCCCTCGCGAGCTTTTCCGTCGGAGAACATCCGGTGCTGACTTATGTGCTCAGCGGGTTGAGCAAGGTGGCTGGATTGCCGCAAATGAAGGCAGCCTGGATTGCAGCGTTTGGTCCAGAGCCGCTGCTGAAAGCTGCTATGGCGCGTTTGGAGATCATCGCTGACACATTTCTCTCGATGAATGCGCCAGTACAGCATTCCCTTCCGTATCTGCTGGCGAATCGCAGGGGTATGCAGCAACAAATTCTGCAGAGGGTGCGCGAAAATCTAGCTACGTTAGATCGACAGCTTGCCGCTGCGCCAGCGGTGTCGCGCCTGCGTGTCCAGGGCGGATGGTACGCAATTTTGCGAGTGCCTGCGTTGATGGGCGGGGACGAGTTGGCGATTCGTCTGATGGAACGGGATCGCGTGGTCGTGCATCCAGGGCACTTCTACGGATTCGATGGGGATGGCTGGATCGTCCTCAGCTTGTTGCCGCCGTGGGCCGAATTTGACGAGGGAGCGACGCGGCTGCTTGGTTCGATTGCTTGAGAAGACAATCGCGAGCGCGTGACCGCACGCTCTACGAGCTGATCAGGAATGGATTCGTTTCCCGTTCTTCGCCGATTGTCGTCGAAGGTCCATGACCTGGAATGACTCTGGTCTCATCCGGGAGCGCCAGGACCCGCTCTTTCAGCGAACGCAAAATCTTTCGGAGATCGCCGCCGGGAAGGTCTGTGCGGCCGATGGAACCAGCAAAGAGGGTGTCGCCCGCCAGCACGAGCCTGGGATTTGGCATGTGCAGGCAAATGCTGCCCTCTGTGTGTCCGGGAGTATGCAGCACCTGCGCGGGCTCGCCGGCAATCGTGAGCGCCAGCAGATCAGAGGCATCGACATCGGGGGCGGAGATCTCAGGCGCGGGTACACCCAGCCAGCCTGCCTGCATGTCCATCATCTTTAACAAAGGCAGATCGTTCTGGTTCATGTAAATTGGCGCGCCGGTGGCACGTTTCAGTTGCGCCGCACCGCCTACATGATCAATGTGGGCATGGGTAACGATGATCTGCTCCACGGTCAGGCGGTGGCGTTGAAGAAAGGCTAGAATCCTGCCGATGTCCGCGCCGGGATCGACGACCGTAGCCCGCAGCGAAGTCTCGTCCGCGAGAATACTGCAGTTGCAGGCGAGCGGACCGACGGGAAATATCTCGTGAATCATAGTCAAGAGAGCAGTGAAGAAGGCCGGGTAACTTCAAGCAACGCGGACGCGAAGAACGCAAGAAGGCGAAATTCTGGCGATTTACCTCTGGATTCGGCGTCCTTGTGGCTCAACTTTTACTTCTTGTGCGGAGTGCTCTGCGCCGGCGCCGATTGAACTCCCTGCAACACCGAACGGCCTGTGCTGTGGCGCGCGACCATTACCGTCAACGTTATGGAAGTGACCGCGAAGACGATCGCACACCACGTAGTCACCTTGGTGAGGAGATTGACAGTTCCGCGGGGGCCGAAGGCGGTCTGCGAGCCCTGGCCGCCAAACGCACCAGCCAGATCCGCGCCCTTGCTGGGCTGCAGCAGGATAATTCCGATCAGAACAAAACAAACGACGACGTGAAGTGCGGTAAACAGATAAATCATCGGGTCACTTTCAAGTAGGAAACTGTGCGCGATGGCGACGGACGCCTGGTTCCTGGTGCGGAAGGGGGGACTTGAACCCCCATGCCTTTCGGCGCCACCCCCTCAAGATGGTGTGTCTGCCATTTCACCACTTCCGCGGAATGCGCTTTGTCCAACTATACCATCTGGGCTGCGGGTTTCGCTGCCGTCGAGGGAGCTGCATGGGGCGATACTCGGCCACGGCACCGGTTGATCCGACTGTACAGGAGAGACTTGCGGGCCGAAGGGTAAGGGTACAACAGGAATCCGGTTGCGACCATCTGAGCTGACAGAGGAGATATCACCGTGTCCAATAATGACAATGCAATTCGCAACGTCCGGTCCATTATCCAGGTACTTCACGATGGCCAGCGAGGCATGGCGGCGATCGGAGCTGAGCTGAAGAATGAAGCTGCCAAACATTACTTTCTGCAAGAAACCCAGTTGCGTGCGGAGTATGCGGCGGAGCTGGAGAACGAACTCCATCGCCTCGGAGTCCACGATGTGAAAGAAGGCGGCACCGCGGCGGGTACGGTTCACCGTGTCTGGGCGGATTTGAAGGCGCAACTTGGGGGCGGCGACCATACGCTGCTACAGACCGCGGAAGAGGGGGAGGACGAAGCCAAGGAGAAATATGCGGAAGCGCTGAACGAAACCATGCCCGGGAATATCACGGGTTTGCTGCGCGAACAGCAGGCTCACATCCTTGAAGCCCACGACAAGATTCGCAACTTTCGAGACAGCACCGCTGCATAGGAATGATGTCGATTGCGCGGGCACTTTGTCGTTTGGACGAAGTTGCTGTATCCAATCGCTAGGATCCCGGTGTCTATGATTTGGACGATAGCGCTGGGAAATAGACGCCAGCATGAATGCATGATCGCTTCCGGGATAGCTCGGGTCGGGATTTCAGGATGGACGTATCCTCCGTGGCGCGGCGTATTTTTCCCAAAGGGTTTATCTCAAAAAAAGGAATTGGAATACGCTGCGAGCATTTTTCAGACGATTGAGATTAACGGAACGTTCTACTCGTTGCAGCGCCCATCCAGCTATCAGTCATGGGCCGACCGCACTCCACAAGACTTCATGTTTTCGGTCAAAGGGCCGCGATATATCACCCACATGCTCCGCCTGCGAAACGTTGAAGCTCCTCTGGCAAACTTCTTTGCCTCCGGCATTTTGAAGCTGGGCGCGAAGTTGGGGCCAATCCTGTGGCAACTGCCGCCAAGTTTCAAATACTCAAGGGAGCTAATTGAAAGTTTTCTCGCGCTATTGCCGAGAGATACACACGAGGCGATCGAACTAGGGAAGAAACATGACGACATGGTGGAGGGAAGATCTTTCCTGGAGACAGACCAAAACCGGCCACTTCGCCACGCCATGGAAATTCGGCACCCCAGTTTTGTTGTGCCAGAGTTCATTGCGCTGCTGCGCAAATATAAAGTCGCATTGGTGTGCGCGGACACCGTTGAATGGCCGCGTTTGATGGATGTCACGTCGGATTTTGTTTACTGTCGGCTGCACGGTTCGGAAGTGTTGTATTCGAGCGGCTACAGTAATGCGGCAATTGAAGAATGGGCTGGACGCGTCGCGGCCTGGGCAAAGGATGGCGAATCGAGCGATGGCGACTTTGCCAGCACGAAACGAGCGGCGATACGGGCGAAGAGGGATGTATTTGTGTACTTCGACAATGATGCGAAAGTTCGCGCACCCAGAGACGCGAAGCGATTGCAGGCTCGGATGGGCGAATTGTTACTACCGTGACCGAAGAAGAGAGGTCGCAATGCCATACGCTTGGAGACTCTCGAAATCGTCGAATCTCTCGATTTCCGATGTTCGCCGGATGAATTCCCGCTTGATGCGAAGGACAACAACGCGCATTCGCGACTCATCTGATTTAGGTACGGGGATATATCCCTATGGAGCGAAACAATGCCAAAGGACGAACATAATAAAGCCGCCGAACTTCATGAAAACGCAGCCAAGTCCCATCGCACCGCAGCCGAAAGTCATGGCCGCGGAGAGCATGACAAGGGATTTGAACACTCAACGCAAGCCCACGAGCACTCCACGCGCGCCCATCAAAGCTCGACCGATGCCCACGAGCGCTCCAGGATGAGCCGATCGGAAGCAGCTTCAAAGGGCGGCAAATCTTTGAGCCAGGAGGAGCACGCCCGCGCAGGCTCTCAATCGCACAAGAACGACAACCGCTAACCGCTGGCTACAGTGGACTCGGCAGGACGGTGCACATCCGAAAATGAGCATCGTCCTCCGAACTGGCTTTGCTGCTAAATTCATTCTTCTGCTGACAATGGCTTTGCTACAGTAGCACTAGAATGCACGCCCGCATCTTGCCGCTGATAGTCCGATTGCTCGATTTTTTTACGATCGCGTTCAGCGCGCTATTTCCTTTGCTCAATCCTTTTGGGTCCGCAATATTGTTTCTGGGACTGGTCGGGCCGGCGGACGCAAGTGTGTATCGGCGCCTGGCCCGGAGAGTTGCGCTTTATAGCGTCTTATTTCTGGTTTTCGTCGATTTGGCGGGAGCCCTGGTACTCACGTTCTTTGGAATATCGCTTCCTGTGATCCAGGTCGCAGGCGGACTGGTTCTTGCCTCCCTGGGCTGGAGATTATTGAGCCAACCCGATGCACCCGACGCAGTCGAAACGTCGGGGCATTCCAAGTCACTCGAAGAGCTGGATTCCCAGGCCTTCTATCCATTTACTTTTCCATTGACTGCCGGGCCAGGTGCTGTCGTGGTGACCCTGACGCTCGCCGCGCACGCAGAACAATCGCGGTCGGTTGACATCATCGTCAACCAGGTGGGGCTTTTCCTGGCAATCATCGTGTTGTGCGTGATGATTTATTTCGCTTACGGTTACGCGCCCGCCCTGGCACGCAAGATATCCCGGCAGACAGTTCACGGGATTCTGCGGATTATCTCCTTTATTTTGCTCGCCATTGGTGTACAGATCTTTTGGCGTGGAGCGGAAGTGTTGCTGCGGGAAGCCCTACGCATTCACGGCTAGCGCGGCCTTTGTTTGTTGGGCTTTGGGCGCCAGGCGGATTTCTGGTGCGATGAAGAGGTGAGCTCGGGACGAATGCAGCCGCGTTCGGTACAATCACGGCCAATGCGGTAGCCTACGATGCAGCCGGAGATGTGATCAACGACGGCACCAACATGTACGAGTACGACGCGGAGGGCCGCCAGACCGGGGTGCTGAATATGCAGAACGGACTGACCGGCTATGTGTACGATGCGGAAGGGCGACGGATCGAAAAGGTGCAGGTGCAGGGATGGAACACGCCGAACCCGCAAAGTGTGATCCAGAATGAATACCTGCTGGGGCTGGGCAACGAGCAGGTGACAGTGCTGGACGGCAGCGGCAACTGGCAGTGGACCAACGCCTATGCGGGCGGAAAACAGTTGGCTACCTATTCCGGATCGAGCACCTACTTTGCGGTGACGGACTGGCTGGGATCGAAGCGCATGGATCTGAGTGTGACCGCTCCCTCGACGGTCTCGGTGACGCAATCCTGTACTAACCTGCCTTACGGCGATGGACAGAACTGCACCGGATCGGATGTGAACCAGCTTCACTTTACCGGCAAAGAGCGCGATACGGAATCGACCAACGACTACTTCGGGGCCAGGTATTACGCTGCCAACCTGGCCGCGCGATGGTTGACGCCGGACTGGAGCAGCAAGGTCGAGCCGGTACCGTATGCGAAGCTGGACGATCCGCAAAGCCTGAATTTATATGCGTATGTCGGCAACAATCCGCTTTCGGACGCCGATGCCGATGGCCACAGCTGCTTGTGGTGCGCGATCATGGGGCATGATGGCTCATGGATCGGCAACTTACTTAGAGTCGTTTTCCTCAAGAACCAGAAGCAGGCGCAGGAGAACGAATCTGCCACTGCGAGTGTCACGGCTGCCGAGGGTAGCGCAAGCAACGGAGGCCTTTCTGCTACCGCCAGAGTTGGGACAGCACAGGCTAGTGCATCAGCTTCGTATGGAACAAACACAAGTGTGTCGGCAAAGGCGAGCGCATCGTTTACAACAACGACGATAAATGAGGGTGAGCATTCAACCACAGAGGCCGATACCTTAACCGCCAATGCAGGGGCGCATGCAGGAGTTGGGTTAGGCGGTAAGTCGGGGGTCGGAATCAGTGCAGGGGCTAGCGCGAATGCCGATATTCTCAGCGCAAGTCAGACAGAAACCATCACGCTAGGGCCAGTCACAATTACCGGAACTGCCACCGGAAATGTTGGTTTAGGTGCAAATGCCTCCTTCTCCTTGGGAACGGGCGGCATATCGGCTTCCGCAGGCGTGACGCCAGGCTACGGAGGGGCGCTCTCCTTGGGTATCAGCTGGGGTGGCGATACAGTTTCGGGCGGGGCTTCGGTGAACGGAACAATCAACCAAACAACTACCACCATCAACACACCAGAGGTGCAGCCTAATGAGTAACCTTCGGCAATGCAAACGAACAGTGAATCTCATGGCGATGCTTGGTCTCTTGGGAGTGGCAATGTCTCTCTCTGCTCAAACTCCGACATCGATGAGCAACGCCGACCAGATAACCGGCCTAATTGTGGCCTTGTCCGATCATTCGAAAACTCCCTCTGCTGTCCTAGACCCGGATCTTAGCCCTTCTGGTCGCAGCAAGAACCTCGCTCACTTCAGTGCTGCTCACTATGAATTGAGCTTGATTCCTGAGGGTGACCCAACAATCACCGGGGACACTGCCACCGTGCCCGTTCGGGTGCATTTTAAGGCAGACAACGGCAACTCGCTTGACGCTGGCGCTACGGCACATTTCGTAAGGCGCAACAGAGTGTGGTATTTCTCGAACTTCGACTTCATGGCATGGTCCGGTTTTCTTATCGTCGCGCTTGTTGGATGCGTTCTTGTTGGAATCAGCTATGCGGCAACTGTACTAATCCTGATGCGCAAGCTCCTCAAGCAGGGGCCTCTTGGAGTCAGTGGAGCCACGATGTTCATCCCGCTGTTCTGGCCCTCCTTGTTCCGAAAAACCCGAAAGGTTCCGGTATAGACAGCTTCCGGGGCGGCTTTGCCGCGTCTGTGGATTGCCTGCGTGCAGGGCGGTGGACCAGTATGAGTACGATGCCGAGGGCCGCCAGACCGGGGTGCTGAATTCTTCGACTGGGCTGACCGGGTATGTGTACGACGCGGAAGGCCGACGAATCGAGAAGGTGCAGGTGGAGGGATGGAATCCGCCGATCCGCAGAGCGTGATCCAGAATGAATACCTGCTGGGGCTGAGCAATGAGCAGGTGTCGGTGATGGACGGCCCAGATTTCCGACCTGCCCTAAGATGTAGGGTGCCGGACCCATTGTTTTGTTAGGTTTCGTTCGCCGGATGGATTTCCCTGGCGGGTGGCCCATTCAAGCCTTCTTTTTGTTCAGTTCCATGACATGCTTTGCAGTGTGTTTCGAGACATGCTTTACACTTCGTGCGCAAGCGGAAGCGAGCGCAAGGAGTGTAAAGGGCGATGCCGTGGAAGACGATGGACGTA
>Ga0134126_10008217_pt1 | contig 13126 bp, 4 predicted proteins | sample KB31752_FD_96881 | JGI IMG/M metagenome (GOLD analysis project Ga0134126, IMG submission 96881) | Terrestrial soil microbial communities with excess Nitrogen fertilizer from Kellogg Biological Station, Michigan, USA - KB3-175-2 | ecosystem: Environmental > Terrestrial > Soil > Unclassified ...
CATCGGCGGCCAGAGTCTCACCCGGTTCTTTTCTTATCACGTATTCATCGTCCCGGCCTTCATCTTTATCTTCATAGGCCTGCACCTCTGGCTCGTCTTTCGCCATGGCATCTCGGAACTTCCAAAAGCCGGCCGCCTGGTCGACCCGAAGACCTACCGCAAATGGTACGAGGACTTCCTCAAAAAATATTCGGTCCCCTTTTGGCCGCATGCCGCCTGGCGCGATGTGTTGTTCAGCTCCATCATCGTCATCGTCATCATCCTCTTCGCCTGGCTAAAGGGCGCCCCGCCGCTCACGGACAGCCCCAGCCTAACGTCTATCCACACCTCTCCTGCGCCGGATTGGTACATGGTGCTATTCTTCGCGCTCTTTGCGCTGATGCCGCACAAGGTGGAATCGATCGCGATGACCATTGGCCCCCTACTCACCGTGATCATCTTATTCTGCATCCCTTTCCTCTCGAACCGTGGCGAGCGTAGTCCCATCCGCCGCCCATGGGCCATGTTCGGCGTGATCTGTGTCCTGGTCTTTGTCGTCAGCCTCCTCCTTCTGGGCCTCAAACATCCCTGGTCCGCCGACTTCGACGCCAAACCCTTGACCGTAGCCGTCGCCCGCCCCACCGGCTTCGGCGCCACCGACTCCGCCGTGATCCGCGGAGTACAGTTGTTCTACAACAAAGGCTGTGAATATTGCCACACCATAAATCACTATGGCGGCAAAGCAGGACCCGACCTCAGCACCGTCGGCAACCGGCTCACCACCCAGGCACTCACCATCCGCATCGTCAACGGCGGCGGCAATATGCCCGCATACGGCGGCACCCTCTCCACTAAAGATCTGCAAACGCTGGCGAGCTTCCTCAGCACGCAGAAGTAGGCATTAAATCTTTTTTTTATGTATCTTCCGGCCCATGCGGTATGCCCTCTTCGCACTGCTTACTCTCTTCTTCCAGCCCGTCAAGGCCGGAGAACTACCCGTTCGCTACCTCGGAATAGAACAAGGCCTCTCCAACAATGCCGTCATCAGCATCTGCCAGGACCACAACGGCTTCCTGTGGATCGGCACCTACGACGGCCTCAACCGCTACGACGGCTATGGCTTCAAGGTCTTTCACAATGTCATCGGCGACTCCACCTCGCTCGCCATCAATACGATCTACGCCATCGAAGAAGACATTGACCGCCGCATCTGGGTCGGCGGCCAGGAAGGACTCTGCGTTTACAATGTCCTCACCGCCAAATTCTCCAAAGTCAGGTATACCTTGATATCCGGTTCCATAGAAACCGTTCATGCCCCCATTCACCAGATCAAGGCAACCGACGACAGCCGCATCCTCGCCGCCACCCAACACAGCGGCCTGCTGATCTTCGACAAAGGCAGCTCGAAAGGCCTCCAGATCGCCCTGACCCTCGGACAAGCAGGCACCCTCGCACAAACCGGCGACTACGACGTCACCGCCATCGAACAAACCCCCGACCACCGCATCTGGATATTCGTGCAAAACCAGGGCTTGTTCAACTATGACCCGGCAAAAAGGAAGCTCGAAAAAGTAAACAGCAGCATCCGGCAAGCCAACTGCATCAAGATGGATAAGCAAGGGCGCCTCTGGCTGGCCACCGACGAAGGTCTTTTTCGATACGACCAAAACATGAACACCTACTCCGGCAACTTCATGCCCGCTAAATTCAAGGTGGTGACGCTCTCTCCCGACAAACAAGGCGTTCTCTGGATTGGCTCGGACGGCGCCGGCCTCTGGACCCTCACCGAAAATGCCCCACAGGCCACCCCTATAACGAAAGCAAACGGCAGCCCCCTCATCAACAGCAACTCCGTATTCGTGATCACGGAAGACACGGAAGGGCGGAAATGGATCGGCACCCTCCGTGGTGGCATCAATATCGTCGACCCCACCACGCTGCCCTTCAAAAAAGCAGTCTACGAACCTGCAACCGGCGGCAACCTCGTCGACAATTTTATCCTTTCCTTTTGTGAAGACGAAAAGCACAATGTATGGATCGGCACCGATGGCGCCGGATTAAGATATTGGGATCGGGCGAAGAACAGCTATGAAAGCTATCGCCACAATTCAACAGACCCCACCAGCCTCAGCAGCAACTTCATCACCAGTATCATAAAAGACTACCAGGGCGATCTGTGGATGTCCACCTGGTTCGGCGGGATCGATAAATACAACAAAGCCACGGGTACCTTCCAACACTACACCTGTTTCAATCCCATCACGAATCTCGAAGAAGACAATGTCTGGACAGTCTTCGAAGATGCACAAAAAACCCTCTGGGCCTGCGCCACGAACGAAGGAGCCCTATACTACCTCGACAGAACTCAAAATCGCTTCGTGCTTTTCGATAAGAACCTCACCAATCTCCAATGCATCGCCGAAGACAGCAAAGGCAATCTTTGGGGCGGTAACTACACCACCCTGATCAACATCGACCGGCAACACAAAAAACACACCTTCTATAATATCGGCTACCCCGTCCGCTGCATTCACGAGGACAGGGACAAAAACCTCTGGATCGGCACCCAGGGCGGCGGCCTCTTCCTGTTCAAAAACGGCCAGTTTACCCAATTCACCACCAAAGACGGCCTGCCAAGCAATGTGCTGCTGCGCTTCCTCGAAGATAAAGATCACAACCTCTGGATCAGCACCTTCAACGGGCTCACCAAATTCAACGAGAGAACAAGGACCTGCAGGAATTTCACCCAGAGTGACGGTCTCCAAAGCAACCAATTCAGCTTCAATGCAGCCATGGCGCTTAGCACAGGCGAATTTCTCTTTGGCGGCATCAAGGGATTCAATTACTTCTTCCCGGACAGCATCTACTACAGCGCGACGGCCCCAAAGATCTTCCTCGATGGCATCAAGATCAACAACAAACCCGTGGAAGCCGACACCTCCTATATCTCCGGCCGCGACATGGAAAAGATCACCGAGATTACGGTGCCCTTCGCGAAGTCGATCCTCTCCATGGATTTTCTTGCCCTCACCTATTCCGGCGCGGAAAAGATAAAATACGCCTACTACCTCGATGGCTGGGATAAGACCTGGAACTATATCAACAATGCCCGCACCGCCAATTACTCCCGCCTCGCGGCCGGCAACTATGACTTCAAGGTCAAGGTCGCCGGTCCGGACGGTAAGTGGAGCCAGGAAACCACACTACTCAGGATCATCGTCCTACCACCCTGGTATCAAACCTGGTGGGCCTGGCTGCTCTATGCCCTTGCCTTCGCCGGGTCCATTTATCTCTACATCGAATACGCGAGAAAACAAGAACGCCTGAAATTCGAGATCAAGCTGGCCCATCTCGAAAACGAAAAAGAAAAGAATCTCGCGGAAAGAAAGCTCTCCTTCTTTACGAACATCTCCCACGAATTCCGGTCCCCGCTGGCGTTGATCATCGACCCGCTAAAAAAAGCGATGCGTCAGCCGGACGGCAAGGTACCCGTCGAAGACCTCGCCGTCGCTCACCGCAATGCCCGGCGACTGCTGAGCCTCGTAGACCAGCTTCTGCTGTTCCGAAAGGCGGATAGCGGCGCCGATATCCTCAAGATCTCCACCATAGATATAGTAGCGCTCTGCAACGAGGTCTATCAATGTTTTACCCAGCAAGCCGCGTCAAGGGATATCGACTACAAATTCACCGCCGAAACACAATCGGCCGTCATCCAGGGTGATTACGAAAAGATCGAGATCGCCCTCTTCAACCTGCTCTCCAACGCCTTCAAGTTCACGCCCCCCGGTGGCCGCATCGACTTCGAACTGACAAGGCGGAACGACCAGGTCTCCATTAGCATCCGCGACACCGGCTGCGGCATCGATACAGCCGATCTCGCCAGGATATTCGACAAATTCCAGCAAGTAGACGCCGGCACTAACGGGAATTCCGGCTTCGGCATCGGCCTCTTCCTCGTAAAGCATTTCACCGAACGACACAAAGGCACCGTCACCTGCAAAAGCGCCCCCGGTGAAGGCGCCGTATTCACCATCCAACTCTTCACCCGTATCCCGAACCTCGCCGAAGCATTCGTCATGGACACTCCCGTAAAAAAAGCGGAACTGCTCGAAGAGCTCATGGAAGAACAAAGCCCCGAAGCCGATGCCATACCCAGCAATACCAGGACCGTCGAAGAGATCGTCACCGACAAAAGATCCATCCTCCTCATCGACGATAATACAGAGGTGCTGCAATACTTATCCAAACTGCTCGAGCCCGGATACATCCTTTACACCGCGGGCAACGGCAACGAAGGCCTCAAAATGGCCGAAGAACACATGCCCGATCTTATAATAAGTGACGTTAACATGGCCGGCATCGACGGTATCGAGCTCTGCACAAAGATCAAGCGATCCGACACCATGGGCCATATCCCGGTGATCCTTCTCACCGCCAGCTCCGCCAGCGAAACAAAACTCCGCGGCATCTCAGGGGGTGCAGACGACTATTTTACCAAGCCCTTCGATAGCGAACACCTCCTCGCCCGCGTCGAAACCGTACTCAAAAATCGGAATAACCTCCAGCGCTATTTCCTCGATAGCATCACCCTGCGGGAAAGCACCGTCAAGGTCCCCGTCGAATACCAGGACTTCCTCCGGAAATGTATTGCAGTGATAGAGGAAAATATTGACAACGAGGAGTTTACAATGAAAAAATTCTCCCAGGCCATGGGTATGAGCCACTCCCGCCTCAACGAGAGGGTGAAGACCATATCCGGCCAGCGGCTCAATGCCTTCATCCGGTCCATCCGCCTCAGAAAAGCCGCCGTCCTGATGCTCACCGAAAATATGAACGTGAGCCAGGCTGCCTTCCAGGTCGGCATCGGCGATACCCGCTACTTCCGCGAGCAATTCGTCGGCATCTTCGGCATCACCCCGTCCGAATACATAAAAAAGTACAAGCCCTCCTTCAACAAAGAACTGAATACCATCCCCCAAAAATCCTAAAAATCGGCAGGTTCGCACATTTTACCCCCCATTCCTGTGCGTTTTACCCCCCATTACCCGTCTAACCGACAATTATTTTGCATCCGTGCCTTTAGAAAAATAATTATTAAACCAAACGCTGCTTGTCATTTATGAGAAGTTTATTGCTTTCTGCTGTAAGCACAGCCAGGAATTCTTCTGTCCCCCTCCGGGCCGGGCGAAGAATGCTTACCATTTGCATCTTATTATTCTGCACCGCCACAGGCCTATGGGCCCAGCAAACGGTCACAGGAAAGGTCTCCGCAGGCGGCGCACCCCTCGCAGGTGTGACCATTACGGTGCGGGGAACCAGGACATCTACCAAGACCAATGATGCGGGATCCTTCACCATCCATGCTCCCGCCGGTTCAACCCTTATTTTCACCCATATCGGCTATGCCCCCAAAAGCGTCCTCGCCGCCGAAGACATGGCGGTCCAGCTGGAAGTCTCCTCGGAAGGACTCGGCGACGTCGTGGTAGTAGGTTATGGTACAGTGAAAAAGGCCGACCTCATCAGCTCCGTGGGTTCAATCTCCGGAAAAGAGCTGACTACCTTTAAAGACCCCAATGCCTCCAACTCCCTGCAAGGTGAGGTACCGGGTGTACGGGTACTCGCGGGGTCAAACGGACCGGGAGCACAGCCCAGCATATATATTAGAGGTGTATACACGATCCAGGGCACCAGTCAGCCCCTGCTGATCGTCGACGGCGTTCCCATCACCGGCGAATATTTCAACTCGATAAACCCCGATGACATCGAACGGATGGACGTCCTCAAGGATGCCTCGGCCGCGGCCATCTATGGCGCCCAGGCTGCCAGCGGTGTCATCGTGATCACGACGAAAAAAGGCAAAGCCGGTCAAAGCAACCTGAGCATCACCGAAAATTACCAATCCCAAACATTAAAAAGGCCGTTCACAATGGCCAACTCCTCGGAATGGTTGAAGTTCCAGCGGCTCTCCAACCCCAGCTTCACGCTACCCGAGACCACCATCAATCAATATGACAGCACGAAATCAACTAATTGGTGGGATGCCGTAATCAACCACAACAGCCCCACCGAGAATCTCGGCATCAGCTATACCGGCGGATCGGAGAAATCGCAATACGCTATGAGTCTTAGCTATACCGACGCACATGCCAACACCAAGGTCGGCGACTGGAAAAGGGTCACCGGCCGTTTCACCGGCGATTTCCGGATCAACGATTGGCTCAAGTTCGGCGGCTCCATCGCCCCCCGCTACGAAACCTGGATCAATACGCCGGTGGATTTCCTCGGTCTGCTCACCACGGACCCCGTCACGAGCCCCTACATCAACTCGAATCTGCAACATATCCCTGCCTCGGCAGATCCTTCGCTATATGATGCGCAGTGGAGCGCCTATGGCACGCCCTATGGTGGCGCCGGCAACGGTACCCCTCCGCCCAACTATGTGTTCAACATGAATATGTCCACCCTGCAACCAAACCAGCTCTATGGCATTCAAAGCAGCTCATTCATGGAGATCCAGCCTATCAAGGGCCTTACTTTCCGTACCACTGGCGGCGCTAACGTGGACGCCAACACCAGCAGCTTTTTCATCCCCAGACATTACCTCAACCCCAACAACTTCAGCGCCCTCACCGAAGCGGGTAGCGGTTTCGATGTCAAGTGGAATTGGCTGCTGAGCAATGTGCTGACCTATAAATTCGACGTACGGGACAAGCACCATATCACCGCCCTCCTCGGACAGGAAGCCGCAGAACAAAAAGAATATTACGGCAGTGGCCAAAAGGTCTCCGCAGACAGCACCAATGGCAACAACCTCCTTTTTGCCTACGAGGATTACCTCAACATGGATCTGACCAACCCCGCAGTCCTGGCTGCATTCGGCACCAACCCGGTTACGGGCGGCGCCAGCCCCACCGGTGGCATCAACAATGCCTTTTGGGTACGCCGGTCTGCTTACTTCGGTCGGCTCGAATACAACTATGACGGCAAATACTATCTGACGGCAAACGGCCGCCGCGACGGCAACTCGAAGTTCCCGCCCAGCAACCAATATGCGTTCTTCCCCTCCGTCTCTCTCGGCTGGCGCATCTCGGCGGAAAACTTCATGAAAAACACGGGCGGCTGGCTCAACAACCTTATGATCAAAGCCCGTTGGGGGCAACGCGGTAACGCCGACGCCATCACCCGCAGCACCTGGTACAGCCTCGTAACCACCGGCGCTACCTACCCTTTCGCCGGCCAGCAGGCTTACGGCACCGTACCCACGCAAATCGGTAACCCGAACCTCAAATGGGAAACGGACATGGACCGCGGCCTGGGTATCGAAGGTCAGCTTTTCAACAACAAACTCAACGTCGAGTTCGAATACTTCAACAACAAATCGAGCGGCGCAATCCTCACCCTCCCTTCGATTCCTTTGAGTGCCGGTCAACCCAACAACCCCACGGAGAATATCGCCAGCATCGGGAACGTAGGATATGAGTTCACCACCAGCTATACCTTCACCAGTCCCGGCGGCCTCCGGATCATACCCCGGTTATCACTGAGCCATGTGGTCTCCAAATACCTGAGCCTCGGCGGCGTCGAGGGCCTGGATGTCGGCGAGCAGGATAACTACCGAGAAGAAGAACGGTTCGGCATGGCCTTCAGCCGGATGTACACCGGTGGGGTAGTAGGCGCTTACTACGGCTATAAGGTACTCGGCATCTTCCAGAATCAGGCCCAGATTAATTCGTACGTCGACAAGACGGGCGCCCTGATCCAGCCGCTGGCTCAACCCGGCGACTTCAAATACGCCAAATACGGCGCATCCGGCCCCATCAACACCACGGACGACCGCACCTTCCTCGGCAACCCCTATCCGAAATTGAATGCCGACTTCTCCGTCACCGCCAATTACAAAGGATTCGATCTCCGCGTTGAGCTCTACGGTTCCTACGGACAAAAAGTGCTCAATACCACCAAACGCTACCTGATCACCGGCGACCGCGCATCCAACGTTATTGCAGGCTCCTACGACAAGGTCTGGCGCCCCGGCAATACGAATGCCGCCAATCCCAATCCCGCTACCGGCAACAACTACAATTTCTCGAGCTGGTACGTAGAAGACGGCAGCTTCACCCGCATCCATAATCTGCAGCTGGGTTATACCTTCCCCTTCATGAATGTCAAAGGCATCAAGAGCCTCCGGGTTTATGTGAGTGCACAGAACGTAGCCACGATCACGAAATACGGCGGTTTCAATCCGGAAGTACAATCCGACAGCCAGCAGTATCAGGGTGTGGACAGGGGCCAATATCCCGTGCCCAAGTCCTACAATGCAGGCATAGCACTGGGACTATAATTTTTACCTATAAAAATCTTAAGATGAAAAATATAAAGATCATATTGGTTTGCCTTTTTTCAGGGGCCATCGGGCTCACATCCTGCAAAAAAAGCTTCACGAATATTCCTTACTACGGGCTCGAAACCGTACAGAACACCGGCACCTTTACCACTGCATCCGGCTGTCTGAGCTATGTCACGGGCTGTTACTCGGCCATCAATGTAAACGACTGGTGGCAGACCATGTGGACCCGCGAGATCCTCGAAACAGCCACCGACAACGGCTGGCTGGGTAACCTCAGCGGCTTCAGCAACGCCGCATCCTACCGCGCCATCGGCAGCCTCGAAGCTATCACCTCCACCGCCGGCGATGTCGTCGGGTTGTATCAATTTTACTACGAAGGCATCAACCAATGCAACTTCGGTATACTCAATCTTGCTACCGCACCCATCGATGCCTCACTCAGAACACGTCTCACAGGCGAGCTGAGATTCCTGCGCGGCTTCTTTTACATGGACCTCGCAAAGAACTATGGCGGCGTACCTCTGTACAGCGAAAAGACCACTACCGCCGATATCCCCGTTGCCCGTGCGACCCTCGCCGACACCTGGGCCTTCATCAAGGCCGACTTCGAATATGCCGAAGCCAATCTGCCCCAGCGAAAAGACTATACTACGGCAGCAGACATGGCGCGGGCAAGCAAGGGTGCAGCCATGGCCTACCTGGCCTATGCCAACCTCTGGTCCGGCAATTATGACTCGACCGTGATCGCCGCAAGTGCATTGCTCGGATTGAACGAATATCATCTCGAGCCCAACTATGGAGACATCTTCAAAACGGCCTATTACAATGGTCAGGAATCGATCTTCGAGATCGGCGCCAACAACCTCATCGGCAATGTAAATCCCGTTACCGCCGGTAGCGGTCTCGATGGCGGCTGGGGCTGGCACACCCCCAGCAGCAACCTCGAAGACGCGTTCCTCAACGAAGGCGACAGCATCCGCCGCGTAAACACCATCATCAAGAACGGCCAGCCCGTCGCAGGCGATCCCGCCGTAACCAGCTGGAACGGCAACCCCAGCGGAAACACCTCCGCCCGCAACTGGCGGAAATACTATATCCCCCTGGCCGAACGCAATCCCGCCAACCAGGGCTATACCACCCGCTGGCAGCCCAAACCCTATATCTTCATGCGATTGGCGAATGTCATGCTCATCTACGCCGAAGCGGCAGCACGTTCGGGCGATGCAACCACCGCCACCAACCTGCTCAACGAAGTACGGGCCCGCGTAAACCTGGCGCCGAAGACCGGTCTGTCCGGCGACGCACTGGTCAGCGCCATCATCCTCGAAAAACGTCTCGAGCTCGCGGGTGAGTATGCCGACGTCCGGTGGGATGACCTGCATCGGGTAAAAGTAAATGGCGTCAGCATGATGTCCAGCATGTTTGGACCCAACGGTACCTATGTACAATGGCTCCAGACAAACACCGATCCTTATGATGGCCGGACCAACCTCGCGGAAGTGACGCAGAACAAAGGAAAGCTCTATATCCCGGGAACAAACGACCTCTTCCCCATCCCGCTCACCGAAATCGAAGCAGGTAACGGCAAGATCACCCAGAATCCAGGCTATTAAGGAGTACTCAAATGAAAAAGACCCCACACTTTATGCTAACTTTTCTTTTCGGTATCCTGACCCTGGTATTTGGTTGTAAACCGTCATCCAGCTCGTTTCCACCGACGACCACCTGCGACACCTGTAACGCAACGCAAACCTCGACGCTGCAGGTAAATCTCGCCGCCACGCATCAAACCATTCACAGCTTTGGTGCATCCGATGCCTGGTCGACGAAATTCGTAGGAAACTGGACGGATCTCGCAAAGAAGAATCAGATAGCCGACTATCTCTTTAGCATGGATGTGGACGCCAGCGGCAACCCAAAAGGCATTGGGTTGTCGCTCTGGCGATTCAATATCGGTGCCGGCAGTTACGAACAAGGTGACTCGAGCGGCATCGCGGATGATTATCGGCGGGAGGAGTGTTTTCAAAACCCGGATGGCAGTTACAACTGGACTAAGGAATCAGGAAATCAATGGTTCCTTAATGCGGCTAAACAACGTGGCGTCAAATATCTCTTGGGTTTTGCATGCTCTCCTCCCGTTTATATGACGATTAACGGGAAGGCCTGTGGCACGGGCACGGCTCAGTTCAACCTGGCCCCGGCCAATTTTAAAAACTACGCCGACTTTCTCGTGGCCGTATGCCAGCATTTTCAATCGACCGGCACACCCCTGGACTATGTTAGTCCCGTAAACGAACCGCAATGGAACTGGGGCGCGTCCAACAACCAGGAAGGCACAGCGGCCTCGAACACGGACATCGCCAATCTCGTTAAAGTTCTCGGCCCCGATCTTCAGGCTGCCGGTGTGAACACGCATATCGTAACCGGTGAGGCCGGTCAGATCACTTTTTTGAATACCGCGACTGCTGATAACCGTGGTGACCAGATCAACCAATGGTTCAATCCCTCCGACTCGAACTATATCGGCGGCATCCTGAATGTCGACAATACTATCTCCTATCACAGCTATTTTACCACCTGTCCGGACAATACGCTGGTACAGGACCGTCAGGCCGTTGCAACAGCCGCGACCAGCACCAATGCCTCGCTCAACCTTTGGATGACCGAATTCGGTGTCCTCAGCAGCATCTGCGGTACGCTCAATGGCTATCCGCGCAATACGAACATCGACTACGGGCTCTATGTTGCCAAGGTGATCCACAACGATCTCGCCGTTGCCGGCGCCTCTTCCTGGCAATGGTGGCTGGGGGTCAACCCGTATAATTACAGCGATGGGCTAGTATACATCAATGCCCCCAATGGGGCCATGGACCCCGAACAATCGAAAACCGATGGCTTAGTCTCCGACTCTAAACAACTCTGGTGTCTGGGTAATTTCTCGCGGTTCGTGCGGCCCGGAATGGTGCGGGTCGATGCGGTGCTGGGAGGGAATACCGATCCCGTGAATGCGGCCGGCGGTATCATGGTGTCGGCGTATACAGACCCGGTAGCCAAGACCGTAGTCATCGTGCTGATCAATACGGGAACGGCGTCCTCTACATTATCCTTAGCTGGTGTAAACCTTACAAGCAGCAATATCACCGCTTATACCACGAGCGCGTCCCAAAATCTCCAGAAATCCACGATGGCGGCCAATAATATTCAATTAGAGCCAAGAAGTGTTACTACATTGATGGCAAATTACCATTGATATGAACAAGGTGATCGCGTCCTGGCTTTTGCTTTGTCTTGCAATTTCCTGCAAGCAGAAACAGACCCTTTTCACCAGACTCGACCCGTCTGTCTCAGGCATTCATTTCAACAATATCATCACGGAAAACGACTTCGTGAATCTCATCGCCGACGAATATGCGTATATGGGGAGTGGGATAGGAGTGGGTGATTTCAATAAGGATGGCTTACCCGATCTTTTCTTCGGCGGCAATCAAACCTCGAGCCGGCTCTATCTCAATCTCGGCAATCATCAATTTCGCGATATTACAAAAACCGCGGGTGTCGAAACGACGAGCTGGTGCACGGGCATCAGTGTAGTGGACATCGATGGTGACGGGTGGCCCGATATCTATGTCTGTGTCTCGGGGAATTCACCCCACCACAATCTTTTATTCATCAACAACCACGATCTCACCTTCACCGAACGCTCCGCAGAATACGGTCTTGCCGATACAGGCTACTGTACGCAAGCCGCCTTCTTCGATTACGACGGTGATGGGCTCTTGGATATGTATCTCGTGCGGCAAGAGCTGCATCCTTCTGTCTCGCAAAACGATATTGTCAAGCCCGATACCAGTGGTTCGTCGATCCGCAGCGACAAGCTGTATAAGAACATGGGCACCCTCGCCGGTAGCGGCCACCCCTGGTTTAAAGATGTGTCCCTCTCCGCTGGCATCCGGGATGACGGTTATGGGCTAGGAGTCGTCGTGAGTGATTTCAATGGCGATGGCTGGCCGGATATCTATGTGACAAACGACTACCTCAGCAATGATCTGCTGTGGCTCAACAACCGCAATGGTACATTTACGAATGTGATCGCCGAATCGCTCGGCCATCAAAGTTACAGCAGCATGGGCGTCGATGCCGCCGATGTCAACAACGATGGGCTGCCCGATATCGCTACGCTCGACATGATGCCCGAGGGCAACTATCGCAAGAAAACGATGTATTCGTTCATGAGTTATGAAAGGTACGAGCTCGAACGCCGCGCCGGCTACCAGCCCGAATTCATGCGGAATATGTTGCAGCTAAACCGCGGTGTGTGGCCCATCCCCGACGCACGCCGGCCCCTTGCCCAGCCCGCCATCCCCTACTTCAGCGAAATCGGTCAGCTCGCCGGCATCGCCAGTACGGACTGGTCCTGGAGCGTCCTCCTCGCCGACTTCGACAACGACGGCTACAAGGACATCACCATCACCAATGGCGAAGGCCGCGACCTGATCAATGCGGATTTCATCAATTACCGGGTCGCAACCTATGGCCGCGTCGACAAGGAAACGCGCGACGCGGTGTTAAGAAAACAGCTGGACAGCATGGGCAAGATAGCCCTGCGAAAATATTATTTCCGCAACAACGGCGACGGCACCTTCTCGGATGGCTCGCAGCTCTCCGGCATAGACGAAAAAGCGATCTCCAATGGTGCCGCGTATGTCGATCTGGACAACGATGGCGATCTGGATCTGGTGGTCAACAACATCGATCAGGAAGCGTCGATATACATCAACAACAGCCGCGAGTTCGCACCCA
>Ga0134126_10008219_pt1 | contig 13124 bp, 11 predicted proteins | sample KB31752_FD_96881 | JGI IMG/M metagenome (GOLD analysis project Ga0134126, IMG submission 96881) | Terrestrial soil microbial communities with excess Nitrogen fertilizer from Kellogg Biological Station, Michigan, USA - KB3-175-2 | ecosystem: Environmental > Terrestrial > Soil > Unclassified ...
ACGTTGCCGTCGATGTCCACATTCACGGAAGGAACGTTGCGCATGACGTCGACACCGGTACCACCCGCGCTAACGATGTTCTGGGCTACGTTGAAGACTTTTTTATCAAGCTCGAGCTTCATCGGCGGCGTTTTGCCGGTGACGGTCGCGGCGGCCAGCTGGGCTACGTCCAGGTTGAGCTTGACGATGCCGAGATCTTTTTCGAAAGAAGGCAGGTTACCCATGGGGTTACCGCCCGACTGGCCTGCCGGGGCAGGGGCAGCGGCTGCCTGTGCGGGCATGATCGAAAAAGGAACATCCTGGGTCTTGTAGCCGGTGGCCGAGATGCGCACGACCAGCTGGGCGACGATGGGAAGGTCTTCGAAATCGAATTCGCCGTTGGCCTTGGTATCCATTCCTTTGAGCAATACGAGCTTTTTCTTCTTTGTCGACGGATCGACGGTGGATTTCAGGACGACTGCCGTAGCCTGGATGGGCTGACCGGTGGAATCTGTCACTTTGCCATACGCCCGGCCGATCGAAGGGGGAGCCTGCCGTTGGCCGCCGCCGGGGGCGCCGGGTTTTCCGCCAGGTTGTCCGCCCGGGGCTTGCGCCTGGGCGGTTAGCATGAAGAAGGATAAAGCGAAAATGGTAGCTAATTTTCTCACAAACGTAAATTTTAACTGCAAATTTAAATTCAGGTTTCGATTCCTATTACGCCATTACTGCAAACGGAGCAAAAAACGCGGTAAACGGCGCAAATCTGTCGGCAAGCGCATTCTACCGCTGGCCGCTTATCTTTGTTCCTATGTTAGTCTACAGGAAATGCAGCTTTGTTACAATTGCCGCGTTTATTTTATTGAATCTTTGTATGAACAAGATTTATGGTCAAGCCGTTAGTCAAAGAGAAGCGGAGCAACATAAATGGTGGAAAGAGGCGATAGTGTATCAAATCTATCCGCGCAGCTTTAAGGATAACGATGGTGACGGCATCGGCGATCTCAAGGGGATCATTTCCAAATTAGATTATATTAAGAGTCTTGGAGTCACGGTGATCTGGCTCAATCCCATCTATCGGTCGCCCAACGACGATAATGGTTACGACGTCAGTGATTACAGGGATATCATGAAGGAATTCGGTACGATGGCCGATTTCGATGCGTTACTGAAGGGGCTTCATGAACGGGGAATCAAGCTGGTGATGGACCTTGTGGTGAATCACAGTAGTGATGAGCATCCCTGGTTCCAGCAGAGTCGTAGTTCGCGGAACAGTCCTTACCGGAATTATTATCACTGGTTGGATGCGGAGCGGGGCAAGCCACCGTACCGGTATAGTTTATTTGACGTCAATCACGACGGCTGGCGGTATGATTCACTGACCAATGCTTATTATCTGCATTATTTTTCGCGGAAGCAACCCGACTTGAACTGGGAAAATCCCCAGGTGCGTTCGGCCGTGTATGACATTATGCGGTTCTGGGCGGACAAGGGGATCGATGGGTTCAGGTTAGACGCCTTTCAGTTTGTGGCGAAGGATACGACGTGGCCTGTGTGGCCGGCGGGATGGGAAAAGCATTTCATGCAATACTATGCCATGGGTCCGCATCTCCATGACTATCTGAAGGAGATGAACAGCCAGGTGCTGAGCCGTTACGATGTGATGAGTGTGGCGGAGGGAGCTGGCAATTCTTTCGCGGATGCGCATGCGCTCGTCGATGCGGACCGGAAGGAGCTGAATATGGCGTATGCATTCGATGCGGTGGATATCCCCAGGCCGGGCGGCTATAGTCTGCTGACACTAAAAGGTGTGTTCACGCGGTGGGACAGCGCCTTCAGGGACAAGGGCTGGCTGGCGATCTTTTTGGCCAATCATGATCAGGCGCGACTGGTGAGCCGGTTTGGGAATGATAGTCCGGAATTTCGTGTCGTCTCATCGAAGATGCTAAGCACCTTTGTGCTGACGATGCGGGGGACACCCTTCTATTATAACGGGGATGAGTTGGGGATGACGAATCCGGGTTTCCGGCAGATCAGCGATTATCGCGATGTAGCGGTGTTGAACGAATACAAACACCGGCAGCAGACGGGTGGCGATCTGAACGCCTACCTGGAGGAGATGTCGTTTGGGGCACGCGACAACGGCCGAACGCCGATGCAATGGGATGCCACTCCGAATGCGGGATTTTCCACGGGGACGCCGTGGATCGGTGTCAATCCTAACCATACGACGATCAATGTGGCGGCGCAGGAGAAGGATAGTTCCAGTTGTCTCAACTATTTCCGGCGGCTGGTGCGGGTGCGGAAGAATAACCCGGTACTCGTCTATGGAGCGTATAAATTACTGGACCGGGACCACAGGCAGGTTTATGCCTTTACGCGGACGTTTGGAGATCGGATCGTCTGGGTGTTGCTGAATTTTTCCGCTTTACCGGCGACGACGGCGGTGAGGGTGCCTGACGGGGCGGTGCTATTGATCGGGAACTATGCCCGGGTGTCGGGGGCTACACTTCGGCCGTACGAGGCAAGGGTGTATGAGACGCAAATGCCCCGGTAGAATTGCGAATTTCCGCCTCTCCGGCAGGAGCATCCTATTTATTCAAAAAAGGTTTTAGCAAATCGATAGGGACGGGGAATATGGTTGTTGAATTCTTCTCCGTTGCTATTTCCCGCAAGGTTTGCAGATAGCGCAAGGTCAATGCACTGGGTTCCCCGGACAGGATCTTTGCCGCATCGGCCAGTCTCTGGGAAGCCTGGAATTCTCCCTCGGCTGCAATTATTTTACTGCGCCGCTCCCGTTCGGCTTCCGCCTGTTTGGCCATGGCCCGCTGCATTTCCTGTGGGAGATCGATCTGCTTGACCTCCACATTGGAAACTTTGATTCCCCATGGTTCGGTATTGGAGTCGATGATTTGCTGGAGTTTGTGGTTGATCTTTTCCCGCTGGGAAAGAATGTCGTCCAACTCGGATTGTCCCAATACGCTTCGCAACGTTGTTTGTGAGAGTTGCGAAGTAGCCATCAGGAAATTTTCAACCCCGATTACGGCTTTCTGGGGTTCGATAACCCGGAAATAAACGACAGCATTTACTTTGATGGACACATTGTCCTGCGTGATAACATCCTGTGTCGGAACATCCATCACTACCGTACGCAGGCTAACCTTCACCATTTTATCAATCACGGGGATCAAAAAAATAAGCCCGGGCCCTTTGATCCCATCGTTGCCGATCAAACGTCCTAACCGGAAAACCACGGCACGATCATATTCGCGAAGAATACGGATCGCATTAGCCAAAATCAGGACGGCAAAAACAATGATCACGATAGTGACGACCGAGAACTGTTCCATATTATTTAGAATTAGTGGCTTCCCTTTCAACATACAGTTTAAGATTCCTTATTCCCTTCACGAGTACCGTTTCTCCCTTGTCGATCCTTCCTGTAAGGGATTCTGCGTTCCAGATCTCCCCCTGCAGCCTGACGGAGCCTGCGGGGTCGAGGACTTCCATTGCCTCTGCCTTTGCCCCAACGATTGCTTCGATACCGGAAACCGGCTTCCGTTTTTGGGCTTTCAAGGCCATCCCGATCATAAAAAGAAAAAATGAGGCCGACACAAGGGTCGCTGAGATGATGACAGACCGGGAGACTCCCACCAGTTCCAGCGACGAATTACTCCGGAACAATAGCATCGAGCCGAGCAGGAGCGAAACGACGCCACCGATGGCCAGTAGCCCATGACTTGCTATTTTTAACTCCAGCAGAAAAAGAAGAATACCGAAAACGATCAATGCCAATCCGGCATAGTTGACAGGCAGGACGTGCATCGAATAAAAGGCCAGCACCAGTGCAATGACCCCGACAATGCCAGGCAGGATGGCTCCCGGGCTGTATAATTCAAAAAGTACGCCATAGAAGCCAAGCATCATGACTATATAGCTGATGCTTGGATCACTGATAATATTCAATAGTTTTTCTACAAAACCCATCTCCTCCCGTGCTAACCGGGCACCCTTTGTATGCAGGGTAACCGTTCCTGCTTCAAGTTCAACCCGTCTTCCGTCAAGCTGGTTCAGGAGATCCTGTTCACTGAAGGCAACCAGATCGATGACTTTTTTTTCCAGTGCCTCCTGTTCTGTAATGGAGACGCTCTGACGAACCGCGTCTTCCGCCCATTGCATATTGCGGTTTCGTTTCTCAGCGATACTTCGGATAAATGCTGCGGCATCATTCTCCCCTTTTTTATTCATGATTGAATCGGGCTCCTGCCCCATTCCCACAGGGTGTGCCGCACCGATATTCGTACCGGGAGCCATAGCGGCGATATGGGCGGCCATGACAATAAAGACCCCTGCAGAGCCTGCATGTGCCCCGGCGGGTGAAACATAGACAACGACGGGTACCGGTGATTTCAGGATACTGCTGACAATAACCCTTGTCGACTGCAATAAACCGCCGGGAGTATTGAGTTCGATGATCACACAGGCCGCATTTTCCTGATGCGCCTTTTCTATCCCTTCGGAAATATAGTCTGCTACTACCGGATTGATGGAGCCATCAATATGTAGAGAGACGACTGTTTGCGCAGAAAGCACAAACGGCAGGAAAAGGAAATAATATAGCAAAATGCGTTTCACCTATCCTTAGTTTGTAAAATCCCACCGGCCTGCAGGGAAAGATCTACTGTAAATTACTAAATTCCTCAATTTATTTGTAGTAATTTTACTACAAACGTTTTCCATCCGTCTTATGAGGAGAAAAATCTTCATACTATTCTATTTTTTCGGAATAGGCATTGGATGTGCGGCTCAGAACGGCGGGAGCAATCTCTTCCCTGCCGGCAGCAACAAGTATGATATCAGACAATATAATAGTGAGAATGGACTGCCCCAAAACAGTGCTACCGGGCTGCTGCTGGACAACAATGATTTCCTATGGATCACTACACAAAACGGCCTGGTAAGATTCGACGGCCGGCGATTCAGAATATATGACAGGTTCAATACACCCGCCATAAAATCGAACCGGTTTTCCGTGATCGCTCAATCGTCGCAAGGAGAAGTTCTGCTGGGTTCCTCCTTTGATCCGGCAGAGATCTACAAGGTAATGCCGGATTATACCGTAACAACCGACACCGCAAGAACACGCCTTGCCCACAAGTTTCTACATATCAATTCAAAAGGGTTTTTTGACTGCGCCCCTTTGTTCAGGTATTATGCAAAGGCAGGGAAAGGCATCGATAGCTCCTTTTTGACTGGCTTATGTTCATCCGAAACATTCGTGATCCTGAACGATAGCGAAGTAGTCGTTCGTGATAACCTGAACAAATGGTATTACCTGAACAATGTATCTGCCGAAGTCCTTGAATTGCCGGTGAGTTTTCCTAACGGGGGCACCCATGTCTTCGTTCTGCAAGGCATATTTTGCATCTGCTCCGAAAGTGGTGAATGGCTTTTTTTTAAACATGGAAGAGAGACAACCTTAAAGGTGGATAAGACATTATCCGATCTGCTGAAGAAGGCCTCTTCCGGGCCCGGGCTCAACTTTAGGATCGGCCCCGGGGGAGATCAGGTACTAATCAGGTATCAGAATGATATTTATGAAGTAGCCTGGCACCGGGGTGTGTTGACGGCCGACGTTATTTTTCAAGATCTGAATATCCTCGATAAAATAATCGCGACTTCTTTTTTGTACGATAAAAAGAACCATCGGCTTTTTATTGCGACGGTCACAAGTGGGTTTTTTATCGTTACGAAAAAATTATTTAAGGCGCTCACTTTCAAGTCCCCCGACCCTCTTGATAATGCTTTCAAAGCCTTCCTTTTACTTCCCAACAAAAAGATACTTACCCAGAATGGAATATTGGACAAAAGCGATTGGAACGATGATCACTTATTCAAAGCGAATGTAAGGCCCGATGGAAATTGTTTCTATAAGGCGAAAAATAAAACCATCTGGGTGTCCAAGGACAAGCGATTGCATATTTATGACAGTACTTTTTCAACGGAATTAACCGTCGATAGCCTTTTGCTGGACTCCTATATAACCTGTATCATTCAGGATAGCAGGCAGACCATCTGGATCAGCACACTTACTTCCCTGCTGAAGATGGAGGGCGGAAAACTGCAATATGTCTTTAAACGTCATCCACAGTTCGTCACTCACAATATTGAATCGATAGCCGAGGTCTCGCCGACGGAATTGTGGATTGGCTCCCGGGATGGAATTTACGCTTATGATGCAGCTAAGAATAGTGTCCGGGAGAACTCTGTTCTGGCTCAAGTATATGCCCGAAATATTTATCGGGCAAAGGACAATAGCATCTGGGTGGCTACCTATGGAAATGGATATTATAAGTATCAAGAGGGGCGGTTCATCGCGCTTCCTGTGGACCCGCAAAATTACCTGTCTACCCCTCATGCTTTTTTGGAAGATGATCTTGGATTTTTTTGGATCACCACCAATCATGGATTATTCAGGATCAGGAAAAAGGATCTGGACGGCTTTACAACAGGCAGAGAGGATAGCCTTTATTATTATTATATCGATAAGTCATCCGGGTTTAATACCAATGAGTTTAACGGCGGGTGTAATCCTGCGTCGCAGACGGACGATGACGGAAACTTTTATTTCCCGTCGCTTGATGGGATCGTATATTTCAATCCCGACAGCCTGCATCCGGAGATGCCCGACAAGGCAATTTTCGTGGATGATCTCTTCGTTGATTCGCTGAGGCTCGATCCCAGGATGGCTCAAAGGATTAAACCGGATTTCCACCAGATTATTGTAGACATTACGACTCCATTTTTTGGGCTGGAAGAAAATTTGAAGATGGAGTATACGCTCGGCCCGGGGGAAAAATGGCATCCTGTAAACAGGGACGGCAGGATTACGATCAACAGATTGCCTCATGGAAAGTATACCCTTACAATCAGAAAGCATAATGGCGTTGCGGAATACCGGTTCACGTACCTGGCTATCTCTTTCGAGATACAGCCCCATTGGTACAACACCTGGCTATATTATACCTTGTTGGCGTTGACTACAGGCAGCCTGCTGTTGCTTCTATTCAGGCTAAGGATCAGGATACTCCGACAGCAGAATTTACGGCTGCAGATCAAAGTAGATGAAAGAACTTCCGAGCTGGAGCAAAGTACAATAATAAAAGGGCGGCTTCTTTCTGTGATCATGCATGACATGCGTTCGCCTATGTTCTCCCAGGCGCTTCTCATCGACGAATTGCATTCGGGCCTTCATAAGCTCAGCGAGCCGGAATTAAATAAACTATTCTTTTTGTTAAAGGATTCCAACAACAGGATATGCCAGTTCAGCACTGATTTTCTTACCTGGTACGATGCGCAAAAGGAGGGATTTTCGATGAAGTGTGAGGATATCGAATTGCTCGATTTTATTAAAGAAGCTACGGTTCTATATAAAGACATCGCCCTTAGAAAGGGGTTATATTTCAATTGGGATATACCCGCCGGGCTGACCCTGATCTCGGATAGAAATATGCTTGCCACCGTCATCCGGAACCTGGTTGATAATGCGGTCAAATACACTGCCGCCGGTAGCATCGGGATCAGCGCCTTTCAAAAAAATGGTCGTGTTCAAATACAGGTGAAAGACACGGGTCAGGGGATGACTGCTTTAAAAATAAAGCAAATAAGAGCTATCAATGAAAAGGATAATAATAGGACGGTACAAACTTTTGGCTACCGGTTTATAATAGAACTGGTACGAAAATTAAATGGCGAAGTGGACATTGCATCGGCGCCGGAGAGGGGTACGACGGTTGTGGTGAGCTTTAAGGCATAGCGGTCTCCAAATGGTATATCCTGGCTAATCTATCCAGATCATGAAGCGTCTTAATTTTCAGTTTTTCGAATATTCTGGCCTTATATGTTCCGACTGTGGAGGAATGTACGTTCAGTATTTTCCGGATTTCCAGGAGCGAATAACCATTCAATAGATATTTGACCGTCTGAATCTCCCTGTCCGAAAGCTTTTCGAAAGGGTTATCCGCACCCTTCTTTGAATGCATGTCTTCGTTGAGCTCTTTTCTTAACTTCTTGCTGATATAAACGTCTCCCTTTAACACACAAGTAAGTGCCTGCCTGATTTCATCGGACCTGGATTCTTTATTCAGGTATCCGAGGACCCCCAATTTGATAAACCTTATTGCATATAAGTCCTCCGAATTCATGCTATAAATCAGGATCTTGGATAGCTCCCGATAGGCAAAAACGTTGGTGACCAACGTGACAGAGTCGGTATAGGGCATATTGATGTCCAAAACGATGAGCTCATAATCGTTCTTTTTCACAAAAGCGATCACTTCGTCTCCATTGGAGGCTTCATCGAAGACCGAAGATGGAAGAAGGTCTTGAATAATTAGTTTTACGCCGGATCTTACTATTGTATGGTCGTCGGCTAATAACACCCTCTTTGTTTCCATACAAAATTTGTTTGTCGGTGTTGGACAGATAATCTGCATGAAATTACCACTTCTTTTTGTTTGTTTTATAACATACTGAATATCAATCAATTAAATCGTTTTAGCAAAATGAGCGTGTAGATATACTACGACAAAAAACGACAAAAAACGTTAGTTCCTTTACATCACGAGATCGTTAGCCATGTACATAAGATATTTTAAGTTATCACCTGGAAAACCAAAATTATCCGTAACCTATGGAAGTTGCTTCCTTATTTTTTAACTTATAAAATCCTTTGTTGTGAACCCGACATTTTTCGCGAAACTATCCTTACACAAGCTTGTTTCCGAGTTGGTGCAAAGCTTGTTGCATGTAACAGTAAGGCGCTCTAATCTTGTCCTGAATGAGATTTCCCGCGATCTTTATATCGAAGCCGATGAGAACATGCTGGCCTATGTACTTTGGAACCTGATCAATGGGACGGTCCAAAGTACCTACAACAAATGCATTCGTATAGAAGCCACGGCGGCAGATGATCGGTTGATGGTCCGAATAAAGGATGTCGGAACTTATTTCCGTCTTATGAATTCCAAGGACTACAGACAAGTGCAGGACGTGGCGCAACGGCTGGGGGGAAGCATTAGCATCGAAAACGGGAAGGAGTACGGAGTGGATGCAGCCTTCTATATTTCAAACTGCCTGGTGGCTGCCTAACAGCGAGTGTTTCTATTTAAAAAGCAATCTGTCATGGGAAGAAATAGTGCATATCAGGAAATATTGTTAATCAGGGGCACCAGCTTTGTAACGGAAGAATTATCCAAGAAAGATGGCGCCCGGCATAACAACCATCTTTTTGACAACGAACGGCTGGAGGAAGCCTGTTGGAATGGCATGCTACAAACCAGACTTCCGGAGATCTTTTCAGAAGCGCCTGATGGTAGGGGCTTCTTCCTTTGGCAGATCAAAGAAGCTGAATCCTTCCTGGTACTTGAACTGGGCGAGGCTCCTACCGGTGTGGACGGTTATTCCTCTATTGTCCCCTATTTATTTCTTGCTGCACAGAATCATAGCTGAAAGCACCTGCCGGCGCCCGTATTTATTTCACGCCTTTGTTTGCGTCCCAGTTACCGGCGAGTTTGCGGATATAGATGATCTGGCCGGTGTGGTAGGCGTTGTGCGTATTGATATTGGCGATGGTCGGGTACCATTTCTCGAGCTTGGCGTCGTCGGCTTCGCTGATCGCCTTTTCCCATTGCGCCATGACTTCATTGAGCTCTTTTACGGTTGCGGCCCAGGACTCCTCCGTGAACTTGGTGAAGGTCGTGTTGTTGTCCCCATTGAAGGCGGCTGGTTTCCTGTCGTAGAATTTGTCGAGCGACTGTTTGTTCCAAAAAAGCAGATGATACGCGAGCTCGCCCACGGAGTGGCTCGAGTCATTGGGTTTCCACATGGCTTGCTGTGCGGAAAGGCCGTCGACGGCGACGCTTACGGGGACGAACCATTCTTCTTTGTTCCAGGTGTTCTGGAATTGTTTGAGCAGGACGCTGCGGAGTGTCGGAGCCGCTTTTTGTTGGGCGAAGGCGGGGGCCGAGCAGCCGAGGATGGCGATGAGCAGGAGGGTGTTTCGCATGGTTTTTTTGGTTGATGTGGGTCAAATATAGGATGGATGCCGCGCTTGCACATGCGTTTTTGATGGATGGTATCGGCCCGCGGCAGAGCCGCGGGCCGGATGGCGTTATTTCTGGCGTTCGAGGAAGGCCTTGCCGGCGGCGCGGGCGGCATTGGCCTTTTCGAGGATGGCCGCGGCTTCGCTGCCGAGGACGAGATGGATGAGCGGATCGATCAATAAACGTGGTGGCCTTCCGCGGCGCGTTTGACGAGGTCGTCTTTCTTCACGTCGACCTGCTGGCCGATGGGTTTGCCATCGCGGTAGGTGATCACGTTGATCTGGCCGGCGCCCACCGGAAACTTCACCGGAATGCCGTCGTATTTTGCATACGTATTGTCGGGATTGGTTTGGTCGAAGGTATAATAGATATCCAGACCGCCGATCTCGGTAGACATGCCTACGGTGAGCTCGCCGCCCTGGATACGTTTTGGAATGAGCGTTACATTGTAGGCGCTGCGGGCATATTTGATATGTGCATGGTCCATGCGGACAAATTCTGTTTCCATTCTTTTCGTGAAGTCATCCCAGTTGCGTGCCGACTTGGGGCTCCAGTAGACTTCGGCCAGCGCGAGACCGCGGGGCCAGGTCATGTATTCCGCATGACGGAAGTTGGGCACCGATTCACTCCAGAGGTTGCCTTGTCCGCCAAGGATGAGGTTTTCGTCGACGCTGTCCGGAACAGGGTCCCAGCTATAGGAATCCTTAAGCCGGCAGATGCCATAGGTCGGCGGTTCGACAGCGCTCTCGCCCTGGTAGAGATCGAGGTAGACATAATCCCAGGGTGTCATTACAACGTGGTGGCCCATCTTCGCGGCGGCAACGCCGCCGGACATGCCGCGCCAGCTCATCACGGTAGCCGAGGGTGCGAGACCGCCCTCGAGAATCTCGTCCCAACCAATGAGCTTTTTGCCTTTTGACTGCAAGATCTTCTCCATGCGCTTGACAAAATAACTTTGAAGCTCGTCGACACTCGTCAGGTGTTCGTCGGCCATACGTTTCTGGCATTTGGGGCAGGTCGCCCAGAATCCTTTGTAGGCTTCGTCACCGCCGATATGGATATAGGGATTGGGGAACAGCGCGGCGATCTCGGTAAAGATCTTGTCGAGGATCAGATATACGGAGTCGTTGCCGATACAAAGCGCGTTGTCTTCGCGGACGGGAGGACGTGCGCCGGGATTTACGGGATAGGGCAGCTGTGTGCAGCTGAGATTGGGATACGATGAAATGAGGGCCAGGCTATGCGCCGGGACGTCGATCTCGGGGAGGATGGTGATATAGCGATCGGCAGCATAGCGAATGATCTCACGCATATCATCCTGGGTATAGAAGCCACCGTCCGTATCCGGCTCGTCGGCGAGAGGGGGCAGGTATTCGCCCCAGCGGCCCGTACGGGCTACACGCCAGGCGCCATGCTGCGTAAGCTGCGGAAGGCTTTTGATCTCGATGCGCCAACCCTGATCGTCGCTGAGATGCAGGTGAAGGGTGTTATATTTATAACGAGCCATCTGGTCGATATACTCTTCCACCTCCTGCTTCGTGAAGAAATGACGGCTCACGTCGAGCATGAGTCCGCGCCAGCCGAAACGGGGGTAGTCGGTGATCTCGACGCAGGGGATGGCGGCGTCGGGGGTAGCCGGGGTGACCGGGGTTATCACTTTTGGCGACCGGTCGGCCGGCGTCGATTCATAGGAGCCGAGGTCTGCGTCGGCGGGTAACAACTGAAGCAGGGTCTGGATGCCATAGAAGACGCCGGCGGGGCTGGAGGCCGTGATGCGAACGGTGGATGGCGACACATTCAGCGTATAGCCCTCGCGGTTGCTGACTTGTTTAGAAATTTCGAGGATAATGCGGTTCTTGCCACTACCGCCTTGCTGGAGATGAAGACGTCCGGCCAGCCAGGACGCAGGATTGGCAAGCGAATCCCCTTCGGTAACGATATGCGTCGCGGCGCTGAGGTTGAAATGTCCCGTCTTCCCGGTGACGGAGACGGGTTGTGGAATGATGTGAATGCCGGATGGAGGAATGGGTGCGGCGGTCGCGGCGTTGAATACAGAGAGGCCGGCGACCATGGCAGCAAGGTGAAAGGCAAGATGCATGGTAGACGAGTTTTACGAATGAGGTGTGAATTTAAGCCTTGCGCTTGGGTTTTTCAAGATTTTCCTTCGCTCTGAATTTTACGATCCGGGTGATAAGGGTTTTGGGCAGTGGATGGTCGAGGGGCAGGCGAATCGCACCTTTGGAACTTTCAAATTTTGCGAGCTCGGTCTGAAAGGCTTTTATGCCGGAGGCTGTTGGATAAAGGCCAACATGCCCTTTGTAGCCGGCGAAATAGACCAGCACACCGTTGAGGTCATAGGCTGGCATATTGTAACTGATCCGTTCTGTGGCCCGGGGTGCTGCTTTTTTTATGATCTCGCGCAGGTCTTCGAGCTGCCCGCGGATCTCTTCGGGCTGGTCTGCCAGGTATTCGTCCACGGACGTATACCATTTGGACATTGCTCGCATAGGTGTTTTTTCTTAAAGGTAAGCAGGATCGACGGTTTTCGGGATGCTTTTAAAGCCCCGGGCGATTGCGGCTATAGACGAGCCGGCCGTCTTTTATCGTCCAGATGCATATTAGTTTTTGCCCGCTGGTCATGGTTTGTCCCAGATGGTCGGTGGCCTCGAAATCGCCTTTTTCCAATTGCAGGATGGCGATGTCTGCGATGTGGCCTTCGCGTAAGCTGCCGAGCCGCGGCCGGCCAATCTCACGCGCGGGATTCCAGGAGGCCATCGTGATCACGGTGGGCAGATCGACGCCCATGGCGAGGAATTGCGAGAGAATATCGAGCATGTCGTGGGTTGCGCCTTTGTGCAGGTCCGTGCTGACGCTGTTTGGTAAGAAGCCCGCTTTGATGGCGGGGATGGCCTGAGAAAGGGCGAAGCTGATCTCGCCAAAGCCCACGTCGAAGACGATGCCGTTTCGCTGTGCTATTTTGACGAAGGGTTTGAGGTGGCCCGTGGTGGGATCTACTATTGGCTCGCGGTCTTCCAGCTGTGCGAA
>Ga0134126_10008220_pt1 | contig 13123 bp, 15 predicted proteins | sample KB31752_FD_96881 | JGI IMG/M metagenome (GOLD analysis project Ga0134126, IMG submission 96881) | Terrestrial soil microbial communities with excess Nitrogen fertilizer from Kellogg Biological Station, Michigan, USA - KB3-175-2 | ecosystem: Environmental > Terrestrial > Soil > Unclassified ...
GGCAAGAAGCCAAGCGATCCGCATGGGGCATGCTTGACCACGAAACGCGCGGCCTGGCCAGCGCCCGCGATCAGGCTGTCGCAACGTCTGCCGCGCGCGGGTGTCAAGCTGCTGACACGTACCGTCGGGCGCCGGGTGTAACGCCCTGGGCACGTTAGTGTTTCGGAGGGCCTCACCCATGAAGAAGCTCGACCTGGCCACCATCCCCAGCGAGAACGGCGCGAACTATCCGGCGCCGTTCGACCGACCCTGCCTCGGGCAGACCTACCAGCGGGTGGGCGCGGCCGGGGGGCTGACCAAGGTGGGGGTGAACATCTCTCGGCTGCCGCCGGGCGCCTGGTCGAGCCAGCGGCACTGGCACAGCCACGAGGACGAGCTGGTCTATGTGCTCGAGGGCGAGCTCGTGCTGGTCACCGACGCCGGCGAGGAGCGGCTGGTGGCCGGCGACGCGGCTGCGTTCAAGGCGGGCGACCCCGACGGCCACCACCTGATCAACCGCTCCGATCGGGAGGCGGTGATCCTGGAGATCGGCACCCGCGATGCGGACGACCGCTGCATCTACCCGGACATCGACATGCTGGCCATGCCCGGCGAGCGGCCTTACTTCCACCGCGACGGCACGCCCTATCCGGTGCGCGTCGCCGGCGCGTGGCTGGTCGGCCAGGAGCCGTGAAGCGGCGCCTGGGCCCGGGCCCCTATTTCTCTGCGGCGTATTTCTCTTGCGGGCAGCCGTGGAAGACGCCGGCCTTCATCACCGTCAACGTCGCCAGGTTCAGCGACATCAGCGGCGACATCGAGGCCGCGCCGCGTCCGGTGAAGAGGTCGATGCGGCCCTTGTGGATCGCGCCGCCGACGTCTGAGGCGTACCAGTAGCCGTCGTGCTTGGAGCCGTCCGGCAACGGCATGCCGACCGTTTCCTTGATGAAGAGCACGGTGTGGCGCGGCAGGGCGACGCCATCGACGGCGGCGGTCCGCATCGGCACCACCTTGCAGCCCAGCGAGTCGAGCGCACGGATGCCGCGCTCGCCCGCATGGTACAGGGTGGCCTTCAGGTAGTAGTCCGCCGAGCCGGGCAGAGCGCCCGTCAGAGCGGCGGATACAAGATCGCCGATCGGGTCGGCGGGCTTGGCGGCAGGTGCTGGCGTCGCGGGCGGCTTGACCGGATCCGCTGGAGCCCCAGATGACGCGGCCAGGGCGCACGTCAGCGTGGCGAGGCATGCCAGGAAGCGCTTCATCAGCAGCTCCTTGAGTAGTTTCTCGTCGCGTTGTGAGTGCGTCGTAACAGACGCGTAACAACTCTGGCAACCTACAAAGAGGTCGCACGCATGCTCACCATCTACGGAGACCCGATCTCGGGCAATTGTTTGAAGGTCAAGTGGACCGCAGAACGGCTTGCGATTCCATACACTTGGCGGGACGTCGACGTTGCGAAGGGCGAGACTCGGACGGCTCGGTTCCTCGCCATGAATCCTGTGGGCCAAGTGCCCACGGTTGTCCTCTCCGACGGCCGGGCGCTGGGCCAATCCAACGCGATCATCCTGCATCTGGCCGAAGGCTCGGCCCTGATTCCGGCCGACGCCTACGAGCGGGCCAAGATGCTCGAGTGGATGTTCTGGGAGCAGTACAGCCACGAGCCCTACATCGCGGTGGCCCGTTTCCAGGTGAAGTACCTCGGCAAGCCGATCGCCGACCTGGAGCCGCGGATCGTCGAACGCGGCGCGGCGGCGCTGGCGCGGATGGACGAGGCGCTGGCAGGTCGCGAATTCCTGGTGGGCGGCGCGCTGACCCTGGCGGACATCGCGCTCGTCGCTTACACGCGCATGGCGGCCGACGGTGGCTTCACGCTTGCCGACTATCCGGCGGTGGCGGCGTGGGTGGAGCGCGTCGAGGCGGCGGTGCCGATCAGGGAGTCCAGATGAGCGTTCGGTGGGCGTGGGGGGCGGCGGGTCTCTTGGCGCTGGGGGCGGCTGGCTCGGCGCTGGCATGGGGCTCCAGCGGCCACCGGATGATCGGCGAGGCGGCGCTGGAGGCGCTGCCGGCCGAGCTGCCCGCCTTCCTGCACGAGGCTGCCTCGGCAGTGTCTGTCGGCGAGCTCAGCCGCGAGCCGGACCGTTCGCGCGGCGCCGGGCGTACCCATGACGCCGATCGCGATCCCGGCCACTTCGTCGACGGCGACGACGCTGGGAAGGTTGCCGGCGTCGTTCCGCTCGATGCGCTGCCGCCGACCCGCGAGGATTACGAGACCGCGCTGCGCGGCGCCGGGACCAGCAGTTGGAAGATGGGCTATCTGCCCTATTCGATCATCGGCGACTGGCAGCAGCTGGCGAAGGACTTCGCCTACTGGCGGGTTGACGGGGCCGGCGCGCGGCATACGGCCGATCCGAAGCACAGGGCCTGGCTGGAAGCGGACAAGCTGCGCCGGCAGGCGCAGATCCTGGTCGACATCGGACAGCTGTCGCACTTCGTCGGCGACGGCAGCATGCCGTTGCACGTCTCGATCCACTACAACGGCTGGGGCCCGTTCCCGAACCCGAACAACTACACTCAGGATCGGGTGCACTCGCCCTGGGAAGGGGCCTACGTGCGCCAGGTGGTGACGCCGCGGGCAGTGGCGGCCGCGATGCCGCCGTTCCACGACTGCCAGTGCCCGATCGAGCAGCGCGTCGGCGCCTACCTGATGAGCGACGCGCGCACCGTCGCGCCGTTCTACGAGCTGGAGAAGGCCGGCGCGTTCAAGCGTGGCGTGGCGAAGGGCGTTGCGTTCACCACCGAGCGCGTGGCCGCCGGCGCGGCCGAGCTGCGCGACGAGATCGTGCTGGCCTGGCGCGCCAGCGCGGGCGAGAAGGTCGGCTACCAGCCGGAGATCAGCGTCGCCGACGTCGAGGCGGGCAAGGTCGATCCGTACGACAGCCTCTACGGCGTCGACTAAAAGGGCGCTGTCATGGCGAGGCCGCAGTTTGGCGATCCACATCCCTCGTTGATCTACCGCGATCGACCGGCCGCGTTCGGCGTGCTGGAGCGCGATGGCCTGGTGGCGCTTGTTGCCGTGGAGAAACCCGGCTACGCCGCGTGGCTCGACCTGCCCGGCGGGGCGCTCGAACCAGGCGAGGACGCAGCAAGCGCCATGATTCGTGAGTACGGCGAGGAGACCGGTCTGGTCGTGACGGCGGGCGAAGCGCTCGGTGAAGCGGACCAGTTCTTCATCAACACCGACGGCGAGGCGTTCAACAATCGCCAGACACTGTTCGAGGCCCGCCTGGTTCGGGAGGCGGCGGAGCTTAAAATCGAGACCGATCACACCCTTGTGTGGCTTCCGCACCTCGATGCAGCGGTACGGCTGCGTCACGACTCGCACGCCTGGGCGGTGAGCCTGGCGCTTCGGCGGCGCTTTCGGGAGACACTCGGCGCCGGGAATTCCCCTCTGACCGGCCTTCGGGTTGACGAGGGTCAATAAGCCTTACAGATTTCAAGTCAGACTCGTAGGCGGGGGTCTTTGTTTGCTGGCGCCTGGGGGGCGTATGGACGACACCGGGTTGTTTCTGCACAGCGTCGAAGCCCTCCGGATGCAGGTGGACCGCCGCCTCGCGGAGTTGATCCCCGGCCCGAGCGAGGAGCCCGGGCGCTTGGGCGAGGCTGCGCACTACGCTTTGCTGGCCCCTGGCAAGCGTTTCCGGCCATTGCTGACCCTGCTCACCGCCGAGGCGTTCGGCGCGCCGATCTCGCGGGCGCTGGACGTGGCCTGCGCGATGGAGATGGTGCACGCCGCCTCGCTGGTGCTCGACGACCTGCCCTCGATGGACGATGCGCGCCTGCGCCGCGGGCGGCCGACCACCCACCGGGTCTATGGCGAGGCTGACGCGATCCTGGCGTCGGTGGGCCTCTTGACCCAGGCGTTCTCGGTGATGGCGCAGGCCGAGGGGCTGGCCGCCAGGGACCGCGCCGAGCTGGTATCGGCGCTGACAGAGGCCGTGGGCTTCAAGGGCCTGGTCGCCGGTCAGGCGCTGGACCTGGCCGAGCGCAACCGGCCGCGCACCGTCGCCGAGCTGGATCAGCTCAACCACCGCAAGACAGGCGTGCTGATGATGGCCGCCGCCGAGGCCGGGGCCAGGGTCGGCGGGGCGTCGGCCGCCGCGCGCCGCGAGCTCGGCGAGTTCGCCCGCCGCATCGGCCTCGCGTTCCAGATCCGCGACGACCTGATCGACGCCGAGGACGGCGGCGATCATGTCGGCAAGGACGTTGGCAAGGACGCCGGCATGACGACGGTGGTCTCCGCGCTTGGCCCCAGGGCCGCGGTCGCGGCGATCGAGACCCACCTCGACGCGGCCGACGCCGCGCTCGCCAGAGCAGGTTGTGACGGCCGCCTCGGCGTCTTCGCGCGCAGCCTCTTTGCGGGGCGCAAGGCCGCCGCGTGACCCCCGGCCAAACCGGCCCCATTCTCACAGTCGACGACGTCCGCCACGCCTTCGGTCCGCGCCAGGTGCTGAAGGGCGTGAGCCTGGAGGTGCGCGCGGGCGAGATCTACGCGCTGCTCGGCCCCAACGGCGCCGGCAAGACCACACTGGTGCGCGCCATCTGCGGGCGCCTGAAGCCGAACGAGGGCGCGGTGCGGTTGGCGGGTCGCGATCCTTACAGCGACGGCGAGGCGCGCGCGGCGCTCGGCCTCGCGCCGCAAGCGCTGGCGCTCTACCCGCAGCTCACGGTGATCGAGAACCTGCAGACCTTCGCGAGCCTCGCCGGACTGAAGGGCAGGGCGGTGGCCGAGGCGGTCGACCAGGCGATGGCGGTCACCGGCATCGTCGAGCGCGGCAAAAGCCTGGTGCGTACGCTGTCAGGTGGTTACCAGCGGCGGGTCAACATCGCCGCGGCGATCCTGGCTGGGCCGAAGCTGCTGGTGCTGGACGAGCCGACGGTGGGCGTCGACATGCAGGCCCGCGAGGCGATCGCCGAGGCATTGCGTCGCCTGAGAGCCGGCGGCGTGGGGGTGCTGCTGGTGACGCACGATCTCGAGCAGGCGCAGCGGCTGGCCGATCGGGTCGGCTTCCTGCGCGCCGGCGAGAAGGTGCTGGAGGGCGCGCCCGAGGCGCTGATCGCCGATGCCTTCGGCGAGCGGATGGAGGTCGAGGTCGACGTCATCGAGCCGGCGTCCGAGGACGTGCTGGTCGCCGAGGGCCTGACCAGCACGGGTGAGCCAGGCGCATGGGTGTGCCTGGCGACCGACGGCTATGGCCTCGCCGGCGGCATCGCCAGCCGTCTGAGCGCGAAGGGCGTCGAGGTCTGCGAGGTCCGCGTGCGCCGGCCGTCGCTGACCCAGCTGTTCGCCCGCGTCGTCGAGCAAAGGCGCGCCGCGTGAGCTTCGCGATGTTCCGCGTGATGGCGCTGGACCTCTGGCGCGATCGTCCGGCGCTGGCGATGACCTTCCTGTTGCCGTCGGTAGTGTTCCTGATCTTCTCGGCGGTGTTCTCCGGCACCACCGGGCTCGACGTGAAGCTGAAGGTGGCGGTCGCCGACGCGGCCCACACGTCCGGCTCAGCGCGGCTGGTCACGGCGCTGCTGGCCGACAAGAACCTGCGCGCCGAGCGGGCGAGCCCCGACACGGCAGAGGGCGTGCGCGCCGCCGTGCGCACCGGGCGGGCCGACGCCGGCCTGGTGGTCCGCGCCGACCCGGCCGCTGCCGGCACGCCGCTCTTGATCATGACCGATCGCAGCCGCGCGGTCGCCGCGCCGCTGACCGAGGCCAGGACCCGCGATGCGCTGGAGCGGGCGACGCCGGACGTCCTCCTCACCCGCACCGTCCGCGATGTGTCGCCCGCCATCGGCGAGCTGACCGCCGACCAGCAGGACAACCTCAGCATCGCCACGGACCAGGCCGCGCACGGCGGCGGCGCGGCCGGCAAGCCGCCGCCGCTGTTCGCCAACGAGGATGTGGCGCGCGAGCAGAAGGGCGGGGCGGCGATCGCCTACTACGCCGGCGCGGTGACCATCCTCTTTTCGCTGTTCGCCTCGACGCACGGCGCGCTGACGCTGGTCGACGAGCGGCGCGCCGGCATCGCCGACCGCATCCTGGCCGGCCGCTACGGCATGGCGCCGGTGGTGACCGGCAAGTTCATCTTCCTGATCGCCCAGGCCGGCGCGCAGGCGGCGCTGATCTTCGCCACCGCCGAGCTGGTCTACGGCGTCGATGTGCTGGGCCACTTCGGCCTCTGGCTGGCGACCACGATCGCCACCGCGATCGCCTCGGCCGGCATCGCGCTAGGCGTCGTGGCGCTTTGCCGCACCCGCGAGCAGGCGCAGATGCTCTCCACCTTCGTGATCCTGATCCTGGCGGCGATCGGCGGCAGCATGGTGCCGCGCTTCCTGATGCCGCCCTGGCTGCAGGAGCTCGGCTGGTGGACTCCTCACGCCTGGGTGATCGATGCTTACCAAGGCCTGCTGTGGCGCGACGCCGGCGTCGCGGACCTCTATAAGGCCTGGATCGTCCTCACGCTGATCGGCGCGGTCGGCTTCCTGATCGCCCAGGCCGCCGCACGCCGGGTCCGCACCTGAACCGCTGAATGGATCGCCTGGCCCTCGATATCGTGCTGTTCGCCGCCGCCTTCACGGGCATGGAGGCGTTCGCCTGGTTCACCCACAAGTACGTCATGCATGGCTTCCTGTGGGTCTGGCACGAGTCCCACCACAGGGCGCGCACCGGCGTCTTCGAGCTGAACGACCTCTTCGCGGTGGTGTTCGCGACGCCGGCGATCGTGGCGATCTACGCCGGGGTGCACGGCGTGCACTTCCTGCTGCCGATCGGGCTCGGCATCACCGCCTACGGGGCGTTCTACTCGATGTTCCACGACGGGCTGGTGCACAAGCGCTACCCGACGCCGCTGAACGCCAAGTCGCGGTTCTGGAAGCGGCTGATCCAGGCGCACCGCATCCACCACGCGATCAACACCAAGGAAGGCTGCGTGTCGTTCGGCTTCCTGTTCGCCATGCCGGCCCGCAAGCTGAAGGCGCAGCTGGCGCAGGCGCAGGCGGCGGCGAAAGGCTAGCCAGACCGCTCGAAGCGGAGCAGGACGGCGAAGCGGGCGCCGTTGGGCGGGCAGCCCGGACGTTTCAGTCGAAAGTCCCGGGACACGTGCAAGGCCCAGAGGCCGAGTCCTTGGTTGGCTGGCTTCTCGTCGACCACCTGGCAGTCGTCGAGCCGGCCGTCTGGGGCGGCGACGCAGCTCAGGGTCACGTCGCCAGGCGGCAGGCTGGCGCCCACCGGGTAGAAGTCGCCGAAGCCGACGTTGTCGGCAATGTGCGCCCAGTCCGGCGGCGCGCCGGGCGAGCAACTCTGACGCGGCCGCGCCAACGCGGGCGACGATAGGGCGATCGCGCCGATGAGAAACGCCGCCAACGCGCCGCGGCGCCCCACGTCAGATCTTCGACCAGAGCGCCGGGCGCGGGGTGGTCTTGGCGCCGCGGCTGGCCAGAGCGGTCCAGCCGCCGCCGAGCGCGAGCCAGACCTTCATGGCGCTGCTCGCCGAGGCGCGCGTGTCCCAGGCCGCCGCGCCGCGCTGCAGGACGATCACGCCGATCTGACGATAGACGCCGCGGGCGGCCGCAATCGCCCAGGCCGAGCGGAACGGCAGCTCGGGCAGGCCGGCCAGCGCCGAGGCGTAGTAGGGTTCGGCAGTCTCCAGCAGGCGCTTGGTCACCCCGAACAGAGCGGTGCGATGCTCGGGCGCGGCGATCTCGGCTTCCGGAACGCCGGCTTCGGCGAGCCACTGGGCCGGCAGGTAGATGCGGCCGTTGACGGCGTCCTCGACCACGTCGCGGCTGATGTTGGTGAGCTGGAAGGCGATGCCGAGGTCCTGGGCGCGGCGCAGCGTGGCAAGGTCGTCCGGCTTGACGCCCATGACCAGCGCCATCATCACGCCCACCACGCCGGCCACGTGCCAGCAGTAGTCGAGCGTGTCGTCCAGCGTCTCGTAGCGCCGCGCGGCGACGTCCATCGCGAACCCGTCGATCAGCTCCAACGCATAGCGTTCGGGGATGTGGCGGGCGAGCGCTACCCGCTGGAAGGCGGCGAAGTCGGGATCGGTGGTCGGCTCGCCGGCGAGCGCGCTCTTCGTCTTGGCGTAGAGGCCATCCAGCCGGGCCCTGGCCGCCGCGGGACCAGGCGCGGCCATGCCGTGGCCGAGCTCCTGGCCGTCGATCACGTCGTCGCAGTGCCGGCACCAGGCGTAGAGCATCTCCGCGTCGATCCGCGTCTGCGCGTCGAACAGGGCGGCGGCCGCCGCGAAGCTCTTCGACCCTTTCTGGATGGTCTCGCGGCTAGACTGGGCGAGGTCGACGGTGGGCGCGACGACGGTTTCGGTCATGTGCTCCCTCCCCAATGCGCCCCCAGGTCGGCGATCATAAGTCCGGCGGTCGCCTTGGCCGAGCCGATCACGCCCGGCACGCCGGCGCCCGGGTGGGTGCCCGCGCCGACGAAGTACATGTTGGGGATCACGTCGTCGCGGTTATGGGTGCGGAACCAGGCGCTCTGGGTGAGGATCGGTTCCAGCGAGAAGGCCGAGCCCTGCCAGGCGTTCAGCTCGCGCTCGAAGTCCTTCGGCGTGAAGATGCGGCGGGTGACCAGGTCCTCGCGCAGGCCAGGGATCAGCCGCTGCTCGAGGCTCGCCAGGATGCGGTCGGCGTACTTCGGCCCCTCGACGTCCCAGTCGACATTGGCTGTGCCGAGGTGCGGCACCGGCGAGAGCGCGTAGTAGGCCGAGCAGCCCTCCGGCGCGACGCTGGGGTCGGAGACGCTCGGCGCGTGGACATAGAGCGAGAAGTCGTCGGCGAGGCCGTTCTTGCCGTAGATCTCGTCGATCAGCCCCTTGTAGCGCGGGCCGAACACGATGGTGTGGTGGGCCAGCTCCGGATGCGTCCGCTTCAGGCCGAAGTGGACCACGAACAGCGAGGGGCTGAAGCGGCGGCGCTTGAGGCTCCGTCCGACCGACTTGCCGCGCGCCGCGCCGCGCAGCAGATGGTCGTAGGTGTGGACGATGTCGGCGTTGGAGGCGACCGCGTCGAAGGTCTCGACCGTGCCGTCGGCATGGCGGATGCCGGTGACCTTGCCGCCCTCGACCTCGATGCGCTGCACCGGGTCGGAGACGATCAGCCGCCCACCGATATCCTCGAAAAGCCGCGCCAGGCCGGCCACCAGCGCGTTGGTGCCGCCCCGGGCGAACCAGACGCCGCCGTCGCGCTCCAGCGCATGGATCAGCGCATAGATCGACGAGGCTGCGAACGGGCTGCCGCCGACCAGCAGCGTGTGGAACGAGAGCGCCTGGCGCAGATGGTCGTCGGAGACGAAAGCAGAGACCTTCGAATAGACGCTGCGCCAAGCCTGCAGCTTCATCAGCTGCGGCGCGGCGGCCAGCATGTCGGTCACCTTCAGGAACGGCACGTGCCCGAGCCGCTTGTAGCCCTCGTCGTAGACGGCTTCGGAGAACTGCAGGAAACGCCGGTAACCCGCGACATCGGCAGGGTTTCTCGCCTCGATCTGGCAGTCGAGCCGCCCCTGGTCGTTGACGTAGTCGAACTCCGCGCCGTCCGGCCAGAGCAGCCGGTAGAACGGCGAGATAGGGATGAAGTCGACGTAGTCGGCGCGCTCGCGGCCCGATAGCGCGAAGAGCTCGTCGATGCAGGCCGGGTCGGTGATCACCGTCGGTCCGGCGTCGAAGGTGAAGCCCTGGTCCTTCCAGTGGTACGCGCGCCCGCCCGGCTTGTCGCGCGCCTCGATCAGCGTCGTGGCGACGCCGGCGCTCTGCAACCGGATCGCCAGCGCGAGGCCGCCGAAGCCGGCCCCGATCACAGCTACACGGGGACCAGTCACGTTGGGGCTCATGACGCGGCCGCCCGCTCGGCCAGCAGCGGCGCCTCGGAGAGGCAACCGAGCGCTCGGCGGATCGGCACCGGCGGCTTTCCGGAGAGGATGCGCGCCTTGTCGGCCAGCGTCGCCTCGCCGGCGTAGAAGCGCTCGATCAGCGGCTGCGGCAGCCGGTAGAAGCGCTCGAGCACGCGGTAGCGCTGGCCGGGCTCGGCGGCGCGGAACAGCATGCGGTTGAGCAGGCGGTAGAAGCTGCGGGCGCGCCAGGCGGTCTTGCTCATGTCGATCAGGGCGGCCCTCGCGGCGGCAGTGGTGAGGCGGGGCAGGGCGGCGATCAGCTCGGCCTGCCGGGCGGCGTCCGGCGAGGAATAGCCGGTGGTCGGGTGGAAGAGGGCGGCGCGCATGCCGGCGTCGGCGGCCGTCGCCTCGGACTCCGCCCAGTAGGCGTCGATGTCGCCGGCCAGCGCGATCGGCAGCACGCCGACCTCCTCGCGGACGATCCCGGTGACGCGCCAGCCCTGCGCGGCGGCGTAGGCGGCGATGTCGGCGGCGAGCCGCGTGCGGTCGAGCGCCGGCCCATCGCTGTAGCGGGTGTCCTCGAGCAGCAGCCGGTCGGGCGCCAGCGGCAGCACGTATAGGAAGCGGTAGCCGTCGAGCTGGGCGACGGTGGCGTCCATCACGATCGGCCGGGTAAGGCCGTGCGGCGCCTCCAGGCGCACCTCCTGGCCGAGGAATTTCTGCCAGCCCAACGCCAGCCGCCGCGTGCGGCGCGGCCCGCGCGCATCGATCACCAGCGGCGCGGCGAGCTTACGGCCGTCGACCAGCCGCACCGTCTCGGCCTTCACCTCCAGCGCCTCGACGCCCAGCCAGGCGTCGGGACCCATCAGCTCGCTCATCACCTGGTGCAGCCGCGCCGAGGTGATCGCCCGGTAGGAGGTGGTCAGCGTGCGGCGATGCGCCGGGAAGCGCACGTCGTAGCCGGCCCAGTCGTGCGCGATCAGCGGGCCCAGCCACTCGGAGATCGCGGGCGAGACGTCGGTGGCGAAGTGGCACCAGGTGTGCTCGCCGCCGATCGCCTGGTCGCGCTCCAGCATGATGATCTTCAGGTTCGGCCGGTCACGCTTGAGGCGCAGCGCGATGAAGCTCGACGCCAGGCCGCCGCCGACCAGGAGGACGTCGGCGCTGACAACGTCGCTCGTCGCTGACTCGGCCATCGGCCCCGCTCTAGCGAGTTTCCGCGCCGCCCTCTAGGCCCGCAGGGGCACAGCCGCTGGTCAAGATTGCCTCGCCAGGGCCAGAGGCGTAGGCGGGGCGCGTTCCCGCGACGAAAGATTCGAATGACGGACCAAGGCGCCGCCCCAGAGACCGCCCCAGAGACCGCCCCACAGACCGCCGAACACACCGCCAAGATCATCGACGGCAGGGTGCTCGCGGCAGTGGTGACCGGGCGGGTGGCGGCGGAAGTGGCGCAGCTGAAGCGCGACCACGGGCTGACGCCGGGCCTCGCCGTCGTGCTGGTGGGCGACGATCCGGCCAGCCATATCTACGTGAGCAGCAAGGAGGCGCAGAGCCGCGCGGCCGGCATGCACTCGGTGACCCACCGGCTGCCGGCGCAGACCACCGAGGCCGAGGTGATCGCGCTGGTGCGCCAGCTGAACGCCGACCCGGCCATCCACGGCATCCTCGTGCAGTCGCCGCCGCCGCCGCACATCGACGAGACGCGCGTGCTGGCCGTGCTCGATCCCGACAAGGACGTCGACGGCCTCACCGTGACCAGCGCCGGGCGGCTCGCCAGCGGCCTGCCGGCGCTCACGCCCGCCACGCCGACCGGCTGCATGATCATGCTGCGCGAGACGCTGGGCGACCTCACCGGCAAGCGGGCGCTGGTGGTCGGCCGCTCGATCCTGGTGGGCAAGCCGCTCGCACAGCTGCTGCTGGCGGCCAACTGCACGGTCACCATCGCGCATTCGCGCACGGTCGACCTGCCGGCCCGCTGCCGCGAGGCGGAGATCCTCTGCGTCGCCATCGGCCGTCCCGAGATGGTCCGCGGCAGCTGGATCATGCCCGGCGCCACCGTGATCGACGTGGGCATCAACCGGGTGCCGTTCAGCGACCCCGCCGCGGCGGCCGCGGGCAAGATGAAGGTGGTGGGCGACGTTCACCGCAAGTCGGCGCTGAAGGTCGCCGGCGCACTCTCGCTGGTGCCGGGCGGCGTCGGCATGATGACCGTCGCCTGCCTGCTGCAGAACACCGTGACCGCCGCCAAGCGGATCACCGGGCTTGCCGCCAGCTAGCCAGCCGCGCGATGGCGCAGCGGCCCCCGTCCAGGCCGCCTGCAACCGTCAACCCCGTCCGCCGCTCCGCCACTCAGAAGTAGAAGTGGTGATGGTGGTGATGGTGGTGATGGTGATGGTGGTGATGATGATAGTAGAACGGGGCCGGATAGTAGTACCGGTAGGGGTAGTAGTAGGGGCGGTAGTAGTGACGGTAATAGCGCCGATAGCGGTGGCGCGCGACGATGACCCGCCGTGTGTAGTAGTACTGCGCGGGGATCAGCTGCGCCTGCTGGTCGTGCAACACCGCCTGCTGCAGCTGGGCCTTGGCGTTGGGGATCGGCTCCAGCAGATCCGCGTAGGAATTGGCCGTCAGCGCCGGCGCTGGGCTGGCCGCGATGGCCGGCAAGGCGACCAGCGTCGAAACGGCGCTGAACAGGCCGAGTTTGGCCAGGGCGAGCTTGGTCTTAGTCATTGATCGGGCCTCCACCGAGACAAACGACCCGTCCCCGACGGTCCTAACGCGCCCCGGCTAAGACCGATCCCCGCTGGAGGACCGTGGCCTCAGGTCATCTGCTCGAGGCCCGGGGGTGTGGCGAAGGCCACCACCGGCATGGTGCGCAGCGCCGGCAGCAGGTCCTCGACATGCTCCACGGAGACCCAAACGTCGGCGAACTCGGGTGGGATCAGCTTCTGGTCGAGGATGTGCTGGAAGACCGCAAACAGCGGGTCCCAGAAGCCGCCGATGTTGAGGAAGGCGATCGGCTTGGCGTGCAGCCCGAGCCGGCGCCAGGACATCAGCTCGATCACCTCCTCCAGCGTGCCGATGCCGCCCGGCAGGATGGCGAAGGCGTCGGCCTCCTCGAACATCATCATCTTGCGCTCGTGCATCGAGTGCACGACCACCGTCTCGACCGTCTTCAGCGGCCGCTCGTGCGCGGTCAGGAAGTCGGGGATGACGCCCAGCACCTTGCCGCCGGCGTCCTGCGCCGCCCGCGCGGCC
>Ga0134126_10008223_pt1 | contig 13122 bp, 14 predicted proteins | sample KB31752_FD_96881 | JGI IMG/M metagenome (GOLD analysis project Ga0134126, IMG submission 96881) | Terrestrial soil microbial communities with excess Nitrogen fertilizer from Kellogg Biological Station, Michigan, USA - KB3-175-2 | ecosystem: Environmental > Terrestrial > Soil > Unclassified ...
TCACGCCGGTGCCTCGGGTGCGCCGTGCAGCCGCGCGATCAGTCGCCGGCGGAGGCGATCGACCGCACGATCCCACCACGACGGATTCCGCACGATCTCGGCACGATAGAAGGACGGGCACAGCACCGCGGCATGCGCGACCTCGCCGCACAGGCCGCAGCCGACGCAACTGTCGACGACGCTCGCCACCGGATCGGTGCGCAGCGGATCGGGGTTCGGCTTGACGGTGAGCGACGGACAGCCCGAGAGGCGGATGCAGGAGTGATCGCCGGTGCAGATCGCGTCGTCGACGCCGTAGCGCGTCTTGACCACACGCCGGCCGGAAGCGAGCCGCGCTACATCATCGGCGCGCACCCGCCGCTGGCGCGCCAACTGGCACTCGCCGTCGGCGATAATGACCTTGAGGCCTTTGGCCTTGGTGGTCATCGCCTGGCGTAGCGTCTTGATCATGGTGGCGACGCTGTAGCTGCGCACGGTCTTGAGCCAGCGAACACCCAGCACCTTGAGCGTGGCTTCAATATCGGCGGTTGCAGCGCCGCCCGGCCGGTGCTGCGCGCTCGACGGCAGATATTGTTGGCCGGTGGCCGAGGCATAGCCGTTCTGCATCACGATCAGCACGCCGTCGCCCTGATTGAACAGGCTCGAAGCGACGCCGGTGATGACGCCGTTGTGCCAGAAGCCACCATCGCCCATGACCGAGATCGGCCGCTGCTTCAGGTTGGGTCCGACGGCGGCAGCGGCGGCGAGGCTCATACCATAGCCGAGGATCGAGTTGCCCATGCTGAAGGGCGCGAAGGTGGCGAAGGAGTGGCAGCCGATGTCGCTGCTGATATGCATCGGCCCGGTCTCGCGCTGCAGCAGCTTGAGGGCGCTAAACACGGGCCGCTCGGGACAGCCGGTGCAGAAGGTCGGTGGCCGTGCGGGCAGATGGCCGACGTCGCGCGCGGCCTCATCCTTGCGCACGATCAGCTCGTCGACCGCCTTGACGATGGCGTCGGCGGCGACGCCGGCCGGCCGCGTCTCGGCAAGGAAGGCGGCGAGGCCTTTGAGCATGATTTCAGCGGTGTATTCGCCCGTTGGCGGCAGCGTGCCCTTGCCTTCGACACGCGTTGCGATGTCGGCGCGGCGCAGGATGACGTTGATCTGCTGCTCGATATAGTCGGGATGGCCTTCCTCGACGACGAGCACGGTATGCTTGTCGGCGCAGAATTCGCGCGCTTCCTCCGGCACCAACGGATAGACCGCGTTAAGGCAATAGATCGGGATGCGCGAATTGCCCCACAGATCGGCGAGACCAAGACGCAGCAGCGCGCGCACAAGCACGTTGTAGAGCCCACCCATGACGACGATGCCGATGTCGTCGAGATCGCCGTCGAAGATCTCGTTGAGCTTGCGTCCGCGGATGAAATCGCGCGCCGCCGGCAGGCGTTCCTCGACCTTGATGCGCTCCTGCGCGAAGGTGACCGGCGGATGCGACAGGCGGCTGTAATCGTGCGGCGCCGGCTCGCTGAATTTGTTGAGCTCCGAATGCGTGCCCGGCCGGTTGGCCTTGGCGGTGAATTCGCCGGTGACATGGCAGGCACGGATGCGCAGCTCGAGCATCACCGGCGCGTGGCTCGCCTCGGATAGCGCGAAGCCTTCCTCCACGGCGCGCACGATTGACGGCAGATCGGGCCGCGGATCGAGCAGCGGCATGGTGCATTTCATCGCATAGGCATACGAGCGCTCTTGGATCACCGACGCGCCTTCGCCGTAATCCTCACCGACGATGATGAGCGCGCCACCCTTGACGCCAGGCGATGCCAAATTCGACAGCGCGTCGGCGGCGACATTGGTGCCGACGATCGACTTCCAGGTCACCGCGCCGCGGATCGGATAATTGATCGAAGCGCCAAGCATCGCTGCAGCCGACGCTTCGTTAGTGCAGGTCTCGAGATGGACGCCGAGCGCGTCCATGATCTCCTTCGCATCGACCAGCACATCGAGTAGATGCGAAACCGGCGCGCCCTGATAGCCGCCGACATAGCTCACGCCCGATTGCAGCAACGCCTTGGTGACGGCGAGGATGCCTTCACCGCGGAAAATCTCGCCGTCGCTTAGCTTGAGCGACTGGACCTCGTGCTTGAAGGAGCGCTCCATCGAGCCGGAATCTACTCTCGCGCGCGCGGCAGCGTCCAGCCACGGCCGGACCATCATCTATGGCTCGGCCAGAAGACCCGCGACGAAGTCCGGCAAGATGGCTGTCGCCTTGCCATAACGGCCTTCGGCGAAATGGCTATGGCCGAGCGAGGGCTCGAGATTGAGCTCAATGGTCCGCGCGCCCGCGGCGTTGGCCTCGGCGACAAAACCGGCCGCAGGCTGGACGTTGCCCGAAGTGCCGATCGAGACGAAGAAGTCGCAGGCCGCCAGCGCGGCACCGATGCGCTCCATCTCCAGCGGCATTTCACCGAACATCACCACCTGGGGCCGCATAAAGCCGGGTCGGGCGCAGGCAGCGCACACGGTTTCGACCGACAGGTCCTCGTCATTCGCGATCACCGCATCGCAGGCGGCGCAGCGCGCCTTGCGCATTTCGCCGTGCATGTGGATCAACTTTCGTGATCCGGCACGCTCGTGCAGATCGTCGACGTTCTGCGTTACCAGCAGGAATTCGCCCGGCCATCGCCGCTCAAGCTCCGCCAGCGCTGCATGTGCGGCGTTGGGCCGAACATGGCCGGAGAGCAAATTGCGGCGCCGCAGATTGTAAAAGTCGTGGACTTTGCGCGGGTCGCGGGCGAAGGCCTCGGGTGTCGCGACGTCCTCGACGCGATATTTCGACCAGATGCCGTTCGGATCGCGGAAGGTATCGAGGCCCGATTCCTGCGAGATGCCGGCGCCGGTGAGAGCGACGAAGCGCTGCGCCTTCATCCCTTCAACCCGTCGAGCCACGCTTCGAGCACCGAGCGGCCCTGCGGCACCAGTTCGGCTGCGAACTTGCCGGCATCGGCGCGCAGCCGCGGTACGGTGACGCGCGGCGTTGCGCCGATCTCGACCGCATGACCGACAAGCCAACGTTCCAGGCCGGGTGCGCTGACTTCGAGGTGGAACTGGAGCGCGAGGCCATGCCGGCCGACAGCAAAGGCCTGGTTGGGTGTGCGCGGCGTCGAAGCGAGATGCGTCGCGCCTGACGGCAGGTCGAAGGTGTCGCCATGCCAATGCAAAACGCGCGTTCCCGGCGTGAGCTTGGCTAAAGGCGAGGCGCGGCCGGCGGCGCTCAAGCTGATGCCCGCCCAGCCGATCTCCTTGAAACCGGCGGCATAGACCTTGGCGCCGAGTGCGCGCGCCATGAGCTGTGCGCCGAGGCAGATGCCGAGCACCGGCTTACCCGCCTTGAGACGCTTTTCGATCAGCGCGAATTCCGGTTTGAGGAACGGATAGCGGTCCTCTTCGTAGACGCCGATCGGTCCGCCGAGGACGATCAGCAGATCACAATCGGCGAGATCGCCGGCGGTGAGATCGTCAACCGGCGCCTCGCGATAGCTTGCCTTATATCCGTGGGCCGCGAGCGCCGGCGCAAAGGCGTCGAGGTCCTCGAACGCAACATGGCGAATGGCGATTGCCGACGGCATCAGACCCGGTCCGACGCCAGTTCAGCCTTGAACGGCCGCGCCAGCAAGCCTTCGATCTCGCTGTCGACCGCCGCGCCTTTGTGCAGGATGGCGTCAACCGCCTGGGCGATCGGCATCTCGATGCCGAGCTTGTGTGCCAGCGCGACGCAGGCTGACGACGAGGTGACGCCTTCTGCCACCGAGCGGCGCACCGCCAGGATCGAAGCCAGAGCCTGGCCCTCGCCAAGTGCGACGCCGAGCGTCAAGTTGCGCGATTGCAGGCCGTTGCAGGTCAACGTCAGGTCGCCGAGACCCGACAGGCCCATTAGCGTCTCGGTCTTGCCGCCCTTGGCGACGGCGAGCCGTACCATCTCCGCAAGACCGCGCGTAATCAGCGCGGCGCGCGCGTTGTCGCCGAACCTCTTGCCCATGACGATGCCGCAGGCGATCGCCAGCACGTTCTTCACCGCGCCGCCGACCTGGGCGCCGATCGGATCGCCCGAGAGGTAGGGCCGGAAGCCGCGGCCACCGAGCGCCGCGACGAGCTTGGCACCGAGCGCCGCGTCAGCCGCGGCCAACGTCACCGCCGTCGGTAATCCGGCCGCCACCTCGTGCGCGAAGGTTGGACCCGAAAGCACTGCGATGGGCGCATCAGGCGCAGCCTCCGCCACGACTTCGCTCATCAGCGCGCCAGTCTTTTCCTCGATCCCCTTGGTACACAGCACCAGCGGCACACCTTTCGCAAAATGCGGCGCCATTCGCGTCACGATCGCGCGTAGATGCTGCGCCGGCGTCACCACCAACACGGCGTCAGCCTGCGCCGCAGCCGAGAGGTCGCCGGTCGCACGAATGCCGCGCTCGAGCTTGATGCCGGGCAAGAAAATCGGGTTCTCGGCGGCGACGGAAACCGCCGCGACGACCTCGGCCTCGCGCGCCCACAGCACGACGTCGCGGCCGGCGCGGCGCAGGACCTGCGCCAACGCGGTGCCCCAGGCGCCGCCGCCGATGATGCCGAAGGTTTGCATGAAACCGAACGCCTCCCGCGCCTCACCGAATGGGATGAAGCACGGAAGGCGTTATCCAATCAAGCGTAGGCGGTTACTTCTTCTTCTCGAGTTCGTCGATGCCAGCTTGCGCCACCTTCTCGTCCTGGGCCGAGCCCGGCGATCCGCTGACGCCAATGGCGCCGATCACCTTGCCGCCCGACATGATCGGCAGACCGCCGCCAACCGCCGTCCCGCCGAGCGCGAGGACGTAGATGTTGGCCTGGACGCGATCCTGGAGCGCCTGGGTCGATCGTTTGAAGCGCGCCGCGGTCTCGGCCTTCTTTTGAGCGAGCGCGACCGAGCCGTACTGCGTGCTGTCCATGCGCTCCATCATGACCAACTCGCCGCTCGGCTCCACGATATAGATCGCCACCGGAGATGGCGATTTCCGCGCCTCGGCCTCGGCGCCGGCCATGACCCGCTTCGCCTGCGCCAGCGTGATCGGCAGCCCGTACGCCGGCGGCGACGGCGGCGGCGGTGCGGACGCCTGCTGCGCCAGCGCCGGGACGGCAAACAACGCTGCGGTCGCGAACCCGGAAATCCACAAACGAACTTTCATCGCTCGTTTCTCCCTGGTTGTTGGCTACTTCTTCAGCTTGGCCATGACGGCTGGATTGGTCGAATAGACGCCGAGAAACTGGCCCTGCGCCAGCACCTTGCCCTTCATTGCTGCCACCGCGGCCTCGGCGCCGACGTCGCCGCTAAGACCGAGCGAGGGCACGCTCAGCGCGTAGACGGTGAAGTGATAGTGATGCGTGTTCTCGTCGTTCCAAGGCGAGCACGGACCGTCATAGCCGTAATAGGTGCCCTTCATCGCATCGTTCGCGGCGAAGGCCTGTGTGTAGCTGTTGGCGATGGGCACGCCAACCTTGATCGCCGACGCCGGCTTGCCGTGCAGCAGCCGCTCGTTCGAGGCGGCGCCTTCGGGAACCGTCATCACGTTCGCCGGAATATCGACCAGCACCATGTGGAAGAAGATCTTGCGCTTGACCGATTTCGTCAGCGTCTTACCTGTTTGATTCATTAGCTCGCGGTGTTCGGCCGGCGAATCGGTGTCGTAGACGACGACGGCGTACGATTTGGTGGCGGCCGGTCCCTTGGTCCACGAAATGCTCAGATTCTTGTTGGCGGCCGCCGCGGCGGCGCCATGACCATCCGCCGTACAGAACGCATATTCGCTGGGAATCATGTGGTCGTACTTCATCGAGTCGACGCGGACATGGATTCTCGCGGAATGAGCGGGTGCGAGCTTCGGCATCGAACGGAGGAATGCGGGCGCCGATGTCTGCGCTTATGCCGAACCTGCGAGCAATGCCGCGCCTGCGAGTGCGGCTATTAAAGCACGGAAATACATAGCTTTCCCTCCCCAAGGTTGTATTGGCCGGCCAAACGACAACCGGTGTCGGCAATCCTAAGCGTCCGCCCGAACCGGTTCAACGTGGGCGCGCAGACGCCGCTGCCGGGTCGAGCGGCCAGCGCGGCCGCGGCGCGAAATCGAGCCCATCGGTGAGACCGAGCCGCAAGCGCTCGACGCCCGCCCAGGCAATCATCGCCGCATTGTCGGTACACAGTGCCGGCGGCGGCGCGACGAAACGTAAGTTCCATTCGGCAGCGAGTTTCGCCAGCCGCGGCCGCAACGCAGCATTGGCGGCGACGCCGCCTGCCGCCACCAGCGCGTGGCCGCGACCGTGGCGCGCGGTGAAAGCCGCCGCCGCATGTGCGGCGCGATCGAGCAGACAATCGACAATCGCCGCCTGCAGCCCGGCTGCGAGATCGGCGCGGGCGCGGTCGTCGAGCGAACCCTGACGCCGCACCGTCTCCGCCAGCGCGGTCTTCAATCCCGAGAACGAGAAATCGCAGCCCGGCCGGCCGAGCAAGGGCCGCGGCAGCATGAAGCGCGTCGCGTCACCGCCCCGCGCCGCCTGCTCGATCGCGGGACCGCCGGGATAACCGAGGCCGAGCAATTTGGCGGCCTTGTCGAAGCACTCGCCGGCGGCGTCGTCGATGGTCGTGCCGAGGCGCCGATACGTGCCGACGCCCTCGACGGCGAGCAACTGGCAATGGCCGCCGGAGACGAGCAACAGAAGATAAGGAATGGCGACGCCGTCGGTGAGGCGCACCGACAGCGCATGGCCTTCGAGATGGTTGACGGCGACAAACGGCAGCGCACGCGCATAGGCAATTGCCTTCGCCTCCATCACGCCGACCATGACGCCGCCGATCAGGCCGGGCCCGCCGGTGGCGGCGATGCCGCCCAGATCGCCGAGGCTGACGCCAGCCTCATCGAGCGCGCGGACGATCAAGCCATCGAGATATTCGAGGTGCGCGCGCGCGGCAATCTCCGGCACAACGCCGCCGTAAGGCCGATGCTCGGCGAGTTGCGACAGCACCAGCGTTGAACGGATGCGCCGGTCGGCGGCGGGCGCGTCCTCGACCACGGCGGCGGCGGTTTCATCGCAACTGGTTTCGATGCCCAGGACCAACATGCCGGGGACCATAACACCTTCCCTTGCCGCCGCCTTCCGCCTAAGAACAGGGCCATGACCCCGCCTCTTCTGCGCATCGGCACGCGCGGCAGCCCCCTGGCGCTGGCGCAGGCGGAAGAGCTCAAACGCCGCCTGGCCACGGCGCACCCATCGCTGGCCGCGTCCGATGCAATCGAAACCATCGCCATACGCACCAGCGGCGACCGTGGCGGCGAGCGCCCTTTGGCCGAAGAGGGCGGCAAGGGCCTGTTCACCAAGGAAATAGAAGAAGCGCTCTTCAACGGGCGGATCGATGTTGCCATCCATTCGATGAAGGACATGCTGGCAACGCTGCCCAAAGGTCTCGTCATCGCCGCTTGTTTGCCGCGCGAGGATCCGCACGACGCGCTGCTGTCACCGCGTGCGAATTCGCTGGGGGCATTGGCCAAAGGCGCGCGCCTCGGCACTTCCTCGCTACGGCGCAAGGCGCTGGCGCTGCATGCGCGGCCCGATCTCAAGATCGTGCCGCTGCGCGGCAATATCGGCACGCGGCTCGCCAAGCTGGCGGCCGGCGACGCCGATGCAACCATCCTTGCGATCGCCGGATTGAAGCGGCTCGGTCTCGCCGACAAGATCACCGCACCCTTGTCGCCGGGCGAGATGTTGCCGGCGCCGGCGCAAGGCATCTTGGCAGTCGAGATCCGCGCCGACGATGCGCGCGCGCGCAACCTGCTGGCGCCGCTCGATCACGCCGAAACAGCCGCCTGCGCCGCCGCCGAACGCGCGTTTCTGGCGGCGCTCGACGGCTCGTGCCGTACGCCGATCGCTGCGCTCGCGACGATCGCCAAAGGCCGCCTGACGCTCGCTGCCGCCATCGTCAGCCCCGACGGAAGCAAACTCCATCGTACGGAGCGCAAGGGAACGACAGCCGACGCCGCGGCGCTCGGACGCGACGCCGGCGGCGAACTCAAGGCCCGCGGCGGACCCGGTTTCTTCGCATGAAGGCGCTGGTGACGCGGCCGCGCGAAGACGCCGCTGGCCTGGTCGCGGCGCTGACGGCGCGCGGCATCGAGCCGCTGCTCGAGCCGTTACTGACCATCGCGCTCACACCCGACGCGTCCGCGACGCTGGCGGCGGCGCTGCCCGGCGCTCAGGCGGTGTTGTTCACCAGCGCCAACGGCGTCCGCGCCTTCGCCAGTGTCTCGTCGCAGTGCGACCTGCCGGCGTTCGCGGTCGGCGACGCGACCGCCCGCGCCGCGCGGGCAGCCGGTTTCGGCCGGATCGAAAGCGCCGGCGGCGACGTCCATGCTCTGGCTGCGTTGGCGGCACGGCGGCTCGATCCGGCGGCGGGTCCGCTGATCCATGCGGCGGCAAGCGCGGTTGCCGGCGATCTGGCCGGCGATCTCACGCGCGCGAGATTCACGGTGCGGCGGTTGCGGCTTTACGAGGCGGTTGCCGCGACCCGTCTCAGCGCCGAATCGTGCAGTGCAATCATCGCCGGCGCCGTGGCTTGCGCGATCTTTTTCTCTCCCCGCACTGCCGAAACCTTTGTTACGCTCGCGTGTGCAGCCGGGATCGGCAGCCACGCCGCGACGATCGCCGCGGTCGCGCTGAGTCCGGCGGTGGTGGCGGCTCTCGGTCCGTTGACATGGCGCCGCATCGAGATTGCCGCGGAGCCCAACGAGACAGCTCTGCTCGTGGCGCTGGATCGGGCGCTGCAAACGGTGCGTGCAGGAGGCAAGGAATAGCGACCATGAAGCCATTGCCGTGAGCGAACCACCGGTGATCGAGGTCACCGACGCGACGACACAACGCCGCCGGCGGCGGCGTGCGGCGGTGATCGCCGGGCTTGTTCTGGCGCTCGCACTCGTGCTCGGCCTGACAGGCACGTCGCCTTATTGGGCACCGCCCTTGGCGCCGCTGTTGCCATGGAGCAAGGCGGCGGACGATACAACGCATCAGGTCTTCGCCAATCAACTGGCCAGCGTCGAATCCGAAGTACAGGCGCTGCGCGATACGCAAAGCGCCAACGCGCAGATTTTCGTGCGGCTCGATGCCCTCGAAAAACAGGTGAAGCAAGCCGCGCCCGACACCAGCCAATTCGCCGCCGCCATCAAGCGACTCGAGGACGCAACGCAGCAGCTGCAATCGGCGGTGAATGGCAATTCCGAGCACATCGCCGCGCTACAGGAGCGCCTGGCACATACCAGCGACAATCCTGAACGCATGCTGTTCCTGGCGTTGAGCCAGCTTTCAGCAGCGGTGGCGACGTCGCGGCCGTTCCCCAACGAACTGAAAGCCGCCGAAACGCTGGCGCCGCACGATCTCGGCGTGAAGCTGCTGGCACTCGAACCGCAGGCTGCGACTGGTATTCCGAGTACGGCGGCGCTGGCGGTGCGATTTAACGTCAGCACGGCACCGGCCATTATGCTAGCGACGCCAGCCGTGCCAGCGAACGAGGGATGGACCAGGCGCTTCTGGGCAAAGCTGGCAAGCTTAGTCGTGGTGCGGCGCGTCGGCGACACCATGACACCGCCGGATCCGACCATCGCCGCCGTCGACGCAGCGCGCAACGAGTTGGCCCAGGGCGACCTCGCTGGCGCGGTCGGCGCCATCGAAACCGCGCCAGCGCCTGCCCGCGGTGCCGCCGAAAGCTGGCTCGCGATCGCCCATCGCCGGCTCGATGCCGAAGCTACAGTTGCGGCGGCGTTGGAGGAAATCGTGCCGGCGCTCGCGAGCTCGGCGAACGCAGCGCCTGCGAAGCCGGCGCCGACAACGCCGTGAGGCGCGTTCTCGCCGCGCTCGTCGCGATCGCCGCCATCGTCAGCGCCGCGGTCTACCTTGCCGACCGGCCCGGCGCCGTTACCATTGTTTGGCATGGCTGGCGTATCGACACATCGGTCGCGGCGCTAGCATTGGGCACGGCGCTCGTCGTCTTCATCGTCGGCTGGAGTTTCGCGCTGCTGCGCCGGCTGGCGGCGGCGCCGCGTCAGTTCATGCGCGCGCGGCGTGAACGGCGGCGGCGCGAAGGCTATCGGGCGCTGACCTATGGCATGGCGGCGGTGGCCGCCGGCGATCCCGACGAGGCCGAACGCTGCGCGCGACGCGCCAACACCCTGCTTGACGAGCCACCGCTGACCCGTTTGCTGGCAGCGCAGGCGGCGCAGCTCAAAGGCGATACGGCGGCGGCGCGCGATTATTTCACCGCCATGCTGGCCGAGCCCGAGACCGAGTTCCTCGGCCTGCGCGGTCTGATCGTGCAAGCACTGGCGCGCGGCGAAGACGGCGTCGCACTGAATCTGGCCGAGCGCGCTCGCGTGCTCCGGCCGCGCACCGGTTGGGTGCAGCGCGCACTGGTCGAACTCGAAGCGCGCGCCGGGCGCTGGGAAGCGGCCGAAGGACGACTGGCCGAGGCGCTGCGGCGCGGTGCGATCCCGACCGATGAAGGCCGCCACCACCGCGCCGTCATCCTCTATGGGCGCGGACTGGCGGCGCAAGCAGCCGGCCGCAACGGCGAGGCGCTGAAGCTTGCCGGCCAAGCGCATCACGCCGACCCCGGTTTCGCGCCCGCGACCGCCTGGTACGCGAGCTTGCTGACTGCCGACGGCGGGACGCGGCGCGCGCGCAAGGCGATCGAGGCCGGCTGGCGTGTAGCACCGCATCCGACGCTGGCCGCAGCCTATGGCGCGCTTTATGCAGATGAGGCGCCGCTGGCACGCATCAAACGGTTCGAACGGCTGCAAAGCCTGCAGCCCGATCACGTCGAAGGCCGCGTCGCGCTCGCCGAAGCGACGCTCAAGGCGCGGCTGTGGGGCGAGGCGCGCCGGCACTTGACCGAAGCCGGCATCGATCGCGCCGACGCCGCGCCGCGACTCTACCGGCTGATGGCTTCACTCGAAGATGGCGAACATGCCGACGGCGGCCGCTCCCGGCTATGGCTCGAGCGCGCGGCACGGGCCGCGTCGCCGGATCCGGCCTATGCCTGCAACGCCTGCGGTTTCGAGACCATGACCTGGACGCCGATATGCCCGCGCTGCCGTAGCTTCGATCAACTGGTATGGCGCCTCCGGCCGGGACATGGCGACGTGGCGGCGACAGGGCTGCCGCCGCTCATGGCGGGAGCGCCGATTGACGCCCCGCGCCGCGCGGTTGTAGGTTCGGCCGCCTTGCCGCCCGTGAATGCCGACGTAGCTCAGCGGTAGAGCAACTGATTCGTAATCAGTAGGTCCGCGGTTCGAACCCGCGCGTCGGCACCATGCTTGCGAAGCGCCTAGCCATTAGGCGCGAAAACAACAAATCACGTTAGTAGGCGCACGGTAGGCGGGCGCTATCTTGTAACTGTTTCCAGCCCAGAATGACTTGCACGCGATGGTTGGCGCCGTCGTCAGCCAAGCAGATTAGGACCGGCTTTTCCTGCAGCACCTCGCCGTCGAGCTTGATCACCAAGTTGCAGATGGCTCGGGCTGCGAAAGCTTTCGGCGTAGATCTTGTCGACATCCTCGGTGCTGGAGGTCCGCACGGCGAACCAGCCGCTCCATCGCATAAGACGAAGAGCAGTCCATCCGGATCCTCCCATCCCAATCCACCGTCATGAATCGAAAGGTCACTTTCCGCTGGGAGTCTTGCCCTCGCCAGACCCACGATCCTTGGTCAGTAGGTCCCACACACTGATATGTCTGACTGTGCCCGACTTCTGCCGGCCGCCAGTGTTGTCCAGATTCGCCACCATTTTATCCGCTGCATGCGCCGACCAACAATCAAAGCGGCGATTGAGTCGCTTCACGGCCATCCACATCTTCATGAAGGTGTCTCCCAGAGTGGTATTTCCGTAGCAGCCCGCTCGCTCGGGCAAACGGTGTAAACAGTTGAGGCCGGCGTCGGATCAAGGATCGAGATAGACGCTCTCTTGTGGGTCGGCTGCGAACGCCTCCAATCCTGGTTCGAAGCGAAACCGGGTCGCGCAATAAGGGCAAAGGATTGCGTCACGCTCACCCATGTCGATGTAAACGTGCGGGTGATCTTGCGGCGGCGACGCGCCAATGCAGAGAAATTCCCGTGCGCCGATCCGGATCTCGGCAAGCCCATGGTCGTTCCGGAACTTCGGATAGCGGCTCGGCATTTGAGTCTCGCCTGATCACGCATACGCGCGATAAAGCGCGGAGGCCACAATCATGGCCGTGAGCAAAATGGGAATGACGATGGGCGGGACAAACCACGAGGACATGGCACACACCCCTTCTTCTGTCAGGCGGGAGCCCTAGTCTCTCTCAGCCACCGACGCCTATTAGCGCTGCCGGCGATAGCGTTGATGTGGGTATGCGCCACTCAACATGCAACCTTCGAGCGGGTGACCGATTTGAGGGAATCCGCCGTAGCGCGCGGGGCTTGTCGAGACGAAAATGCGCCGCAAACTTCCGCGATATCTCGATCCCAACGATCGGAACCGACCGCATGACTCGGCAAGCGATCAACGCGATGTCGAACCGCTACCGCTGCATCGACGAGACTGGGTTCGGGGCAGACTCGGACGGGTGCTCCGCCCGGAAATGCCATACGGCAAGGAAGGCAGCCGCGGCGACAACAACGCAAATCAGCCCGATCGCAACTCTCGATCTCGCCTTTTCATCCTGGCCTCGTTCGCCCTGAGGTAGCGTGGCGGTACGAGCACTGCGCGTTGGTAAATGCCGCACCAGGCGATCGGCGATTGCCGATGAATCGGTCATCTTCCAGTACCCTTCAGGCAGCGCAGCAATTATCGCGGCGAGCGCCTGAGCGGCCGCCGCCCTGGGCAAATCTGACAGCCGGGCGGCCTCCCGCCACGGGTCGACTCCGAGCCTCGTCAATGCCGAAAGCACCGTCAGCGGACCATGTTCTTCCTCGCCAACGGGCGCGAAGAGAAATTCGTTGAATTCGGAATGAATCAGTGAAAATTGCGGACGCAGGGCCAATTTGTGCCTCCGATGACTTACACCGCTTATGGTCGCTGCCAAGAGCCGCCGCTCGCGGCGAACAAACCTGCCAAGA
>Ga0134126_10008224_pt1 | contig 13122 bp, 11 predicted proteins | sample KB31752_FD_96881 | JGI IMG/M metagenome (GOLD analysis project Ga0134126, IMG submission 96881) | Terrestrial soil microbial communities with excess Nitrogen fertilizer from Kellogg Biological Station, Michigan, USA - KB3-175-2 | ecosystem: Environmental > Terrestrial > Soil > Unclassified ...
CGGCGTTTTGATATCCTTGCCGGCGACGACGACGTAACCTTTGGCGTCTCGCTCTATCACTGCGATGGTGCGATAGTCGCCTTTCACGCGGAAGTAATACTGCACGCTCGGCAAGTCTCCAGTCATTACGATGTCGCCTTGCCCTGTTTGGAAAGCCTGGAAGGCGGTCGTGCCGGACGGAAACAGGCGATAGGTGACGTCGAGGCCTTCGGCTTTGTAAAAGCCACGCTCGATCGCCATCCAGATCGAATCATTGTTCACCGAAGGTTGGCCAAACAAGGTCATCTTCAATGGTGTCTGCTGGGCTTGGGCGCCTGCAAGGCCGAGCAGGAGTCCGCCGGCGGCAAGACTGACTATTTTCGTGACGCGACGCATAGGTTCCTCCCCTGGTGTCAAGTTTGTGAGACGAGCGACATGTAGCGGGCGAGTACTTTGTCGACGAAAAAACGAAAGATACGATCGACGATGAAGCCGAGCACGCAGATTGTGAGCAGAGCTACGAAGATGCGATTGGTCTGCAGCAGCATCGACGATTTCTGCAACAGATATCCGATGCCGGAATCGGCGGCGAGAATTTCCGCAGGGATTATGCTCATGAATGAAGAAGCCATCGCCACGCGCATGCCGGTCACGATGTAGGGTATGGCGGAGGGGACGACGACCATGACGAAGATCTGAAGCTGGTTGGCGCCAAGACATTCGGCTGCGCGCTGCCGTGCGATCGGCGTACGCCAGACGCCGGCGGTAGTATTAATGAGTACGATGAAAAAGGTGCCCCAGAAGATGAGGAAGTATTTTGACATTTCGCCGATGCCGAACCAGATCACTGCGATCGGGATCATCGCCGTCGGCGAAAGGTAACGCATCAATTCGATGATCGGATCGAGCAGATCGTGCAGCAGGCGAATGCGTCCTAGCAGAACGCCGATGACGATGCCGGCAAGCGAACCCGTCACAAACCCCACCAGCACCCGCGTCATGCTGATCGACACGTCTGCCAAAATCTCGCCGCTGACGAGCATTGGGATTGCCGTACGAAAGACTTCGAGCGGCGGTGGGATCAGGAACGGATTGAACAGGACGCTGGAGCAGAATTGCCAGGCAAGAAACGCGATTACAACCGAGGCGATTGTCAGCGAGATCGTGCGCAATGCCGGTGACGCAAGCCAGGAACGCGCCGGACGTAGCGACAGACCCGCGTCGGTGGTTCTGGTCTCAGGAATGGTCACCACGGAGCGAACATTCTTCTGACGGTGTGCATTACGCTCAATTGGCCTCCAGCCGCTCTGTCGAACCCAGCAGATCGGGCGCCAACAAAGCCTCTATGTCGTTGAATAATTGCGCGACCTTCGGATTGGTCATGTCGCGTGGCCGCGATAGATCGATATCGATCAGCCGCGTGATCGCGGAGCGAGGGCCGGTCGACATCACCGCAATGCGGTCGGCAAGCGCAATCGCTTCGGCTATGTCATGTGTAACGAAAACGATGGTCTTTCCGGTGCGCCGCCAGATGTCGAGCAGCACTGTGTGCATATGCCGCCGCGTGAGCGCGTCGAGCGCAGCGAACGGTTCGTCCATCAGCAGCACTTTGGGTTCGACCGCCAACGCGCGCGCGATTTGCAGGCGCTGACGCATACCGCCGGAAAGCTCGGACGGGAATTTCGTGCGGTGCGTGTCGAGCGAGACCATACGCAGATATTTATCGATGGTCGCGGGCCAGTCCGCCTTCGCCATTTTGCGCACACGTAACCCGAACCGGACGTTTTCTTCGGTCGAAAGCCACGGCAGCAAAGCGGAGCCGGCATCCTGAAAGAGCATCACGCGTTCACGGTCGGCACCGGTGACTGGAGCATCACCGAACATCACGGTGCCGCTGCTGACCGCCTCGAAGCCGGCAAGGATATTGAGCAGCGTGGATTTTCCGCAGCCCGACGGGCCGAGCAAACAGACGAATTCACCATTTGCGATTGTGAGTGAAACATTATCGAGCGCGAAATAGGCGCCACGTGCCGAATCGTAAATTTTGCTGACACTATTGACGCGTAACAAACTTGCCTCCGGACGAGTGCAAGAACGCATGCAGACCACGTTAGATTTGGTGCCGATTAGTGTCAAACGGAGCAAGCCGTTTGCCGATGGCGATGCAACCGCAACATAGGCGTGGTGCATTTACTGCGGATTTGACTATGCATGCTGGACACGTAAATAGCCATTTGCAAAGCTTCGATGCGTGCCGGGCGGCTGCGACTTTGTACGGGTAGTTTGTATTAGTGCACGGCAAAGAAACGTTCGCGTAAGCCGCTCAAAATCTTCACACCGATCCCGGGGGTTGCAGATGTCCGACGTGAAACCGATTGCGCCTGTTCGTATCGGCGGGACCGATATCACGTACGCGCAAGGCATGCGTGCCGGCTCTTGGCTGTTCTTTACCGGCCATGAGGCCACGGATTTCGAAAGCGGCATCGCCGCATCGGTCGCCGGCAACCCGGCGATGCCACTCGGCGGCGCGCCGCGTTATTTGCGCGAGGGAAAATTTATTTTCGATCGTTTCGCGAAATTGATCGCGGGCGAGGGGGGCGATCTGCGGCACATCGTGCGGGTTGATCAATATTATCCGCGTGCGGAGTGCGTGAACCCTTATCAGCGCGCGCGCAAGACGTTGCTTGGCGACTACGTGCCGCCCAGCACGTCTGTGCTGATGGAGGAATTGCTGGCGGACGGCGCAAACATGAATGTCTCACTTCTCGCGGTGCTGCCCGGCGAGGGGCGCGTGCCCAAGGCGGCGCAGCCGGACGGCGTGCCGGTGCCGCAGCATTCAGGGTTTATCGCGTCTCTGGTTTCGGGAGACTATGTCTTTGTCGCCGGTCAGATGCCGAATAACGAAGCAATGACCGGTCTCGACCCGAAGGCATATCGGCCACCGAATGCGGTGTGGAACGGAACCGATATCCGGCTGCAGACGGAGTTTCTTGTCACGCGCCTGCGCTCTGGCCTCGAGGCAGGCGGTAGCTCGCTCAAAAACGCAATCAAGGCGCAAGTCTATCTTACCAACATCAATGATCTGCCCGAATTCATGGACGTCTGGAACAGCCATTTCGCTGACAATCCCTGCGCGCTGACCGTCGTGGCGACCAAAGGTCTAGCGCTGCTCGAATCGATCATCGAGATCAATATTTTCGGCGTGCGCGACAATGGTAAAATCAGGAAGGAGATTGTCGAGCATAAAGCCTCGGCCAACATGCGACTCGGCCCGGCCGCCGTGCGCGCTGGAGACCTGCTCTGTCTCTCGGCGCTTTATGCCGCGGACCAGAACGGCGCGATCCCTGCCGTGCGCCAATCCGCCGGACTGCATTATCTTGGCGTGCCGGCGCAACATCAAATGCGCGCGATTTTGAACGTGGCTGAGGAAATCTGCAAAATCGGCGGCACGTCGCTCGCCAATGTCGTGCGCGCGCATCACTTCGTGAGCGATCTTAATTCGGTCTATCCTGCGCTGCAGATATGGAAGGGCAAGCTTGGCGGCGCGCCAATTCCGTTCGGTGCGGTGCGCAGCAAGCTGCCGATTCCCGGCTGCGACATCGTCATGGATTTGTGGGCCTATCGTCCGGACCGGTAATTAAATCGGAGTTGTCTCTTCCGAAAACGTCATCCGGAAATCATTCCGCACTATACTCCAAATTCCGTGTTCTTGTGTTCAAATTCCCTGTTCTTTTGCAAAAATTCCCTGTCCGTTGAGTAGGGAATTTCGCTCCAAGTCCGCTGAATCATTAGATGAATGGAGACCTCTGAGCCGCAATCTGATCCAAAATTGAAAATTCCCTGTTTTTTTCTTTTTCCTGTTAGCAGGGAAATTAAGAGTGGAGACGGGTTCGAATACGACTGCGTCCGCCACCACACACTTTTGCCATTGTTACGATCGGTTTAGATAAGAGAGGTGCGAGAGTTGCCCGATGCCGAAACCCGGAAATGAACTTCATCGAAACATGGTGGTGCGTAGGCCCATAATCGGTGTCATGGGGGCGGGCGAAAATGCGCGAGTCGCAGATGTTCGCAGCGCATTCGCGTTAGGCTCGGCCATTGCCGAGGAAGGCTGGATCCTTCTGAGCGGAGGACGGGACAACGGCGTCATGGATGCCGTAAATAAAGGCGCCAAAGCTTCGGGTGGACTTACCGTAGGGATCTTGCCGACGAAAGATAAACGCGGAATGTCAGAGGCCGTCGACATTCCTATCGTCACAGACATGGGTAGCGCGCGAAATTATATCAACGTGCTTTCAAGCGACGTAATCGTCGCCTGTGGCGCGGGAGGGGCGGGGACTGCTTCGGAAGTCGCCTTGGCATTGAAGGCTGGCAAGCCTGTCGTTCTCCTCAACGGCAGCAAGGAAAGCCGTGCATTCTTCAAGAAAATCGCCGGCCCGCTGGTTCATGCGTCGGATTCTGTCTCAAAAACAGTCGAGATTGTTCGGAAACTGCTCCAGTGACGGACGAGGGCACAATCACTGGAAGGCAGCAGCTGTGATACATCAGTGCGCAATTTTCAGTATACAAAAAATGACTCAGGAGTGAGTGACTTGTCTCTACGCAGCGTAGTTCCGAAATCCGACCACGTTCCGTTGTTTTCGGACGAGACGGTTCGCTCCTTGATCGATGTCGATCTTGCGATCGAGGCCGTCGAGCACGCGTTTACGTCGTATGGCCACGCGCGCGAGGTCTTGTCTGATCCGCCGGCTCTTCTCCTTCCCGCTCGAAAGCCGACGCAGGCAGCTTTCAAGGTCAAGGGCGGGCGACTCGCTTCGTTTGGTGTCGCCGGTTTCCGCATGATTGCGGACAAGGAAACCGAGAAAGGCGAACAGACGATTGATTATTGCTGGATTGCAGAGGAATCGACTGGCCGCTTGATCGGGCTGGTTGACGAAACATCGCTGCATCGCCTCAGGACAGCGGTAACCGGCGTCGTTGCGGCCAAATGGCTGGCCCGACCCGAGAGTCGCGTGGCCGTCATTGTCGGCGCCGGCAAGATCGCCGATGAACTCCCGGCGCCGTTGTGTCGCGCTTTCGATTTGCAGGAAATACGTATCGTCGCCCGGCGTCCGGAATCGGCGCAGGCTTTCGCCGAACGTCATGCGTCTGTCACGCGCGTCAAACCATTCACGAATGTGCATGAGGCGGCAAAGGATGCCGATATTGTCCTCTGCATCAGTTCGTCATCGACCCCGGTTTTGCAAGCCGCCGATCTCGCGCCCGGCATGTTCGTATGCGGGATGGGTGGCGGGGCGGAAATCGCGGTCGATGCACTTGAACGCGCCGACCGGTTCATCGTGGACGACTTGGAATACGCTTACTCGATTGGGTCGGTTCGTGGCTGGGTCGAGCAAGGCCTCGACCGGGCTGCAATTTCCCGGCGCATGGACGCCGACATAGGAGAAATCGCCATTAAAACGAAACAGGGCCGCATCCGGAATACGGATATCGTTCTGGCGATTGTCCAGGGCATGGCGATCTGCGACATCGCGCTGGCGCACCACGTGCTGACGCGCGCCGGGCTGATCGAGCGGAAACATAATACGCCCTGACAAAGATTTCTGTCATGTCCATTGCGATCGAAATCGTTCATCCAAGCAGCCCGGGCGACGCGTCCGGCTTGCTTGCGTGCCTGCGACGCCTGCCTGTCGATCGCATTCAACGTATGGCCGTGCTCGGGAAGACCGAGGGTCCCGCGACGCTCAACGATTTCTCGCGCGAGCTGGCTCAGGAGGCCGTGGACGACGCGATCCGGCAGGTCGGCGGGCCGGCGCTTCTCGGCCGTACGACGCGTTTTTTTTCGACCGGCTGTGAAGGAATCGCGAGTCCGTTGACGGTTTTGCTTGCGGAATTTGAAGGCGCCCCTCCGCACTCGCAAGAGATTGGACTGGTATTTGGCGCCGCGACCTCGCCACTGCTCCCCGACGCCGAGCGTGGCGGCATGGCGCATGTGGAAGCCGCGCGTGAGACCGTGCTCCGCGCTATGACCGAAGCCGGCTTGGCTGCGGATCAGGTTGCTCTCGTTCTGATCAAGTCCCCGATCTTGTCTGCCGCGGAAGCGTCACGCCAAGGAGGCGAGCGCGTGCGGCACGGCGGTTCGACGGGATCGTCTCGCGGTGCCGCCTCAATTGGCGCTGGTCTCGCTTTGGGCGAGGTCGATCCGCGGTCGCTTGGACCCGATCCCGTTCGCCGAACGACTGCATATGCGATGCGGGCGATGGCTTTTTCGGGCACCGAAGTCGACCGCATCGAAGCGGTGGCTATCGGAAAGAGGCCGGGTGGCGATCCGCGCTGGGATATTGCGTCCGCGCTTGTCCAGGACATCGCCGATGGCGATGGTATGCGACGGCTTCGGCCGGATGGGACTCAGGAATTGGTCCTCGTGCTTCTCAAGGCGGGCATTTCTACCGATGGAACGCTGCGCGGAAAACGAACTACCGTGCTAACCAGCGATCTGCCACCTGACAAGCAACTGCGCGCGGCAGCAAGCGGCGTCATCGCCGCATGTTTTGGTGAGGCCGATTCCTTTATCAGCGCCGGCGCCGAACACCTCGGTCCGCCGGGCGCTTGCTTGTGCACGCTGATTTTGAATCGAAAATCAGCTACGTTCTAGGTAACGGTTGTAATTCATATCGGCGTTCCACGTTCGCCGCTGAATTTCCGCGAAAGCAGGCGCTATCTTTTCAGCATTGGCCTTCAAGCGCTCCAGTTCCTTTTTGACCTCCGGCATCAGCTTGGCGAGCGTCGCGTCGAGCTGGCTCTCATCGAGCGATGTCGCGCGGCCGTCGCGAACGACCCGACGCCCGTTGACCCAGACGTGGCGGATGGAGCGGCCGGTCTCGGCATAGACGACCTGCCGTACGATGCTATTGAGCGGGCGGTAGGCGGGGTCCGACAAATCGAGTGCAATGAGGTCGGCCTGCATTCCCGGGCGGATCGCGCCGAGGCGATCCGTCTGTTTAGCGGAGCGCGCGCCGCCAAGTGTGGCGCGTTGCAGCGCTTCCATCGCCAGCGGCGCTTCGGCGATCGGGTCGGAGATACCGCCGAGCAGGCAATAGAGCTTCATCACCTGGAACATGCTCTGTGCGTCCGAGCAACTGCAATTGTCGCAGCCGAGCGCGAGCGGCACGCCGAGACGGCGATAGGCGGCGATCGGCGCGACGCCGCTGCGCAGGCGAAGATTGCTCAACATGTTGAGCACGACACCGGTACCGGTGGTCGCGAGTTTCTCGATCTCGCTCGCGTCCGGCCAGATGCCATGCGCAATCGTTACGTGCGAGCCGAGCAAGCCGACCGACTCCATGTAATTGATCGCCGATCCGCCGTATGCCTTTAGCTCTTCCGTAATGAACAGCCGCTGCGTACGCGTCTCGTAAACGTGCGTATAAACTGGCAATTGATACCGCTGCGCGAGCCCGGCAACACCTTTCAGCAGACGTGGCGAGCAGCGCTGCGGCGCCGACGGGCTGAGAGCCCAGATCACCATGCCGTTGCGGTCGCCGACGCGATTGATCTGGCGCTCGATAAAGGCGAGTTGGCTATCCGGATCGCCGGCGCGGTTGCCGACAATGCCGCGCATGTCAGGTGGTACTAACTCGTCTGCCCAAGGAATGGTCTCGAGCTGCGAGCGGTCGCGGATGGTGATCGAAAAAATAACGCGAATGCCGGCCTCGCCGTAAGCATCCAGAATGGCATCAACATAGCTGTCATTCATGGGGGCAAATGAAGAGAAGTCCTGAACCGTCGTGATGCCGTTGCGCAGGCACTCGATGGCACCGACCAGAGTCCTGATCCGCACCTCATCGAGCGTGCGATCATTAGCTATCGGCCCTGCCACCAGCCCCCACTGTTCGAGTGGCATCGTCTCGAAGAAACCCTTCGCCAACACGTCGTGCGAATGATAGTGCGCGTTCACAAAGCCCGGTAGCAGGAGATGTCCGCGGAGATCGACGCGCTCGACATCCGCGCTCTGCTTGTCGAGGGCGGCACCGACGGCGGCGATTTTCCCGCCGTCGATCAGCACGTCGGCGACCGGCGGAAGATCGCCGGAGCCGTTGAAGTCGAAAACGCGCGCGCCGCGCAGCAGTTGCCGTGCCATCCGTGTCAATCCTTCATCGGCTGAGACGCTATGGCCTTCTGCCGCCAGAGTGCGTTACCGAGCGCCTCCCAGATCGTCGGGCCGACGAGGAGTAGCGCGCAGACGATCAGCGTGCCGGCCGAAAGCGGGCGCTCGACGAAAATCAGGTAGGAGCCGCTGCTGATCTCCAGTGCCTGATGGAACGAGGTCTCGGCAAGGGGACCGAGCACGATGCCCATCACGAGACCGATCACCGGAAACCGGTAGCGCCGCGCCGCGAAGCCGATCAGGCCGAAGACAATGGCGTAGACAATGTCGAGAAAGCTATGGTTGTAGGCGTATGCGCCAACCAGGCCAACAACGAGCAGGATGGGTGCGAGCAATTTTGTCGATACGATCGTAAGAATCGAAAACCAGCGCGTGAACAAAAGCCCGAAGATTGCAAACATGGCCGCGCCGATCAACAAACCGGCGAAAAATCCATAGACCAGCTCGCCGGATCCTGAAAACAGCATCGGACCAGGCCGCAATCCGTGAATGGTGACGGCAACGAGCACGAGCGCCGAGCCCGCGCTATGCGGAATTCCGAGCGCGAGTGTGGGGATCAGCGCGGCGTGGATGCAGGCGTTGTTCGAGACTTCCGGCGCGATCACGCCCTCCGGCGCGCCTTGGCCAAAACGGTCGGGATCTTTCGCGACACGGCGTTCGACGATGTAGGCGAGGAGATTGGCGGTCACGGCGCCAACGCCCGGAACAAGTCCGCAGAATATACCGATACCCAATCCGCGCAGGATCGCCATCGGATAACGAAAGGTGGCCTTGACCCCGTCGAACAGGCTGCCAGAAAGGCTGCCACCCGCGGAAATCGAACCGCCGCGCAGCATCAGCTCCATCAGCTCGGAGATCGCGAACAGGCCGATCAGCACCGGCACGACGCCGATCTTCGCCTCAAGCTGCACGAGGCCGAACGTGAAGCGCGGATAGCCCAGCACCTCGTCGGTGCCGATGAAGGAAACGGCGAGACCGAGGCAGCCCATCAGCAGGCCCTTGGCGGTCGCGCCGCGGGAAGCGACGGCGACGACGCACAATCCGAGCATCGCAAGCGAGAAATATTCTGCGGGGCCGAATTTGAGCGCGATGCTCACGAGCGGCTGGGCCGCGAGAATGAGCGCCATCGATCCGAAAATGGCGCCGATGAACGAGCCGGTGACCGACAGGCCCAACGCGACACGCACCTTGCCCTGTCGCGTCATTGCGTAGCCGTCGAAGGTTGTAGCGGCAGAAGCGGGCTCGCCCGGCACGTTGATCATGATGGCGCTGATCGATCCGCCATAGGTGCCGGCGACATGGATGCTTGCCAGCATCAGCAGGCCAGCGAGCGGGTCCATGAGAAACGTGAAGGGGAAAAGGATCGCCATGGCCATGATGGGACCCAGGCCGGGAATCAAACCGATCCACAAGCCGACAACTGTCGACAGCGCGATCACCGACAGGTTGTACCAGTGACCCGCCGTCAGGAAGCCGTTGAGTAGATAATGCAAGATCACGCGATGACGAGCTCCGACGTCAGAATCCGACTAGCCGTGGCAGCAAGCCGAGCGGCAAAGGCACGTCAAGCAGCGGAAACAGCACGCCGAGTAGGACGGTCACGACGAGCGTGACGATCGCGATCGTTTGCCGTTTCCGGTATCCGAGCAGCCACGCGACGAGCGGGATGGCGATAAGCGTCGAGACCCAGTAGCCAAGAAACCAAAGCCCGAGCGCGTAAACCGGCGACACCACCAGGGTGAGCGTAAGGCGTCCCGCCGGCAACGGCTCCGGGCGTCCAAGATGGCGATCATGCAGGCCGAGACCAAGAACAAGAGCCACGGTGAGCAGGAAACCCGCAGCCGATATGATCAACGGAAATAGCCGCGGATCCGACGGATACCGCAGCGCCATCAGGAACTGGCCGGCAAAGATGATGCCTATCGCGCCGGCGAATATCCGCTCACCGACCCCATTACGCGACGTCCGATCGCTCATGGTTACCCGGCAAGCTCCGCCTTATGCTCGTTCACGAGCGCGTACATGTTCTTGATTATCTTGCGCAGGTCATCGCTCGACATCAGCTTTGGATACACGCCGAGATTTTTCTGCTGCTTGAGGTGATCGGGATTTTCGAACGCTTTCTTGAAGGCCTCGGCGAGTTTGGCGATGCGGTTGGCAGGCACCTTCGGCCCGGTGTTTGCGTAAATGACTTCATTGACCGGTGGCACGTCGTGACCGAGCTCGGCGACGGTCGGAACGTTCGGAAGCGCCGGATCGCGTCCGTCACGGAACACCGCCAGGAAGGAAACGGTGTCGATATTACGGGCGGAAGATGAGCCGCCGATCGCCGACTCGATGTGACCGCCCAAGACCGCGGAATAAGACGGCGCGCCGCCTTCAAAATGCACGAACTGGAGTTTCAAACTGAGCTTCTTCTTCAGCACCGCGAGCTGCAGATGGCTTGGTCCGCCTTTGCCCAGCGTGCCGATCGTGATGGTGCGCGACTTTGCTTCCTTGATGAAATCGGCAAAAGATTTTATCGGAGAATCTTTTTTGACGTAAATGTTGAATGCATTTACGAACCAACCGAATACAGGCTGGAATTCGGCAACTTTGTACTCGGCGTTGTAGACGACTTCGCCGAGAACCTCTTCCGGGCTTGCCTCGGTCATGATGGTGTAGCCGTCTGGCTGTGAGCGATAGAGTTGCGTACGCGCGATACGTCCGGACGCGCCGCGTACGTATTCCACCCGGCTGCTAAAACCCTGTTGTTTCAAGTACGGTTGGAGTGCACGGGTTGAGCCGTCGATCAGGCCGCCTGGCGATTGATAGATGATCCAGCGTATTTCTTGGGAAGGATAAGCTTGTGCGTTTGCGCCGGAGCTTCCAATTGTGGCTGCTGCCGTGCCCAGTGCTGCCGCTCCGGTGAATACCTGCCGGCGAGACAACCCAGTCTGCAAAGATTTCCGGTCCGTCATAAAACGCTCCCTCTGACGAGAGTTTTGCAAAGACTGATCGGCTCGCGCGTCGTCATCACCGGTCGATCGCCCGAAATTATATACATTCCGGCGGTGTTGACAAATTGAGACGCTGTGGACTGATGCCTCAGGATAGGTCAGACTGGCGCTCGTTTATCGTGTTGCGAAATTGAGACGCTTGCCTTTTGCTCATGGAAGTACCTATGGACCAGCCCACCACTAAATTTGTCCCCGACGAGCAGCCCACTGAACTCGCAATTTCTGAGGTAGAGCGCACCGGTCTGTCCAAGGCGTTGTCATTTTACTCGGCCTACGGCTGGCGAGGCCGCATTGGCCTGATCGCGCCGTCAACCAATACAACGCTGGAGCCGGAATTCTCACGCATGACGCCACAGGGGGTCGCTGTCTACGTGAGCCGCGTGCACCAGGCCGGCCCGCAGGGCCTTCCGTCGTATCAGCGCATGGCCGACGGCATCGCCACCGCCTCGACCTTGCTTGCCACGTCCGAAGTGGACGTTATCGCCTTCGGCTGCACGTCCTGCACTTATTTCGTCTCGCCGGAGAAGGTTCGTGATGCCATGCGCGAAAAGGCCGGCTGCCTGCCGGTTTTGACTGCCGACGCTGTCCTCGACGCGATGCGTGCGATGAAGCTCAAGCGCATTGCAGTGGTTGGACCGCGTACCGAAATGGTGACGAAACGGGAGGTGGAGTTTCTGATTGAGGCCGGTCTCGACATCGCCGCCTCGCGCTGTCTTGGCCTCGGCGCGACTGAAGAGGAGCGCCGCGCTATTGGCCGTGTGCCGCCTGAGGTCGTCTATCGGCTAGCGTTGTCGGTTGACAGTCCCGACGTCGAGGCCATTTTTGTGAGCTGTACGCAGTTGCCGACGCTGGGTTTGATCGATCAACTCGAACGGACGTTGAAAAAGCCGGTCATCACCAGCAATCAAGCAACGATGTGGCGCTGTCTGCGCGCGATAAAATTCAGCGATTCCGTTCAGGGCTTTGGTCGCCTGCTGTCGGAAAACCCACAGCTACTGATTTAAATCGAAAGTTGGCGCCAATGAGCGTTCATGTCATCGCGTACGACACCGCCAATCCGGGCGACATCAGTGATCTCATGCGGAATCTCGTTCGCTTCGAGCCGGCGAGGGTTCGCCGGCTTGCGCTGCTGGTGAAGACCGAGGGCAATTCCGACGTCAATGATTTTTCCCGCGAATTCGGCATGCTTTCAGCCCAGAACGCCTTGCTGGATTGGGGCGGCGAAATGCTGATGAATCGCGTAACCTTCCTGTTCTCGACCGGATGCGAAGGTGCGATGACGCCGTTCGGCTATTTGTTCGTTGACTACAAAGACGACGTCCCAGCGGTACAAAGCGGCAAGGCGCTGGCCATCGGGTGCGCCAGGAGCCGTTCGTTGACCGCCGAAGAAATCGGAACGCCGGCGCATGCCGACATCGTCGCCGATACGGTTAAGAAAGCCATGCAGGACGCCGATGTGGGTACGGCGGATGTCGCATTGGTGATCGTGAAAACCCCGGTTATGAGCTACGTTGCTGCGACTGAGGCGACACAAAAGAAAAATAGGCGCATTACGTCCGGTTATTCCAAAGCTGTCGGTTCGCTCGGCGCGGGCGTAGCGCTCGGCGAGGTTGATCGTGCGCGCGTGGTGCAGGAAGCGTTCAATACCGATCTCGAGCTCTACTCGCGCCGTGCCATGGTGTTTTCCGGCAGCGAGCTCGATTGCGTCGAGATCATGCTGCTCGCCAACCGCCGCGGCGCGAGCGGGGACTTGCTCGTGCAAACCGGACACATCAAGGACGCCGTCGACGGGGATGGGATCAAGGCAATGCTGCGCGAGGCAGGCTGCCGGTTCGACGGCGAGGGCCGCCTTCTTGATCGCGACAAGGTCGTCGCCATGCTTGTCAAAGGCGGCATTGCGCCCGACGGTTACATTCGCGGCTGCCGGACAACGATCAAAACCAGCCATCTGGACATGGACAAGCACGTGCGCGCGAC
>Ga0134126_10008225_pt1 | contig 13121 bp, 8 predicted proteins | sample KB31752_FD_96881 | JGI IMG/M metagenome (GOLD analysis project Ga0134126, IMG submission 96881) | Terrestrial soil microbial communities with excess Nitrogen fertilizer from Kellogg Biological Station, Michigan, USA - KB3-175-2 | ecosystem: Environmental > Terrestrial > Soil > Unclassified ...
CGCCGCCCGAGGCGATCGCGCCCAGCGGACCGAACGGCGCGCCGGGATTGGTGGCGATCTCGAACTGCACGCGGTCGGCGCCGGCCGGACCGGCGCGCTCTTCGGGCAGCGGTTCGACGGCGACGCGAAAGCGGGCCTTCTCGAGCCTGAGCGGCGCGAGCTCGGCGGCCACCGCGGCGGCCAGCCGGTCGCCGGCGGCGCGGCGCGCGAGGCTGAGCGTCTTGGCGGCGGCGGCGTAGGCGGCGCGGGCGGCGGCGGCCGCCTTGTCGGCCCCGGCGAGCGCCTCCTCACCGTGCTCGATGGCCTGCAGGCGCTCGGCGAGCTCGACGCGCGCGGCGGGCAGCGCGTCGACCGGGATCGACAGCTTGCGAGCGGCGGCGCGCAGGGCGAAGAGCCGCTCCTCGACCTTCTCCAGGCGGTCGGGCTCGACATCGAACGCTTCGGCCGCGGCGTCGACGGCGGCTTCGGCCTCCGCAAGCTCGGAGAGTGCGCGTGTCGTCGCCTCGATCGCCTCGCCGACAAGGGCCAGTGACTTGCCCTCAGCGCCTGCGCCGGTGGAGGGCGCGCGCTCCCGCGCCCGCTCCAGGGCGCGCAGCGAGGCGCCGAGCCGGTGGCCGAGCGCGCCGCCGCCGAAGCCCTCGGAGGCCTGGGAGATGTCCGCCAGCATCTTTTCCGCGGCGCCCAGCAGCGCGCGCTCCTCGGCAAGCTCGGTCTCCTCGCCCTCGCGCGGATCGAGGCGGTCGAGCTCGGCGAGGCGGGCGGAAAGCTCCTCGGCTTCCTCGGCGGAGCGGCCGGCGGCGTCTTGTAGGGCGGCGGCCTTCTCGCGCGCGGCGCGCCAGCGGCTCCAGGCCTCGGCGCAGGCAGCGGTCTCGGCGGCGAGGGCGCCGAACGCGTCGAGCAGCGGGCGGTGGGTGGCGGCGTCCAAGAGGCCGACGGTCTCGTGCTGCCCATGCACCTCGACCAGCAGCGCGCCCAGCTCGCGCAGCATGGCGACGGTGGCTGGCTGGTCGTTGACGAAGGCGCGCGAGCGGCCGTCGGCCGAGAGCGTGCGGCGCAGCACCAGGTCCTCATCGGGCGACGAGCCCAGTCCCTTCTCCTCGAGGATCGACCAGACAGCGTGGTGGACGCCCGGCGCGAAGATGGCCGTGGCGGAGGCCTGATCAGCCCCGCGACGCACCAGCCCGGCGTCGGCGCGCGCGCCGGTGGCCAGCCCCAGCGCACCCAGGATGATTGACTTGCCGGCGCCGGTCTCGCCGGTGAGTGCGGTCAGACCCGACCCGAAGGCCAGATCGAGGCGCTCGATCAAGACGACGTCGCGGACGCCGAGGCCAATCAGCATGGGCCGAAAGTGGCCCAGAATCGGCTCGGGCTGAAGGCCTGCGAGGCTAGAGTCCCAGGACGCCGTGGACGAAGCCGGTCTGCTTCTTCGGCTGCGGCTGGGCCGGGGCGTTCGGACCTTGGGCGCCGGGACTGGCATCGGCGGTGGTGTCCGGGCCGGCGCCGGTGGTCGGCTTGGCCGCAGCGCCGTTGTCCGAGACTGTCGTCGGGGCCGGCGGCGCGGACTCGTTCGGCGGCGGCAGCGTGGTCGACTTGTCGTGATGGCCGAACGGGTTCGGAAAGTGCGGACCGTGCCGGCCTTCCGGATTCGGCTCGACTGAGGGGCGGTAGCCCTTGTTGGTCATGAGCTGATAGGCCGCCTGGTACCAGGGATCGCCCGGGTAGTTGAAGCCGAGCACCGCGGCGTTCTTCTTGGCCTCGCCGACCAGGCCGACGGTCAGGTAGGCCTCGACCAGGCGGTAGAGCGCCTCGGGCGTGTGCGACGTGGTCTGGTACTTGTCGATCACGGTCTTGAAGCGGCCGATCGCGCCCATCGGGTCGCCGGTGCGCAGGTAGTAGCGGCCGATGTTCATTTCCTTGCCGGCCAGCTGGTCCTGCACCATGTCGATCTTCAGCCGGGCGTCGGCGGCGTACTCGGTGTACGGATAGCGCTTGGCGACTTCGCGCAGCGCCTCGCCGGCCTCCGAGGTCGAGGCCTGGTCGCGGCCGACGTCGACGATCTGCTCGAAGTAGCAGATGGCCTTCAGGTAGTAGGCGTACGGCGTCGACGGGTTGCCCGGATAGAGCGAGATGAACTGGTCGGCGTCGGCGACCGCTTCGGCGTAGTCGTTCGCCTGATAGTGGGCGTAGGCCGTCATCAGGATCGAGCGGCGGGCCCATTCCGAATACGGGTGCTGGCGCTCCACCTCGCGGAAGTAGTCGACCGCCTCGCTCCATTGGTGGCGGTCGAGCCTATCCGAGCCGGCGTTGTAGAGCAGGTCGACCGGCCGCTCCTCGTAGGCGAGAGTCGGCTTCTTCTTCTTGCCGAAGGTGGAACAGGCGCTGACCGCGAGGGCGGCGGTCAGCACGACGATCACCGCCGCGCGGCCGGAAGGAAGACGAAGCAAAAGCCCTAAAACCTTTCGAGAGGCGCCCCCGGCGCACGACGATGCTTGTACACCACGCAAAGGCGGCCACGAAAGGGCAACTGTGGTCGCGCTCGGCAAGGCCGCAGCGCCGGGCAGTTCGGCGTGGTCAAGATTGCCTCGCTGTCGATTGACGGGCTGGACCGTGAGCGTACCGCATTGGCAACCCGGGGAAGGTTTTGCGGCGCAGGACAATCGGCAGCGGCGCCGACGTTGCCTGGGTCTCGTGAACGAATAGGCGCCGCGACTACGGCGTGGTGACCATCCGCCACGCCCCGGGCCTCGCCATCAGCGCCCGGACCAGCTGGTTGTTGAGCGCGTGGCCGGAGCAGCTGGCCTCGTAGCGGCCGCGAATCGGGTGGCCAGCCAGCGCGAGGTCGCCCAGCGCATCGAGCGCCTTGTGGCGCACGAAGTCGTCGGGCCGCTGCAGGATCTCCGGGTTGAGCACCTTATCGCCGTCGACAACGATGGTGTTCTCCAGCGAGGCGCCGCGGCCGAGGCCCATGGCGCGCAGCTGCTCGACCTCGGCGATGAAGCCGAAGGTGCGGGCCGGCGCGATCTCGGCGCGGAAGCTGTCAGGATCGACGGCGAGGTCGAGCCGCTGGCGGCCGATGGCGGGCGCGTCGAAGATGATTTCGACCGCGAGCTCGAACCGGTCGGCCGGGACCAGGGCCGCGCGCTTGCCCGGCCCGTCGACGACGATCGGCTCCAGGATCTCGATGCAGCGGCGCGGCGCGTCCAGCTCGGTGCGGCCGGCGGCGTCGAGGGCAGCGACGAAGTCGGCGGCCGAGCCGTCGAGGATCGGCATCTCGGGGCCGTCGAGCTCGACGCGGGCGTTGTCGATGCCGAGGCCGGCGAAAGCGGCCATCAGGTGCTCGACGGTGGAGACGGTGGTCCCCGACTCGTTGCCGATGACGGTGGCGAGGCGGGTGTCGCAGACCCTGTCCGCCAGCGCCGGGATCGCGCGCGCCTCGCCCTCGACATCGGTGCGGGCGAAGATGATACCGCTGTCGGCGGGCGCCTGCAGGACCGCGAGGTTGACCGGCAGCCCGTTGTGAATGCCGACGCCGGCAAGGTGCGCCGGCGCGGCGAGCGTGGTCTGGCGGGTGAGGCTCAAGCGCGGGCTCCGTCGTGTGGTCGGCGACGGCTAGCCCGGCCGGCGTGGCTTCGCAAGCCGCGCCGGCCGATGCCCTGGACTGTCCAGAGCCGCGGGCGGCCTAGTTGGCGAGCCGGCGCAGGAAGGACGGAATCTCCAGATCCTCCTCGGCGTCGTCGGGCGCCTCCTGCAGCGCCGGCTGGGCCTGACGGGTCGCGGCGGTGCGCAGTTGCGGCTGTGGCGCGGGATCGTGGCGCGGGCGGCCGAAGATGCTGAGCCAGCTGCTCTTTTGCGGCCGCTCTTGGCCGAAGCGCGGCGACTCCGCGAACAGCGGCTCGTCCTCGTCGTCGGCGACCGAGGGGTCGACAATTCGGGCGCCCGGCCGGACGGCGGCCGGCTGGGCGACTCGCGGCTCAGCCGCTTGCCGAGGCTCGGGCGCATGGCGGATCGGCTCGGGCGGCTCGAACTTCATCTCGGGCTCGAGCGCAGGCTCGGGCGCCTTGAAGGTGCGGCCGGACTGGCTGGCGACCTGGCGGACGGGCTCGGCGATGACCGGCTCGATGACGGGCGCGGCGATCGGCTCGGGCTCGGGCTCGACCATCGCGAACACCGGCTCGGGCTCGGGCAGCACGGGCGTCGGATCGGCGGCGACCGGCTCGGGCTGGTAGATCGGCGCCGGCTCGGCGGCCGCCATCTCGCGGCGACGCGAGGAACGGCTGGGCGCCGGCTCGATGGCGGAGATCGCAATGCCGTCCATGCCGGTGGCGACCACCGAGACGCGCAGGGTGTTGTTGAGCGATGGATCGAACGCGGCGCCGAAGATGATGTTGGCGTCGGGATCGACCTGCGCCGAGATGGCGTTGGCCGCCTCGTCGACTTCCAGCAGGGTCATGTCGAGGCCGCCGGTGATGTTGACCAGCACGGCCTTGGCGCCCTTCAGCGTCACCTCGTCGAGCAGCGGGTTCTGGATGGCGTTCTCGGCGGCCATCAGCGCGCGGCCTTCGCCGGTCGCCTCGCCGGTGCCCATCATCGCCTTGCCCATCTCGGTCATGACGGTGCGCACGTCGGCGAAGTCGAGGTTGATCAGGCCCGGCAGCACCATGAGGTCGGTGATCGAGCGCACACCCGAGTGCAGCACCTGGTCTGCCATGGCGAAGGCCTCGGCGAAGGTGGTGCGCTCGTTGGCGACGCGGAACAGGTTCTGGTTCGGGATGACGATCAGCGTGTCGACATAGCGCTGCAGCTCGGAGATGCCGGCGTCGGCGAGCCGCATGCGGTGGCGCCCCTCGAAGTGGAACGGCTTGGTGACGACGCCGACGGTGAGGATGCCACGCTCGCGGGCGCACTTGGCGATGATCGGGCCGGCGCCGGTGCCGGTGCCGCCGCCCATGCCGGCGGTGATGAACACCATGTGGGCGCCGTCGAGATGCTCGCCGATCTCGGTAGTCGATTCCTCGGCGGCGGACATGCCGACCTCGGGGTGCGCGCCGGCGCCGAGGCCCTGCGTCACCTGCACGCCGAGCTGGACGCGCTTGTCGGTCTTCGAGAAAGCCAGCTGCTGGGCGTCGGTGTTGGCGACGACGAACTCGACGCCTTCAAGCCCCGCCTCGATCATGTTGTTGACCGCATTGCCCCCGGCGCCCCCAACGCCGAAAACCACGATCCGCGGCTTAAGCTCCTTGGTCTCCGGTGCAAAAACCTTGAACGTCATCGATGACCCCAAACCTCCCGCCCAGCCAATGAAATAAAGACCGGCGACCCGCACGCCGGCCCTGCTTCGCGGATGGGATTAACTGAACGACCACCATCCTTAATTGCGCGTTAACTGCATAAGCTGAGTCGGAAGATGATCGACCCGGACGGAGGCAATTTTTGCTTGCCGGGCTTGAGCTTGGCCGCACGCCGCGGAAGCTGTGCCGCGACTAAGCTACACTGATTTACGGCCTCGAATTGGCGCTTCGACTCAGAGATTGTCGCGCAACCAGGCGGTGGCCCGGGCGACCACATTGCCGCTCTGCTGGGACTTCGCGGCAGGCTTGCGGGCCCCGGCTTCGCGGGGACCGAAGGCGGAGCGGTGCAGCACGCCGGCGGCGGCGCAGAACGCCGGGCCGGAAGCGGCGTCGGCCAAGTGCGGCATGCGGCGCGGGCGGGCGAGGCGCACCGGCCGATCGAAGACCCGCACCGCGACCTCGCGCACGCCGGCCAGCTGGCTGGCGCCGCCGGTCAGCACTACGCCGGCGCCCGGTTCGACCGGCGCGTCTGCGGCTTTCAGCCGCTCGCGCAGCAGCTCCAGCGTCTCTTCGACGCGGGGCGCGATGATGCCCTTCAAGAGGGAGCGTGGCGCGATTACGGGACCGGCGCCGGGGTCGTCTCCCCTCGGCGGCGCCTCGATCATCTCGCGGTCCTCGTTGGCCGAGGCGATGGCCGAGCCGTGCAGCGTCTTGATGCGCTCGGCGCCGGCGATCGAAGTGGAAAGGCCGCGCGCCACGTCCTGCGTCACGTGGCCGCCGCCGACCGCCAGGCTGTCGACGTGCGTGAGGCTGCCACCGGAATAGACCGCCAGCGAGGTCGAGCCGCCGCCCATGTCGATGAGGATGGCGCCGAGATCCATCTCGTCCTCTTCGAGCGTGGCCAGCGCCGAGGCGAACGGCGCGGCGACCACGCCCTCGAAGTGCAGGTGGGCGCGCTCGACGCAGTGGGCGATGGTCTGAAACACCTGCTCGTCGATGGAGACAAGCAGCAGTTGCAGGCCGAGCTGGCGGCCGAACATCGAGCGCGGATCGCGCACGCCTTTGTTACCGTCGACCGACCAGGCGATGGGCCGCACGTGGATTATCCGACGGCCGGGCAGCTTGAGGCCGGAGACCGCCGTTCCGATCGCGCGCGACAGGTCCGCGTCGCTGACCGGGCGGGCGCCAAGCGAGACGTTGGCGCAGACGCGGCGGCTCATCAGCTGGCCGCCGGCGGTGGCCACGGTGACGCCGGAGACGGTGACGCCGGCCATCGCCTCGGCCCGCTCGACCGCCTTGGCGATGGCGCTGGCGGCCTCGTCGACCTCGATGACTGCGCCGCCGCGCACGCCGCGCGACTGCACGTAGCCGACGCCGGCCGCGGTGATGGTGCGATCGGCGGGCCTGACGCCGTCCGGCTTCATGATGAAGCAGGCGACCTTCGAGGCGCCCAGATCGACCGCCGCCGTCACCGTTGGTCGGCTTAGCGTGACCTTCAGCCCGTCCCTCGCCGCGCCCCTGCGTTCGGCTTCCGCGAACGCTGCGCGGTCTTCCTTCACCGCTAGTCTCATCCAACCCCACCCACGACTGAACCGGCCGCGGGATTCTCCCTGGGCCGCACTGCAACCATCTGCGGATCGCGCAGGTCGATCCGCGAGAAACCGAGATCCAGGATCCGCGAGGCCTGGTCGAGCTGATCGAGCCGGATCAGCGCCGCATCCTCGTCGATCGGCGGCAACTGGACGACGCCGCCGTCCTTCAGGCGCAGGTCCCAGCGGCGGCCGTCGACGCGGACCAGCGCGTCCAGGTGCGCCATCAGCCGCGGCCGCTGCTGCACCAGCGGCAGGATGTGGGCGGCGGCGAGATTGGCGCCGTCGCCGACGACCAGCGGCAGCCGCGCGAACTTGCCGGGGTCAGCCTCCGGCGCGACGACGCCGGCGGCGTCGATCACGCCGATGCGGCCGTTGTCTTCCCAGACCGCCATCAGGCGACGCTCGACCACGTCGATCAGCACGCCATCGGGCAGCAGGCGCACGATGCGAGCGCTCTTCACCCAGCCCACCTGCTCGACGCGGCGGCGGGCGGCGTCGAGATCGACGGTGAAGAGCGGCGCGCCCTTCTTCAGGTCCGCGGCGCGCAGGATGTCGGCCGAGGACTGCGGGCTCGCGCCCTGCAGGCGGATATCGGTCAGGCGGAAGCCGGCGTCCGCGGTTCCGTTGGTGAAAGCCTCGCCCGCCGCGGAAACCATCCGCTCGCCGCGGTGGTTGGTGGCCAGCACGATGCCGGCGACGCCGACGACCGCGATTCCTGAAAGTGCGAAGACGACGGGCGGCGCAATCCGCACACCAAGCGAGGACGTGCCGGGGCGAACCGCCCCGCCGGATTTGCCGGAGGCTGGGCGGCTCTTCTGGGGACTAGCGGAGCTTTTGCTCCGGGCCTTGGCGCTGCTGCGCCCGGCCCCCCGCACCGCCGCGGGCATACGCGTCCTCCGTGATCCACAGCACCAGGTCATCGAACCCAACGCCGAGGTGGGCCGCCTGCTCTGGGACGAGCGAAGTGGGCGTCATGCCGGGCTGGGTGTTGACCTCCAAAAGGACCAGAACCTCATTAATGTCGTCATAACGAAGGTCGCTTCGGGTAATGCCGCGGCAACCGAGCGCGGCGTGTGCGAGCTCGGCGTACTGCTTGGCATTGGCGGCGGCGGCGGCGGGCATGCGGGCCGGCACGACGTGGCTGGAGCCGCCCTCCTCGTACTTGGCCCCGTAGTCGTAGAAGCCGGTGCGCGGCACGATCTCGGTGACCGTCAGCGCCTTGCCGTCCTTCACGGCGACCGCCAGCTCGAGGCCGCGGATGTAGGGCTCGATCAGCACCTCCTCGCCGAACGTCCACGAAGGCGCGACCAGTTCCTGCGGCGGGCCATTGGCGCCCTCGAACACCATGAAGACGCCGACCGACGAGCCCTCGGCGTTCGGCTTGACGACGTAGGGCGGCGGCATAACGTGGTCGCGCGCGGCCAAATGGCGGTTGAAGAGGCCGCCGCCTGGCACCGGCACGCCGGCGGCCGCCATCACGGCCTTGGCCTTGGCCTTGTCCATCGCCAGCGCCGAGGCCAGCACGCCGCAGTGCGTGTAGGGGATCAGCAACGTCTCCAGGACGCCCTGCACGCAGCCGTCCTCGCCCCAGACGCCGTGCAGGGCGTTGAAGCAGACGTCGGGCTGCAGCTTGGTGAGCACGAGGGCGAGGTCGCGCCCCGCATCGACGCGGGTGACCTTGGCGCCCAGCCGCTCCAAAGCGTCGGCGCAGGCCGCACCCGAGACGAGGCTGACCTCGCGTTCGGGCGAGAGGCCGCCCAGAAGCACGGCGACGTGATGGCCTTCGAGGGGCTTGGACATGGGCGCTGAGATCTCCGGACCGCGGTCGGAGGCCTTGTCGCCGAATCGGCGGGCGCTGTTAAGGCCGGGGTGGCTGCGGCGGGGCGACGCTCGCCCTTAGAGCCCTGAAGTCGATGTCGGAATTGGCGGCGATGTAGACGAAGGCCGCCCAGGTCGCGACGGCCTGGTTCAGCTGCGCGGAGTCCACCTTGTCGAGCGTATCCTCTGACGAGTGGTGCCAGTCGAAGTAGCGGCTGGCGTCCTGGCTGACCGCGAAGGCGGGCGCGCCGGCGCGGACGAGATCGGCCGTGTCGTCGCCGCTGCCGCGGCTGGGCTCGGGCGAAATCACCACGCCGAGCGGCGCGACCGTCGCCGCGTAGTCGAGCATCTCGGGGGTCTTCGCCGAGCCGGCCGGCAGCGCGGCCTGCCAGGCGCGGTCGGCGCCGATGTCGGATTCACCAATGATCACGATGTCGTCGCCCTTGTGGGCGGCGGCGAAGGCGGCGCGGGCGAAGTCCATCTCCTCCGCGCCGAAGAGGGCGACGCGGATGGTGCGCTTGGGCGGGTTCTGCGCGCCCGCCAGCTTGGCCGCGGCCACGGCGATCGCCATGCCGGCGCCATCGTCGATCGAGCCCGTACCCGGGTCCCACGAGTCGAGGTGGCCGCCGACCTGCACAATCTGATCCGGATGTTCGGTCCCGCGGATCTCGCCCTGCACGGTCCAGGCGGTGGCCGGCTGGCTCGTGGAGGCGAGCTTCAAGCGGATGCGGATCGGCTGGCCGCGCGCGGCGAGGTGGTCGATGAGCTCGGCGTCGATGGTGGAAAGCGCTGCGGCGGGGATCTTCGGCGCGTCGGGCTCGTAGTTCAGCGCGCCAGTGTGAGGCTCGCGGCTGATGCCGGTGGCGAGGCCGCGCAGCAGGTAGGCGACTGCGCCGCGCCTGGCGGCCTCGCTGGGCCCCTGCCGGCGCACCGGGTTCAGCGCACCGTAGCCGGTCCCCTGCGTCGCGCGCGGCATTGGCTGGGTGACGACGGCGATCTTGCCGGCCAGCGAGCCGGGCGGCGCGGCCAGCAGGTCAGCGTAGGCATGGAAGAGCGCGATCTCACCCTCGACGCCCTCCGGCGGGGTCGGGACCGAGCCGCCGAGCCCGATGATCGCCAGCTTCTGCGGGTGCGGCGAGACGATCTCGGCCTCCTCGGGGCCGCGGATCCAGGCGGTGATCGGGAACGGCTCGACGTGCACGTCGGAGAAGCCCAGCGCGCTCAGCTTGGCGACCGCCCAATCGCGCGCCCGCGCCGCCGCCTCGGTTCCCGCCAGCCGCGGACCGACCTCGACCGACAGGGATTCGACGTAGTCGTAGGCGGTGGGGTCGTGCAGGGCGCGGTCGCGGACCGCTTCGGCGCCGGCGCGCAGCGGGCCGGCCGTGGCGGCGGACGCAGCGCCGGCGGCGAGCAAAGCCAGGATCGTCAGCCAAAAGCGCATTCGCCCCCTCCACGCCACCGCTAGCTTCGGCGGTGCGCGCCGGGGCGGCGCGAGTCAAGCGCTGGGCCGACCAACTAGCGGCGCTCGATCCGCATCGGCAGGCCATCGCGCGGGCGGATGGTAACGCGATGCCGGATCACCACCGGATAGCCGGGGCGCAGGCGCAGGCGGAAGCGCTGGGCGAGGGTCGCCAGGATCAGTGTCGCCTCCTGCATCGCCATCATCTGGCCGATGCAGACGCGCGGGCCGCCGCCGAACGGCAGGTAGGCGAAGCGCGGCCGCCCGGCGCTGCGCTCCGGCAGGAAGCGGTCGGGGTCGAACGTCTCCGGATCGTCCCAGAGGGTGCGGTGGCGATGCAGCACCCAGGACGAGACGCCGATCAGCCCGCCCTTCGGGATGCGGACGCCGCCGAGATCGTCGGCCTGCTTGGCAACCCGCGCCGAAAGGCCCGGCGCCGGCGGATAGAGCCGCATGGTCTCTTCGACGATGCGGCGCGTGACCTGCAGCTTCGGCAGGTCGGCCGCTGTCGGCGCGCGCCCGCCCAGCACCGAGGCGAGCTCGGCGTGCAGCCGCGCTTCCCAGGCCGAGTAGTGCGAGAGCACGTACCAGATGAAGGTCATTGCCGAGGCGGTGGTCTCGTGGCCGGCGACGAAGATGGTCAGCACCTCGTCGCGCACCTCCTGGGTGGTGAGCTTGGCGCCGGTCTCCTCGTCGAGCGCGGCGACGAGGCGGCCCAGCAGGTCCTGCTTGCCCGGATTGGCGCGGCGCTGTTCGATCAGCTGATTGAGCGCGTCGTCAAGCGGCGCGAACAGTTGGGCGAACAGCCGCTCTCGGCGCTTCATCCGGATCCCGCTGACGATCGGCAGCACGTCGAGCAGGTTGAACTGGAACGCCTCGCCGCTCTCGTGCAGGGCCGAGCCGGTCAGGTTCACCATCTCGGCGGCGTCGCCCGAGAACGCGGTCCGGCAGATGATCTCCAGCGTCAGCCGGGTCATCTCGGACGAGACGTCGACCTCGGCGCCATCCTCCAGCTCGGCCCAGCCGTCGGCGAATTCGACGGAAGCCCGCGACATCGCCTCGCCGTAGCCCGCGACGCTGCGCGGGTCGAACGACGGCGCCATGATGCGCCGGTGCGTCCGCCAGGCCTCGCCCTCGCGCGAAAGCAAGCCGTCGCCGAACGCCGCCCGGAAGAGGCGGTTCTCGGTGTCCATCTTCGGGTAGTTGGCGACGTTGTCGATCAGCACGCGCTTGAGGGCCGTCGGGTCGCTGACCAGCCAGGCGCGCATGAACAGCGAGGGCTGACGCAAGATCGGTTGCTCGTAGGCAGCGAGCGGAATGTTCTCGAACGGATGGTCGCCGCCATCGCTGCGGAGGCGGGCCCTGGGGCGCGCCGGCGGCGGGCGCATCCCCACGAGGACGGGCGGTTCCCCGGCGTCGATGACCGTCATCGGCCTACATCCTCCCCGAGCAGCCGGGGCGGATCGTACACCGCGAGCGCCGCGGCGCACCTTAATTGGGGTTCACGTAAGGCGGGGCCGGGTCAGGATGCCGAGGCGCCGACCGCCGCCGCGCCGCGGCCTGGCAGCTGGCAGAGCCATTGCGAGCCGTGGGTGTCGATCGGATTGTTGATCCAGCCGGTGATGCGCGGGCTCACAAGATTGCGGCTCGCCACGTAATAGACCGGCGCGAACGGCATGTCGGCCAGCAGCAGCGTCTCGGCCTTGCGCATGTGGGCGGCGCGGACCTGCGGATCGGGCGAGTCAGAGGCGGCGTCGAGCTCGGCGTCGTAGGCGGGATTGGCGTACTGGCCGAAGTTGTTGGCGCCGGTGTCGCTGCGCATGATGTCGAGGTAGGCGAGCCCGTCCGCCGCCAACCAGCCGGCGTCGCCGACCTGGAAGTCGTGCAGTTCGTATTCCATGTAGGCGACCTGCACGTCGTTCTGCTGCAGCTCGGCCTGCACGCCGATCGCCTTCCAGTCGTTCTGGACCGAGGGCAGGAACAGCAGCGGGTCGGCGCTGTTACGGTGCTTGACCATGATCTTCAGCGGATGGCCGGGGCCGTAGCCGGCCACCGCCAGCAGCTGTCGCGCCTCCGCCTGCCGCTGCGCCAGCGGCCAGTCGGCCCAGTAGGCCTTCGGACCGTTCCGGTAGTCGGGCAATCCAGGTGGGACAAGGCTGTAGGCCGGCCGCTGACCGGCGCGCAGCAGCTTGCCGGTGATGAATTCGCGGTCGATCGCCATCGAGAGCGCCTGGCGCACCCGCACGTCCTTCAGCGCCGGATCCTTCACGTTGAACGACAGGTAGGTGACACCGAACTGCGGGGCGGTGCGCAGGTAGTCCTTCAGCACAGTGCGGCGCAGCAGCGTCACGCGGTTGGATTGCACGGTGGTCGAGACGTCGAGATCGCCGGCCTTCACGCTGCGCTCGTTGGAGACGGCGTCGGTCGAAGGCGTGAAGTCCACCTCGTTGAAGCAGACCTTGCCGGCATCGAAATAGAGCGGGTTCTTACGCAGCACGACGGCGTCGCCGAGCCGCCAGTCGGCCAGCGTGTAGGGGCCGTCCGAGAGGTAGTGGCCGGGCTTCGTCCACTTGTCGCCCCAGCGCTGGATGGCCGCGCGCGGCTCCAGCCACATCGCGCGACCCGCGGCGTAGGCCGGCAGCAGCGGCCAGGGGTGCGAGAGGCGGAAGACCACCGTGTACGGATCAGGCGCCTCGATGCCGGCGGCGCTGAGTGGCAGCTTGCCGGCGTTCACCGCCTCGGCGTTCTTCAGGAACGGGAACAGGATGAACGCCGAGTAGGACGCGGTCTTCGGATCGAGCACGCGCTGGATGCCGTAGACGAAGTCGGCGGAGGTGACTGGCGTTCCGTCCGACCACTTGACGTCGTGGCGCAGGTGGAACGTCCAGGTCAGTCCGTCAGGGCTGGTCTCCCAGGACGTGGCCACTGCCGGCTTCGGCTTGCCGTCGGCGTCGATGTCGGTGA
>Ga0134126_10008227_pt1 | contig 13119 bp, 9 predicted proteins | sample KB31752_FD_96881 | JGI IMG/M metagenome (GOLD analysis project Ga0134126, IMG submission 96881) | Terrestrial soil microbial communities with excess Nitrogen fertilizer from Kellogg Biological Station, Michigan, USA - KB3-175-2 | ecosystem: Environmental > Terrestrial > Soil > Unclassified ...
AGAAACTTTGTCGCGCGTTCCATATCCCCGGCCACGGCGCGCGCTTTCATATAGGCGATACCCTCCCATGCTTCCGAGTGATGCGCGAAGTAATCGGTGTATGTCGATTCGCTCTGCACGAGTGTTCCTTCACGGCCATTCGGCCGAAGGCGCGTGTCAATTGACAGAATGGTTCCATCGCCGGTGTAAGCCGTCAGGATATCGATGACGTGCTCAGCCACGCGCGTCCAGAACTTTTGCCGCTCCACCTCGACATCCGGAATGATAAACAGCAGATCCGCATCGGAGCCGAGATCGAATTCGCGCATGCCCAGTCTGCCGAGCGCGATAATCATCATTTCGCCTTCCGGGGCGTCAAACGGGTTGTCCGCCGATGACCGCTCGCGAGCACGGTTCAATGCGCGTTCAAGCGCGATACGATACGCGCGAGCGATGACGAATTCGGTGAGCGCGGAAGTCCGATCAAGACTCTGAAATACCGGCTCGGGCACGCAGACGCTGGCAGTTTGGATTCGTAGCATTTCGCGACGGAAGAATTTTCGCAAGGCGCCGAGGTCGTCCAAAGCCGGCGCGAGATCCTCGAAAGAAACACGACTGGCCGGGTTGTCGGCAACGTCCTTGACTTCATTCAATAGACTCAGGTCGCGGACGATCTGCCCGGCAAAGTACGGACTCACCTCGAATAGCTGGCACGTGTACTCGGCAAGCAGAGGATGGGTGTCGATGAGACGCAACCATTCCGGGTCCTCCAGCAGACGCTCGAGGAAGTGCTCAAAATCGCGCTGATTACGGCGAAGCGGATACCGCTGCAAACGCTCGACCAGTAACGGCGCCACTTGCTCCACGGAGCGCAGAAGCGTTTGCGAAAGAACGTTGCCGTCGGACTCGTCCCTGTGCCCAGCGGAACTCTCGACCGGGGCAGATGGAACATTACCCCTGGGAACAGGCGGCCCATAACTCAGTGGCCCCTGGGCGTGCACAATACGATCGTAGATCGTTTGCACATGTTCGAGGTGAAAATTGAGATCGTGCAAAAGCTGTGCGCCTGGGGTGGACGGAGGAGGGGATTGAAGACCCGCCGGCATCCGCCGCGCAAGCCGGTCCAATTCGATGGAGTTGGAAGGAAGCGTGTGAGTCTGGCGATCTTCTTCGATTTGAAGCCGGTGCTCCAGATGCCGTAGAAATTGATAGGAGTTGACGAGCTGCGAGTATTCCGTGCTGGAGAGCAGATCCTTATCGAGCAGACGCGATAGGCCCAGCAGAGTTCCGCCGTGGCGTACCCAAACCTCGCGCCCCCCATACAAGCGCTGCAGGCATTGAACCAGAAACTCGATATCCCGGATGCCGCCGCGCGCAAGCTTCACGTTCAGACCGTCTCGTCCGCCGCGCTTTGCCGTCAACTTTTCACCGATACGCACGCGCGTGGCGGACATCGTTTCAATGGCCGAAAAATCCGTGCTAGTCGAATAGATCGAGGGTTCCACGAAATCGAGCAGAACACGCCCTAGCGTTCGATCCCCGGCGGCGGCACGAGCTTTGATCAGCATCTGCAGTTCCCAATCGCGCGCACGCTTGGCGTAGTACTCCCTGGCGCCTTCTATCGAGATGCAGATTTCGCCCAGGCTGCCCTCGGGCCGCAGCCGGAGGTCAACACGATAACAGAGCCCTTCCGCAGTGTAAGTAGACAAGATCTCCGTGAGCCGGTTGCCAAGCTTCTTATAGAACTCACGATTCGTGATCGCTTCAGGTCCGCTTGTCTCGCCATTTAAGGAATAGAGGAACAGAAGGTCGATGTCCGAACTATAGTTCAGCTCGCGGCCTCCTAATTTCCCCAAGGCCAACACACAGAAGCCCAGTGAGCGGGCCTCGCTTGCCGGATAGAGCGCGGGCCGTCCATAGCGGTTTGCAAGCTCGTCGAACACGCCGTTCAGGGCTCGTTGGAGAATGGCGTCGGCCAGACTGGAAAGCTCTTCCGTGATTTCGGAAAGAGTTCCAAAATTCAAAGCGTCGCGCACGGCGATCCGGAATATCTCACGGCGGCGGAATAAAGCCAGATCGAGCGCGTTAACGCCGCCCGTATTCCTTTCGGCCAGAAACCAAGCCAGGCGCTCCGTGTAATCGGAAACGGTGAGTACCCGGTAGACATCCGGAACATCATTCAGCCAGTCCGGGTGTTGCAGCAACTCTTCCGAAAGGAAGCGGCTGAACCCGAAAATCGTGATGAGCCATTGAAGCCTCGGGCGTGTCATCGCAATCTGACCGAAAAGCCTCGGATGACGAGCCTGAAACTCGGCTAGATAATACTCGGCGCCGTCTCGATCGGCAGAGGCGGCGAGCAGGGCCTTGATTCGCTCCGCGGCGCCTTGAGGAAATTCGGCAAGGAAGGCGAGTGGTTTAGAACTTCGCGCGCCAAGATGGGCGTCGTCCAAAAAGGAAGGCATAGGATGTGCGAAGCTCAACGGCCGAGAAACCGCTACGATTGGAGCTACGTGCTCGATTATATCGAGCGGATGAACAATGGGGTGACAGGGCGATCTGAAGCCCTGCTCGAGCGTGGGTCAAAGTATTTCATTCTTCACGTAGGGCGTCCATCGGATCGAGTCGTGCCGCTCGCAAAGCCGGCAGATACGCGGCGGACACGGCGCATACCGCCAAAGTGATTACGGCGACTGCCAAATATACCGGGTCGTTTGGCCGGATTCCATAGAGCAAACTCGTAATCACGCGTCCGAGCGCCAGCGAAGCTGCCAATCCAATGACTATTCCAAGAGCGAGCAGCGTCGCGACATCGCGCAGAATTAGCCGGATCACGGACCATCGCTGCGCGCCCAGTGCCACACGAATCCCGATCTCCCGTCTACGGCGAGAGACTCCATACGTTGTGGTTCCGTACAAGCCGATGGCCGCCAGAAAAAGCGCCATCAACCCGAATAGTGAGGACAGCAGAGCCACCAGGCGGGGCTGCAGCAGCGAGTCGGCTACTTGTGTTTCGAGATTTTGGAACTCGAGCGACGCGTCGCGATTCACGCGAGCGATCGCCGCGCGAGTTGACGGAATCAGCGCATCCACCGATCCGGCGCCGCGAAGCTCGAAACTGACCGTTGCATCCGGCTCGGGATCCTGAGCCATCGCGAGGTAAACTGTCAGCCGCGGCCCTTCGTTGACTCGCTGATACTTGGAGTCGCCAACCACACCGACTACACGATAGAGATCCCGTTCACTGCTGTTGACGTGTTTGTCAATGCCGATTGTCTTCCCAATTGGATTCGTTGCGCCAAAGAAGTGACGGGCCGTCGATTCGCTAAGAATGATGACCTTCGGCGCTTGCAGTTTGTCGGCGTTGGCAAAGCCACGGCCGATCAACAGTGGCGTCCCCATGGTCGTGAAATAGCCTGGCGAGATCCGGCTGAAGAAGACGAGATTATCTTGCTTGGATTTCACCTGATACCCTTCCGGATAGATGAACCCGTTCATTCCGTAGTTGGTGATCGGTGTCCGCGAAGAACTAGCCGCGGATAGGACTCCAGGGATGGCCCGCAGACGATCGAGTATGTCGCTATAGGTCCGCGTGCGCTGCTCCTTTCCGATGGAAGTCTGCATTCACAAGAAGCACGTTGTCGCTGTCAAAACCGAGATCAACATGAAGCAGATTCCTGAGTGTTCCCAGAAAGAGCCCGGCGCCGATCAGCAGGATGAGTGACAGCGCCACCTGAGCGGCTATCAGCGCTTTACCTGAATTGAACCGCGTGGAGCCCAGAACGGAGCTTCGCTCGTTCTCCTTAAGCGCCTGGTTCAAACCGCCGCGAGTCGCTCTTAGCGCAGGCAGAAGACCGAAAAGTAACGCCGTCAGAACCGCCGTTCCAATCGTGAAGGCGAGCAAACGAAGGTCGGGTGAAAGATTGATCTCCACTGCCTGACCGGTTGCGGAAATCAACCGGACTAATACTTGGCCTCCCCACAGCGCGAAAACAGAGCCTATGGCTGTTCCGAACGATGAAAGCAAGAAGCTCTCCGTCAACAACTGGCGGATTACGCGCAAGCGGCTGGCGCCCATCGCGATTCGCACGGAAAGCTCGCGCCGCCGCGCCGTTGCACGGGCCATCAGCAGATTGGCAATATTAGCGCAGCCGATCAGAAGCACCAGTCCGACGGCGCCCATGAGCGTGAGAAGCGCTGTCCCGTATTGGGTTCTGATTTCCGAAAGCCCCGTACTGGCCGGCTTCAAATAAAATGAGCTCTTCAGGTAGTCCTTCTGAGCGTCAACCCGCCAATTTAGTGGGATCGTAGACTGAAAAAGCGCCGGCGCGACTACCCGAAGCCGGCTTTGTGCTTGCCGCTCTGTTTCGCCGGGAGCCAGTCGTCCCAATATGTTCAGCCACCAGGTGCTTCGGTTATCCAAAGCGCTTCGAGCCGTGTGCAGTATCGGTTCGCACGCGATGGGGATAGCGACATCATAGCTTGTACCCACATCCAGGCCGGTAAACCAGGGCGGCGTTATACCGACAATTTCAAACTGATGCCGGTCAGCGTATGGTTTTCCCAATAACATTCGAATCGTCGGGAAAGTTCCGCTTCCAGAAACGGTAACTGATCACCGCAACAGGCGCCGTGCCGCGGCGATCTTCGTGCGCGGTGAATACACGTCCCCTTAGAGGAGCCACGCCCAGAACCTTAAAGAACTCGCCGCTTACCCATAACCCCTGTACGAAATGACTTTCGCCGCCGCCGGCCAGATCGAACCGGCCGCGACTGTAGGCCAGAGTTCCTGAAAATGCATGCTGATGGTCACGCAGATATTCCCAGATCGGATTGGTTAGTTCACGGCCAACCTCATGAGAGTCGACCCACACGAGCCTCGCTGGATCTTCCACCGGCAATGACCGAAGCATAACCGCATTGACAATGTTGAAAATCGCAATGTTTGCTCCAACGCCGAGCGCTAGCGAGAGCACAGCCGTCGCGGTAAAAGCGCGATTAGCCGCCAGGGTTCGAATCCCATAATGCAAATCCTGAATAATGCTTTCGAGCCAGCCGAGCATATCCACCTCTCGCGTCTTTTCCTTCTGGCGCAGGTGGCTGCCGAATTGCTGCCGCGCGCGCGACCGGGCTTCCCATTCGCTCATGCCGCCTTCGACGAGTTCGTCAATACGCTCCGCAACGTGAAAGGCCAGCTCGTCGTCGAGTTGCCGGTCAAGAGCGTCGCGGCGGAAAAGATTGCGGAATCTGTGATGCCATGCCATATTTTGCTGTCTCCTGCTTACGCGTGACGGAGTACCCGCGCGACCCCCTTGGTCAGGCGCTCCCAGTTTTGTCTCTCCTCGGCAAGCTGCTTTTTTCCAGCAGCGGTCAACGAGTACATGCGAGCCTTCCTTCCTTTCTCCGTGAGGCCCCATTGCGCCTCAACCAGCCCCTCCTGCTCCATGCGATGCAGGGCCGGGTATAGCGAGCCCTCTTCCACTCGCAGCAACTCGGCGGAGACACGCTGAATATGCGCGGTCAATGCGTACCCATGAAGTGCCCCCTGTGCCTCGAGCGTGCGCAGCACCAGTAAGGTGAGAGTTCCTTGAAGGATGTCGTTCTTTTGCTTGCTCATACCTAGCTAGCCTAGCTCAGAATACCTAGCTAGCATGGCTTTGTCAAACCAGTTTTCCCCAAAAAGAGTCTGCCCGTGAACGCCAGAGCGCGTTCGCTCTCCTGGTATTTTTGGTTCAGATGCCTCGCTATGCAGCTATCGACATCGGCAGTAACTCCGTACGGATGATGGCTGCCGAAGTGAGACCCGGAACAACGAAAATTCTGGCGCAGGATCGCCAGGTGACGCGGATCGGCGAAAGCGTATTTCGCGAAGGGCGCGTCAGCGCGGAGGCCCTCAATTTCCTTTGCGTCACGCTTCAGCGCATGGCCGCCGTTTACGAAAAGCTCGACGTAGTCGGCATTCGTGCTGTCGCGACCAGCGCGGTGCGTGACGCCGGCAACCAGGCCGAGTTTTTGAAAAGAGTGACTGCCGCTCTCGGCACGCCAGTGGAGATCGTCTCGGGACAGGAGGAAGCCCGGCTGATCCACCTGGGTGTCGAGGCGCGGTGGCCACGTCCCAAAGAGCGTAGGCTGATTGTTGACATCGGCGGCGGAAGTGGTGAACTGATCGTCAGCCAGAATGGAGAGCTGATCGATTCCACTTCGCGCCCGCTAGGCGCGGTGCGCTTGACGGAGTTGTTCCTGACCGTGGACCCTCCTTCGGAGCAAGCGCTCAGCCGGCTCGATCAGTACATCAATGAAAAACTCGCGGCATTCGTCAAGCGGCATGGATCGGAGAAGTTCGACCGCGTTGTTGCAACGTCGTCGACAGCTGCCGCGCTTGTCTGCGCCGTAAACCGTATACCGCGTGCGCGGCGCGACACAGCCGACCGCGTTCGCGCCAGCACCGCCCAGATCCGCCGGTTTTTCGAGTTCCTTATCAAAGAAGATGTAAACGAACGGCGGCGATGGATCGGCATAGGACCTCGCCGCGCGGAGATCATTGTGGCCGGAGGGGCGGTGTTCCTGCGCATATTACAGGCCATTCAACATCGCTCCATGTATTACTCCGCCGCTGGTGTGCGTGATGGAATTATCGCGGATCTGGCCGGCCGCCGCGTTGGTCGCGAACTCTCGCTGCTTTCACGCGAGCAGCGCCAGGTGGTGGAGGCAATGACAAAACGGTATGGAGTCGCCATCCGGCATGCGCGCCAGGTGGCATCGCTCGCGCACAGCCTGTTCGAAACCATGCAGCCGCTGCATCGTCAGCCGCCCGCGTCCGGAAAACTGCTGGAAGCCGCGGCCTACCTCCACGACATCGGTCACTTTATCAGTGATACGAGTCATCACAAACACTCGGCCTATCTGGTCGCGAACTCCGATCTCCCGGGCTTTACGGCTAAAGAGCGGCTCATCGTTGCGGCAGTGTGCCGTTTTCACCGTAAGTCCATGCCGCAAGCGCGACATTCGCAATTCCAGGCGCTCGATGCCGAAGCCAAGCGTACGGTTCTCTATCTTTCGCCGCTGCATCGGCTGGCCGATGCTCTCGATCGCAGCCACGAGCAGAAGGTCCGGAACGTGACCGTATCGTTCAAAAACGGTTCGGTCAGCCTGCAAGTCGAGGCGGATGTAAACGCGGATTTGGAGATTTGGGCTGCAAGTCAAGCCAGCGCCGCATTTCGCGAGGTGTATGCGCGACCGCTCTCCATTCAGCGCGCGTGGCAATAGGTGAAGTATGGATGCGCGCCTGGCACAGCTTCCACTCTCCGCCTACGCCCGCGAGCAATTGTCGGCTCGGCTGATTCGCCTCGAAGACGAGTGGGTTCGTTGCGCAAAGCATACCGCTGCGGATTCAGTACACGATCTTCGCGTGGCGATTCGCCGCTTTGGCGAACCACTCAGACTATTCAAAGGTCTGTTTAGAAAGCAACAGCGCAAACAGGTCCGTGCTGAACTGAGGCTAAACATGTCGCTCGCCGGGCGGGCACGTGACGCCGACATCGCACGCGACAGCTTTGCGCGAGCGGATATTGAACTTTCGCCTGAGCTCGCGCTGCACTTGTCGAATGAGAGGGCGATCGCGGAATCCGCTCTCCGCGCTTCACTAGCTGCGGGTCTTGGCAGCGGGTTCGGCGAGCGGTGGCGAGAGACGCTCGGGCTGAATGGCGAATCGTCATGGCCTCCGGAAGGGGCGTTGAGTACGAACTCAACAGCGCCCAACTGCAAGCGATCCAATCTTTGGCTCGAAACAGAGACGGCAGCCGCGAATGCCCGGCATATGTTGCCGGCGCTGCTTGAACAATTCTGCAAAGCCGGAGAACGGATGGCGCGCGGCGGTTTCGATCCTGTGTCGCTGCACGCTCTAAGGCTCGAAGGGAAGCATCTCCGCTACGCCTTGGAATTGTTCCGTCCGATTTACGGGCGCCGCATGGATGACTTAATCGCTGCTTTCAAAGACACACAAACGCGCCTGGGGGATATCAGCGATGCGACCGCGACGACGGCGTGGCTGAAAAATCAGGACATCCATCGCACGCCGGAAGCGCAGCAATTACAAGTCTTTCTGCATCAAAGGGCACGGAAGCTGTCCGCACAATTCGTGGAATACTGGCGGGATCACTGGGGCTTGCCCGCCTTCCGCCAGCAATGGGTCCATTATCTCGCGCGTTACGCCGGACAAGCGCCCACCAACGCGGTGAAGCGGCCCCAACCCGCTGCCTCTTCTATTGAAGCGGCCGTTCCCGGCCCGGACGAACAGACTTCCGAGCAGGACCGCATTACTAGCGAAGGGTCACCGTCAACGATCTGACGGCGTACTGGGACTCAGAGCCCTGCATTGGTCGTGGTTATGCCATCGCGGCAATCTTGTCCCATGCAGTCGAAATATCGCGCAACGGCGTGTCATGGCCGTATTCGGGACTCATGAAGCCGCGGTAACCGGTCTTCACAAGCGCCGCCATTACTGCTTTCCAATCGACGCTGCCTTCAAGGAGGGGAACAAATTGCCCCGCTCGAAAGCCATTCAGCTTGTAGTCCTTCAAATGTACGCGATGGATGCGGCTGCCGAGTGTGTTGATCCAATCCTCCGGGAAACCGTACTGCAGGATGTTGCCCACGTCGAAATGAACCGCAACATGCTTGGTATGAAACTGATCGATAAAGCGGCGCATATCGAGCGGGCTGGTCAGGAAGCGATTCCAGACTTCCTCGAAATTCATGTAGACGCCCGCCTTTTCGGCGTCCGGAATGACCTTCGGCAGTTCCGCCGAGACGCGCTCCCATGTGACCTCGTAACCATACTTCATGGTGGATCCCCAGCCCACCTCGCCGGGCACAACCAGCAGCGAATCCGTTCCCAGGAGGGTCGCCATCTTAATCCCGCGCCGCAACCCGGCGACTCCTTTGGCGCGCACCTTGGGATCGGCGGCATTCAACGGCGTGTCGGCGATGGCGCCGGAAACCCAGACATTGATAATTGCGATGCCGTTCTTCTCGGCAGCCTCGCGCAGCCGTTTCAAATCGTCATCGGGCGTTTCCAGCTTCACCTGACCGCCAAGCGAAATTTCGACGCCTTCGAAGCCTAGGGATTTGGCTTCCGCAAAACAATCGGCGAGGGGTTTGCCTTTCGCGAAACTCCCCATTGTGATGCCCTTCCGGAATCGCTTGGAATCTGTCTGGGCCAAGCTCAACCCACTTGTCAGCACTGGCGCAAGCGCCGCCTTCGAAAATTCTCTTCTGTTCACCCGTCTCCTTTTCCGTAGGGACAGAGCCCCACCATCCGTGACTCTCCATCATATTATTTCGGCTTATTCGGCGTCCGAAATTTGGCGCGACAATGCCGTTGCCCGAACGGACGCGCCCCATTTGGGCTCTGGAAATGGGACCGTTCATGGTAGCTAATGATCAAGAGCGAGGCAAAATTATTTAAATCTGGGGGCACGGAAGCGCCCCGGATTGCTTGGGAGAACCCGGGAGATAAATACGGCCAGCAGCGGCGAACGGGCAGCCGCTCTCCATGCGCGAGAAGGACGGCGCGAACGATCGCAGCATCATGTTGTCGGTTAACCTGACAGCAATCAAGCGAACGCCGATTGCGAAACCTACCGCTTCACAAATAGCAATAGCGCAAACAGCACGATCCACAAGCCGTCCAGGTAGTGCCAGAACAACGCCACGGCGTTCGCGAGAACACGCGTGTTCATCTGCCAGCGCGGTCCGCTTGCGGGCTCGCGCGTCCGGTATAGCAACGCGAATAATCCCGCGAGGCCGACAATAATGTGGATGCCATGCATACCGGAAAACAGGAAAAAAAAGGAAGAATGCGGATTGCTCGCGACCAATTGGCCGGCCGCTAGTATCTGCCACCACGCGAGTAGCTGCCCTAACAGGAACAGCAGGCCCAGGGCGGTTGTCAGCATCATCCAGCGAAAGAACCCGCGCTGATCGTCGCCGATCAGCCGCCGGTGGCCGACCTCATAGGTGATGCTGCTGCCAATCAGCACGGCCGTGTCGAGCCACAGGATTGGCGGAAGGATGATGTGGCGCCAGTTCATCGGCACGCGCGAACGCAGAACAAAGACCACCGCCAGGGCAGAGAACGTAACGGTAACGAAGGCGAGCGTCGCGATCACTGCGATCCGGTAGAGGCCATTTAGGTCGCGCTCTCGCTTTTGGGAGACCGGGTCGGCTGTTTGTGGCACTTGAATTCTCTTAATTTTCCGCCGCCGCTCGATTTGTGGTACTCGTGAGTGATGCTGCGGCGGACATTCGTTTCTATTGTCTCTCTACTCGTTTTTTGCGGGGCGGCGCCTTTGGCCGCTTGGGCGCGTGACGCGAAGCTGGCGGGAGCGTTCCGCCAGCCAGAACAAAACGGATGGATTTATGTGCATCTGGAGGGCAAACCCGCCGCCGTGGGCTATCAGCACGGTTACCTGCTCGCCACGGAAATTGAAGACAACAAGCGAGCCATCGAATTAAGCACGACGCATGAAACCGGCAAAACGTGGGATGAATTGCGCGCCATCTCGAAAAAGATCTTCTGGCCCGGCATACCCACTGAATACAGACAGGAGCTGACCGGTATTGCCGACGGATTGCACGCGCGCGGAGGCAAACTCGATGTAATCGATCTTGTGACGATGAATGCTTACATGGAGTTTGACTATTATCTAAACAGTCTGAAGCGCCGCAAGGACCACCAACCCGCCGATGTGACGGCCGAGCACTGCAGCGCATTCATCGCGACCGGCAACTACACAAAGGACGGCAAGATCGTGATCGGCCACAATAATTGGACCGATTACCTCACGGGCACTCGCTGGAACGTCATTTTCGATATCGCGCCCTCCGAAGGACATCGCATTCTGATGGACGGAATGCCGGGTCTGATTCACAGCGCCGACGATTTCGGCATCAACGACGCGGGCATGATGATCACCGAGACTACAATCTCCAGCTTCCATGGCTTCAACGAGCACGGCATTCCCGAGTTCGTGCGCGCCAGAAAGGCCATGCAGTATTCGGAATCGATCGACGATTTCGCACGGTACATGGAAACCGGCAATAACGGCGGATACGCAAATACGTGGCTGATCGGCGACCGCAAAACGAATGAGATCGGCCGGCTGGAGCTAGGGCTCAAAAACGTGACGCTGACACGAAGCAGGGACGGTTACTTTGCTGGATCCAATTTCCCCATCAATCCGAAATTGATCAAGGAAGAAACCGATTATCCGGCCGACGACCCGAACGCGCCCAATAACTGCCGCCACCGCCGCTGGGACCAGCTCATGGCGCAGTATAAGGGCAGGATCGATGTCAATGCCGCCGAGAAGTTCGAGACCGACCACTACGATGTGATTACGCATGAAATCGATCCGAACGAGCGCACGCTCTGCGGCCACATTGACCGGTCCAGCCGCGGCATGCCGGGCTGGCAGCCGCCCTATTCCCCCGCCGGCGTCGCAAACGCCAAAGTGAGCGATAGCGCCATGGCGGAACGCATGTCCTTCATCGCGGGCGCGGGACATCCGTGCGGAGTAGAGTTTCACGCGGCCGCGCATCTGAAGCAACATCCCGAGTTTGCCTGGGAGGCGCCGCTGCTGCACGACATGAAGGCAAACCCGTGGACCGTATTCCAGAAGGCCGGCGATGTGAAGACCGCGGTAGCGGAGGCGGCGAACTGAATTTAACCAATCAACACGCGGAGCGGCGAATCGGTTCCGCCGTCGATTACGGTCACATTGTTGCTTTCATAATTGGTGACATAAATTCGGTTTCGGGCGGTGTTCACGTGCGCGCGGTTCCCGAATCGGACGAGGTTGTGAAGATCTATTGGGCGTCGCGGACACCATCGTGTGCGTGGGCGAGGCGCTTATTGCGGATCTGGCAGCCCTTTGTGTGGAGCACGGCAGACCGGCAAAGTGAACCCGTTCTGATTCCCAGCGGAACGACACGAAAAGAGAGGAGCCGGTGGCTCCCCTCTTTTCAAACCATTTAATTTAAACGCTTACCAACGATTGTTATTTCGACGTTGGCCACCACCGCCACCATTGCCGCCACCAAATCCACGTTCGGTTTTCGGACGGGCTTCGTTGACGTTCAGCGCCCTTCCATCGAGATCCCGGCCATTCAATTCCGCGATGGCGCGATCCGCCTCTGCATTGGCGCTCATCTCGACAAATCCGAAGCCCCTCGCCTGACCGGTATCACGGTCGGTAATCAGGTTTACGCGTTCGACGGTTCCGTACGCTTCGAATAGAGATCGAACCGCAGCTTCGGTAGCTCCGAAGTTGAGGTTCCCTACAAAAATATTCTTCATTTACTATTTCCTCTTAATTTACAAGTTGACAAATCGGCGGGCAGGATCGGATGAGGGATGGAGGGTGGGCCAGACTAATGCGAAGATGCCAAAATCGTTTTGACTTCTTTACTGTAGCACCGGAAAGCGCCAGAGTACAGCAAATAATTCGACAGCGCGATGGGTGAGCAAGGCCACATGCCGCGGCCCGGCGCCGCCTTCAGGTGTGCATCTGCTGTAAGGAGCCAATTTGGGCATGGCGTTCGGTAATCGGGACTGGCTCCGCGCCAGCGCATGGGAACTCGGGATTACCAAGCCGGAGTCCGCGAAGCATCGAGAACGAAACAAGTCCTGCCTTTGCCGTGATTCCAGAATTGCCTCGCAACACCCGGATCGGGCTCTTCGGCGCCTGAGAAAGTGGCGCAGAGTTCATAGCTGGTATCCGATTTGACGTGATATTCGTATGAGGCATTTGTTTCCGGATCGACCACCCGCGAGAAGCTGATCCCGTTGCCTTCCAGTGCGACCAACGAAGGCGGCAGAGGCGAAAACGACTTATCCGATTCCGCGCGTTTATGCCACGACCGGACCGCGTAAGCGATCCCTCGCAGATCCTGTACCCGCCTCTGATCGGCTTCCATGTGGCGCTGCGCGGATGGTGTGCCGGCCACTCCGATGCCCACGCAGAAGCTGGCAATCACGACGGCGGCGGCGCCTATTCCAAATTTCAGGCTGCGACTCTTTGCGTGGGCGAAATTCGTGTTCCGGTCCCAACGCAGGGAACTCAGGTAGTAGACGAATATCAC
>Ga0134126_10008228_pt1 | contig 13119 bp, 15 predicted proteins | sample KB31752_FD_96881 | JGI IMG/M metagenome (GOLD analysis project Ga0134126, IMG submission 96881) | Terrestrial soil microbial communities with excess Nitrogen fertilizer from Kellogg Biological Station, Michigan, USA - KB3-175-2 | ecosystem: Environmental > Terrestrial > Soil > Unclassified ...
AAAGGCTTTGAGAAACGCATCCTGCACAACATCCTCGGCATCGGAGCGGTTTTGCGTCATATTCCAGGCGAGGCGGTAGATGCGTTTCTCATAGCGCGTGACGAGGGCTTCGAAGGCATGCGCTTCGCCGGATTTCGCAGCGGCAACGAGGGTGGATTCGTCATCACCCGCGGAAGCCGAAACGCGGCGGTGCTGGACGGAGGCGAGCGGGCGCGGCGGCGTCCGCGCGGTAGATTGCACCAGCCCGAAATCCATGCCGGTCAAACCTGTTCCAACCGCTACACTCATGACTTGCCCCCTGTGCCAGATTGGCGCAATTTGAAATTCGGAGTTCGCGGCAGAGCCGTGGAGCAGCAGATAGCGCTGTATAATTTAGAGCCAAGAACCGCACGGAGTGTTAGTCAAGGGCTTAGCAAGAATCTATAAAGGTCTACTGTACAGATTCAGCGAGATTTAATAGGCTATATGCTGCCGACAGGACCGCTGCGGGTCTTTCAATTGGGGCGGCGAACAGGACTTTATGGGTACAATCGGCGCCATGCCTGAGGTGATTCGGTTCGGGCTCTTCGAGCTCGATGTGCAGGAGCACGAACTGCGCAAGCGCGGTTTGCGCCTGCGAATTGAGACCAAGCCGCTGCGGATTCTCGAATTGCTGCTGGAGCGCCCGGGCGAAATCGTCACGCGGAAAGAAATTCAGGAAACGCTGTGGCCGGATACGCATGTAGCCTTCGAGTACAGCATGAATACCGCCGTGAACAAGCTGCGAGCGGTACTCGGGGACTCGGCCGAGAATCCGCGATTCGTCGAGACGATTGCGCGGCGAGGCTATCGGTTTATTGGGGCGGTGCGTCCGCCGAACGCAAAGGAAACTCCAGCATCTGATGAGCATCGTACGGTTGCTGCGACAGGAGCAAGCGGGTCCCGCAGCGCCGCGGTTTCGCTGGCAGTACTTCCCTTCCAAAATTTGGGCGAGCGCGCCGATCTGGAATATCTAAGCGACGGCATGGGCGAGGCGGTGATTCGCCGCGTGTCGCAGATTGCCGGTGTGCGCGTGATGGCATGGAGTACGGTGCTGCGGTACAAGCGCGGAGATTTGGATCCCCTTGCGGTGGGACGCGAATTGGCGGTGCAGTCGGTGCTCGTCGGGCGCCTTGTGCCGCGGGAGGAAACGGTCACGCTGAATCTGGAGTTAGTGGACGTCGCCAATGGCGCGCACATGTGGGGAGAAGAATATGCGCGCGGATGGAATGACATTCAAACGCTGCCGGGCGAGATTGCGCGCGAATTGGCAGCGCGGTTGAAGCGCGGAGCCGGCAGCGAAGAAAAACTCGGCCGCGCCGAGCGGCACACGCAGAATCCTGAAGCCTATGCCGATTATCTGCATGGGCGGCATCACTGGCACAGGCTGACGCCGGACGCGTTGCCGCGAAGCGTCGTTTATTTCGAGAGCGCAATTGCCAAGGATCCGGAATTCGGGCTGGCCCACGCAGCGCTGGCAGAAGCGTATCTGCTGTTCGCGTTCATCGGGCTTTTGCATCCGCAAGAAGCGCTTGATCGGGCGAATGAGGCGGTGGCGAAAGCGCTGCGTGTTGACGAGCGACTGCCGGAAGCGCACGCGTCGTTTGGAAACGTCATCAAATTGCGCGAGCACGATTGGGCCACGGCGGAACGGGAATATCTGCGCTGCCTGGAAATTGACGCGAACAACGTAATTGCGCTGCGAGGCTATGGCAATTTGCTTTCGGCGCTGGGGCGCGACAAGGAAGCCGTCGAGCAAATTCGCAAAGCGCAGGAGATTGATCCGCTTTCAATGGTGGTGGGGATTGATGCTGCATGGAATTCGTACATGGCGCGTGATTACGAAGAGTCGCTCGAGCAGGCGAGCAAAATGGAAGAGATGCAGCCGGGTTCGCCGGCATCTTCGCACTTGATAGGAATGTCACTGACGCAGATGGGGCGCTTAGATGAAGCGATTGAGTGGCTGCGAAAAAACAGCGAGCGCTCTTTTGGACATTACGCGGCGCAAGCGGCGCTGGCGCATGCATATGGAATTAGCGGAAAGAAAAAAGAGGCGAGTGAAATTGTTGCGCAGTTGCGCGGGGCGGCAAAACAGCAGTATGTTTCGCCGTTTTGCCAGGCGCTGGCCGAGGCGGGACTTGGCGAGAACGCGAATGCTCTCGACGCGCTGGAGAAGGCGTTCGACGAGCACGATGTGTGGCTGATTTGGCTGGGACGCGAGCCGCGGCTGGACAGTTTGCGCGGCGAAGAGCGGTTCAAAAAGATGCTGGAGCGAATGAAGTTGCCTTCCCTGTGAAAAGGCTAGACTAGCCGGCTTTGCGGCGGGATTTTACGATGCGCGGGCCCGCGGCTTCGCTGGACTGCGCGGCGGCGGGTTGCTTCTGGCGAGATTCGACGCGAACGGGTTGCTTTTTCGCGGTGCTTCCCGCAGGTTTCTGCTCGAGACTTTTCTTCAATGCCGCCATAAGGTCAATGACCGGCGCGACGGCCTGGTGCTGGACCGCAGTGACTTCCCTTCCCGCGGTTTTCGCTTCGACCAGCGCACGCAGGCTCTCCTGATACGTGTCGCGGTACTTGTCCGGCTCAAAAGTAGCGGAGAGATTTTCGATGAGCTGGCGCGCGAGCGTACGTTCCTGCTCTTTGATCTCGGCTTTTTTCGTGTCGCCGTATTCGGAGGAGCGAATTTCGTTGGAATAGAACATAGTGTGCAGCGTCAGGCCGCCTTCGCGCGGGCGGATGATGACGATGTATTCGCGATTGTGCATGCTGACTTTCGCGATTCCGGCGTAGCTGGCCTGCTGCATGGCTTCGGTGAGCAGGCGATAGGCTTTTTCTCCGCCCTCTTCCGGAGCGATGTAGTAGGAAGCGTCGAAATAGACCGGATCAACTTCGTCGAGCTTGACGAATTCGAGGATTTCCATGGTGCGCGCGGATTCCGGCTCGACGTTCTTCAGCTCCTCTTCCGTGAAAAGCACGTACTGGCCCTTTTCGTATTCATAACCTTTTTCGATTTCGGAGCGCTCGACCATGCGGTTGCACGTCGGGCAGAAAAGCGGCTGCTTCAGGCGCGTATGGCATTCCTTGTGGAGCTGATTGAAACTGATGCGCTCGGTGCGCGCCGCCGGAGACAGCCGGATGGGCAGCGAAATCAGGCCAAAGGTCAGGAAGCCTTTCCAGGAGCTTGGCATAGTTTGTTGATTTTAGCGTGATTAGGGCGGAAGGCCAAGCGCTGTGCCGCAACGGTATGGCGAATATACAGCGAAGTGCGCTATGCGCGCATGCAACCGTTTGCGCCGAATACGCGCGGTGTATACTCGCCGCCCAGTTACGGAGGGGCGGATGAAGATGAGGATCGAGAAGGCGCGGGAATACGCGTTGACGGCAGCGCTGCTTCTAGCGCTGTTCGTGATGCCGCGTACGGCGCGCGCGCAAACACATGCGGCCGCGGAGCATTGGGTTGGAACATGGGCGGCGTCGCCGCAGATGCCCACAGGTGAAAATGGTCTCAATCCAGCGGATGCGGGATTCGAGAATCAGACGGTGCGGATGATTGCGCGCGTGAGCATCGGCGGAAAAGAAGTGCGCGTGCGATTGTCGAATGAATACGGGTCGACGCCAGTGACAATCGGCGATGCGCATATCGCGCGGGCGGGCAAAGGCGCGGAAATTATGGCTGGGACGGACCGACAGTTGACCTTCAGCGGCGAAAAGATGTTTGTCATTCCACCGGGCGCTGAGGTGATGAGCGATCCTGTGAATCTCGGCATAAAGCCGCTGACGAGCGTGGTCGTGAGTGTATTCGTACCGAATGCAACCGGGCCAGCGACGTGGCACTCATTGGCGCGTCAGACGACGTACATTTCCGGCGCGGGCGATTTCACAGCAAACTCCAATATGGCTGCCTCGAAGACGACGCACTCATGGTACTGGCTGAGTGGCATTGAAGTGCTCGCGAGCGCGCGCACGGCGGCCGTGGTCACACTCGGCGATTCGATTACGGATGGCGCAGCTTCGACGCTCGATGCGAATCACCGCTGGCCGGACGTTCTGGCGGAGACGCTCGCGAAAAATGGCGCGGCTTTGGGCGTTTTGAACGAAGGAATTTCCGGCAACCGGCTGCTGCACGATGTGGCGGGGATGAATGCGCTGGCGCGTTTTGACGCGGACGTGCTGTCGCAGGACGGCGTGAAATATCTGATGGTCCTCGAAGGAATCAATGACATTGGCTGGCCGCGCATGACCGGCGGAAAATACGCGGGCGACAAAGTCAGCACGGAGGAAATTATCGCGGCGCTGCAACAGATTGCCGACCGCGCGCACGCCCATGGAATTCTCGTGTATGGCGGGACGCTCACGCCGTTTGAAGGCGCTTTCTACGAAACACCGGATGGCGAGGCGGAACGCGAGGACGTAAATAAATGGATTCGCGAAGGCGGCGCATTCGATGGAGTGATTGATTTTGATGAAGTCACGCGCGACCCGAAACAGCCGAAGCGGCTTGTGCCCGCTGATGATTCGGGCGACCATTTGCATCCCGGCGACGCGGGTTACGACGCGATGGGCCGCGCGGCCGCAAAAGTATTGCTCCACGAGGCTCAGTCCGGCAAGGCACGCTCGCGGCCTCGATGAGAGCGACAATCCGCAGACCCCGCACGACAAAGAGGTGCGCGCTTCTCATTTTTTGCCGTCCGCCTCGCGTTCGCGAAGATAGGCCTCGATTTGTGACTTGCCCGCATGTTTTGCCCAGTCGACTGGAGTTCCCTGCCAGAGTATGTCCTTCATATCGAGCCTTGCGCCCCGCTCTACGAGTAAGCGGACGGTTTCTTCATGTCCGGCTAACGCAGCTTGATGCAGTGGAGTGGAATGCGCATGGCATCCCGGAGGATTGTATAGGTTCGGGTCCTCTCCCGCATCGAGCAGCGTACGGAGGATTTCCGCATGCCCGAATTGCGCCGATAATGCCAATGCTTTATGACGGTCTTCGGGGCTCGCCGTCGGAAGTAACCGACACGCATCATCGACACGCCCGAGAGCGGCTGCGAGAGGCAAATCAACGCGGGCTCCTCTGCGAAGCAGTGCGTGGACCGCTTCGAACTCGCCATGTGCGCCGGGCATCCCGCGGTTGGGATCCGCGCCGTAATCACAGAGCAGATCGATTAGAGGAGTCTGGACTATGCATTCACGCGGCACGCTTCCAGTGCAAACAAGACCGAGAGTTTCGTCTAACATCGAAGGCTCGTTCTTTGCGCCTGCCTCCAAAATCACCCTGGCAATTTCCACGATGTTCGCGGGCAACTTCCCATGCCGAATCGGATTCTCCGCGACAAATTCCAGCAGTGACGGATTCTGAAAATAATTGCCGCCTTCCAAAGCGACGCGCTGACGAGCGAGGTTCGGATGCGCGTTGAGGTGAACTTTGAGCCCTTGTACATCTCCTGCATCCATGAGATCCACGGCACGGCGAAACGCAGGATCTTGAATGCGCTCGTGGAACGGAAGGCTCAGATCATCCGCGGCCGTCGGCTTCTCGACTCGCCGCTTCAGTTTCGGCCAGCTCGCGAAGCCGCGTTCGCGGGCAATTGTCAGCTGTGCGTCAGCCAATTTGAACTCAGCGTCGAAAATGTTTTCGTCTGACGCCTGCTCGAATTGCGGATGAAATTCCCGAATTCGCTGCGCCGCCTGTGGATCGCGTTCAGTGCGCGCTTTTAGAAGATCCTTGGCTTGATGCTTCAAATGATTGAGGTCGGCGTTGGGCGGAAGTGGCTTTACAGGCATGTCGAACTTCCTTTCGTAAGCCCAGGTCCGCATTCTGAGGGCAGAAAGTCAGTTCGTTGACGCGAATTGTAAGAGCTCAGGTGGACTTCTGTCCTTTCCGCGGACCGGATGCGCCCTGTGCGCTGTGGTGAGTTTATCACAAAGCGCGGGGACGAATTATATTGCGCCAGCCAATTGCAGCTTTTGAGCAGCGCATATACGCTAGGCCTCGTTAGGGAGGGCTGCTATGAAATGCTGCGCGTTATTTGTGCTGCTAGCGCTGGCCGCATCCGCAGGTCATACACAAGAACAGAACGTTCCAGAGATTCCGTATCGTTCCGTCCCGAGTTTCCTGAAGCTGCCCGCGGATACGTATCTCGGGGAAGTTTCCGGCGTGGCGGTGAATTCGAAGGGCCACGTATTTATTTTTTCGCGGGGGAACACGACCGGGCCGGCGTACGGCGCGGCTGCGGCGCAACTGCTGGAATTCGACTCGCATGGCAATTTTATTCGCGAGATCGGACACAATTTGTACGCGTGGTCATTCGCGCACACAGTGAAGGTCGACGCGCAGGACAACATCTGGGTGACGGACAAAGGCTCGGACATGGTCATCAAGTTCGATCCGCAGGGACGCGTCGCGATGGTGTTTGGACGGAAGCAGGAAGCGTCCGACGAGCACACCGGACCGCTCGCGCATCCCAGGCCCCCGCTGCCGCCGGTGGACGGAATGTTCCGCCAAGTGACGGATGTGGCGTGGGACGCGCAGGGCAATGCGTACATCTCGGACGGCTACATCAATTCGCGCGTAGCGAAGGTGGACAAGGACGGAAATTGGCTGATGTCATGGGGCGAGCCGGGCGCGGGGCCGGGGCAGTTCAACACGCCGCACAGCATCGCCGTGGATGCACGCGGAGAAGTTTACGTCGCGGACCGCGGGAACCGGAGAATTCAGGTGTTCGATGGGAACGGAAAATTTCTGCGGCAGATTACGATTGATGTGCCCGCGCCGGTGAATGCGCGTCCCGCGATTGGAAATGTGCCGAAGAATCCTGCGGCGCTGAAAGGCACCATGGCGCCAGGAGCGCCGTGGGCAATTTGCATCACGCCGCCGCCGCATCAGGTGCTTTACAGTTCCGATGCGTTTCCGGGAAGAATTTACAAGCTGACGCTCGACGGAAAATTGCTGGGCATGCTCGGCGAATCAGGCAAGCAGCTCAAGCAGTTCGGCTGGATACATGAGATTGCGTGCCCGTCGGAAAATGAATTGTTTATCGCGGAACTGCTGAACTGGCGCGTGCAGAAACTGATTCTCGCGCCGCAGAAGTGACGCGCATCTCGCAGTGACTTCCCTGCCGCACAGAACATCCCAGCAGCAGGAGCTTTTTTATGCAAACAATCAGCCGCGATGAATTGAAACTTAAAATCGAGCGAAAAGACGATTTTATTCTGCTTGAGACCCTCGCGCCCGAAGCGTACGCGCAGGGGCACTTGCCGGGTGCGGTTAACTTGCCGCCAGACAAAGTGCGGGAGATGGCAAACGACATCGCGCCAGAGAAGGACGCCGAAATCGTAGTGTATTGCGCCAGCCCAACGTGACACGCTTCGGAAAACGCCGCCAAGGCTTTGGCGGAGATGGGCTACACGAACGTGAAGGACTACTCAGAGGGAAAGTCGGATTGGATGGATGCTGGCCTGCCCATGGATCGCGGCCTGCCGACCCCGCAGCAACGGCGTGAGTCAGCCTGAAGGAGTGCTCCGGCTAATCGGTGCAATAAGCGTGAACTCCTCCCTAGAATTAAGCTAGAAGTGCAGGACGATGCCGGCGGAAACGCGCGGCTCGTGCTGCGTCTGATGATATAGACTGGTCCTCAGATAATCGATTTGAATCAGGCGGATCGCAAAAAACGGCACGGCGGGAATGTCCAGCCCTCCGCCGAGCGCCGTGGCGAATGACGTATCCGTCCCAGGGCTTGCGAGCACCGCGCCCGTATACGCGCCAATGGATTGGTGGGCGAAGCCAAATTCCGCATGCAGAAAAGGCGACACGGGCCCGGGCAATGAAAGCTGTGGCCCGAAGAGATATGTCTTGAGGCGGACATTTCCTCCATTCACTTTTCCATATTGCTCGCCAAACTCCACTTTGGCACTCACGAAAGGCACCAGTTTATACGCTCCGGAGAATTCCCAACCGTAGGCGTTTGGGTGTTGTCTGACGAATATTGGCGTGCATCCGGCGCAAAGAGTGGCCGCTTCCACCGAGCGGACATCACTGTGAACATACGAAAATCCGCCGAAGAGCTGGATTTTGGACTGCGCCTGCGCGGCCGGCGTCAAGATTAACGCGAACAATGAAATCAGCAGTCCCATCGGCGCTAGCGTGATTGCGCTGAATTTTGACTGTCGCATTGACCCTCCTCAGGAGCTCTTGAGCTATTCGCCAGTTGGATGCCTCTAGCCCGTCAAGGAGTCACTCAGCGGTTGTCTGGTGTACGCAACCGGTAAACAGCGCACGATTGGACGATCGCGATCAATTCATCGCAACAGCAAAAGCATCGCGGCCCCGTACGCGGCGATTCCAAAGGCAAACCACGCGACATAGTCGCCCACCCTACCGCTCTGCAGGGGCCGAAGAAACCTCAGCGGCGCGGAGGCAGCGATGGCGAGAACTTTGGGCAAACTGGCCACGCGAGAACGCGTAAACAGCCCCAGCGAGGCAACGCCTAACATTGCGAGCAATACGGCGATGCGGCTCCAAAATGTGGACGGCGACTCGTCGGGATTTTCATCGTGCAGTTTCGGCCCGGCAGCCGCCTGGGATTGCGTGATTTGCAGGACGGCTGAGCCGTAAATCTTCGGATTTTGGAATTGGCGCGCATAATGTTCGGCTGGATGGCGCAGCGGAAAAGCGACCAGCATTGCTCCCACAAGCAACAACGCCATGGGGATCCACATGAACGCAGGCACGCGCGAATGCTTGCCATGCGTTTCGACTTTCATGTGGATGTGCGGCGCGCCAGAGGTGACATTCGACCGCGCATGCCCTAAGTCGAAAAATACTCGTCCGGTGAAACGCAAGACTGCGGCAGCCGTCATCGCTTCGACGACGATGAAAATCGGCGGATACCATCCAAGATGCTGCGCCGCTGCGATTCTTTCCATCTGATCCTCGCCAAAGTAAGTGGCAAAGGGAGGGAGGCCCGCGAGTCCCCAAGCGCCAAGAATCATCATCAGCCCGATAGGAATCGCGTGCCGTCCCGTGCGGCCAATGTCGTACTCGTCTACCGAACCAAAACGGTGCAACAAGATGCCCGCCCCGATGAACAAACTCGCTTTTATCAATCCGTGGCCTAGGAGATAGATCGCGGTCCCGCCGAGAGCCGCGGGAGCGAGAAGCGCAAACCCAAGGAGCATCAGGCCAAGATGGCTCATCGTGGAAAAAGCGAGCAGGCGCTTAAGATGACGCTGGCCATAGCAGAAAAGAGCACCGAGCAGCGCCGTCAGCGCACCCATGATCATGAAAATCGTACGGACACCGTGGTGCAACTGTTGTGGACTGCCGGCGAAAATGACCCAATAAATTCGGGCGACGGCGTAGAGGCCCAGTTCCACCATGACTCCGGAAAAGAGAATGCATACAGGAGTCGGGGCCACGGCATGGGCGTCGGCAAGCCAAAAATGAAACGGAAAGCAGGCCGATTTAACCAAAAACCCAGCGACTACAAAAAGAAATGCGACCGCCAGGAACGGCGTGCCGGGCGAGCTAGTAGCAAGCGTACTTCCCACTTCGGCCATATTCAAAGAACCGGTTTCCGCGTAGAGGAGCGCGATGCCGGCCAGAGACAGAAAGGCAGCAATCGTATTCGTCACCGCGAAATTCAGCGCGCCCTGCAACGACTGGCTTTCTTCCGACTTGTACCCGCAAAGAGCTACGCCCGCCGCGGTCATCAGCTCAAACCAAACGAATAAGTTGAAAAGGTCGCCGGTAAGGCAGAGCCCGCACATGGCGGCCAGAAATGCCAGCATGAGCGCGTGGTATAGCGATTTTATGGATTCGAAGTAGCTCCATGAAAACGTGAAGGCGGCGAGTACCAGCAGTGAAACGAGGGCCGCGAGCCCCGCGCCGAATGGATCAATCGCGAAGCAAATGCCGACCGGGAAATGCGACTGCGGCGAGGGCTGCCATCCGCCGAGCCAATAGACTATCGGGGCACGGCGAGAAAGCGAGAGAAGATCAATGCAGATTCCGAGAACGCTGGCGGACGTTGCCAGAGCGATAACGTCGAGAGCGCGGCGGTGCAGAAAATCGCCGGCACCGGCCAGAAATGCCGCGACGATCAGAGGGATCACGACGGGGAGCGCAGCCATCTGCATCGCGTCTATCCCTGCATGATATTGACGCTATTTGGATCGGCAGTGCCGGCCCGTCTATGAATCCGCACCGTAATGGCGAGTAGGAGCGCGACCACTGTGGCCTCAACCACGATGTCAGTGAGCATCAGTGCTTGCACCACAGGATCTACAGCGGCTGCGCCCGGCTTTATGCCGTCTGTGAAAATAGGGGCGGGGAGGCCCTGGCGATAACCGATTACGGTAAAGAGCACGTAGGTGGAGGCCTGAATAACGGTGAGCGAAAGGCAGAGATGCACTAAGTGGCGGCTGGTGACCACGCCATAGAGCCCAATCAGGAAAAGCCACGCGGCGGTCGCATATCCTGCGTAAGTGAAGGCGTTCGCCACTACCTAGTCTTCTCCCCTCTCCGTTAAAGTCTCCTGCAGGAACGCGTATAGCAGAAGGACAAAACCCGCGGAAACTTCGAGTCCTGTCGCCAAACTGATGAGAGCAATTGTCCCGCCGCTGGTCAGTTCGTGCGCTTTGCCTAGAGGCAGGACATTTGTGAGGAACGGGCGGTGCCACAGGAACGCGAGCATCCCGATCGCGACGAAGCCGCCCGCGCCGAGCGCCTCCAGAATTTCGATGGCGCTGTGCGAGAGCATTTTGCGGAAAATCGGAAACCCCTTTCCGCAATAGATAATCAGCGCCGCCGTCGCAAGAATCACTCCGCCTTGGAAACCGCCACCCGGAGTAAGCTGCCCGTGCGTAACAATGTAGATTCCAAAAACAAGCTTCGGAGCGACCATAGCAAGAATCCAAAGGCCCATCGCATCGCTTGCGCCGAGATCGCGCGAGCGTTCGGCGGCATCCATCAAGATGCCCTCCTTACGCTCTGCCTCCATCCGCAGCAAGAGCAATGAACCTAACACGGACACAAAAAGAATGAATTCTTCGCCGAGAGTGTCGAAACCACGATAGTCGAAGTTCACCGCTGAGACAGCGTCGGTGATGTTGCGCTCCGCGAATGTGCGTGTGTTGATTTGTTGCGCGTAACGATTGCGGATGTCGCGAGGATGCCTTAACGGAGTGAAACCAAAGACGAACAGGCACACGAACCCCATCGCTCCGGCGAAAAACAGCACAAGGCGCGGTCGGTGCATCAGGTACGTCCCTTTCGCTTATGTTCCTGCTCAAGCTCCTGATGATCGCGCCGCAACTTGGCAATCGCCAGCAGAACCATGAGAGGAAGCCCCACAGCGCCCACAACAATCTGAGACAACGCGACATCCGGCGCCTGAAACACCATGAACATCAGCGCCAGGATGAGACCGAAAAGGCTCAAAACGATGGACTGACTGCGCACATCTCTTGTCAGCACGAGCGCCGTGCCGGCAATTACCACGAGCGCAAGAACCCCAAGCTGCAGAATAGCCACGGCTGCTCCTACTTCCCTGCTCCGCTAGGATTGTCTTTCGTGACGCGCAGCAATTTTTCATCATGAAGCGGGTCGAACTGACCACTCTCAAAAACGCGAATGGCGCGGGCCGTGGCATGGCTCAAGATGGAATTCATCACGAAGAGAATTATGGCCGTGAGAGTTACCTTTATCCTTGATTGCCAAGTGGGATCGTCGAACCATACGGCCAGCGCGATTAGTCCGGCGCTGAGCGACGTAACCGCCGCCGAGAAATGGAGGCGCTCCAGCGGCTTCTTCACGATCGCTAATCCGATGGAACAAATGACGGCAAGCGCCGTAGCCACTCCGACCAGAACAGTTGCCGCCGAAGTGAAGTGCATCAGAGCCACCGCTGCAGAAAGCGCGCGAAAACCATGCCGCCGCCGAAGGAGAGCAGAGCGAGCGTGAGCGGCAAATCGTAAAAAGAAGGGCGGTGAAAGCCTTCGGCCAGAAGGATCATCTGGAGCGTGACGATGACGCTGGCGAATTCCAGTGCGATCAGCCGGTCCGGCACGGGCTTAAACGCACAAACATACACACATGCCAGCAACGCAACGAACAGAGCGGCAGAACACCAGAGCCAACAATTCATCAGCTCTCTCTCTTTTCGCTTTCCAGTTTGGCTCCCATCTTGAGCATGAATGAGGGAAGCGGCTGAGGGATAACGGTGTGATAAAGGAAAAGCCGTCGCTCGGGCAGAATGCCCAGCACCAAATTGTTAGGCGCCAGCGTCAGAATCGTAGTCGCCAGCGCGCGGCGGCCGCGTGAAACGGGCCGATTCGTGCCGATCCGGTAGCGGACGGCGGCAATTCCGGCTGGAACGTCGCGCCCTAGGAGACGCAGCCCAATCACTCGCAATAAGATCAAAGTGCCTGAAATCACCAGCTCACCTGCATGAATGAACTGGCCCAGATAAATGGCGCGAAGATCGTAACGTTCGCGTGTGTGGCTCAGATAACGCGCGACCGCGATGCTGGAAGCTGCTGAGGCGATTGCTCCGATCAGCCCTTCGCGGGCTCCGGCATTATTCGCAAATGCCAGCCAGAGCACCCACTGCGAGAACCACATCAGGAAAAAAATGCGTTTGTTTTTCATAAGAAGGGCTTGACACCGCGCACGCGCGCCACCGCGGACGCAAACGCTTCACTGAGAATCGTGATACGGAAGAAGCTGCCCGCAAATACCTGTAAACCCTGAAACTTGTCCAAAATAGCTCGTACACAGGCCCTTTCCCTACCGCGCGAATCCGATATCGCTGGTGAAGGCTGCAAGCGAACGGCGCAATCCGGCAACTACAATCGTTTTCTTGGGAGTTCTACAGCATGTCATCCATTGGAGAAGCAGGTTGGCGAGCATATTCTGAGTAGCAGTCGGAAAAAGTGAGAGTGTTAAGACAAGCGATAGAGTTTACTCAGGAGCGAGCAAAATGGGAAATCCGCTGGTGCGCTGGCCGCTAATGCGCCAGATTTTTCATGGCGGCGATGGCACGGGCCGCGAAGCGATGAGCGCACGCACCCAGTCTCTGCACATGAAAACGGACGGCGCGGAGAAAACGC
>Ga0134126_10008229_pt1 | contig 13119 bp, 10 predicted proteins | sample KB31752_FD_96881 | JGI IMG/M metagenome (GOLD analysis project Ga0134126, IMG submission 96881) | Terrestrial soil microbial communities with excess Nitrogen fertilizer from Kellogg Biological Station, Michigan, USA - KB3-175-2 | ecosystem: Environmental > Terrestrial > Soil > Unclassified ...
ACGCTCTACAAAGAACAGTGGTTGCGGTTGCTTTCGATGGGCGAGGAGATCAAAGCCTTCATCGAGGCGAACCAGGGAAGTTTGAAGACGAAAGACTCCAAGGAATAGGTGGGGATAAGAGCTCTTGGTGGGGTCTGATCATCGTCCCTGGGGACTGGGCCGGCTGTTGAGCGAGTACCTGCAGGCCGGGAATCCCGCCGAGAGCCGGAAATGGCGACCCCATGCAGAACTCCATGGTACGGCCTCTAAGTCTTTGTTTAACAACAGTTAAATACCCAACCACGCCGGGATGCACCCGCCAGCGCAATTCCCGGGGAGGCCTGCGGCGCGAATGGAGACGCTCGTCACACGATAACTATCATGCGGGCTCTTCATCTGGTGGCTTCAGGCCAACTGTTGGTACACTCACCGCCATCGGCACCGAGCGGGGCGGCCTGCGATGGACGAACACAATCCTTACGCTCCTTCCGCTGCATCACTCGCGGGAGCGACAGTCATCCCGGCCGACAGCGGCGGCGCCTGGCGCGATGGCAAGCTGCTGATACTGACGCGGGAAGCTGCGCTGCCGAACCGCTGCGTCAGGTGCAACGAGCCGTCGGAGGAGCCGACCAAGAGCCGCAGGGTCTACTGGCACAGCCCCTGGCTTTACCTGTTGATCCTCGCCAACATTCTGATCTACGCCCTCGTGGCGCTCATCGTCCGCAAGAAAGCGGTCGTCGCGCCGGGACTGTGCTCCGAGCACAAGAAACGCCGTCGCATCGGTATCGGCATCGCCTGGGCATTGCTGATCGCGGGCTTCGCGCTCATGTTCACGGGAATTCCGACCGCAAAAGGGGCTGCCGTCATCGGCGGTCTGCTTCTCATCATGGTCGCGCTGCTGGTCAGCGCGAACGTCTCACGCATCGTGCGCGCGAACCGAATCGACGCCCAGTATGTACGGCTGAAGGGCTGCGGGCCCGCGTTCCTCGACAGCATGCCGCCCTTCGCCGGCTGACTCCGCACCCGGAGCGTTGACTTCAGATCAGACCCGCGCGCTTGGCCGCGTGGTAGCGATTGACCAGCTGCACGCCCAGTTGCTGGGGCTCGGCGTCCACCATGAGGGCATCACGGGCCGCCAGGCGGTTGAACGCTTCATGGCGCGCTTGCGCATAGAGGTGCGCGCTGCCGACCTCGAGGGCCGCCTGCGCGGATGTGACCGGCTGCATCATGAGGTCGCGCACGATGCGCTCGCGCAGGCTCGCGAGCAGCACCAGGTGGCGCGAGCGCAGGAGTCGAAGCGCCTGCGCCAGCTCGCGGCTGTCCTCGTCGCGAAAGTTGGTGATCACCACGATCAGGGCACGACGCGGCTGGCGGCGCAGCACGTCCTGTGCGGCGGAGATGTAGTCCGAGTGCGTGGCGCTCGGCTGCAGGTCGAATAACTCTCCCATCAACGCGTTGAACGCATGCATTCCCTTGTGGGGCGCAAACCAGCGTTGCCTGCCGGCCAGGGTGCCGAAGCTGAGCGCGCCCACCGCGTCGCCGTGCTTGAGCGCGACGTAGGAGAGGAGCATCGCGGCATTCAGAACCTGATCGAAGTGAGACGTACCGGCCGCCTGGCCGCGCTCATCGGCACGCATGCGGCGGCCGCAGTCGATCAGCAGGGTGACGCATTGATCGCGCGCGTCCTGGAACTCGCGCACGATGGGCTTGCCCAGCCGCTGGGTTGCCTTCCAGTCGATGTGCCGCACGGGATCGCCGTAACGATACTCGGTGAGCTGCTTGAAATCGGTGCCTTCACCGCGCTGCTGATAGGTCTTGATGCCGATTTCCTGCAGGCGGCGGTCGCCGGCGAGCCACGCGTAGCGCGCGATCTGCGCGAAATCGGGATAGACGCGGCGCCGCTCTTCTTCCCCGAGCCGCACGAGAAGCTCGCAGAGACCGAGCAGAGAGCGTACGCGCACATCCGCCGGCGCAAAGCGTACCTCTCCGCGCCGCAGCGCCGTAACACCGTAGGACGTCGTGGTTCGTTTGCCCGGGGGGAGGGTCAGCTCGAGGGGCAGTCCGCGGGTCTCGAGCGCAGAGTCACTGCCATCGAACAGGCGGCACTGCCAAGCACGCCCGGAGGATGCTGCATCCAGCATCAGGCCGACCTGATGGGGTGCGCCCAGGGCAAAGGCGGCGGGCAGCTGTCGGGTCAGGCGCAAGGAGGATCCCCGCCACGCGCGATGTGAGATCACGGCATCAACGGCAGTCCCCAGGAGGAGCGCCAGCAGCCACAGGCCTGCGAACGTGCCGACCCGTCCGATGGCAGTGCCGAAAAGCAGGGCGACGAATGCCCCTGCGGCACCTGCCACCAGCCATACGATTGCAGTGCGTGTCGGTACCAGCCGCAGCCCCATTGTGTCTACACCCGGGGAGCGGCGACGCTCTCCACCACGGCGTCCAGAAGGTCATTCACCTTGCGCCCCTCGAGCATCGCGTCCGGAGAAAGTGCGATGCGGTGTCGCAGCGCCGGAAGGGTCACGCGTTTGACGTCATCCGGGGTCACGAAGTCCCGCCCCTCGGTGAGCGCCACGGCGCGCGCTCCCCGAATGATCGCGAGGACGCCCCGTGGACCGCTGCCGAGCGCGAGACCGGCCCACTCGCGCGTCGCCCGCACGATGCGTGTCGCATATTCCAGGACCTGCTGGTCAACGCGCTGGCGCGCGACGATCTGCTGCAGGCCGAGCACGAGCCGCTCGTTGAGCACCGGCTTCACGGCCGAGAGCGGCAACTCATCGCCGGTGCGGTTCAGGGTGGAACGCACGACGATCGCCAGCTCCTCCTCGAGAGAGGGGTAGCCGATCTCTATCTTGAAGAGGAAGCGGTCGAGTTGCGCCTCCGGCAGCGCGTAGGTGCCCTCGGACTCGATGGGGTTCTGCGTGGCGAGAACCATGAAAGGCTTCGGCAGGGGCAGCGTCTGTCCCTCGAGAGTGACCTGATACTCCTGCATCACTTCGAGCAATGCGCTCTGCGTCTTGGCGGGAGCGCGGTTGATCTCATCCGCAAGCAGCACGCGTGTGAATATAGGGCCACGCACCACCCGCAGCTCCTGCGTGTTGGGATCGAGCACGGCGTGTCCGGTGACATCGGAGGGCATCATGTCGGGGGTGAACTGCACACGCCCGTAGTCGAGCGTCAGAGCCTTTGCCAGGGCGCGTACCAGCAAGGTCTTGCCGAGCCCCGGCACGCCTTCGATGAGCACGTGCCCCGAGGCAGCGAGGGCCAAGACCACCTGCTCGACGGCCGCGCTTTGCCCCACGAGCGCCTGCCCGATGGCCTCCCGCAGCCGCGCGAGGAGCTCAGCAGCCTTGTCGATATTGTTGGAGTCAGCTTCCATCCGTCGGCCTTTTGTTGTGGGAGAGTATCTCGCGGCGCGCCGCTTCGAGGAGCGCAATGGCGCTGCGCAGCTCGTTCGTGCGGCGCCCGCCGGTGTAGTTGACGGCCGCCTCCAGCGCACTGGCGGAGAAGCCGGTCGCGTGCGCGAGCCGCGCGACGCGCTCCGCGCCCGACAGGCTGGAGAACGCGCTGATACGGCGCGGGGCGGCCGCGAAGAGGGCATTCACCGTGGCGGCATGCAGGGCCTCACCGTCGCCGGCACGCAGCAGAAACTGTCCGGTGCCTCGGATCTGCTCGGCGAGCGAGCGGCGGGCGCTCTCGGGTGAGGCCAGGGCGGGCCCAAATCGCGGCGCCGCGCGCCACAGCGCAAGGGCGAGCGCCGCCAGCAATAGCACCACGACCGGCGCGCCGAACCGCCACGTGAGCCCAAGGAGCGAGGCGTGGGTCTGGTCCGACACGAAGTAGACCTCGTCCCCCGTGTGAAGCTGCGCGGCGGCGACGAACAGTAAGGGATTCGTGCCTTTGAGGGCTTGCAGATAGGTAAACGGCTCACCGTTCACGACCGAGACGCTGCCTCGTCCGATCCTGATCCGCAGCGCCTGCACGCCATAGGCGTCAGCCAACTGCCAGACGGGCGCTCGGGTGCTGGCCAGGTAGCTGTTGCCATAGAGGCCACATACTTCGTAGCGTGCGGGTGTCGCGGTCCCGGGCCAGAGACTGACGCCGCTTTCCGCCTCGCGGCGGCATCCTTCAGGCGTCCATTCGTTGTTGCGCCCGCGCGCTGTCTTGACGGTGGGGCGCGTGATGCCGCTCCAGGCGGAAAAGGCGTCGCTGCTGTAAGTCGAGCCTGCCACCAGCCTGCCGCCTGACTCCACCCAGTGCTGCAGTTGCGCACGCTGCGTGCGGCTGCGGTCCCAGTCCCAGTACGCCGTCACGACGACGGCGTTATCGGGGGGTAACTTCCAGACCCGTTCGGCGGTTGCGTGCGCGCCGAGCGCGCGTGCCAGACGTTCGGCGGCATAAAAGGGATCATTGAGCGCCGCACCGCGCGGCCTTCCCGGTACCACCTGGTCTGCCCAATACGTGTGGGTCGCAACCCAATAGACGAACACGCCGAGGGCAGCGAGGACGGCGACACGCAGCCAGATCCGCAGATTCACGGCGTACCGCTCGCCGGCGAAGGAAGTGCGCCCGCAAACTCGTCACACAACGCGAAGACCGCCTCAGCCGCCGGCTCGCGCCCGCCGTAGACGGCCAGCTGCCAGACCCGTACGAGGCGTGAGGCATAGCGCTGCGGGTTTTCGCCCAGGCGCGGCGCAGCAAGGGCGAGACACTCCCCTTCGGTGCTCGAGCCCCGGATGGGAACCCCGTAAACGTGCACCAGGCGGGAGATCAGGCCGCGATAGAGAAGAGCCAGCGCGAGACGCTGCTGCCCGTGCTGCCAGAGTTGGCGCGCGGCGGCCCCGATGTCATCCGGTAGACTCTCCGGCCGGATGTCGAGATCGCGCACATGCGTCGGCGCCGTAAAGCGGTCGGCCGAGGCGCGTGACGGCCGCTCGCGCAGGAGGCGCAGCAGATAGATCCCGAGAAACCCGGCGAGCACCGCGATGGCGCCCCAGAAGAGGAAGCGGCTGGTCTGCGCAAACCATCCGAACAGCCCCGCGAGCCACGCGACCCAGGCGGCGCTGTGCTCGACCGCATGCGGTTTACCCTTCACCCAGCGCAGCGTGCGCATTGTGTAGTCCGCGCCCAGATTCGGGTCCTGCCTGAGCGCTTTCACGGCCGCGTCGATGCGCTGCGCGCTCGGGACCTGGCCCGCCGGCGGCGGAGCGGCGCGAAGTGGCGCAGCCGCGAGGAGAGCGCCCAGCGCAAGCGCCGCGACGGTCCACGGCCTGCGAAGTTCAGGTCGCGAACGCACGTCGCAGATCCTGCTCGATATCCCAGGCCTCGAGCTCCGCCCGGCGGTTGAGGTACATCGCAAATCCCGCAGCGACGTAGAAGGGCTCGAGGAACAGTACCGCGAGCGCATAGGCGAATGCCGGCGCCAGCAATATGACATCGCTTACACCCGCGCCACCGATGAACAGCGTGCGGACATCCGGCGTTTGTCCCGGCGGCGCAAGCCAGAACACCAAAGAGATCATCGAGATCGTGAGACAGGTCTCCGCAGTCGCGAAGGCCGACGTGACGAGCGTTGCCTTGCGCGTGCTCATCCCCCGGATCTGCAGCACCCGCTTGTGCGCACTGAGGAAAGAAAGCCCTTCGAGCTGATACACCGGTTGGGTGAAGGACCGCCACGCGGACAGGCGCTGCAGGGTGAACGTCAGCGTCAGTTGTCCCCACCACACCTGCCGCTGCGCTTCCCACAACTGACCGAGCGAGGTGGGCTGCCCGAACGCGGCGCGCGACAGCACGAAAAGGATGGTCCGGTCGAGCCAGGGCTTGCAGCACCAGAGTGCCAGACCCGGGAGCCAGTGCGCGATCTGGAAGGAGGCGATGCACAGCGCCATCAGGGGCACTGCGACGGCGATGTAACACCGATACACTGAGGCGGCCGACTGCTGGCAGAGCCGCGCGCCGAGGTCTGCCGCCTCGAAGGGGGCTCGCGGCCGCAGGCGCAGGATGAGCGAGTCAACCTGCATGACGGCGCCCCTGTAGCGTCAGGTAGCCGAGCACGGCGAGCCAGCATACGCCGGCGACGCTGTATTTGACGCTTGGCGGAAGCCATGCAGCGGACGACCAGAAGGCCTCGATGCCCGCGGCTATGACGAGCATGGTAGTCGACCCGTACAGCAGCACCGTGCACCGCCGTGTTGCCGAAACCAGGCTGTCGAGGCGCGTGTTGCGGCCAGGCACGAGCAGACTGTGGCCGAGTCGCAGTCCCGCTGCGCCGGCGAGCACGATGGCCGTGAGCTCAAAGGCCGAATGCGTGGCGACGAAAGGATAGAAGGTCGTGCCGAGTCCTCGCTGGGTCAGATAACCTGCCACGGCGCCGATGCTCGCGCCGTTATAGATGAGGAAGAAGACGCTGCCGACTCCCGCGACGAGGCCCCCGGCGAAGCATTGGAAGGAGATGCCGATGTTGTGCATGATGTAGTAGCCGAACATCATCCAGTCGGTGTTCGCGCTGCGCAGTCGCCCGATGGACTCGGCGGTCGGCGAGTACATCTGCTCGAACGACGCGGCCGTGCGAGCGTCGACCACTGACAGGATGAGATCCGGGCGGTAATACACCAGCAAGCCCACGATGAGCGTCGGCAACAGCAGCAGAGCAGCGGCGAGGAGGATGTAGGGCGCATTTGCACCTACCGCCTGCGGGAATTCCACGCTCATGAGTCGCCTGACCACCGCGATCCCGAACTCCCGGCGCTGATAGATCACCTGATGGGCATCGCCGGTCAACCGCTCGAGACGGTCGAGCATGTAGGCCGGGTAGGAACGGGCACGAGCGAGTGCCAGCTGCTCACAGACACGGCGGTACAGCGCCGCCAGCCGCTCACCCTGGCGTGCGGCCGGGTCACTCTTGCGCCGCGTGCCGAGGAAGCGCCGCAGCAGGGTCTCGAGCTCCTCCCATTCGCCCTGGTAGAGCGTCTCGAACTGAAGCGGCGTCACGAACGCCTGCCCAGCAGCCACTCGGCCACGCCGAGCACGCGTTGCGTGAGTTGCGGTCCGGGACGGGCGTCGCCGCCCGCCACCGATGCGGCAAGCACGGCGAGCTCGTCCAGCCGGTCTCGCGTGAGGACCGGGGCGCGCGTGGCGAGAGCGATGACAGCAGCCTGATCACGTGATTGCAGCGCGCGCGTTGGCGCCAGAGGCGCTACCGCCGCCCGCTCCGCCTTTCGCGTCGTGTGCGGCTGATGCACGACCAGGGTCGCCGCGGCCAGATCACAGAGCCTCTTGCAGTCCGCCCGGGTGAGCACGGTCACGATTGCGGCCCCGTACAACAGGGGGAGGAAATCCGCCGTCCGCAGCAGATTGCGCGCGAGGGACGCCACGGGCGTGACCGGTAGCCCGTCGTCCATGATGACCTTCAGGTTGAAGAGTCTCTTGCCTGGCGTGGCGCCCGAGCGCCAGAGCTCGAAGGCGACCGGGTAGAACCAATCCAGGAGGAAGAACAGGATGAGCCAGACGGCGGTACCGATGCCACCTATCGGGCGGGTCGCGATGGCCACGATATTGAGGGCGACCATCCGGATGAGGCCGTCGACGACAAAGGCATAGAATCGGGCGCTGAGGCCGGCCGGCCTCAGCTCCAGGAGGATTCCCTCCGGTGTCTCGGCGGTCACCACCGTATCGAGCACGTCGACTGTCAAGCGCCACCGAGCTCCCTGAAAACCGTCACAGCGGGCCTAATCTTTTTGGACGCGTCATATCGGGAAGGTCAGCCGTGCATTCTCCGAGAGAAGGGGCGGTGTCGATGCGACGAGCGCCACAAAATCGTACATCGGCCTTCGAGGCGTCGCGTCATGTATTGTCGGGATAGTCTAGAATCGTGGAGGGTATCCATCAAGGCCGGATCAGCGTGTCTCAGCGCATTCGATTGTTGGTGCAAATCGCTCCGGCAGGCATCCCCATCAGTCAATCATCTGCACGATGTTCATCACCGACCTGACTTACGGGCTGCGGTACAACAGCTGTACATCAGGGTCGTCGAGAACAGCCGTACGCATCGGCTGGAGTTTCAAACGAAGTAGGCGCCGGCGAAGGGGGCGGCCCGGGTCCGCTGGTCCCCGCAAATGTACGGGGGGCCCGGCGAGCGCCGCTTGGTAGGCAGGGTCGATGGCCCGCGCTCGGCGCCGCGCTACGGCCGCATGTGTTCCAGGCTCGACACATCGGGCTTCGCAGCCTCGTCGGCTCTGAGCTGACCGGGTGGGGAATTTTTCCCGATGCGGCTCGGCCTGGCCTTATGATGCGGGGCAGAGGAGGGGATCCCGGCCGTTCGAGAACAGCGACCCGATGGCAAGCAGCACGGTACCTCGGCCGGCCTGGCGACTGGCAGGCGCTTGCTTGCGGCCTGCGGTCGCAGCAGCCCTCATCGCGCCATGGCTCGGTGCCTGCGTGAGCTATCATGCCCAGCCGCTGCATCCGCGGCAGAGCGCACGGACATTTGCCGCGCGGCGGCTCGACGCACCGGCACTGAAGGACGCGGTCACCCAGCTCCTGCCCGAGGCCCCGGCGCAATGGCCGCCGCCAAAGTGGACGCGCGCCGACCTCCTGGCGGTCGCCTTGATCGACAATCCGAGACTCGCCATCGCGCGCGCCGATGTCGGGCGCGCCCTGGCACATCAGATCACCGCCGGCGAAGCGCCTAATCCGACGATCGGACTTCAATCCGAGTACGCACTGCACGACACGCCGTGGCTCTACGGCATTGCCTTCGACCTGCCGCTGCGCTCACCGACGCTGCGGCGGCTGGCCATTTCCCAGGCTCAGATCGCAACCCGCCGCGAGCGCTGGCAGCTGATGGGCGCCACCTGGGCCGTGCGCAGCGAGCTCACCGCAGCGCTCTCCGATTGGCAGGGCGCCCAACGGCGCAGCACGCTGCTGGACGAGCTCACCCGGGACCAGCGGCGGCTGCTGAAACAGCAGCGCGCCCGGGTGGCTGCCGGCGAGGACGCGCCTGCAACATTGGTGGCCGTTCAGGATGCGCTGCTGCAGGCGCAGCAGGAGCAGGGGGAAGCGCGGGCCGACGCGCAGCGCGCCCAGAGCGACGCTGCCGCGGCGCTCGGCCTGCCGCCGCAGGCGCTCGATGCGCTCCGGCTCGACTGGCCGGACTGGGGTACGCCGCCGCCTGTCGGGGCTGACCAACTCGAGGCCGCGCGTGCCCGTGCCCTGCTGTCGCGCGCCGACCTGTCGGCAGCCATCGACGGCTATGCGGAGGCCGAAAATGGCCTGCGCCAGGCGATCGCGCGTCAGTATCCGCAATTCACGGTGACGCCGGGCTACTACTGGGACCACGGCATCAGCAAGTTTCCGCTCGACTTCGATCTGACGCTGCCGCTCTTCAACCGCAACCGGGGCGAGATCGCCGAGGCGCGCGCCGGCCGCGAGCTGGCGGGGCAGCGCATGCTCGCGCTGCAGGAAGCCATCTATGGCCAGATCGCCGGCGCCGAGCGCGCGGAGGCGATCGCCCGCGACAACGAGAGTGCGGCCCGGCAGCGGCGCGACAGCGCGCTCGAGCAACTGCGCCAGGCCAGGCTGGGGCTGCGATTGGGCGCCATCGATCAGAGCGAAGCGCTCGCCGCCAGTGTCGCCGCCACCCGCGCGCAGCTCGATCTCCTGCAGACGCAAGCGCGCTGGCAGGCGGCGCGTGACGCACTCGAGGACGCGCTGCGCGTACCTCTTTCCGGCCCCGAGCTCAACATGCGCCAGTCCGCCGCCCCATCCGCTTTCAGCCGCCGACCGTCCGGCGCCGGAGTCCCCAGATGACGCCGCTGAAACACCTGCTGCTACCCGTCTGCGCCGGACTGCTGCTCTGCGGCTCAGTGCACGCTGGCGAAGACAACGACGAGCCGCCGGCCAGGGCCCCGCAGGGCACGCAGCTGCCCGCGCTCAGCACCGACCAGCAGCGCGCGGTCGGCATCGTCATCGCTACGGCCCCGGCCGCAAAGCCGCCGCAGCGCATCGATGCCTACGGCCGGGTACTCGATCCGTCGCATCTGGCGGCGGATGCCGGCAGACTCGATTCCTCGCAGGCCGCCGCCCATGCGGCCGCCGCCGAGACGGCCCGCCTCAAGGGGTTGTACCGGGGCGGCGCCGGGGCATCGCTCAAGGCCTTGCAGGCGGCCGAGGCGGCGCAGACCGAAGCGCAGGTCCGCGTGCGTGAGGCGCAGATCGACTTCCTGCTGCACTGGGGACCGCTCGCCCAGCTCGGCGATGCGCAGCGCGCGGGTGCGATCGAGCAACTCGCCGCCGGCCGTCAGCTGCTGCTGCGGGCCGACCTGCCGGGTCGCCACAGCCTCGGCACGATCCCGAAGCAGGCGCTGGTCGATGTCGATGGCATCAGCGTGCCTGCGCAGGTGCTGGGTCCGCTGCCGCAGGCGGCGGCGCACATGCAGGGCGTCGGCCTTTTGCTGCAGATGCCGCATCCCCCGACAGGTCTCGGACCGGGCGCGCAATTGCCGGTGGTGCTGGAAGGCACGCATCGCGATGGAAGCGTGGTGCCGGATGGAGCCCTGCTCTATGGAGAGCAGGGCGCGTACGTCTACCGCGTGTTGCCGGACAAGACGAAAGATGGCGATACGCAGTTCGTGCCGGTACCGGTGACGCTGCTGCAGCCCGTCGGGGACGGCTGGCTGGTGGCCGGGCTCCACGCGAGTGACCGCATCGTCGTTCGGGGCGCGGGGGTGCTCTGGTCGCTTCAGGGCCTGGGCAACCTCTCCGAGGAAGATACCGACTGATGTTGAGCGCCATCGTCCGCGCCTCCCTGGCGCACCCCCGCATCGTCACGGGCCTGTCGATCCTGATCGCCGTCCTGAGTTTCGGCGCGCTGCTCAACGCGCGTTTCGATGTCTTCCCGGATTTCGCGCCGCCCCACGTCTTCGTGCAGACCGAGGCGCCGGGACTCGACGCGCAGCAGGTGGAAGCGCTGGTGACACGGCCGCTGGAACAGTTGCTGGCGGGCACGGAGAACGTCGAGACGGTGCGCTCGACATCCAACCAGGGCCTGTCGGCGATCCAGGTGGTCTTCGATCGCCGCGGTGATCCGTACCGGCAGCGCCAGGTGATCACGGAGCGGCTGGCGGAGGCGGCCGGCATCCTGCCCGCTGGCGTGGGTCCGCCGCTGCTGTCGCCGCTCTCGTCATCGATGGAGTATCTGGAGCACTTCGGTTTCACCAGCGATCGGCTGACACCGGTGGAGCTGCGGGGACTGGTGCGCTGGGTCATCTCGCCGCAGATCCTGGCGGTGCCCGGCGTGGCGCAGGTGCAGCTCTTCGGCGGCGCCGAGCGCGAGCGTCAGGTACTGGTCGATCCGCAGAAGCTGATCGCCGACGGGTTGACCTTGGACGATGTGTTCCAGGCCACGCAGCGCGCGACCGAGCTGATCGGCGGCGGCTACATCGAGACGCCTTCGCAGCGCATCGTCCTGCGGGCGCAGGCCCCCGGCGCGACACCCCAGGCGCTGTCGCAGGCAGTGCTCGCGACGCATGACGGACTCCCCATTGAGCTCGGTGATGTGGCGACCGTCCGCGATGCCGCGGCGCCCCGTTTCGGCGACGCCATCATCGGCGATCAGCCGGGGATCCTGGTGGAGACCTCGACGCAGTACGGCGCCAACACATTGACCGTGAGCCGCGCGCTCGAGCAGCGCCTGAACCAGCTGGCCCCGCAGCTGAAGAAGGACGGGGTGATCTACCACCCCGCATTGCTGCGGCCGGCGAGCTTCATCGAGAGTGCGCTGGTGCGGCTGCGCGCCTCGCTCTTGATCGGCGCGGTGCTGGTGGTGCTCCTCCTCCTTGCGACTTTGCGTGACTGGCGCGGAGCCCTGATCTCGTTCTCATCGATCCCCCTGTCGCTGCTCACAACCGTCTGGATCCTGGAGATGTTCGGGCTGTCGCTGAACACCATGAGCATCGGCGGCCTGGTCGTAGCCCTTGGCGTGGTGGTCGATGACGCTGTGATCGACGTCGAGAACATCACCCGCAGGCGGCGCAACGCCAGCGCCGCGGGCCTGGAGCTCGATGCCCGCCAGCTCTTCGTCGCCGCATCGTTGGAAGTACGGCTGCCGGTCTTCTATGCCACTGCCGCAGTGGCGCTGGCGCTCCTTCCCATCGTCATGCTCACCGGTATCCAGGGGACGTTCTTCCGGCCGCTGTCGGTGGCCTTTCTTCTCGCCGTCGGTATTTCGCTGATCGTGGCGATGAGTGCCACGCCGGCGCTCTGTGCCGTGTTGATGCGCAAGCACCAGCCGCGGCCCGAGGCGGGCTTCCTGCTCGCCTGCAAGCGCTTCCAGCGGCGCACGATCGAAAGGCTCTACCGCCATCCGCGCGCGGTGCTGGCGCTGGTGCTCGGCACCGGCATCGCCGGTGCGCTGTTGCTGCCGCTCTTCGGCCAGCGGCTGCTGCCGGATTTCCGCGAGAACTATCTGATCGCCCATGCCAGCCTGCGCCCCGGCGTCTCGCTGCGCGAGACCACCCGTGTCGGGAAGGAGATCAGCCAGCGTCTGGCGGCGATTCCCGGTGTCGAGAGCGTCGCCGAGCAGATCGGCCGGGCCGTGAACGGTCAGGATCCGGACGCGCCCAACTTGAGCGAGTTCGACATCCAGATCAATCCGGCCAAGGGCTACACGCCGGATCAGATCGAGACCTCGATCCACAAGGTGTTCGCGGACTTCCCGAACCAGCTCACCGAGATCTACTCGGTGCTCGCCGAGCGCATCGGCGAGACGCTGTCCGGCGAGACCTCGCCGTTCTTCGTCAGCGTGTTCGGCAACGACCTCGACACCGATGACGCGGTGGCGACCCGGATTGCCGCGGTGCTGCAGAAGCTCCCCGACGCCGGCGAGGTGCGCCTGCAGGTCCCGCCGCGCCAACCCGAGCTCCAGGTGCAACTGCGGCCGGACCGATTGGCGCTCTACGGACTGCAGTCGAGCGACGTGCTGCAGGCCGTCAACGCGGCTTACCACGGCACCATCGTCGGGCAGCTCGCCCAGCCGGACCGCAGCATCCCGGTAGCCGTGCGCATTGCCGGCGCCGGCGCATCGCCGCAGGCAGTAGGGGCGTTGCTGCTGCGCAGCCCCGACGGCGCGGTGGTGCCGCTGTC
>Ga0134126_10008230_pt1 | contig 13117 bp, 12 predicted proteins | sample KB31752_FD_96881 | JGI IMG/M metagenome (GOLD analysis project Ga0134126, IMG submission 96881) | Terrestrial soil microbial communities with excess Nitrogen fertilizer from Kellogg Biological Station, Michigan, USA - KB3-175-2 | ecosystem: Environmental > Terrestrial > Soil > Unclassified ...
AATGCGCAGCATCTTGGAAACCGACCCCGTCCGCACCATGGCGATCGACGCGGCGGCCAGCAACATCCCCAGCCCGAACGCTGACCAGAGGAACCCGAGCCAGAGCGAGCCCGCTTCGATGTCGCTGTTGACGAAGCCCGGGAGCATGAAGATGAAGGCGCTGGCCCCCAGGTTCTGAAAGCCGGTCACCAGCGTGAGGACCAGGATCCCGGTCTGCTCCCGGAACAGAAACGTCAGGCCCGCCCGCAGATCGCCGGCCAGCTCGCGGAGCGAGAGCAGCGCGCGCGCGGGGACGACCGTCTCGGGGAGGCGGATGAAGCCGACGCAGGCGGCGAAGAGCACGAAGCTGGCGGCGTCCACGTAGAAGACGCGCGAGATCCCGAACAGCGAGATCCCCAGCCCGGCGACCGCCGGACCGAGCAGCACGCCCACCGTGGAGGTGGCCTGGACCAGCGCGTTCGCCGCCGTGAGATCGCTGGCCTCGACCAGCAGCGGGACCGCCGTGGAGAGCGCCGGCCCGGCGGCCGCCCCCACCACCGAGAGGACGAACACGATGAGATAGAGGAGGTTCAAGGAGAGCAGGTGCGCCGCAGAGAGCAGCGGGATGGCCGTGACCAGCGCGCCGCGCGCCAGGCTGATCACGACCAGCGCCGGTTTTTTGCGCAGCCTATCGAGGGTGACCCCGATGAGCGGCCCCAAGACGAGCGGCGGAATCGTCTGCACCACGCCCACGAATGACATGCGCAGCGTCGAGTGGCTGGTCTGGTAGGCGAACCAGAGCAGCGCCACCCGGTTCAAGCTGTCGCCGATCTGGGACAGCGCCTCGCCCAGCCAGAGCAGCCCGAAGTCGCGCCTGCCGAGGAGCCGAAACGGAACCTTCATCGTCGACACGGAGGGCGCGGTCCCGTATCCGATAAGCGCCCCGCCGCCGCCCCGCAAGCGGGCGCCGACCCGGAATCGACGGAAGGTTCCCAGCGACGCGAGGATCCTTATCTTCCCTCTGCGCCGTCGCAAGTGAGACGACGGCTCGAAAAGGAGCCCAGGTGAGAATCGCTCAGGTCTGTCCCCTCAGCGAGAGTGTCCCGCCCAAGTTGTACGGGGGGACCGAACGCGTGGTCGCCTTTCTGACCGACGAGCTGGTGGCGGCGGGGCACCACGTCACGCTGTTCGCCAGCGGCGACTCGGTGACGCGCGCCGAGCTCGTTCCCTGCGCGCCGCGGGGCCTGCGCTTCGACCAGGGCTGCCTCGATCCGATCGCGCCCCACGTCCTCATGATCGAGGAGGTGGTGCGCCGGGCGGCCGACTTCGATCTGGTCCACTTCCACGTCGGCTATCTGCACTTTCCGGTCATGCGGCGGCTGGGGATCGCCCGGGTCACCACCGTGCACGGGCGGCTGGACATCCCCGATCTGCAGACGATCTATCGGGGGTTCCCCGACGAGCCGCTGGTGTCGATCTCCGACGCGCAGCGGTCGCCGCTCCCGGCGGTCGGCTGGCAGGGGACGGTGTGGAACGGCCTGCCCGCGGGCCAGCTCTCGTTTCACCCCGGGCCCGGGCAGTACCTGGCTTTTCTGGGGCGGATCTCGCCGGAGAAGCGGCCCGATCGGGCGATCGAGATCGCCCGGCGGGTGGGGATGCCGCTCAAGATCGCGGCCAAGGTCGACCGGGTGGACGAGGCGTACTTCGCCGCGACGATCAAGCCGCTCCTCGACCATCCGCTGGTCGAGTTCGTGGGCGAGATCGACGAGCAGCGCAAGGACGAGTTCCTGGGAAACGCGGCGGCCCTCCTGTTCCCGGTCGACTGGCCCGAGCCGTTCGGCCTGGTGATGATCGAGGCGCTCGCCTGCGGCACGCCGGTGGTGGCGTTCGCCTGCGGCTCGGTGCCCGAGGTCATGCACGACGGCCTCTCGGGGTTCGTGGTTTCGTCCGTCGACGAGGCGGTGGCGGCGGTGCCGCGCGCGCTGGCGCTCCCGCGCGAGCGCTGTCGCGCCTACTTCGAGGATCGCTTCACGGCCTCGCGGATGGCCGCCGCCTACGTCCGCATCTACGAGAAGATGATCGCCCGCGAGCGGCACCGCCGCGCGGCCCAGGCCGCCACGGCGGGAGGCGGCGAGGAGCTCGCCGGCACCAGCGCCGCCGGGGGATGAGCGGCGCGGCGACCCGTCACCAGGCTTTCTCCTACCAAGCTTCGCCGAACGGACGCACCTCGAGCTCGAACGTCCAGGTGGACCGCGGCTGCCGGGCGAGCTCGAGCGCCGCCTCGGCGACGTCGTTCGGCGCCACGAAGAAGCTGTCCGGTTTGCCCGGCATCATCTGGCGCGTGCGCGGCAGGTCGACCACGCCGTCGATGACCAGCAGCGCCACGTGGACGCCGGCCGGCCAGAGGTGCCGGGCCATCGACTCGGCCAGGCTGCGCTGCGCGGCCTTGGCCGGCGCGAAGGCGGCGGTCTTCACGTTCCCGCGCCGCGACGCCGTGGCGCCGATGAAGACGATGCTCCCGCGCCCGGCGCGCTTCATCTCGCCGATCACTTGCTTCGAGGTCGCGAAGGCGCCGAGCGCGTTCACCCGCCAGGACTGCTCGAAGTCCCGGGCGGTGACGTCTTCGATCGTCCCCCAGACGCCGCTCCCGGCGTTGTAGATCAGCACCTCCACGGGACCCATCTCGGTCGCGATGGCCGAGAAGGCGCGCGCCACCGAGGCCTCGTCCGCCACGTCGCAGGCGTACGGGCGCGCGCCGTCGAGCTCGCGGCCGAGCTCGCCGACGAGGCCGGTCGACCGCGCCAGCAGCGCGACGGCGTAGCCCGCCGCGTGGAACCGGCGCGCCAGCGCCGCCCCGTTGCCCGGACCGACCCCCACCACCACGCAGACCGGCTTGCTCATCTGGTTGACCTAGCACCGAACGGCGGGCTCCGCAGCCCCCAAGACCACGGTGACCAGGATGGCCGCCGGAAGCAGCAAAACCAGCACGCCCAGCCGGGCCCCGGCGGCGCCGGCGAACACGGCCCCGGCGAGCAGACAGGCCCAGATGCGCGTCAGCACGATCGCCCGCCAGGCGTGCGTGTCCCAGGCGCCCTGGCAGTCGGAGACGGGCGCCCGCCGGGCGGCCAGCGCCAGATGGGCCCCGAGCTTGATCAGATCGCCGGTGACGAAGCCGACGTTCAGCACCTGACCGCCGACCCGCCGGATGGTCGAGCTCAGGACGCCCATCGAGAAGGCGAGCGCCAGCACGCCGAGCCAGCCGTGTCGCGGCGCCAGCGCGGTCGCGAGGGCGCCGGCGACGAGCCCGCCGAGGGTCAGCCCCGAGAGCGGCCGCACCGAGCGGCGGACGTCCCGGAAGAGGAGGGCGGCGACGAAGGCGCCGGCCACGAAGGCGGGGATCGGCAGGAAGTGGTGCGCCGCGCGCGTCGCGCTGGCCGCTCCCGCGCGGACGCCGGCCGACGTCGTGTTTCCGCTCATGAACGAGGCGAACACGCCGAACGTCATCAGCGCGTACGCGTCCACGCACCCCGCGGCGAGCGCGAGCGCCGCGGCCCGCCGCGACTCTTCCCGCGCGGCTCGCTCCTCGGGCGTCAATGCCTCCCCCCCGCGTGGCGGGCGACCTGGGCCATGGGTCGAACTTAATCAGCGTCCGGGATTCGAGCCGAGGGGCCGACTTGCTTTGCCCCGATCGTCGTTAAATGAGAGGGGAGAGGGGACGAGGGTGCGGAAAGGTCGGCGTTTTTGGCTGGTCGTGGCGGCAGCGGCGGCGTTCTCCGCCTGCGCCAGCGACCACCCGGTGATGGTGGGCCGGCACCAGGGCCAGATCTCTCTTCCGGACGAGCCGGCGGCGCTCATCCAGATGAGGCGAAACGGCTGTCTGGATGAGCCGTGTCCGGTCTACAGCGTCTCGATCTTCCCGGACGGCAGCGCGGTCTATGACGGGCGCGCCAACGTCGGGGTGATCGGCCGCCGGGCTCTCCGGGTGCGGCCCGAGGATCTCTGCGCGCTCATCAACTCGCTGGACGCGATGGACTTCCTGGACAGCGCGCAGAACTGCTGCCTCTGCCCGGACGCCGCGGCGCCGAGCACGGTGACGCTCGACTATCGACCGGGAACGGTGAGCAAGACCGTCGTCCACGACCCGCGCTGCGCGACGGCCCCCCCTGCGTTCTTCGGGCTGGAACGACAGATCGACCACGCCACCGGCGCCGAGCGGCTGGCCTTTCTCCCCGCGCGAAAGGGCGTCGCGCTCTCGGGCCAGGCGGGCGGCCGCTCCGGCCGGTAGTCCGTTTCGCGGCCGGGACGAAAGCGCTAAGGTTCAGCCGCCCGGCATGAACGTCCACGGCACGCCCACCCGCACGATCTGGCCCGTCGCCGACGGCGTCGAGATCATCGATCAGACGGCGCTCCCGCACGCGTACCTGGTCCGCAAGCTGCGCACGCTCGAGGAGGCGGCCCAGGCCATCGCCACCATGCAGGTGCGGGGCGCGCCCCTCATCGGCGTGACGGCGGCCTACGGGCTCTGGCTGGCGGCGCGCGCCGTCCCCTCGGACGCGGGGATGGCGGCGGCGCGCGAGACCTTGCTCGCCACCCGCCCGACCGCGGTGAACCTGCGCTGGGCGCTGGAGACGGTGGCGGCGCGCCTGGCGCCGCTGCCGCCCGCCGAGCGAGCCGCGGCGGCGCGCGCGGCGGCGGAGGCGATGGCCGACGAGGACGTCGCCATCAACGGCGCGCTCGGCGCCGAGGCGCTCCCGCTCATCCGCGCCGCGGGCGCCCGCCGGCGGCCGGGCGAGCCGATCGAGATCCTCACCCACTGCAACGCCGGGTGGCTGGCCACCGTCGATCGCGGGACCGCGTTGGCCGGTGTCTACGCCGCCCACGACGCCGGCCTGCCGGTGCACGTCTGGGTCGACGAGACGCGCCCGCGCAACCAGGGGGCCGCGCTCACCGCCTGGGAGCTCGGCCAGCACGGCGTCCCGCACACGGTCATCGTCGACAACGCCGGCGGCCACCTGATGCAGCGGGGGCAGGTCGACCTGGTGATCGTGGGGACCGACCGGACCACCGCCGCCGGCGACGTGGTGAACAAGATCGGGACCTACCTGAAGGCGCTGGCCGCGCGCGACTGCGGCGTTCCGTTCTACGTCGCCGCCCCGTCCCCCTCGATCGACTGGTCGATCACCGGCGCCGCCGACGTCATCCCCATCGAGGAGCGGGCGGCCGAGGAGGTCACCACCGTGGCGGGCGCCACCGCGGCGGGCGAGGCGGCCCGGGTGCGGGTGGTGGCGCCCGGCAGCCCGGCCGCCAACCCCGGCTTCGACGTCACGCCCGCCCGCCTGGTCACCGGAATCATCACCGAGCGCGGCGTCGCGCCTGCTTCGCGCGAGGGGCTGGCGCGGCTCTTCCCCGAGCGGGCCAGCGCGGCGACCGGCGCGCGCGGCGGGGAGCCCGCGCGGTGAGGGGGGCCCCAGCACCGCAGGCCCGAGCGCGCCGGGCGCTGGTCGACACCGTCCGCTGGCTGATGGCGCGCGGGCTCTATGCCGGCACGTCCGGGAACGTGTCGGTGCGCGCGGGCGCGGGTTTCGTCATCACGCCGACCGGGATCCCCTGCGAGGAGCTCGACGCAGCGTCGATGGTCCGCCTCGAGATCGACGGCGGGGCGCGCGACGGCGAGGCGCGCGGCCCGGTCGCGCCGTCGAGCGAGTGGCGGATCCACCGCGACATTTATCGAGGGCGTCCCGAGGTGGGCGCCGTCGTCCACACCCACTCGACGTTCGCCACCGCCTACGCTTGCCTGCGCCGGCCGCTCCCCGCCTTTCATTACATGGTGGCCAAGGCGGGCGGGACCGAGATCCGCTGCGCGCGCTACGCCACCTACGGGACGGAGGCGTTGTCGCGCCACGCGCTGGCCGCGCTGGCCGGGCGGCGCGCCTGTCTGCTCGCCAACCACGGTCTGCTGGCCGTGGGCCCGGACCTCGCCGCCGCCCGGCTGCTCGCCGAGGAGCTCGAGGCGCTGGCGGCCCAGTACGCCGCCGCGCGCGCGATGGGACGGCCGGTCGTCCTCCCGCCGCGCGAGATGCGCGCGGTCGCCGCCAAGTTCGCCGGTTACGGTCAGCGGGGCTCGGGCCAAGGATAGCGCGCCAGCGCGGCGCAGACCTCGGCGGAGGAGGTGAAGTCGACGCGCGGGTGGCGGAAGGGGATCCACTGAAACCGCTCGTAGAAGAGGCGGCCGGCGTGCGGCGGCCGGCGGTAGTCGTGCGGCGGCAGCGGGCGCAGCACCTCGCGGGTGCAGCGGACGTGCCGGAGGTTGGCGCGCTCCGATTGATAGATGGCGACGAGCTCTCGCTTCCAGGCGGCCTCGGCCTCGGTTAGCGGCAGGACCGCCTCGGTGCCGGACTCGGTGGGGAGTCGGTTGGCGCGGACGCCTGCCGCGGCGTTGTACTCGGAGAACTCGAGCACCGACGCCTGGCCGCGGAACAGGCTGCCGAGGAAGTTCGTCACGTCGTGATCCTGGTGGCCCCCCTCGTAGGCGGGGGCCCAGATCTGATCCGCCGCGGTCTCCTCCAGGTGCCGGGCGCAGAGCGCGCGCGCCTCGAGGAGGTGGGCCTTGAGCTCGCGCGCCGGCCAGTCGGAGAAGCCGAGCCGCTCGACGCCCAGGCGGGCGGCGGCCTCGCGGGCCTCGCGCCGCCGTCGCTCGACGCGCAGCGGGTGGTCCGCGCGGCGCCAGGGCCAGGCGCTGGCCGGCGCGGGGACGCCGGTCGTCAGATAGAGGGCGAAGATCTGCGCACCGGCGGCGCGCGCGCGGCGGATGGCGACGGCGCAGCCGACCACCTCGTCGTCGGGGTGGGGGACCAGCAAGAGCACGCGCCGCCCGAGCTCTTTCACCGCGCTTTCCCCACCGCGGCGGCCGCCCGTCGCCAGACCGGCAGCAGATCCTGCTCCAGCACCTCCCGCCAGGTCGGCACGGTGGCCTCCACCCAGCGGCGCCCGGCGGTCCCCAGGCGGTCGCGCAGGGCGGCGTCGGCCTCGAGGCGGGCCAGCGCGGCGGCCCAGTCGGCGGGGGTGCCGCCGGCGACCAGCCCGGTCTCGCCGTCGACGACGGCGCCGCGCGCGACGGCCGCGCTGGTCACCAGCGGGCGGCCGCTGGCCAGCGCCTCGAGCACCACGTTGGACGCCTCCTCGATCTCCGACGGGTGCGCCACCACGTCGGCCGCCGCGTAGACGCGCGCCAGGTCGGCGGGCAACAGCGTCCCGGGGCAGGTGGCCGCCGGCCCGAGCTGCTCGGCGACGGCCGGCCGGTCGGTCCCTTCGCCCGCGCAGAAGAGATGAAACGGGCGGCCCGCGCGCGTGAGGGCGTCGAGCGCCGCCACCAGCGTCCCGACGTTCTTGCCCCGATCGACGCGGCCGACGAAGAGGACCAGCAGGCGATCGGGCGGCACGCCGAACGCCGTCTGCAGCCAGCGGCGATCGCGACCCGCCGGCGAGAACAGCTGGCGATCGATCCCGCGGCGCAGCAGGCCCACCCGCGCCGGATCGAGCGCCTGCGCCAGCGGGGCCAGCTCATCCTGGCGCGAGACCAGCGCCGCCGCGCAGAGGCGCTGGTGCGCGAGCAGCCGGCGCCGCATCCGGGCCTCGAGCCGGCGCGGCAGATCGAACCGGTCGCCCAGCAGGCGCCCGAGCCGGGCCCGGCCGCAGAGGCGCTCGATGGTCTCGGCGGTGAACAGGCGCGTGTAGCGGGGCGTGTCGGTGTGGACCGAGTTGGTGAGCGCCAGGCCCCGGCGGCGCGCGATCCGCTCGGCCGTGTGGGCGAAGGCGAAGTAGGCGTCGGTGGTGTGGAGCAGGTCGGCGTCGCCGAGGTGACGCGCCAGCGCCGGGTGGTGCGGCGCCAGGTCGGTGTGGTCGGGGACGTGCGACAGGAACGGGAGCCGCGCCGTGCTGAACGCCGGCCGGTGCAGTCGGTAGCGGACGTTGTCCGCCAGCCGCCGCGTCGCCGGGGCGGCGCCGGCGAAGTGAACGGTCAGATCGAGCCCGGCCAGGCCGGCCGCCGCCGCGGCCAGCTTCTCCCAGGCCTTGACGTGGCCGCCCGCCTCGGGCCGGTGGAGCAGATCGACGAGGACGCTCACGCGCAGCAGGTCCGGGGGCGCTGTTGGCTCAGGCATCGCAGTTCTCCGAGAGGCCGCCGCGTGCGCGGGCACGGCGGCGGGCGAGGGGGGCACGTTCGGCGAGCGCCCAGGCGACGAGGCCCGGCAGCCCGACGACAATCTCGCGGAAGCGCTTGACGAGCCCCAGCGCCAGCGCTTGCTCGAGCGGCACGCCGAGGCGCCGCGAGAGATAGAGGAGCATTCCTTCCTGCACGCCGATCCCCCCGGGGACGAAGAAGGCGGCGGCGCGCGCCGTGGCCGACAGGCTCTCGATGGCCAGCGCGGCGCTCCAGGAGACGCGCGCGCCGCAGAGGGCGAGCACCAGCCAGGTCTCGCCCACGTGGGAGAACCAGCCCGCGAGGTGCCAGCCCGCCGAGGCGACCAGGGCGTCGGGACGCCGGGTGAGCGCCCTCATGCCGGCGTCGGTGGCGGCGATCCCACCCGCCAGCGTCTTGGCCCGCGTGCCGAGCCGCCCCGCGAAAGGCACGCGCGCCAGCAGCCGCCCGGCGCCGACGTGCAGGAGCGCCAGCAGCCCGAGCGCCGCCGCGAACAGCGCCACCGACCCGAAGGCGATGGAGCGGCCCGGCCCGCCGGGCAAGTCTTCGGCGAAGGCGAGCAGTCCGGCGATCCCGAACAGCGCCTGGGTCAGCGTCCCCACCGCGATGTCGGCGATCATCGCGGCGGCCGCGGCGCCCCCGTCGACGCCCGCGGCGGCCAGGAGCTGCGCGCGCACCAGGTCGCCGCCGATCTGCGCGGTGGGGATGAGCGAGTTCACCGCCTCGCCGATCCAGCGCAGGCGCAGCAAGGTGCGGAACCGCGGCCGCTCGCCGGGCGGGACGAGCAGGCGCCAGCTCCAGGCGTAGATCGCCAGCGTCGGCACCCGGTAGGCGGCGGCGGCCACCACCGGCCAGAGGCCCAGCGCCAGCGCGCCCGCCAGCGCGGGGCCGTGAAAGACCCAGCCGAACCCGGCCAAAAGGCCGATCCCGAACCCCAACCCGACGAAGACGAACCAGCGCATCAGTAGGGGTACCCCAGGACGACGTAGGCCTGCACGCCTTCGCTGGCGTAGGCGACGTCGACCCGCCCGAGCACGTTCGGCTTGACCCAGGCCCGGAACCCCGCCCCCACCGAGTACTGCACGTGCGAGACGAGGTCGGAGAACCGATCGTAGACCTGGCCCGCGGCCACGAAGGGGTCGATGCGCCAGACGGTGTCGACCCCGAAGATGTGCGTCTCCAGCAGCCGGAAGCGCTGCTCGACCTCGGCCTCCCAGGCGCTGTGGTCGATGAAGCGGTCGTCGGGGAAACCGCGCAGCAGGCCGTCGCCCCCCAGACTGGCCTGGTAATAGAACGGGATCTGCCCGTCGCCGCCCAGCTCGCGCGTCCAGTAGAGCCGCGCCGCGCCCTGCAGGAGCGAGGTCTCGCGAACGAGCCCCCGCGTCTGCCAGGTCACCTGCCAGAACGGCGGGAAGGCGGTGAGCGGCCGGTTGTAGCCGAGCCGCACCTCGGAGGCGATCCCGGCGTCCGAATACTCGGCGGCCGGGCGGGTGTCGAACCGGAGGCTCGCTTCGGCGGCGGCGAACCCGGCGCCGTCGATGCCGGGGACGGTGGGGAACAGATCCTGCGTGGCCGGCAGGCCGAAGATCGGGTAGCGGAGCAGGCGGTCGTCCCGGACCGTGCCCCGCACCCCGGCGTTGAAGTGGCCCGGGAAGTTCCACCCCCCGCGCACGGTCGCGCCGGAGACGGTTCGCGTGTAGCTGCTCTGGTTCGACTCCAGGCTGTCCGGCCCCAGGCCGAAGAAGCGATAGAAGATGTTGCGGCGGATGAGCGCGTCGACCTCGAGCGTGAAGCGTCCGGGCTCGACCGGCAGATCGAGGTAGGTGACCCAGATGGTGCGGTTCACGCGGGTGCTGGCGGCGGCGATGACGCTCAACGAGCGGGTGACCCGCGGGTAGTAGTAAAAGCGCAGCGTGCCCGTCACGCCGGCGGCGCTGTTCCAGCTCACGCTGGGGGCGCCGATGACCCGCACGATGCCCGCGCCGTTCACGCCCAGCAGCACCGGCATGAGACCGTAGGTGCTCCCCTCGGTGGGGACGGTGGTGTACATCGGTATCGGGAAGAACTTGATCTTCCCGTGCGGCGCTTCGCGGGCGGGCTGGGCGTCGGCGCTGGCGGCGTCGTCGTCTTGGGCGGCGCCGCGCGCGGATGCGGCGGCGCCGAACGCCGCCAGCGCGACGAGGGCGGCGGCGCGTCGAGGCCGCGACGCGAGCCCGCCCTTCATGTCGCCAGGGCGGACGAGCCGGCGCCGGCAGGCGCGGGGGCGTAGTCGTGGTCGATGAACCAGCCCACCGCGCGCTCCAGCGCCGGCTCGATGGGGCTCTGCTGGAACCCGAGCTCGCGCACGGCCTTGCTGGAGTCGAAGAACATCAAGGCGCGCGACATGCGCACGCCGTCCAGCGGGACGCGCGGATCGCGTCCCAGCCAGCGGCAGAGCGGCTCCTCGAGGTGGGCGATGGCCAGCGGGACCCAGTGGGGCAGCTTGAAGCGCGGCGGCGGCAGGTGCGTGAGCCGGCCGAGCAGCTCGAGCAGCTCGTGCAGCGTCATGTTGAGGTGGCCGAGGATGTAGTTCTCGCCCGGGCGCCCGCGCTCCGCCGCCAGGAGGTGCCCCGCCGCCACGTCGCGCACGTCGACCAGGTTGAGGCCGGTGTCGACGTAGGCGGGCAGGCGCCCCGACAGGAAGTCGACCACGATGCGGCCGGTGGGCGTCGGCTTGGCGTCCCGCTCGCCGACCGGCGTCGAGGGGCTGACCACCACCACCGGCAGCCCGCGCGCCACCCACTCGTCGACCACGCGCTCGGCCAGGAATTTGCTGCGCTTGTAGTCTCCCACCATGTCGTCGAGCACCGCGCGCGCGTTCTCGTTCGCCGGCGCCCGGTGATGGAGCGACAGAGTCCCCACCGAGCTGGTGTAGACGACCTTCCGCACGCCGCTCTCGGCGGCGACCTCCAGCACGTTGCGCGTCCCCTCCACGTTGTTGCGGTAGAGCTCGCCGGGATCGCGCGCGTAGAGGCGGTAGTCCGCGGCACAGTGGAAGAGCAGCTCGGCGCCGGCCATCGCCCGCCGCAGGGAGCTCTTGTCGCGGAGATCGCCCATCACCCAGGCGACGTTCAGCTCCTGGAGGTCGGCGCGATCGCTGGTGGGGCGGCAGAGGCAGGTCACCGTCTCGCCGCGGGCGACGAGGGCCCGCGCCACGTGCGATCCGATGAAGCCCGTCGCACCCGTCAACATCACGCGCATCGCCGTTCACCGTGCTTCCAATCGTGCTTCCAACCCTGCTTCCAACCCTGCTTCGAGGAAGCGTAAGGACGTCACCGAGCGAGACAACTCGGGCTACCTCTGAGATCGCGTGACGGCCGTCAGTCGGCGGCGCCGCGCCCCGGATCGCCGAGCGCCTCCGGGCCCAGCTCGGCGGCCACCGTGGCGGCGACGGCGGCGACCTCGCCGCGCGAGAGCTTCGCGCCCAGCCCTCGCTCGGCCAGGAGGCGCAGGTTCGAGCGCGCCAGCCCGGAGATGAAGGCGTTGAAGGCCACCAGCCGGGAGTCGGTCCCCGCCTCGCGCAGCAGGGTCACGTACTCGCCCGCGGCGTCCAGATCGCGGCGCGCCAGCTCGAGCGCGACCGCAGTGGCACCAGGCGGCAGATAGACGCGCCCCTCCTCGGCGTCGCGTGGCGCGTCCTTGAGGATGTTCACCAGCTGCAGCCCCTCGCCGAACGCGGCGGCGCGGTGGCGCAGCGCCTCGGCGGGCGCGCGCAGCTCGACGCGTCCCTCGAGGTAGAGCTCGGTCAGCATCTCGCCCACGATGCCGGCCACCGCGTAGCAGTAATCGCGCAGCTCTTCGATGGTCCCGAGGTTGAGCCGGTCGCGCTCGTCGGCGCGCCGGACGAAGGCTTGCATCCCCTCCACGCTCCGCGTGACGTACCGGACGATCACCTCGCGCGTGCCGGCGGGCAGCGCGGCGAGCTCGCGGAGCACGAGCGGCATCCGGGCCAAGAGCTCGCGGTAGCCGGCGTGGTCGCTGGGCGGATCGCCCAGACACTCGACGGCGAGCGCCTCCGCCTCGGCCGGATCGCGGCCCAGGAGCTCGACGAAGCGGTCGAGCGCCGCCAGCCGCCGTTCGCGGGGCCAGTTCACGCCGTCCTCGAAGGTGTCGGCGATCCGGAACAGCAGGTAGGCGATCCCCACTGCACCGCGCGTCGGCTCCGGCAGGAGCGGGATCGCCAGCGCAAACGTGCGGCTCGTCCGTTGCAACAGGTCGTCAATGGCTGACATAGGGCAAAGGCTAAGTCTCACCCTTGCGAAGGACAATTGGAGTGACTCCCTCTCAGCCTTGAGGTCATGGCGACGAACAGCAAAGAACGCGCGCCTGCGCGCGCGACAGGCAACGTCGGGCGGACCGGGAGCGTCCAACTCTTCCGCCCCTTCCTCGATCGCGGATCCAGTACCGGGTGTTTTCGCCCCCGGCGGACCGTTTCGCTGCCGCTCATGTTCGTCGCAAGCTGCCTCGGCCTCTCGGTGTCATTGTCGCGCGCGCGCGCGACAGAGCCCGCGGCGGAGGCGCCACCCGCGTTCAAGCCGCCGCGGCTCACGCGCTTCGTCGAGGCGGTTCCGCCCACCGGCGTCCGGCGCGAGGCCGAGGTGGTGTTGACCATCGACGTCGACGAGAACGGCAAGGTGACTTCGGTCGAGGTGGCCAAGCCGGCCGGCGGCGAAAGCGGCGAAGGGTTCGATCGGGCCGCGGTGGCGGCCGCGCGCCAGTTCATTTTCGCCCCCGGCGAGGCGGGCGGACATCCAGTCCCGGTGCGAATTACGTATAGCTATCGTTTCGTGTTCAAACCGCCGCCGCCTCCGCCGCCCCCGCCCGCGGGGACCGTCCCCACGGTTCCGCTGTCGGGGCTCGTGCGCCGGCGGGGCGATCGCGTGCCGGTGGCGGGCGCGGTGG
>Ga0134126_10008231_pt1 | contig 13117 bp, 10 predicted proteins | sample KB31752_FD_96881 | JGI IMG/M metagenome (GOLD analysis project Ga0134126, IMG submission 96881) | Terrestrial soil microbial communities with excess Nitrogen fertilizer from Kellogg Biological Station, Michigan, USA - KB3-175-2 | ecosystem: Environmental > Terrestrial > Soil > Unclassified ...
CAGGAGAAGATCTTCGAGCGGTTCTTTCAGAATGAGATCCCCGAGACGATGATCAACCAGGGCAGTGGTATCGGGCTTAGCATCACGCAGGAATTTGTGCGGATGCATCAGGGGCGGTTGCAAGTCGAAAGCGAGGTGGACGGGGGGAGCTGTTTTACAGTGGAGCTGCCGTTCGAGATGGTTGGGTTTGCGTTTCCGGAGGATGGCGGTATTGCGGCGGGTCTTACGACGAATGGCGGTCTTGCGGACGAGGTTGCGGTTCATGGTGATGAATCTGTGATACCTGCTTTTGCTTCGGCCAAGACCGGTAGGATACCCTCTTCGGCGCCGGTGGATGCGCCTACGATCCTGCTCGTCGAGGACAATGAAGACTTCAGGTTCTATCTCAAAGAGAACCTGCGGGCGCACTATAAGATCGTGGAGGCGTCGGACGGGAAAGAAGGCTGGAAGAAAGTCCTTCAGGCGCATCCGGCATTGGTGGTGAGCGATATCAGCATGCCGCATATGGATGGCATCGAGTTGTGCAAGAAGATCCTCAGCGACGAGCGCACTCGTCAGACCCCGGTGATCCTGCTTACGGCGATGACGGGTGAGACGGTCGAGCTGCAGGGGTTGCAGACGGGCGCCACCGATTTTATCAGCAAGCCTTTTAACTTTGAAGTGCTGTTGTCGAAAATAAGGAATATCGTGCAGCATCACGCGACGATGCGAAAGACGTATCAGCGCCAGGTACAAGCGGGACCTGCGCCTGTAGAGCCGGCTTCCGCCGACGAGGAGTTCCTGCGGGAGGTATTGGCGTATATCGAGAAGGAGATGAGTAATGCGGACCTTAGTGTTGAGGAATTGAGTACCCGATTCCATACCAGCCGGAGCACGTTCTACAAACGCGTGCTTTTACTCACGGGGAAGACCCCGGTAGAATTCATCCGGCATATCCGGTTACGGCGGGCCGCGGAGCTGCTGGAGAAGAGTCAGCTGAATGTCGCGGAGATAGCGTATGAGGTGGGATTCAACAATCCAAAGTATTTTACACACTATTTCAAGGCTGAATTCGGTTGCATTCCCAGTGCTTATCGGTCGAATGTTAAACGCACGGTAAATGATACGTAACTAGTCGTTATGGCATGGTTTTATTAATACACAACGTATGGAAAATAAAATCATACCTATACATTTTAACGGTGGGGGCATCGAGTACAAAGGCTGGGTCACGCCATCGAACGAGCGGCATGAAGATGGGCATCCCAAGCACTACCGGGTTGTCTTGAACGAGGTCTTTTCGGCTAATTTTTGGCTGAACAGGGGAAAATGGTTTACCGATGAGCCGAGGATGCAGAATCTGGCGGTGGAGATAGGGGCCTGTCTGGACAGGATGCCTGCGCGGCACCGGGAGATGGCTCTTTGATCTGGGGATGGGGACAGTGAGGCAGAATTTCTACAGGATCAAATCGGTACATTTACATCATGTGGAGATATTATGCGTTACTCTCGGCTTTATTCGCGTCCCTGACGGCCATCCTGGCCAAGGTTGGTTTAAAGGGTATCAACTCTAATCTTGCTACGGCGATCCGGACCGTGGTAATCCTGCTGCTGGCGTGGGGCATCGTGGTCTTTAGCGGGGAGACGCGGGACATGAAAAATCTCACCCGGCAAAATCTACTCTTTCTGATCCTTTCGGGGATAGCGACAGGGTTGTCGTGGATCTTTTATTTTAAGGCGTTGTCGACGGGGCCGGTGAGTAAGGTGGCGCCGATCGATAAATTGTCGGTAGCATTGACGATCGTGCTTTCGGCTGTATTGCTGAAGGAGCCGTTGGATGGGAAGACGATTGCCGGGGGGCTGTTGATTATGGCGGGGACGTTTGTGTTGATTAGGTGAAATCGTATATTGAGCCATGCTAACTAACTACCTGAAAATCGCGTGGCGGCATTTGTGGAAGAACAGGACGCACGCTGCTATCAATATACTCGGGCTGTCCATTGGGATGACTGCGGCCTTTCTTATCGGCATTTGGGTTCGGGATGAGCTGAGCTTTGATCATTACTACCGAAATCATGGGCGGATCGCGGATATTCTAAGCATTTCGCATTTTGCCGGAGAGACGGATGCGGGGGCCAATTCTTCGGTGCCGCTGGCTGCGGCGCTTAAGAGCCAGTATCCCGGCGATTTTGTGCGGATGTCGCTGGCATCGTGGACGGAGCCGACGTTGACGGCTGGGGCCGGCATTGGCTCGGGGGCTGGGGCTAGCTCGGGCGCCGGTGGAGGTGCGGGCATTCGGCCATGGGGCGCGTGGGTGCAACCAGACTACCCTTTTATGTTCACGTTGCGAATGATCGAGGGAAGTGCGGGCGCGCTGCAGGATCGCGCTTCCATCCTGGTGAGCGCGTCGCTGGCGAAGGCGCTTTTTGGGACAACGGCGATCACGGGGCGGCATATCCGCTGGGCGGATACGCTGAACTTTACCGTAGGCGGCGTCTATGCCGATCCGCCGGATAACGTAAGCCTGAATCCGCAATTCCTCGCACCCTGGGACAATAACGGCAACCCGGGGAAATTCGAAGCCGAAGATTGGTGGAATTACCATTATCAACTCTTTGTCCAAATTGGCGATCGCGCGAACTTTGACGGCATTACGGCTAAGATCAGAGATGTCACCAAACCACATATGAAAGGCGGCTGGGGGGAGATCGCGCTTTATCCGATGGACCAGTGGCGGCTGTATGACCGGTTCGAGAACGGCAAGCCGGTGGCGGGAAGATTGCAGAGTGTGTGGACTTGCGCGATCATCGGTGTCTTCGTGCTGCTGCTGGCATGCATCAACTTTATGAACCTAAGCACGGCGAGAAACGAAAAGCGGGCACGCGAGACAGGGGTAAGGAAGGTGCTGGGGTCCATGCGCTATCAACTGATAGGCCAGTTCCTCGGGGAATCCATGCTGACTACCTTTATCGCACTGGCCATAGCCCTGGTGCTTGCCCAGGCTGCGCTGCCATTCTATAACCGGCTTTGCGAAAAGAACCTGATCATCCCCTATGGCACCCCGCTGTTCTGGCTGCTGGCCCCGGGCTTTGCCGTGATCACCGGATTGATCGCGGGAAGCTATCCTGCTTTTTATCTTTCGCACTTCGATCCGGTGCGGGCTTTAAAGGGGTCCTTACGGGCCGGGAAGTTCGCTTCGCTGCCGAGACGCATCCTGGTTACGCTTCAATTTACCATTAGCGTATCGCTGATCACCGGCGCGGTGATGATCTTCCGACAGGTGCAATTCGCCAAGAGCCGACCGGTGGGTTATTCGGAGGCGGGGCTGATCACAATGGACATGAACATGCCGGATCTGCAAGAACGTTTCGATGCCCTGCGGCAGGAATTGGTTTCAACGGGAGCCGTGGTCGATGCAGCGGAATCTTCGAGCCCCACGACGAATGTCAACAACAGCATGCTCGGATACGATTGGGAAGGCAAGGATGCCCGTAGTATGCCGGCGATAGGGACGCTGTTCGTGAGCTATGAATTCGGCAAGACCATCGGCTGGCAGGTAAAAGAAGGACGAGACTTCTCGCGGGAATTTCCGGCAGACAGCGGCGCCTTTATTATCAACGAAACGGCGGCGCGCTATATGGGCCTGAAAGACCCGGCGGGCAAAGTCATTCGCTGGCACGATATCGCCTACCCCATAGTGGGGGTGGTCAAAGACCTGGTGATGGAGTCACCGTATGCGCCGGTACAACCCACCTTCTTCACCCTTCGGGCTAATGAACGGATACATTATGTGCTTTTACGTATCAACCCCACCCTACCCATTCAAACCGCGCTGGCCAGGATCGAGCCGGTGATGCGGCGATACGATCCGGGAAATCCCTTTCAGTATTCTTTTACCGACGAAACCTATGGAGCCAAATTCCAGGAGGAAGAACGAACGGGCCGGCTGACCTGCCTGTTCGCGATATTGGCAGTATTTATCTCGTGTCTGGGGCTCTCCGGTCTCGCGGCGTTTGTGGCCGAGCGGCGGACAAGGGAGATCGGCGTACGCAAGGTACTTGGCGCCTCGGTATACAGCCTTTGGAAATTGCTGTCGACGGAATTTGCCTTGCTGGTTTTTGTCGCGAGCCTGATCGCCATACCAGTGACCATATTTCCACTGCATGCCTGGCTTCAGCATTATGCCTATCGCGCGCCACTGGCATGGTGGATCTTTCCGGCAACGGCTGCGGCGGCTTTGCTCATCACCGTGGTGACGGTGAGTTTTCAAACGGTCCGTGCGGCTACGGCTAATCCGGTGAAAAGTTTAAAAGTCGAGTGACCCGTTTGGTTGCGCGCGCGCAGATGCAGCATTAACAAAACTTTTTTTGTAAAACTAGAAATATAGTTTTAGATTTGAACTATAAATATAGTTTTACATGAAATCATTGACCAGAGCGGAAGAGCAGGTTATGAAGGTGTTGTGGCAATTGGGCAGCGGGCTATTGATGGAGATCGTAGAGGCCATGCCTGAACCACAGCCGCATAAGAATACGGTGGCTACTATCCTCAAGACCATGGTAGAAAAAGGGATCGTCCGGGTCGAGAATGTCGGCCGCATCCATCGGTATCATCCCGTCTTTTCCAAAGACGAGTATTCCAAAGACACGCTCACGAATGTGGCCAAAGGATATTTCGAGGGTTCCTTTAGTAATGTCGTGTCCTTCCTTGTAGATGAGAAGAAGCTGTCCGTCAAGGACCTGGAGCTTCTTTTACAACAACTTAAGAAAAACAAAAAATAACCAGCCATGGAAAGCTTTGTCACCTATATCATCCGGTGTGTGCTGGTCAGCGGTCTGCTGGCAAGCTATTATGTGCTCGCGTTACGGGGGCGGCGGATGCATGGGTTCAACCGCTTCTACTTATTATCGACGGTGGTCGTGGCGCTCGTGCTGCCTTTGGTACATATCCCCTGGGCGCCGTGGGCTGCGAGTCCTGTGGCAGTGGAACGGGTATTTGTCGCGCCGGCTGCGCCGGTGAAAAGCGGTGGTGCGTTCTGGTGGTGGTTGGTGATGGGGGGGAGTGTGTTTGTGAGCATCGTGCTACTGCTGGTATCCCTCGCGAAGATCAGGGCTTTGTATTCACTGAAGCGAGCCTCGCGCTGTACCCTCCTGGACGGCTATGAACTGGTAGAGACAGATGCACCGGGAACCCCCTTTTCCTTTTTGCGCAACCTCTTTTGGCGGAGCGGGATGGATAGGGAAGACGAGGTGAACAGGAAAGTGCTGGCGCATGAACTCGCGCATATCCGTGGCCGGCATAGCCTGTATATTCTCGGGATGCAGACAGTGGTTTGCGTGTTGTGGATGAATCCCTTCTTTTGGTATATCCGGAAGGAGCTGACGATGGTCCTGGAGTTCGAAGCCGATGCCGCCAGCGGCGCAGAAGGCGATCCCGAGGTGCTGGCCCGGATGCTTTTGTTGGCTTACCAGGTTGCCCTTTCCCCTGCCCTGGCCAACAGCTTTTTTTATTCACCCATAAAACGAAGATTAGTTATGATCACAAACACTCAGCCGGGTCGTCGCGCATGGATGCGCAAGGCCCTCGTAGCGCCGGTAGTTGTAGGCACGGTGCTGTTCTTCGCGTGCAGCAAGGATCAAACGCCGCAGGTAGCCAAGACGCCGCCTCCACCGCCTCCGCAACTCACCAAGATCATGCTCGATGGCAGAATCACGGTAAAGCAAGGGAAGGGTAAGGATACCGTTGTCATCATAAGTCCGTCGGGACAAGTTATCAAAGCAGTGCCGATAGTGATCGAAGATCGGGGTGTTAAATCCAAGATGCAGCTCGACTCCATAGAGGTAGAGGGCAATCGCATCGGGGTGAAACCCTAGGGTTCTTGTGACGGCACAGTGTCCGCCGGCTGATCTTTGTCCTTTTTGAATTCCAATTTCCCGAACTTATACGTAAAGTTCAACCCGAACGATTGATACGGCACTTGACGCAGACTGTTGAGCGTGAAGCCGGTCCCAGAGAGAATCGTACGCTGACCAACATAGTAGTTAAAGGGGTTGGTCGTGGTGAAGGCTATACTTCCCTTTTTGTTCCAGAATTGTTTACGGGCTGCAAAATTATACGAGATGAAATGGGGATAACGTCCCTGGATCTCGTTGCGGGCAGAGTTGAAATTACCGAAGAACTCGAGCACGAATGTCGGTGAAAGCTGATAGCTCGCATTGAAGTTGATGCGGTAATTGAAGCTATTGATCGGGCTGCCACCAAGCGCGCCGGTAGTGATGTATCTGTCGAATACGGAGATATCGCTGCGGAGGTTGAGCTTTTTGCCCAACGGCACGGCACCATAGATATTGACGCCGGTGTTGTTCTCGGCGCCGACGTTCATCGGGGTGCTCACGGACACATCGGTATATATCGAGTCGCCCAGGGTGAAGGCGGAATGATACTGAACGAAGGGTTGGATATCGTGATTGGAACGGCGATAGAACAGGGCGATGTTCAGCGCGCTGCCTTTGTCGAACGACTTGCTGTAGGTGATGTCGAAATTATCGGCGACCTCGGGCTGTAGCAAGGGATTGCCACGAGTGAGGTTCCTGGGATCGCTGGCATTGACATAGGGGTTGAGCCAGCGATAGCCCGGCCGTTGAATGCGCCGGGTATAGCCGAACTTGATCGTTTGATCGTTTGCGAAGCTATGCGAGAGCACCACGGAGGGGGCAAACGTATTGTAGCCGGGGATGGTAGTCTCCGGAACGCTGGAGAAGGAGGCGCTTATCTCGGTGCGTTCGTAACGCACACCGGTTTTGACATCGAGCCAATGAAAGGCCGGGAAACTAATCGAAGCATAGCCGGCGTAGACATGACGGTCATAGGTAAGCGAATTCGACTGCGAGCTATCGTAAGGATAGGTTGCGGTGAGCGGGTCGAAGGTGTACACCGGCGAAAGGCTGGTAATATTGCGCCATTGGATACGCCCACCCGTTTCGAGCTTTACTTTGTCGCCAAATGGCTGGACATAGTCAAGCCGGAGATTTGTCTCCCGATCGTGTCCTTTACTTGTCCCTTGCGAACCAGCATAGGTGGAATCGCCGTCGGGGAGGCTCTGAGACTGACTGTAAGAACTGTTATTAAGACCTTGGCTGCCGTCGATGGAGACATCGAGCTCGCGGTCTTCCTGGACGAAGGTCTTTTTATAGCGTACTTCCCAGTCGGTCGAATACGCGCGGAACTGACTGCCGGAGTGGACAAGGCTATACTGGTCGGAGAGAAGAGCGTCGCCGGGATCGGAGTAAGTGGTTTGTTCCTGGTTGTATGAACCGGTGTTATGGTTGCCGAAGTCGTCGAAGCCGACGTTTGCGGAGAAGGTATTTTTTTTATCGGGTGTCCATTCGAAACCGATGCCCGACTCGAAGCCGTTGCGGAGGAAACGGCTTGTACCGTCCGTCGCGAACAGGCCTCCGGTGGTATTGCCGGCAGAATCGTAGGAATAGCGGGTAGACGAATTGCGTGTGGTGGAAGGCAGCTGGGCGTTGCCGCTGAAAAAGGCGTTAGCGCCGAAGTTGCCGTGTTTTGCGTTGAAATTGAAGGAGCCATTTTGCAGCCGGGAGCCGCCGGTGAGGCTGAGGTTCCCGTTGATGCCGTTGAGCTTGTTGTCCTTGAGGACAATATTGATGATACCCCCTGTCCCTTCGGCATCGTATTTGGCGCCGGGGCTGGTGATGACCTCGATGCTCTTGATCTGGCTGGCGGGAATGGTTTGCAGCGCATCGGCGAGGTTATTGCCGAAGATGCTCGAAGGCCGGCCATTGATCAGAAAGAGGATATTGGTGTTGCCCATGATGTCGACATTACCGTCGACGTCCACCGAGACCATGGGTACCTTCTTGAGGACATCTGTAGCCACTCCGCCAAGCGAGGTGACGTCTTTTTCCACGTTATAGACCAACTTATCCAGTTTGTTCTGGACGAGGCCGCGGGGGGCGGTGACGGTGACGCTTTCGAGCTCGTTTGCTTTTTTGCCGATGGCGATATCCCCGAGGGGCATCTCGGGTTTGCTGTTGCTGAGGATATAGGGGCCGAGCTTGCGGGGGCTATAACCGATGATGTCTACGACAACGGTGTAGCGGCCGGGGGCCAGGCCGGCGACGGAGAATTCGCCTTTGGCGTCCGTCATTTCACCGCCGGCAGGTTTTGTATCATGCGCTTTAAAGAGTGAAATGGTGGCGTATTGGAGTGGTTGATGCGACAGGGAATCGATGATGCGTCCGTTGATCCTGATGCCGTTGTTCCCTTCTGTGACAGGTTCTTGCGCATGGACGGCCGACAGGCAGGTCAACAATAGTAAAAGAGTGTAGAATGTCTTCATGGCGAGGCGCAAAAGTCGACAAAGATACTGGATAAAAACTGGAGAGAATGCGCGCTATGGTCCTGTCCTTGGCAGGTTTGACGGCGGTTCGCGTATGTTGAGCAGTTTAGTGGTATCTTTGCAGAAGTTAACTATCCATCGAGCATGAAAAAATATTTTCCTATTGCGGCATTGCTCTTTATTTTGTCCTCGTGTCATCAGGCTGATAATAAGGCTGCGGCGACGGCTGCTGCAAAAACCGATACTGCGGCGGCTTCACAGGAAGCCGAAGGTGTGCTGGCGAGTTTGAAGAATCTTCCGTTTGCTTATAACCGGGACCCGTCCTGCGGGATGCCGCTCAAGGCGGGGCTGGAGGATACGACCACCTATAAAGGTAAACTGTACGGGTTTTGCTCGAAGGACTGCAAGGATGCATTTTTAAAGGACCCTGCGGGGTATACGGCGAAGATCAAGTAACGTTAAGAGGGGCGCCAAAGGCGCCCCTCTTAACGTTCAGGAGGTAAGTCTCAGGTCATTAAAGCTTATCTATCCAACTCTTAACTTCTTCTTTGGTGCGACCCGTTTTTTTCTGAATACGTCCGTATAGTTCGTCTTCTTTGCCTTCTTCGTACAGGAGATCGTCGTCGGTGAGATTGGCGTATTGCTGTTTCATCTTGCCTTTGATCTCGTTCCAGTTCCCCTTCATCTTCAGGGAGCCGCTGCTTGTATTAGGTTTGTGTTCCATAATGCTTAAATTTCAAGTTTTATGAAATGGTATTTCCCTAGCTTGTGCAAAATGTGGTCCAGCGTGCCGGGCGTGGCGAAAAGGCCCGGGCGGCGGGCTTTCCGCGGGGGGGACTGAGGAAAAAAATGCGCAAGATGCGGAAAACAACCCTACCGGCCAATTCAGGAAACAACCAGCTCGATCACGGGTATTTCCACATTGGGTTTCCGGTCCGGGAGGCTCAGTATCAGATCGTCGGTATTGTCGTCAGCCGGTTTTATCCGAAGCTCGGAGTTATCGTGGAGAAACTGTGCGTAGCGGATCTTGCCTTTGTATCCCGGGAGCCTTAGTGCTCCGCCGGAATATTCCATCAAGTGAACATATACGCGGCGAGTGGCGGGATTCCAGGTCAGCAGTGTACCTGGAGGGGTAGCGAACGCGGCCGGCGCTTCCTTGCAGCCATAAATAGCTTTGCTATTGACCTGCATCCAAAGTCCGATGCTGTCGAGGGCCCGCTGTGCGCGGTAGTCGAATGTCCCCCTGGCTGTAGGCCCCACATTGAGGATGAGGTTGCCGCCATGGCTCACGGAGGTGATAAGAAGCGTTAGCAGCTCATGGTCGGTCTTCCAGGAGTTCTCATCGCGAAAATAGCCCCAGGAACCGGAGAAGGTCTGGCAGGTCTCAAAAGGAGTGCCGCCATATTTCGCCAGCTCGCCGGGTTTCACCTGTTCGGGCGTGACGAAGTCGGCGCCATCGGTATACTCGTCGAGATCCAGGCGGTTGTCCACGATGATGCCCGGTTGAAGCTTGCGTATCATTTTCAGCAGTTCGACCGAGCCCCAATGGTCCCTTCCCTTACCGTGACCATTGGGCGTTAGGATAGGAGAAATCCAGCCAAAGGATGTCGATCTTGCCATAGTTGGTAAGCAGCTCCCGGATCTGATTATGAAGGTAAGTGCGATAGCGGCTCCAGTCCCTACCCTTGTTGAGCCGCGCGTAAGCGGTATCCGAGTTATCGGCAGGTTGCAGGGGATGAAGCTCGTCTATGGTATAGTCGGGGTGATGCCAGTCCAGCAGGGAATAATAGAATCCGATCTTTATTCCTTCCGCCCGAAAGGCATCGACGAATTCCCGAACGAGGTCGTGGTGGGCACGGGTATTAGTAGCTTTGTAGTCGGTGTATTTTGAATCGAAGAGACAAAAACCTTCGTGGTGTTTGGTCGTCAGAACGGCATACTTCATGCCTGCCGCTTTAGCCTGGCGGGCCCAGGCCTTGGGATCGAAGAGGTCGGGATCAAACATGTCGAAATAGACCTTGTATTGGTCGTTGGACATGCGCTCCCAGCGCTTGACCCATTCATGGCGGGCGGGAAGCGCATAGAGTCCCCAATGGATGAACATGCCGAAACGGTCATGGGTCCACCAGGCCATGCGCTGCTGTTTCTGCTCCGGCGTCTCGTTACCGATGTGCTTTTGTTGTGCGGATGCCTTTCCCGGGACGGCCGGGAGCCATAGGAAGGTGAATAAAAGTACCCGTAAGATCTTCATCGTTTATTTTTTTATGATTCATCAGCTATTGTGTCAATGTCTCGTCTGCCGCTCATCCAGGATAGCCCGGATGCATTGCTCATAAGCGTCAGCATACTGCTGCATGCCGATGTCATTAGGATGGATGCCGTCCACCGTCGAGTTGATGTCCAGCCCGATGGCCGCGGCTTTCAGCAGGTAAATATTCCGGATGCCTTCCGATTGCAGGCGGGCGAATACGCTTTCCACCGCTTCGTTCACCCGGCGGAACTCCCGTCTGCGGGCCGTGTCGATCAACCGCATAGGATGGCCGCCGCTGTGTTCGGTCAGGAGGATGGGGGTGGACGGATGCCGGGCCCGTAGTGTCCGGACGGCGCGGGCGGTGAGGGCTTCTACCTGATCACCGGTGAAGCCGGCGCTGGCGCTCAGATTCGGCAGACAATCCAGCACGTAGAGCCTGGCATCGATGGTGTTGATCCAATCGATGACCGGGGCCTCCAGCTTACCGCTGCCTGAAAAGCCCAGATTGATCAACGGCCTGTCTAACCTTCTTTGTAAAATGGCCGTCCAGGCCAGCCCGGGCCTGGAGGCGCAGGCTCCCTGAGCGATGGAAGTGCCGTATACGACCACGGGTTTTTTTGGCGATAGAGGCAGGGCCCTGAAGCTCGCGTCCTCCGGCACCCCTATCCGCAGGCTGGTAACGGTGTTGTATAGGGGGAGGAAAAGACGATATTCCACTTCCCTGCCCGGATGGGCGGTATCTGCTCCCAGACCTGTGAACCGGTATTCGATCGTGTCGCCGAAAGAAAATAGGCCCGGCGCCCAGACCCAGCTGCCATCGCAGCCGATGGCGTAAAGATCGACGCCGCTAACGCCGGTGGCCGGCATATGGTACATGGCGAAGCTACCGCTATTCAGAACGGTATACCGTATGACGATGTCCGATGCATTCGTCGAAAATTTGATGTAGAGCCCCGCGCTATTGTGTGACAGCCCCCAAACATCGGCAGAGACCGTCTTTTCGGCTGCAGCGGGTAACCGGCCATAGGGGTCTCCCGGCTGTCCCGGCCACGCCCGCCCTTCGAGAACGGGAAAGGCGTTGGAAGCGGGGTCCCACCACTGCCATTGCTGTGACTGCCGGAACCCGGTCCCGGTGAGGACAAGGCAAATGGCGAAAAGGAGAAAAGGGTGCTTCATAGCTTAGTCTTTTCCCGGCCTTCGACCCAGGCCCGTTCCCAGGAAAAGAAATCCGGCTCCGGCACCGCGTCGCCGTTCAGCCGATGGCGTAAATAAGCGAAATACATCTCCCAGCGTTTTTTATAGAAGGACCGCATCATCCCCGCCCATTCTTTATACGCATATTCGTGGAGGTTATCCTCCTTCCGGTCATCGGCGCCCCAATAGGTGATCAGCATCAAGGCATTGTGCAGGTTATTGCGTTTTTCTCCGGGAGTGCGGCCGGCAGCGACTGCCTGACGCTCCCAGGTGGAAAGGCGGTAGTACGGATGGCTATCGAGTAGGGAGTCGAGGGTATCCTCGAGGGCGATGAAATGGTGCGATTCGGCGTCGAAGGCGGCGTGGTCCTTTTGCCGGTAGGCATTCACCCAATGGGCGAAGACGGTATCCGCAGTATTGGCCAGGAGCTGCCGGGTAAAATTGATGCGGTCGATGGTGTAGGTCTCGCTGGCCCTGAAGGAAGGCGCCGCGGCGTCGAAGAGCTTAACGGCCTGCGCATAGCGGGCGATGTCATAGTTCTTGTGCAGCGTGCCCCAGGTGCTGACCGACCGGATCTCCAGGGCCGGCCGGGCGCAGAGGATGTTTTCGGGAGGTCCTTCCTGATAGCCCTCGGGGCTGGCGTAGATGGTTTGCAAGAAGAGTTGCCATGCCCTAAGGATGTTGGGATCGGTTTTGCCATACCGGTAGAGGGTATACTCTTTTATCCATTGGGCGACGTCGAGGTGCTCGTGATGCCAGGGTACTTCCAGCATCAGGTCATAGGCAACGGGGTTGTTGTTTATTCCTTCCGGCATAATACCTACACCGTGAAGATAGGTTCCCAGGGGGCCGTTCGCGGCACGGTAGGGTTCGTCGGCATAACGTTGCAGCTTACCGAAGAGGCCGGGACGTTCCCCGTAATTGGTGATCATACACCAGACGAAGGGGCTGCCCTCGTAGGCGTTGCGCTTTTCCCAATTGTTGGTCGTTTCGCCGAAGAGCTCCTGGACGAGGACCTTGGAGCGATCTGTTCCGGCGAGCATTTCGGCCCGGGGATTCTGCTGCCATCCCTGGAGTACCCAGGTGGAACCGGGAAAATAGCGCTGCATCAGCCGTTGGATATTTCTTCCGGCGGCGGCAAGGTCGACACCAGCGGCGATGCCTCCTTCGTGAAAAGGATCGCCCGAGAAATAGTGGATATCGTTGCCATACAGTTCCCGCGTGGCCTCATAGAAGAGTGTGCCGATGCGGTCGAACGCAGGGTCGGCCGGGTCCAGGATATCGGGTCTTTTGAAGGCGCCCCAATTGCCCTGCGGAATGATCCGGGCCTG
>Ga0134126_10008232_pt1 | contig 13115 bp, 11 predicted proteins | sample KB31752_FD_96881 | JGI IMG/M metagenome (GOLD analysis project Ga0134126, IMG submission 96881) | Terrestrial soil microbial communities with excess Nitrogen fertilizer from Kellogg Biological Station, Michigan, USA - KB3-175-2 | ecosystem: Environmental > Terrestrial > Soil > Unclassified ...
AGAGTCGGTTGCGATACCTGAATGCGCGGATGACGATCCAAGTATTCGGGCACGGTGATGGTTTTCACGGTCTGCTGATCGTAGTGCATCTTGCGGAGCAGGAAGTTGATCCAATCCGGTCCCTCGAACCACCAATGGCCGAATAGCTCGGCGTCGTAGGGAGCGACGATGAGAGCGGGCCGGCCGTCCATCGAGCCGGACAGCCATTCCACCTGTTTTTCGCGGTTGAACATGAAATTGCCGGCGTGCTCGGCGGCCTTCGTTAGCGCCGCCCGAGGATCATAGGGCAGCTTGTGATCGGTGCGGCCGGTGATCTTGTAATACTTGATGCCGAGCAGGCTGCGGATGCCGGTCTTGAGGATGAACGCCCAATCGCTGGACTGCGCCAACAACAACTCCCGCGCGGCCTGGTTGAGAGCGCGGCGGCGCAGCGGCGCTGGATCGGCATTCTCGCGTGCCAATTGGGCCATGCGATCGGCCCCCTCGTGCAGATGGCGATAAATCCAATCGTTGGAGCCTTCCAACCACACCTCGCAATATCCCTTGTAGCCCCAACTCGAGAGCGTGGGTTGCGAAACCTGAATGCGCGGATGGGCATCCAGATATTCGGGCACGGTAATCGTTTTCACGGTCTGCTGATCGTAGTGCATCTTGCGGAGCAGGAAGTTGATCCAATCCGGTCCCTCGAACCACCAATGACCGAACAACTCGGCATCATACGGCGCGACGATGAGCGAAGGCCGACCGTCCATCGAACCGGCCAACCATTCGACCTGTTTCTCGCGATTGAACATGAAATTGCCGGCATGCTCGGCGGCTTTATCAAGCGCCGCCTTGGGATTGTACGGCAGCTTATGATCAGTTCGCCCGGTAATTTTGTAATACTTGATGCCGAGCAGACTGCGGATGCCCGTTTGATGCAGGTGCGGTCGAAGATATTCGTAATCGAGATCGAAGCCGACATCGCGGTAGAAATCGCGGTAGTTGGAATCGCCGGGATAACCTTCGATGGCGCTCCAAACCTGCTTGGACGATTCGGTATCACGAGCCAGAACGGCGACGTTGCTATTGGGGACAAGCAAAGGAGCATAAACGCCGAAGCGCGGCCGCGGCTCGGCGAAGAGGACGGAATGCGTATCGGTAAAGAAATAGCGAACGCCGGCGTCTTGCAGCAGTTTTTCGATGCCGGGAATGTAGCCGCACTCCGGCAGCCAAATGCCGCGTGGCCGGCGTCCAAAATGTCGCTCGAACTCCCGGCAGCCAATCTCGATTTGAGCGCGGCGGGCGTTCTCGTTAATGGTCATCAACGGCAAAAAGCCGTGCGTCGCGCCACAGGTAATTAGCTCCAGTTTGCCGGTGTCGAAGAAACGCTTGAAGCCGTGCAGCAGATTGTTGCCATACTGGTTGACGAACACCTCGCGGCAGCGCGTGAAGCGCGTGTGATACATATGGGCGAGTTGATGAAACTCCGGCTCGAAACGTGTCCGCTCGATTTCCTTGCCGGACAGGGCAATGAGGTTATCGAGATGACGGACATAGCGCGATTGCAACAGCGGATCGCTGAGCATGGCCGCCAGCGTCGGCGTGACCGACATCGTCAGCCGCCAATCGACGCCGTCGCGCTCCAACCCCTCGAAGACTTCGAGCAGCGGAATGTATGTCTCGGTGATGGCCTCGTAGAGCCAATCTTCTTCGAGGAAATCCTCGTATTCGGGATGGCGAACAAAAGGTAAGTGAGCGTGCAGAACGAGGCAGAGATAGCCGAGCGGCATAGCAAATCACCCTTCCCGTTGTCAATCGTCTGGAGTTGCTCTGGTTGTGTGTATGACGTAGCTTACCCAATTTCAAGTGGCAACCCATTGGCCGCGCCACATTACACGTTGCACGAGCAAGTCGGAGGCGAGAAGACGCGGATAGGGATCGCTGCTTTTTTCCGGCGTCAGTGACACCACGATGACATCCGCGGACTTGCCGGCTTCGAGACTGCCGGTTTCGTCCGCCCAACCCAATGCTTCCGCTCCGCTCAGCGTGGCCATGCGCACCAACACATCGCCCGCCACATCGGGGCAGAGCCTATGCAAATAGCGTACCTCCCCCAAGATGCTGAGATCGGGATTGGAGGCGAGGCTATCCGTGCCAAGAGCGACACGAATGCCCCGCGCCAGGAAGTCACGAAACGGATGGGGACTATGGCCGAAGGCGGCATGGGTGCGCGGGCAGTAGACCACGGTGCTGTTGCGTGGAATGCGCGCCGACGGTGCCAAATAATTGGCATGCACGAATAGTTTGGGGATGCGCTGATTGCACACCTTCATTACCTGGCTCGGACTCTCCGCCAACTCGTCGGGATCCCACACGCCGAGTTGTTTCAGGAAGGCGACGAACGGCCCGCGGCGATGATGGAGCAGTTCCAACTCGTCGCGGGTCTCAGCCAAGTGAACGGCCAGCGGGCGTTTTGGGCTGCGTGCTAGCAGAGCGGTTCGTGCAAACAGCCCCGTGCCCACACTGTAGGGCGCATGAGGACTCAGCCCCGGTCGGCAATTATTCGTCGCCGGATGCGCGACGAGCCAATCTTGGGCAAATGCGAGCGCCTGATCCGCGCGGGCCTTTGGCAAACCAAGGAGTTCATAGAAAACCACACTGCGGATGGGAGCATCCACCAGAATCGGCCAACTCAGCCCTTGGCCGGCAATATCACCCAGTAAGGTCGTGCCGTATCGCAAACTCTCGGCCAATCCCGCGCGCACGTCGGTTTCGATTTGTTCCGGCGTGATGTTACGACGATGCGCAATCACCTGCCGCAACCAGCCCGTGAAATCGGCAGTCGGTGCGCACTTTCCCCGCAGCCCCGTCAGATCGAGATGCGTATGGGCGTTGACCAATCCCGGCAAAACGGCGACCTCGCCTAAGTCCATATTGGGGCGTCGTTGGCCATGCGCTTCGACGGCGACGATGCGCTCGCCGGCGATGGTGACGGTACCGCCAGGCAGCGGCGGCCCGCTCACCGGGAAGATCCACCGCGCGGTCAGTGTCCAAGGAGATACGGTCGGCTGTGACATGCCTTCATCATAGGATAGGGTCATCAATAATTTCTCGTGTAGCTACGTGTCGCGGCTGCACGAGAAATTATTGATGACCCTATCCTGAAACCTTCTTCACGGACAAAGGGATTTTCGGTAAAATGATTCCATGAATGCTGAAGCACTTCGCAAACTGCTGAATGTCCGTCCCTTCGAGCCGGTCGAGGTGGAGTTATCGAGCGGGCAGGTATTCGCCATCAAACATCCCGAAACCGTGATCGTACTCAACAATACGCTGGTCGTCGCCGACCCGGAAACGGAAACGGTGCAGTGGACTTCTCTGGTCCATATCGTCGCCGTGCGTCGCCGGCAAGCAGCCTTGCCCTCCACTTGAAACGCCCCGAGTGTTCTCTCTGCGGCGCGGGAAAGCAACTTGTCAAATTTCACCTTGCCAGCAACGAATTCCCTTGCTGGCGTGGCGGGCTAGCAATCTGAGGCGTTCGCGGGTATGGTGACGCCATTGGGGATGGGGCCGGAACCCGTTCTCGATTCTCAAGTCCCAAGCGCCGAGCGTCTCATGTCGTGGCTGCTCGATCTGCGGCTCATTCGGTTCTTCGGTTTTTATCTGGCCTTGATGTTTCTCCTCAGCACCTGGGTGCGTCTGCGCCAGTATGGAACCATCCTCGGCCTGGTGCGCAGTATGCCCAATCGCTGGCCGCGTTTGCTGGCGTTGGTCAAACAGCACATCCATATTTTCCTCACCTGGGGCACGGTGTTGCCACTCTTGCTGCTCCTGAGCCTGTTCGCCCTCAATTACCTGGCCAGCAAATGGCTGTGGCCGCGCGCGGATGAATTCACGATGGCTCAATTGCTGTCGTTGTATCCGCTGTGGCCGGTCGTCTTCGTGTTTGGGGCGGCGATGATCGCCTTCGACATTTGGGGCGTCGTCGAGGTCACGGCCATCGATAAGCCGGAGTTGGAGAAGTATTTCGATCAGGCGGAGTTTTGGCTGCGTTCGTGGACCGCGCCGGTGGTGCGCTTCTTCACGCTGGGCCGTATCCATCCACGGCAGATGGTCGCCGTCGAAGTCCGCGCCGCCCTGCTTAGTTCCAGTCAGGCACTTCATAGTACGTTGTGGTGGGTCGTCATTCAGGCTGGTCTACGCATTGCGTTCGGATTGTCGCTGTGGGTTTCCTATGCGCTGGAACCGTGGTTGCTTCATGTCTTGCATGGACAATGAATCATTTTTTCTGCCGGCCCGCGGCGCAAGCGAGGATGCTCCCTTGCTTGCGCTGCGGGCTGGCAGGAAAAACGCTAGAATGACGGTACTTCCCAAGCGCCCGGAGGACGCGGATGACGGACCAGCCCAGCCAAGCGGTGCAAGATTATCTCAAGGCCATCCACCGCCTGAACGGCGTCGAGGAGATGGTTTCGCCGCTGGCCATTGCCGCGCGTCTACAAGTGCGCGCGCCGAGCGTGACGGGCATGCTCAAGCGATTGGCCGACGCCGGCTGGATCGACTACGAGCCGGGCTGCGGTGCGCGGCTGACGGCGCGCGGTATCACCGAAGCTCGCCGCGTCATTCGCCGTCATCGCCTTGTGGAACTGCTACTGACGCGCGTACTCGGCCTGGACTGGAGCGAGGTCGATGCCGAAGCGGAGGCGCTCGAACACGCCATTTCGCCGCGTTTGGAGCAGGCCATCGCCGCCCATCTCGGCGAACCGCTCGAAGATCCGCACGGCCATCCCATCCCCACCCGCGAAGGCGCGATCGCCCGTCGCGATCTGCGTCCCTTGCACCTCTTCCGCGCCGGTCAGCGCGCGCTCATCCGCGAGGCCAAGGATGACAGTCCCGAACGTCTGCGCCGTTGGCAAGCGCTCGGCCTGACACCCGGCGCTATTGTTCGCTTCCTCTCACACGAACCGCTCGATGATCTATTCGAGGTGCAGGTCGGCGATCAAATCGTCGCTCTGGGCAGCGAAGGTCTCTCCGGTCTTCTCGGTGAAACTCTCCCCGAAGATGACACGGTGACGGAGTGGCGGAGTGGCGGAGTGGCGGAGTGACAAAATGGCAGGCAGACAAAGTGCCAAGGGACATTTTTCTTAGCCGGTCATCTGCAACACCGCCGCCAGTAACAGCATTTTGATAAACGGCTCACCGGCAATTTCAGCGCTGAACAAAACGCGCAAACCATCCACCGTCGTCGTTGTCTCAGCCAATGGGCGCTGATTAGGGCTGAGAAAAAGGCCGCCTTGCCGGGCCGCTATCGTCCGGCCAAAGTGATCGTGTACCAGACGGCCAAGCAGCGAACCGATGACCTGCCCCTCGGCATCGCGCACCTCGCGGCGCGGCAGCAGGCTCCAGGCACGGCGGATCGTGAACAATAACGGTTCGTCTTCGTGTTCGTGGACGGCCAACAGACGGCGACCGAAGAAACGCCGCCAGGCCGACTCCTCCGCCTCCCAGCGCGCGAAGCCGAGCGGAGCGCCGCTGTCGCCATCGACGATGGTCTGCACCGCGGACGCCGTTCGCGGTCGCACCAGAAGCATGCGATGTTCCAGCATTTCGCAGTCAATTGTAATGTTTTGGCGAACGGCCGGCGCATTGCCAGCCCGCAGTGCCAGCAAGGGAACATCCCTTGCTGGCGCTGCGGGCTGGCAATGCGGACGCCGGCCGTTCGCCATATAGTCGGAAAAGTCCGCAAAAACCGCACAATCGCCGGTTGCTCGCCCCGATCTCATGAGCTACAGTTTGTCAACGGAACAGAAACGAGGTCCCTCCATCACAGGCTAATTCTCATGCAACCGATCGTGGCAAACTTGGCCGCTCTGGCGGTCGCGCTCATCTATTATCTGTGGCGCTCGCATTATCAGACCCGCCAACGGCGGCAACGTATTCTGCACCAGCGCGTGGCCCATATGCTGTGGGTCATGGCCGAAAATGTCGAGGAAGTCGATGCGAGCTTCTCGGCGTCTTGATGGTTTGACGAGTCCTTATTTGTGACTTATGGTTCTTGCACGGACGCTCGCGGTAAGGAGGCAACCGCGATTCCAGAAACTCCCCAACTCCCCTGAGACGATTCCCCTCGCCTCGTTCGCCTTGTATTCAGCGGTTCATCATCATCCTCCGACGGAGACTCGGTATCCGCCGGTCGCGGTCGCCTTGCGGCGATGGCATCCTCCACCGAGACAGGGGTCCCCATTCGCGCTTGCGCGGTGGGGCCTCTGTTTTTTTTCGTCCACAATTTCGCAAGTGAATGATTGACCGATGCCCCTCGAAGCGGATACATTATCAGGGTTATCCCCTACCTACCCATGCGCCCCTCGCCAGGAGAAGACTCATGCGATCGATCAATCGGCGTGACTTTTTGCAGGATTCCGCGCTGGCCGCCGCCGCGCTCGCAGGTGCCGGCCTCGCCGCCAACGCCGGCGCCGCCGAAAAGGCCGTCGCCGCGGCCGCTCGGAAAGGCCAAGTCAACGATCAGCTGCGTGTCGCCGTCATTGGCGTTCACGGCCGGGGTATGAGCCATGTCGGTGCCTTCGCCGGCAACAACAAGCTCAATACCATCATCACCACCATCTGCGACGCGGACTCGGCCGTCATCGGCGGAGCCATGAAGGCTGTCGAGAAAAAACAGGGCAGCGCGCCCAAGTTCGAGCAGGACATTCGCAAAGTCGTCGAAGACAAAAACATCGACATCATCACCATCGCCACGCCCAATCACTGGCACGCTCTCGCCGCTATTTGGGCGCTGCAAAACGGCAAAGATGTGTATGTCGAAAAGCCGGTCAGCCACAATGTCAGCGAAGGTCGCCGCATCGTCGAGACGGCTCGCAAGTATAATCGCATCTGTCAAACCGGTACGCAAAGCCGCAGCAGCACCGGCCTGAAGGAAGCAATGGCCTTCTTGCACGCGGGCAAGCTCGGCAAAATCAAGGTGGCGCGTGGTCTGTGCTACAAGCCGCGCGGCAGCATCGGCAAAGTGAGCGGGCCACAACAACCTCCCAAGAGTTGCGACTACAATCTGTGGTGCGGCCCCGCGCCGATGAGTCCGCTTATGCGCAAGCGTCTCCATTACGATTGGCATTGGGTTTGGGACACGGGCAACGGCGATCTCGGCAACCAGGGCATCCATGAAATGGACAAGGCACGCTGGGGGCTGGGCAAGAATGAACTGGCGAAAGGCGTCGTCAGCGTCGGTGGTCGGTTCGGCTACATTGATGACGGCCAGACGGCCAACACGCAGATTTGCGTCTTCGATTACGGCGATTGCGAACTGATCTTCGAGGTTCGTGGCCTGAAAACGAAGGATTATCGCGGTGCCAAGGTCGGCAACATCTGGCAAGGCACCGACGGTTACATGGTTTGTCCGAGCTACAGTGGTGCCGTCGCCTACACGCCCAAGGGCGAGGTTATCAAGAAGTTCGGCGGCAGCGAGGATCATTTCGGCAACTTCATCAAGGCCGTCCGCAGCCGCAAGGCTACGGATCTCAACGCCGACATTCTCGAAGGCCATCTGTCCAGTGCGCTGTGTCACCTGGGCAACATCAGCTATCGTCTCGGCCAGGAGCAGCCGTTCGGCCAGTCGGCCAAGGCGTTCGCCAAGGACAAGGATGCCGGCGAAACCTTCGAGCGCATGGAACAGCATCTCAAGGACAATAGCATCAGCCTGGATGAAACCAAGTGTCGCGTCGGTCGCAAGCTGACGCTCGATCCGACGAAGGAAACCTTCCTCGGCGACAAGGAAGCCGACGCCATGCTGACACGCGAATATCGCAAGGGCTTCGAGGTGCCCGCGAAGGTATAGGCATTTTGGCGAACGGCCGGCGTAAGCCGGCTGGTGTAGACTCCATGAGTCTATACCAGCCGGCTTACGCCGGCCGTTCGCCATCTAAATGAGGTCGAGGCGGCGTTTGGTCATGCGGGCGCGGTTACACTCGGCGCAGGTGCCGCGAATGATGAAGCTGTGGCCGTTGGCGTGGAACTGATGCTGACGACAAACTTCGCGCATGGCTGTCTCAATGGCCGGACTTTGAAACTCAATCATCTTGCCGCACTGCACGCACTGCATATGCTCGTGCTGCGGATAGCCATAATCGTGTTCGTAGAACATGCGCGGCCCCAGTTCCAGGCGGCGCAACAGACCGGCATCGACCAGTTTGGTCAGCGTGCGATATACGGTGGCTCGGCTGACTCGGAATCCCGCGCGCTTCATGTCGTCGATGAGTTGATCCGCGTCGAAGTGGTGATGTTGGCTGAAGATATATTGCACCATATCGCGCTGCTGATCGGTGTACCGCTGAGGACGGGGCCGGCTGGCCAGGTACTCGCGAAACTTCGCTTCGGGACTCTGGGATACGGCAACCGCTGGCAACTCCACGACCCTATCTCCTCTGCTTGACGCGCGACAGACTGCTCCTAGAAATGACGGCATCATCCAGCGAATCAAGAATGATTCTTGATTCGCATTCTACGCGGTGCAATGCGCTTCGCCCAGAGGACGTGCCCCTGTTGATGATTTACAGCCCCTCACCCCGCTGTTAGACTGACGTTTGGAGATTAGTTAGCGCGGACGCGGAGGTTGGCATGTCCAAGGCCATTGTCGATCCGTCGGAACTGCGGCGTTTCGCACAGAATCTGAAGCACTTCAACAACGAATTGCAACATCAGCTGGCGGTCCTGCAAGGACAATTCGCCGGTCTGGGCGACACCTGGCGCGATCAGGAACACGAGCGTTTCGCGCAACAATTCGCCGAAGCTGCCCAGGTTCTCAGTCGTTTCATGGAAGCATCCCAACAACAAATCCCCTATCTGCTTCGCAAGGCGGAGCGGATTGAGGAATACTTGCAACAGCGCTGAAACTCCTCATGAGCCAATCGGCCCGAGTCAGTTCCATTGACGCCGTCAAAGCGGTACACACCGCGCTGGCCCGCTTTGGCCCCGAAGCGCGGGAAGCGCTGGGCGCGGCCGAAATTGAGATTCGCCGCGTCTTCGATTACCTGGACCAGCAACTCAAGCACTGGCAGCGGCAAATCGAGAAACGCCAGGAAAATGTCAATCGCGCGCGTTCGGATCTCGCGCACGCCCGCGCGATCCGTCAGGGCGAGCGTACCGGCTACGTCGAGCAGGAGATTGCCTTACGCAAAGCGCAGATGCTCTTGCGTGAGGCCGAGGACAAGGTGATTGCCGTCAAGCGTTGGCTATTGCACTTGCCGCAGGCCGTCAGCGAGTACGAGGGACCGGCTCGTCGCCTCGCCGGGATGCTCGATGCCGACCTCAAACGCGGCTTGGCTGTTTTGGAGAATAAAATCAGCATCCTCGAAGCCTACACGGCGGTCGCCGTGCCCGACGCGCCGCCACCGCCGGCACCCTCATCACCGCCTTCCCAGGGAGAAAAATCGTGAGCCTGACTACTGCTTCCATCAGCCTGGCCGATGGACTGAAAACGGCCGGCACCCTTTGGGAAGATGCCCGCGCCGGTTGGGATGATACGGTCGCGCAGAGTTTCGAGAACGATCATTGGCTGCCACTGAAAAATCAGGTTGAGGCAACGCTGGGCGCGCTCGATCGCCTCGCCCCCGTCTTGGCCCGCGCTCAACGCGAGTGTTCGTAATAATGCAGAAGTCAGAAGTCAGAATGCAGAATGAAAACCTTATTGTCTTTCATTCTGCATTCTGACTTCTGACTTCTGCATTGGGAGAGCATTGCTATGACCGAAGCACCTCTGATCGCCCGGCAACGGACGCTCTTGCGAAACCTGATCCAGCGCGCTGCCGAGCGCGCCGCCACCGAACCGGCCATCGCGGCGGCGTTTCAAGAGCAGGTGGACGCGATCGAGAATGAGTTCAGTGATAATCACGAAGCGGTCAGCTGGCGTCTCATGCGCGAGCGTGAGGAGAACGAACGACAAATCGAGCAGGCCCGCGTCAGCATCGAGGCACGCTTCAAGGTCGAGCAAGACGCGGCCAATCGAGAGTATGCCCAAACGCGCGGCCAGATCCTTGAGCGCGAGCAAGCCGAGAAGGAAACCGCCCAGACCACCTATCAGGAAGCCTGCTGGACCACGGCCGCCGTTCTGGAAGGAGCCAAGAATGAGGCCGAACAGGAAGTACGTGAGAACAAAGCGCGTCTGACCACTCGCCTCGACAATCTGCACGGCGTTCAGCAACAGGCCCGCGAATTGCTTGACGAGTGGAAGCAGCCGGCCAAGGAAATCGAAGCGGAAATCCGCGCCTCCGCTCCGCCGGACAAGAATGCGCCGCCGCCGAAATTGTCCGAATGCGTGACCGAGGCGCAGCACTTGTTCGAGCAGTTACAACAACTGGTCGTACCGCGTTTCTACAAGGGTCGGCGGCTCGCTTTGCTCATCGCCTTCGTCTGGCTGGCCTCGATCATGCCGCTCGGCTTCCTGGTCGCGCGCATCGCGGGCAAGGACGGCATTGCCTGGATTCTCATTCTCGGTCTGATCGCCAGCAGTTTGACGACGCTGATAATCGCGCCGCTTCTGAACCTGTTCCTTTCCGCGGCGGCCCGTTCGCAAGTTCGCGGCATTTACGGTCCTCTCTGCCAGCTTGTCATGGACGCCAGCGGCACACGGCAATTGCTGATCGATCGCTATGAAAGCGAGTGCCGGCAAAGCGTGCTGGAGGCCAAGAAACGACACAACGAGGAGGTCCGCCGCGCGCATATGATTTATCAACAGCAACGCACCGCCAGCAAACAGCGCCGCGATCGGGAACTGCCACCCGCCGAGGAAGGCCAGCAACTCCGGCTGCGCGACAGCGAACAACAGCGCGTAATCGACCTCCAGCGCGCCAACGAACTTCACGCGCATCGCCGCCTCGAAATCCAACAGCGCCACGAAGAGGACATGCGTCAGTTGCACAGCCGCCGCGAGCAATTGCTCAAGGAGGCGCAGGATCGCCATGACGCGGATTGGAACGCCCTCGTCGAGAGATGGCGGCAGACGATGACAAAACTGCAATCGGTCGTGGCCGACATCAACGAGACGACGCGCGGCCTAATGCCCGGCTGGGACGATCCCTCCTGGCAGTCGTGGCAGCCGCCCGCAACGGTTCCGCCGGTGCTGCGCCTGGGTCAATATCAAGTGCGGCTCGATCAAATTGCCAAGGGCATCCCGGCCGATCCAGGGTTGCGAGCGCTCACGCCTACCGCGTTTGAGTTGCCGGCCTTGTGCGATTTTCCGGCACGATCGTCGCTGCTACTCCAGGCCAGCGAGGACGGCCGCGCGCTCGCCGTGCAGACGCTGCAAGCGATTGTGTTCCGCCTGCTGACCACGTTGCCGGCCGGCAAAGTGCGCTTCGTCATTGTCGATCCGGTCGGCCTCGGTCAGAACTTCGCGGCCTTCATGCACCTGGCCGACTACGACGAACAACTTGTCGCCAGCCGCATCTGGACCGAGACGCCGCACATCGAACAACGCTTGTCCGATTTGACGTTGCACATGGAAAACGTCATTCAGAAATATCTGCGCAACCAGTACGAAACGATCATGGATTACAACGCCCAGGCGGGCGAGGTGGCCGAGCCGTTTCGCGTTCTGGTTGTCGCCAATTTTCCGGTCAACTTCAGTCCCGAAGCGATTCGCCGGCTCATCAGCATCACGCAAAGCGGCCCGCGCTGCGGCGTTCTCACGCTGCTCAGCGTGGATACGAAAGTGCCGCTGCCCAAGGGGTTCGATCTCACGGATTTAGAGGCGAATAGTCTCAATTTCGCCTGGGATGGCCAGCGTTTTCGCTGGAAAGACAACGATTTCGCTCCGTATCCGCTGGCGCTGGACATGCCGCCGGACAACGATTTCGCCAACCGCATTCTCGCGCTTGTCGGCGAGGGTGCGCAAAACGCCCAGCGCGTCGAGGTGCCGTTTGAGTTCATCGCACCTTCGCCGGAAGAATGGTGGCACGCCGACAGCCGGCGCGGTCTTCGCGTGGCACTCGGTCGCGCCGGGGCAACGCAACGGCAATGTCTGGATCTGGGCAAGGGCACCGCACAGCACGCTCTCGTCGCCGGCAAGACCGGCTCCGGCAAATCGAGCTTGATGCACGCCCTCATCACCAATCTCTCTCTGCTCTACAGTCCCGATGAAGTCGAACTGTATCTGATCGACTTCAAGAAGGGCGTCGAATTCAAGACTTACGCCGTCCACGATTTGCCGCATGCCCGCGTCATCGCCATTGAGAGCGAGCGCGAGTTCGGTCTGAGCGTTTTGCAGCGTCTCGACGCGGAACTGCGCATGCGCGGCGAACGCTTTCGCGAAGCCCGTGCCCAGGATGTCAACGCCTACCGTCAGGCCGTGCCCGATGCACGGATGCCGCGTATTCTGCTGATTGTGGACGAATTTCAGGAATTGTTCACCGAAGACGATCGCATTTCTCAGGACGCGGCCCAACTGCTCGATCGTCTGGTGCGTCAAGGCCGTGCGTTCGGCATGCACGTTTTGCTCGGTTCGCAAACACTCGGCGGCGCTTATACGTTGGCCCGCAGCACCATCGACCAAATGGCCGTGCGCATTGCCTTGCAGTGCAGCGAGGCCGACGCGCACCTGATTTTAAGCGATGACAACTCGGCCGCCCGGCTGCTATCGCGTCCCGGTGAGGCGATTTACAACGACGCCAACGGTCTTGTCGAAGGCAACAATCCCTTTCAGGTGGTATGGCTCGGTGATGATCGCCGCGAGCAATACTTGATCCGCATCCGCGAACTGACTCAACGGCGTCCGCCGGTGCTGCTGGAAGCGCCGGTGGTTTTCGAGGGCAACGCCCCGGCCGACGTGGGCCGCAATCATTTGCTCAACCAGTGTCTGCGCGAACCTGTCACTGCTGAGGCGGACAGCCGGCAAGCCCAACTCGCCTGGCTCGGCGAGGCGATGGCCATTAACGATCTGACCGCCGCCCCCTTCCGCCGCCAGCACGGTAGCAATCTGGTGATCGTCGGCCAGCAGGAAGAAACCGCCCTGGGCATGTTGACAACGGCCGTTGTTAGTCTCGCCGCGCAGATGACATTCTCCCCCCACCCCAACCCTCCCCCACAAGGGGGGAGGGAGAAAGAAGAAGCTCCTCCCCCACAAGGGGTGA
>Ga0134126_10008233_pt1 | contig 13113 bp, 10 predicted proteins | sample KB31752_FD_96881 | JGI IMG/M metagenome (GOLD analysis project Ga0134126, IMG submission 96881) | Terrestrial soil microbial communities with excess Nitrogen fertilizer from Kellogg Biological Station, Michigan, USA - KB3-175-2 | ecosystem: Environmental > Terrestrial > Soil > Unclassified ...
CCACGCAACGACTCGGCCGGGCTGCCTCCGAGCACGATCTCCCTGGTGAACTCCGCGCGGGATTCCGAGTACCACAACGCGGACAGCGCTAACATCGGATGGCCGCTGAAGCGCGCTAAACTTATGAATGACGGCTTAATCTTACCCGGACCCGCCTCCTGCGGGCTTGACATGCCTTATTTCCTCGGTAAAATAGCCGTATATGTTAGCTATTTAAAGGTCCGGCTGATGGATGTTAGCGCGATTGACCATCTTGAGTTGTACGTGAAGGATGCCGCTGAGGTAGCTGCATCGTTATGCGCTTCCTACGGATTCCAGGTTCACGGAATAGGTGGCCCGGAGACCGGTCTTACCGATTGCCGCTCAATATTGTTACGCCAGCGAGATATTACCATTGTCTTAACCTCAGCATTGACCCGGAGGCATCCAGCCGCTGAGTACGTCCAGCGTCATGGCGACGGCGTGGCCGTGATCGCCATGACCGTCGCGGATGCCCATCGGGCATTCGACGAGGCAATTCGGGCAGGTGCGCAGCAAATCGATCCGCCCGTCGTGCTCAAGAACGCCGGTGAGAGTGTCACCTCGGCATCCGTAACCGGATTCGGTGACGTCGCTCACAGGTTCGTAGCCCGCGATTCATCAACCACGCAGTTCGCTCCCGGCTTGATCAAGGAGACAATCCCCGCTGCGGCATCCGTCGGCTTGCTTAAGGCAATCGATCACATCGCGGTGTGTGTTCCGGCCGGAGAGCTGGCTCGCATTACCCGCCGCTATAAGGAGGTCTTCGGATTCGCCATGATCTTCGAAGAACGGATCGGAGTAGGGTCTCAGGCGATGGACTCGAAGGTGGTCCAGAGCCCATCAGGCGCGGTGACCTTCACCATTCTGGAGCCGGATATTAATTGCGAGCCCGGCCAGATAGATGAATTCATCCGCGTTCACGACGGAGCCGGAGTACAGCACGTTGCCTTCCTGACCGATGACATCGTCTGCGGGGTGCAAACATTATCCGCCGCCGGAGTCAGCTTCCTTAATACACCGTCCAGTTACTACGACATGCTGGCGAGCCGACTCGGTCAGGTCGGAGTTCCGATCGAGCAGCTAAGGAAGCTTAACATCCTGGCGGATCGTGACAAATGGGGTACCATGCTGCAGATCTTCACCGAGTCCCGACACTCCAGACGGACGCTGTTCTACGAGTTAATTGAGCGGCGTGGGGCGCGGACGTTCGGCAGTAACAACATCAAGGCTCTATATGATGCCGTCGAACGCCAGCAAGCGGCTGATCATGCCGGGGGGATCTGAATGACTGAGGACCTTCCGCCCACGCCGGATGCGCTGGTCGGGATCGTGGGCGCTGGGCCGGTCGGGCTTGCGTGCGCGGCGCGACTGGCCGGATTCGGCATCACGTGCGTCGTGCTGGAGGCCGGTCCCGCGCTGCGCCAGGAAGGTTCGAAAGCATGCGTCATCCAGGGCGATGTTATTGAAGTACTCGACAAGGTCGGCTGCGGTGAGCAGATAGCGACCGAGGGGGTCACCTGGCATATCGCCCGCACGTATGTACGCGGGCAGCAGATCGGGATGTGTGATTACCCGATGCCGGTCGGGTTCGGCCCGTTCGTCAATATCTCGCAGTACCGCATTGAGCAGATCATGGTCGATGCGCTGACGCAGCGGCCGGAATGCGCTATCCGCTGGTCGCACCCGGTCACCGAAGTCACTCAGGACGACTGCGGCGTGACAGTCGTGGCCGGGGGGAAGCAGATGCGCTTCCGCTACCTCGTGGCATGTGATGGCGTGCGCAGCACGCTGCGGGAATTAACCGGCGTGAAGTGGACAGGTACCACGTACGCGGACCAGTTTCTCATCGCCGACATCCAGGTGAAGTTGCCCTTCGCCGCGGAGCGGCATTTCCACTACGACCCGCCGTTCAACCCGGGGCGCCAACTTGTCATGCATGCTCAGCCGGACAACGTCTGGCGGATCGACTGGCAGCTGCCGCCGGACAGTGACATCACGCAGGAGCAGCGCACCGGTGGCATGGAAGCCAGGATCCGGGCGGTCGCCGGCGACGTGCCTTACGAGATCAAATGGCTCAGCACGTACCGGTTCCACCAGCGGGTGGTCGAAAATTTCGTGGTCGGGAACATCTTCTTCGCTGGCGACGCCGCGCATGCCCTGCCGCCCTACGGCGCGCGCGGCATGAACAGCGGGATCCAGGACGCCGATAACCTTGCCTGGAAGCTCGCCTGCGTGCTGCGCGGCGATGCTCGGTCCGAGTTGCTAGCGACTTACCACGCCGAACGGTACGCCGCCGCACTGGAGAACTTGCGGGTCACATCCGCGACGATTCAGTTCATGGTCCCGAAGTCCGCGATACGGCGCCGGGCGCGGACCGCGCTGCTCCGGGCGGCGACCGCGCTGCGGCCATTCGCCAAGTACGTCGACAGCGGCAAGATGGCCGAGCCGTTCACTTACTCCGACTCGCCGATAATCGATGAGTCCTCCGGCGACCCGCTGGCCGGAGTGCTCGCACCCGACCGGGCCGTTCTCGCCGATGGCGAACGCTCGCGCCTGCGCCGGTTCTTTGGCGCGGGTTTCGCGGTACTTCACACCGCATCGACGGTGGCGGCTGTCAGCGAGTTGGCGGCAGCGGTCGCCAGCGGCATCACTGTGGCTAACGGCGCGAAGACCGTCTCCATCCCCGTGAATCATCTCGGGTTAAGCCCGCCGTCGGTAGCCGCCGCGGTGGACGGGAGTAAAGCAGGCGTGACAGTCCTTGCCGACGTGGATCCCGGTGCCGCGCCGTACCGGCAGGGGCATTGGTACCTCATCCGGCCTGACGGTCATGTCGCCGCCGCGAGACCCTCCACCCGGCTGGGTGACCTGCCCGCGATACTGGCCCGGTGCAGCGGTGCTGCGGTCAGTCCGGCGGATGTCCGCGACGACGGCGTGAACCCGCAACTCGGTCAGCCGCGAACCTGAACGTCTGACGCAGAGGAGATGAGATGACCCAGCAGCCCGAGTTCGGCTGGCTTGACGGCGGCCTCGTTCCATGGGAGTCCTGCACGCTCCATGCTCGATCGGCCGGTGCCTTCTGGGGCGCTAGCGTGTTCGAGGGGATCCGGGTCTATAAGGCGGCTGACGGGGTGGGTGGCGCCTTCTTCCGCCTCGGCGAGCACCTGGCCAGGCTGCGCCGGTCGGCGCGGTGCCTCGGCGTTGCCGTACCCTACCGCGACGCGGATCTCACCTCCGCCTGCGCGGACCTGCTGTACGCCAACGGCTTTACCGACGACGCGCACGTGGTCATCGCCGTCTACGTGGGACTCAGCGAAAGCCTCGATCCGCTAGAGCCTGACGGCCCGACTGGCGTGCATATCACCGCTATCGCCACCCCACCGCGCTCCAGCGACAGCGGCGTGGAGGTATGCGTGTCTTCCTGGCGGCGGATCCATGCAGACGCGATGCCGCCCATGGTCAAGGTCGGCGCCAACTATCAGAACAGTCGGCTCGCGCACCATGAGGCGCTGCGCAACGGCTACGACACCGCGATCTTCCTCAACGACCGCGGAACGCTAGCGGAAGGCCCAGGGTCTTGTCTGGCGCTGGTCACCGAGGGTCATCTGATCAGCCCGCCGGTCACGGCCGGCGTACTCGATGGGATCACGCTTGACACCATCTGCAGCATCGCGCACACCGAGCTAGGCGTCGCGACCACGCGCCGCGAGATCGACCGAACCGAACTGTACAGCGCCGATGAAGCATTCCTGGTCGGCACGATGCACGGCCTCATGCCCGTGGTGTCGGCCGACCGGATCCCGATTGGGACCGGCGAACCGGGATCGCTCACCCGGAAGCTGCAGGACCTGTACCAGCAGGTGGCCCGTGGCCACCCCGGCTACCAGCAGTGGCGTACACCCCTGCCTGACCGCACCGCACCGCATCCGAGGGCATGAATCCGTCTGCTGGCGACGATGTTCCTGTCCTGATGTCATGCCTCTCTGGAAAGAGCAGCGAAAACTCCAAGAGCCAGATAGGCCACACCGCTGTAGCGGTCAAGCCGGTGCCGCAGCAGGCTGTTGCCGCGCATTCGGCCAGCCAGAGCGCTGGATAGCAGGACGTACGTGCTGTCGCTGGCAATCCCGAGCATGATGAAACACGCGCCAAAAAAGGCAAGCTGGCCCGCGTACGAGCCTCGTCGCTGATCCACGAATTGCGGCAAGAAGGCAGTGAAGAAGATGAGCGTCTTGGGATTAAGAATATTAACAACGACGCCTTGACAAAATGCCCGCAGCAATGTTGTATCGCTGGTATCGGTCGGGATCTCGCTGTCCTTGTGGCGCCATAGTTTTTGAACACCCAGCCAGATCAAGTACGACGCGCCGAGATATTTGATTATAAGGAACGCAGTGGTCGATGCGGCGAGTAGCGCGGAGACACCCATGGATGTCGCGACCACGTACACAGCCGTCCCCACGTGGATTCCTAACACAGAAACTAATCCGGCGGCGCGGCCCTGTGAAACACTCCTGGTCACAATGTAGATTACCGCCGGCCCGGGAAGGGCCAAAATGGCCAGAGCGGCCGCCCCGAATAATAGAATATTCGCCAATGGTGGCACCCAAGAATTTTAGCAGTCGGTTCAGGCCACTTCAATGGCTGGTCGATCGGAGAGTTATCCGTCCGCGCCTTGCAGGATCTCGGTCAGCTTGCTGAGGTCGATGTTGCCGCCGGAGACCACGCAGACAAGCTTTCCTTCGCCCGCCCGGCCCGACAGCGCGGCGGCCGGCGCCAGCGCTCCCGCGCCCTCAGCGATCACTCGCGCGCGCTCGGCCAGCACCCGGATCGCAGCCGCCACCTCGGCGACCGGGATGCCGAGCGCGCGGTCGACCAGCGGACTGACGAGCGGCCACATGCTGTCGAGCACGCGGCGACTGCCGGCGCCGTCGACGAACGAAGGGCTGAACGGCGCATCGGCCGGCTGGCCAGCGGCCATCGCCGCCGCCAGTCCGGCGCCGGTCGCCGGCTCCGCGGTGATGATCGCTGTCTGCGGGCGCAGGGCCTTGATCGCACTGGCAATACCGGCGGTCAGCCCGCCACCGCCATACGGGATGATCACGGCGTCGGGATCGGGCAGGTCCTCGAGTATCTCCAGGCCGATCGTGCCGTTGCCTGCCATGACCGCGGGGTCTTGCACCGGGTGCACGAACATACCGTCGAGACCTTCGGCCTCGCTGGTGATGATGACGTTCCACCAGTCGTCGTAGGGCCGCTTCACCACCTGGCCGCCGAGCCGCTCGATCGCGGCGAGCTTCGCCTGCGGCGCGCTCTGCGGCACCACGATCGACGCCGGGACGCCGAGTTCGCGCGCCGTCCACGCCACGCCCTGCGCCATGTTTCCCGCGCTGGCGGTGACCAGGCCCTTCGCGCGTTCGCTCGGAGGAGCGAGCATGATCGCGTTGGTCGCTCCCCTGATCTTGAATGAATTAATCGGCTGGAGGTTCTCGAGCTTGAGGTAGATCTGCGCCTTCGTATCCACCTGCAGCCGGACAAGGGGCGTCCTGAGCGCGACGCCGGCGATCCGGTCTCGTGCTGCCTCGATTGCGGCAAGCTCGATCACGCGAAGATCCCTTCGATCTCGACCCGTTCGCGGTCAAGTACTGGATGGTCGATAGCCTCGCGAACCGGCTTCAGGTGCTCAGGGCACCCAGGGCCGATCACGATCTGGGTAACCCGGTCGTCAGCGAGCAGCCAGCCAAGCGCGAGGCCCGCTATCGAGATTCCCCGGCTTGAGGCCATCTCTTCGAGGCGCGCGAGCGCCGTGAACGTGCGCTCGGTCAGCAGGCCCTGGTACGGCTCAGGACGCTGGGTCATCCGCGATCCGGGGGGAAATGGCTCACCGTAGCGATACTTGCCGGTAAGCCAGCCGCCGGCCAGCGGACTGAAGGCCAGGTACGCCAGCCCCCTTTGGTCGCACAGCGGAAGCACCTCGCCCTCGTCCTGCCGGTGTAGCAGCGAGTAGTTGTTCTGGATGGCCAGCGGGTCACCAGCGCCGAGAGCCGCCGTCAACTGCCCGGCGCCAAAATTGCTGACTCCGTAAGCACGGATCGACCGCTGCGCGACCGCGGTGTCGAAGGCGCCGATCGTCTCGGCGATCGGCACATCGGGGTCGTAGTCGTGGGCGAGGTACAGATCGACCTGATCGACGCCGAGCCGGTCAAGACTTGCCACAAGCTGACGGGCGATCCGCTCCGGTGCGAGGCCGTGGTCGGCACCAGTCGTCATCGGGTTGAACGTCTTGGTGGTGACCAGCGGCCTGACGCCGCGAGATCGGATCCAGCGGCCGATCGCCTGTTCGCTGCGTCCGCCCCCGTAGGCGTCGGCGGTGTCGAAGTGGGTGATGCCAAGCTCCCAGGCAGCGTCCATGAGCTCAAGCGCCTGATCCTGGGTAAGTCCACGGCCGAAGAACTCCGGTGCCGAGCCGATCCCGCCGAAATTTCCGCAGCCAAGCGCGATTCTGGGTATCGCGAGGCCCGACCGGCCGAGGTGACGAGTAGCGGCGAGCGGTGCGCTCACTGGTTCGGACCGCGCTCAGTGGGCATCAGCGAAGTAAATCAAAGTCTTACTTGACGGAGCAAATGAACGGTCTTTTAATTTCCCCGTGGGGCGAATAGCTGGCGCGACCGCAGTGCAGACCCGTGAGCGCCTGCTGGCAGCGGCGGCAGACGTCTTCGCCGAGCGCGGATACGACGGTACTCGCGTGGCCGACATCGCCGCAGCCGCCGGGGTAAGCAACGGAGCGCTCTACGCGCACTTCGACAGCAAGGCCGAGCTGCTGGTGGCCGCGCTGCGGGCGCACGGCCAGCGGCGGCTTGCCGACATGATCGCGGCCGACCCAGGTCGCTCGATCACCGAGGTGCTGCTGATGGCCGGGCGCGGGCTGCGCCGCCGCCGCGACCCGCGCGGCTACCTCATCGTCGAGGCTCTCGTGGCCGCCCGCCGCGACAGTGACGTCGCCGGGCCGATGCGGGATCTAGCGGCGGAGCGCGCATCCTGGCTGGCCGACCTGATGCGTGAGGCCCAGGCGGCGGGTGAGATCGATCCAACGCTGTCCCCAGCCGCACTTGGCTACTTCTGCCTGCTGCTCGCGATGGGAAGCGCGCTGATTACGCCTGACCTGCACCGCATCGGCGATGAGGAGTGGGCCGAGGTGCTGACGCGGGTTGCCAGCGTGCTCACCACGAAAGACAAGCGATAGTGCTCGCGACAAACCAGAAAGGCTAAGCGGATGCCAGAACGCAAGAGCCCAACGGCTGTTCTTCACGAAGGTCCGCGCGCGCTCAGCGATGCGCAGGTCAAGCAGATCGAGGAGTCCGACCTGGCGGCTGTGCTCAACGTCGACATCGACGACGTCATCGAGTACGTGCACAAGGACCTCAAGGCGCTGCCTGACTTCATCACGCTGTACCGCAAGTACCTCAAGCAGCGCTGGGATGTATACGATCTCGACTTCAGCCAGGACAAGATCGACTGGACGGAGAAGATGACGCAGGCCGAGCGGGAGTCCTTCATGGCCATCGCCTCCGGCTTTCATCACGGCGAACGTCAGGTCGAGATCGAGCTGCCGGTATTCATGATCGGCGCCAGCGAGGAGGAGAAGCTTCACATCGCCGCCCAGATCGAGGACGAGGCGCGGCACACGGTCTTCTTCGACCGGTTCTACCGCGAGGTCGTGGGCCTGGACGGCGACGACATCATGGACATTCTCGACGCGTCGTTCCCATGGGTGTCCGAGACCTTCGTCGGGCCGTTCGGGCTGCTCGCCTACCAGGCGGACGAGGTACGGCGCAATCCGTACGACGAGCGGGCGAGGGTCAGGTATGGCACGACGTATTTCCTGTGGATCGAGGGCGTTCTCGCGCTGTCCGTCATGAAGGTCACGCTCTCCTACGCCCGCTGGCGCGGCTTCCTGCCCGCGTACTACACCGGCTTCACCGCCACCTGCCGCGACGAGTCACGGCACGTCCAGGGCGGCATGCGCTACCTGCAGGACGCGGTACGCAAGGATCCGACGATGATCAACGAGATCCACGACACCTTGCGCACGATACTCGCGCTGTCCGGCGTGGCCAGCCGGGAGATCATCTATGAGCCGCTCGGCTGGACTCAAGACGAAGTTCGGATGCTGTTCTTCCAGCAACTCGGCCGTAAGCTGAACGACGTGGGCATCAGTCTGCCTGCCGACCTGGAGGAACTGGTCCATCAGGTGCAGCCCGTCCTGGCGGGTGGGTGAGTCGTGGCTGAACCGAAATTCTTCAGCAAGGAATGGGCCGACGCGGTCGGCCAAGCGCTCGCGGCGGGTCCGTCGGTCACGGCCAAGGCCGGAAAACTGCAGATGTACTGGGACTTCTTTGAGCTCATCAAGAGCAAGTACCCGGCATCGTGGGCGCTTGGCTGCCGCGACCTGCCTGCTGAACTCGGCTCAGCGCCTACCTATCTGTTCCTGCGGTGGGCTGACGGCACAATCGTCGACTGCCAGCTCATCGGGCCCGATGACCCGCTGGACGCTACTTACGTGCTTGGCATGGACTACGCGGACTGGAAGGCGCTGCACGAGGGCTACGACGCGCAGCGCACCGTGATGTACCGCAAGATCTTGCTCGAGGACGGTAACCTGCTGGAATTTTTCAAAACGATCTACTTCTTCGCCGAATGCCTGGCAGTCGTCGGCACGGTCTCGGCCGACTACCCGTGATCTGAGGCGCTGGCGGCGAGAAGCTCGGCGAGGTGGATGCCGGTGCGATGAGCAAGATGGTCGACCTGCGTCCGGCAGGAAAAGCCGTCGGCGAGCATGATCGCCGACGACGGCGCTCCAGCGAGCGCGGGAAGCAGCGCGTTACTGGCGACGGCGACGCTGAGGTCGTAGTGCCCGCGTTCCGCGCCGAAATTGCCGGCCAGGCCGCAGCAGCCTTCGACGACACGGGCATCCACGCCGGCCCGGGCGAGCAGTGCCAGGTCGGCCGAGTACCCGAGCACCGCCCGGTGGTGGCAGTGCGGCTGGACGATCGCGGTCGTGCCGGCCATCGCCGGAGGCTGCCAGCCATCGGCGCTGGTGAGCACTTCGGCCAGGGTTCTGACCGACTTCGCGACCGCTTCGACGGCCGGGGTGCGGCCAAGCAGCTCGGCGGCGTCGCCGCGGAACAACGCGGTGCACGAGGGTTCGAGGCCGACGATCGGGACGCCGGCTTTAGCCGGCACCTCAAGCGCCGCGACGCTGCGGGCAAGCACTTTTCGCGCCGTGCCGAGCTGGCCGGTTGAGACCCAGGTCAGGCCGCAGCAGAGCGGCCGCTCTGTAATCGTCACGCGGAACCCGGCGGCCTCGAGCACGGCGACGGCGGCGACGCCGACCTGCGGCGTGATGTGGTTGGTGAAGGTGTCCACCCACAGCAGCAGCGGTGCGCCGGCCGCGGCCTGATGCCGGGCGAACCACTGCCGGAAAGTCCTGGTCGGCAGCGCCGGGAATGGCCGCCGCCCGTCGACGCCCGCGATCCGCTTGGCGGCCGGAGCCAGCGGGCCGGACAGCACGCGGTTGACGAGCTGAGGTGACCGCGAGGCAAGGCGAACCCAGACAGGCAGCCAGCCAAGGGAGTAGTGCGCGCCGGGCCGCAGGCGTCGCCGGTACCGCTGATATAGCACCTCGGCCTTGTAGCTGGCCATGTCAACGCCCATGGGACACTCGGTCGAGCAGGCCTTGCATGACAGGCACAAGTCGAGCGCCTCGGCCACTTCCGCTGACCGCCAGCCTCCGGGCAGCGACCCGTTGGCCAGTTCCTGCAGCACCCTCGCCCGGCCCCTGGTTGAGTCCTTCTCGTCCCTGGTGGCGCGGAAAGACGGGCACATCACGCCAGAAGCCGCCGTGACCCGGCACTTTCCGACCCCGATGCAGCGATGCACCGCGGCGCTGAACTCTCCGCCATCATCGGCGTAGCGCAAGCCGGCCCGATCGCGGTCGATAGATGCCGATGCCAGCCGCAGGTCGGCGTCGACCGGACGGGGGCGCACGATGACGCCGGGATTCAGCACGTCGAGCGGATCGAACAATCCCTTGACCGCGGCGAAAGTGTCCAGCGCCTGGGCCGAGTACATCATCGGCAGCAGCTCGCTTCGAGCGCGGCCGTCGCCGTGCTCGCCCGAGACCGAGCCGCCGTAACTGGCCACTAGCCTGGCCGCGTCGGTGAGAAAGCCGCGGAACACCGCCCGGCCGTCGGGACGGCTGAGCGGAAAGTCAATGCGGATATGAACGCAGCCATCCCCGAAGTGCCCGTACGGCGCGCCGGTCAGATCCCATTGGGTCATCAGGGCTTCGAACTCGCGCAGGTAGGCACCTAGGCGCTCCGGCGGCACGGCGGCGTCTTCCCAGCCAGAAAGCGCCGGGCCGTGGCGACCGAGCCGAGCCGACAGCGCGGCGCCGTCCTCTCTGATCCGCCACAGCGCCGTCGCTTCCGCCGCGCTGGCCACTACCCGCCCGCCGAGCGCGCCCGCCTCCCGCACCAGCGCGTCAGCCCGAGCTCCGACTTCGGCGCGGTCATCGCCGCCGAGCTCGGCGAGCACCCACGCTCCTCCGCGCGGCAGTTCAGGAACGGCCGCTCCGCCAGGCCCCCGCTTGGCGATGCGCACGATCCGCTCGTCAAGACCTTCGAGCGCGATCAGGCGGGACGGCAGCAACGAGGGCACGGCGTCAGCGGCGGCCGCGATGTCGGAGTAGCCGAGCACGACAAGCGCCGTGGCCGCAGGCGCGCGTACCAGGCGCAATGTCGCCTGGCACACGACGGCCAGGGTGCCTTCGGTGCCCGCGAGCGCCGCGGCCAGGTGAAATCCGCGTTCGGGTAGCAGGTGCTCAAGTGAGTATCCGGAGACCTGGCGGGCGAACATGCCGAACTCTTGGCGGATCACACCGAGCCGCGACCGGACGAGCCGCTCGAGTTCGGAGACCACAGGCATCGACGGCTGAGCGCCGTTCGTGCCGACTCGCAGCCGATCACCAGTGCCGGTCACCACGTCAAGCTCGGTCACGTTGTCAGCGGTACGGCCGTAGCCGAGCGCGCGTGCACCGCAGGCGTTGTTACCGATCATGCCGCCGATCGTGCACCGGCTGTGGGTTGACGGCTCAGGCCCGAACCGCAGGCCGTGCGCAGCGGCTTTGACCTGCAGGTCGTCGAGCACCACACCGGGGTCCACCACGGCGGTGGCCGATGCCGCGTCGATGTCGTGGATCTGGTTGAGATACCGAGAGAAGTCGAGTACTACCCCGGGCCCGACCGAGTTACCGGCGATCGACGTGCCGCCGCCCCGAGCGGTCAGCGGTACCCGCTCCGACCGGCACGTGTCCACGACCGCGGCGACCTCGTCCGGGTCGCGCGGGAACACCACGACCGCCGGCATTACCCGGTAAAGCGAGGCGTCAGATGAGTACTCAGCCCGCCGCCTGAGGCTCTCGTCCACACCGACGACGCCGGCCCTGCGCAGGGCGGCGGCGATTGGGACGCTCGCGGCCGAAGTCATGATCGTCATTCTGCCCGGTAATACGAACGGCCGGCAGGTACTGTTGGCGTGTGGTACGTACCCGTCTTGTCATCGCTCTAGCCACCGCCGCCTCATCATTAGTCGCTTGCGCGCTTGCCTCGCCCTCTGTCGCGGCGGCGGCGAAGCTGCCACGGTTCGACCACATCGTCATCGTGGTCATGGAGAACAAGAACTTCAACGCGATCATCGGGCGGCCTGACGAAGCGCCGTACATCAACAAGCTGGCTGGCGCCGGAGCCGTTTTCACCAACTCATTCGCGGTCACCCATCCCAGCCAGCCGAACTACCTGGCGCTGTTCTCCGGGTCTACGCAAAGCGTGACAAGTGACCATTGCCCGGAGCACTTCGCGAACGTCAAGAATCTCGGCTCCGAGCTGATCAAGGCCGGGCTGAGCTTCGCAGGCTACTCGGAGAGCATGCCGTCGGGTGGCTACACCGGGTGCGGCTCCGAGGTGTCACTCGGCTATACCCGCGCGCACAACCCGTGGGTCGACTTCGGCAACGTGCCGGCCGCCAGCAACAAGACCTTCACCAGGTTCCCTGCTGACTACACCCGTCTGCCGACGGTCTCGTTCGTCATCCCGAACCTGTGCCACGACATGCACTACTGCTCGCGCGACAGCGGTGACAACTGGGTGAAGCATCATCTCGGCGGCTATGCGTCCTGGGCGCTGACCCACAACAGCCTGCTGATCATCACCTGGGACGAGGACGGCACGGTGCTCGGGGCAGGTGGCGACAAGAACAGGATCCCGACAATCTTCTACGGCGACCACGTGCACGCTGGCACCTACCGCGAGAAGACCAGCCACTACGGCGTGCTCCGCACCATCGAGGACATCTACGCTCTGCCGCGAGCCGGGCAGAGCGCGCACGCCGCGCCGATCACCGACGTCTGGAAGTAACCGCAAGCGCGTGGTCACTTGTAGGGGCAGTTGTCGGCGTGATTTCCGTTCTGCCGCCGCAGCACGGGCAGACTGACCGTCTCATCGCACCGGACGCCCCGGCCCGGAGCGATGGATTCGGGGATCCATCGTACTCGGACTCCCGCGCGCGGCCGATGGATTCGGGGATCCATCGCACTCGGACTCCCGCGCGCGGCCGATGGATTCGGGGATCCATCGTGGAAATCGGGTGTGGATCCGGGGATCCATCGGGCCTTTCGGCCCGCCGGAGCCGCTGGATCCCCGGATCCATCGCACCGGCGGCACACCGGGACCGAGCCCGTCTCCGCTGCCGCGTTGGTGGTTCCTCTATGCACCGGCGGCGAAGCCAAAGCCGAAAGGTACGGCAGGCCGCATTCCGCACGGACCGCATGACACCATGCCGCGCCGACCTGAGCGCAGGCTCAACCCGGGCCAAGTATCTGCTAAGACGCCGGGAAAGCGGCTAGCACGCCCGCATGGCTCAGCCCGACCCGAAGCATACGAACGAGCTGAATGGCTCGGCCAGGGCAGCCGTCGCCAGTGCCTCGGCCGGTTTGACGCCCACCCGCAGCGCGTGGTGGTACCTGGTCATGACGTTCAGCGC
>Ga0134126_10008234_pt1 | contig 13112 bp, 11 predicted proteins | sample KB31752_FD_96881 | JGI IMG/M metagenome (GOLD analysis project Ga0134126, IMG submission 96881) | Terrestrial soil microbial communities with excess Nitrogen fertilizer from Kellogg Biological Station, Michigan, USA - KB3-175-2 | ecosystem: Environmental > Terrestrial > Soil > Unclassified ...
ATCAGCGCATTGAGGCCGACGGTCGTGCCATTGATGCACAGATCACATTCCGACACGATCTGTTGCGGGCTCATTTGTAGATCTTCTGCGATCAACTTCAGGCCATCGTCGATCGCCTTCGTCGGATTTGAGGGCGTGGAAAGGGTTTTGTAGAGCCGGGTGACACCCGTCGTCTTATCGGCGATTACGAAGTCGGTGAACGTGCCGCCGGCGTCGATGCCCAGTCGATATTGCGAGGTCATTGCATTCCCCCTCAAGCTTTGCGCAGCCGCTTGGTCGCGGCGACATCGATTTCGAGGGTTCCGGGGTTTGCGAATAGGACGCCGTAGTCCTGCTCGGCGCCGCGGATCGAGACCAGCCCATTGCGGACATCTTCTACGACATTTTCTATCGGGCGCTCGAAGGGATTGCCGTAACCGCCGCCGCCGGGGTTCATGTTGGTGATTGTCTGGCCCGGTTGGATCGTTTCGAGAATGTTGGTTCTTGCGAGTTCGATATTTCCGCCGCGGTTGATCTCGACGCGGCCGACCTTTTCGTCAATCAGATGCGATTTCGCGCCCGCCGCCCCCATCGCCGGGATGCGGCGACCCTCGCCGAAGCCGATGCACAGCATCTCCTTATCCAGCGGCTCGACTTCCCAAGCCGTGCCCGATCCGCCGCGGAATCGGCCGGCTCCGCCGGAGTCGGTCATCAGCGAGTAGCGATGAATGATTATCGGATAAGAATATTCGAGCAGTTCCACGTCACCCGAAGTCAAGGCGCCGAAGCAACATTCCGGCCCGACGGCGTGCCAACCATCCTGGTGCGGCGTCGCGCCGCCGCCTGAGATGATGGTGGCGAGAACCATCGTCACAAACTCTTCGTTGGTGCGGCTGTCCCAACCGGCGACGTTGAGGCCGTTGGCGTGACCCCAGGACGCGGCGACCTTCGAGGGCATGGCTCGCTCGAACGCCAACCGCACCGCGTCGGTCAGCGTCTCCATCGGCGTCGTCGTGCAATTCATGTGCGGCGCCGGTTCGACCGCGTTGCAGATCGTGCCCTTGGGACCGAAGTCGATGCTTACGCAGCGGTAGAGCCCCTCGTTGTAGGGCGGCGGCAGGGCGGCGAACATCATCAGGCCGAGATAGACGCCGGAATGCGAGTTGCCTTCGTAGGAGTTGATGAAATAGGGGATCTGCGGCGGGCTGGAGATCGCAACGTGGCAGCGATCGTCGGTTATCGTCACCGTCGCCTTTATTTCGAAATCCCCGAAGCCGTGACCGGCGTCCTCAAGGATCGCCACGCCGTTGTAGGTCCCATCCGGAACCGTTTTAATCAGCGAGCGCATATGGTTGTCGGCCATATCGAGCAACACGTTTACGCAGGTGTCGACCGTTGCCTGACCATATTTCTCGATCATCGCGATCAGATTTCGCTCACCGACCTGGCAGGCGCCGATGAGCGCGTTGAAATCGCCCTCCTGGTCACGGCGGGCGCGAATGTTGGTGAAAATCATGTTGAGCACGTCGCGGCGCGGTTTGCCCCTGTCCCAAATCTTCACCGGAGGAATGCGCAGGCACTCCGCGTAAATGTCCTTCGCGGCGGGGTTGTAGCTGGCGGGAACAGGGCCGCCTATATCAGTCAAGTGGCCCTTGCATACCGTCCAGTAGACGAGCTTTTTCTTGTAGAACACCGGCTTGTACATGCAGGTGTCGATGGCGTGGCTGCCGCCAAAGGCGGGATCGTTGTGCAGGATGAGATCGCCTTCGTGAATGTCGTCAGCGAAATATTGCGCAACCGATTTCATCGCCGGAATCAGCGAGCCCAAGTGAATCGGGATGTCCTGCCCTTGCAGGATCATCTCCGGTTTCGCGTTGAACAAGGCGGTCGAATAATCGTGCGCAAGATTGAAGACGGAAGATCGCGCCGTCTTCTCCAGCGATAGCGTCATCTCGCGCTGCGTCGTCTCCAGCACTCCGCGCACCACCGACAGGGTGATCGGATCGACAGCCTGCTTCTGGGCCGGGCGCGATTTGGTTGTCGCCGCTTTCATCGCAGTCTGCTCCTCCAACTTCCGCGAGCGCTTCGCGCTCTGATCGCTTGACGCGCCGGGCGAGGCCCGAGCGTATATCTCAAAGCGCGGCGCGCGCCTTGCCTAGCAGCGCCTGCCGCTCATGCCGCGCGGCGAGTGCCTCTTCCATCGTGACAGGCGCGAAGGTCGCCGGCGCATGCGGTTGCAACTGGCCAATCAGGTCGAGGTCGGCCGAGATCACCGCGCCAATCATAAAGTAACCGCCGCCCGACACGGCGTCGCGATGCAGCACGATCGGCTCCGTGCCGCCCGGCACCTGGATCGAGCCGTAAGGATAGCAGGCATCGACGATGTTGGAGGGGTCGGAGCCGGCGCCGAAAGGTTGTTCGCGCGGCACGAATTCGAGCGGCCGGCCATTGCGAAAGCGATAACCGATGCGGTCGGCCTCCGGCGCAACTTTCCAGGTGTCCGCGAAGAAATGCTTTCCCGCGACTTCGGTTATGCGATGCCAATAGAGGCCCGGCATCATGCGCAGCACTGCCGGCGAACCGGGAACCCGACGCAGGTTTGCCGGCATGACCCGGCCCGCCGGCGCGCCTTTCGCTTCGCCGACAGACAGTTCGTCGCCCGCCTCCAGCTTGCGCCCCTTGTATCCGCCGAGCGCGCCCAAAGTGTAGGTCGAGCGCGAGCCGAGCACGACAGGCACGTCGATGCCGCCGGATACGGCGATGTAGGCGCGCGCGCCGGCCTTGAGGAAACCGAAAGAGAGACGCTGGCCCTTCTTGACCGCCAACGATGTCCAGGTGGCGCACTCGACGCCGTCGAGTTTCGGCGGCAACTCGGCTCCGGTGACCGCGACCGTCGCGTCGGCCGTGAACTCAAGTTCGGGGCCGAGGAACGCGGCTTCGAGAACGGCGGCGTCCTCGGCGTTTCCCACCAGCATATTGGCGACGCGCAAGGCGAAGCGGTCCATGCCGCCGGAAAGCGGGATGCCGATGTGGTAATAGCCCGAGCGCCCGAGATCCTGCACCGTCGTCGAGAGGCCGGGCTTGACGACCTTAATGGCCATGGAGCGCCCCCGTCAGCTTGGCGTTGGTTGCGTCGATGTCGGCGAGAAAGGCGGGAAGCGAGAAATCGACGTTTGCCGTTTTCGGCGCATATTTGCCGGCGGCGACGTCGGCGACGATGGAATCGTATTCCGGCCGTTCAATCGGTCGCCATTTGACGATGTCGCCGGGGTTGAACAGACACATGAAGTCACGCAGGTAGGTGATGCGCTGATCGGGATCGTAGATCGGCATCGGCGTGACCCCGAACATCTGATAACCGCCGGCGCCGCGCACCGAGTAGATGCAGCCGAAGCAGCCGCCGTGACCGATGGTGAGCTTTGGGGTATCCGTGCGCGGGCGCAGATATTTGGGCGATTGGAGCTGCCGTTTGCGTTCGACCATTTGATAAAGGAAGGGCAGCCCGGCGACGAAGCCGACCATCGAGACGAACCAGGGCGCGCCAGAATGCGCCTTGATGAAGCCCTCGACGCCGTCGAGATTGTTGATTTTAGCGGTGTACTCGATGTCGGTCATCTCCGGCGCCTGGTGGCGATCACGGAAGCGCATCAACGTCTCGCGCGTCCAGGGGTCGTTATACAGCACCGGGATTTCGATGATCCGCGTCGCCAGCTTGCCGTGATCGTCGCCGGCCGCAGCTTCGATGCGCTTGACCTCGGCCAGCAAGTCGTCAGGCTTTATAACGTCGGGATCGAACTTGATCTGGAACGAAGCGTTGGCCGCACAGATTTCGCTGACGCCCTTGATATTTGCCGCCTTGACCGCCTTGGTGACGGAGAGACTGCGGAAAAACGCCTCAAGCGACATCTCCTCGTCGCATTCGACGAAGATGTGCTCGTCGCCCCCGTAGGAGTATCGGCTGCTCATCTCGGGCTTGCCTCCTTCATGACGCGGCGAGTTTTTCTTTGGCCGAGAGCCAGTCTTCGAGCCAGCGGGTGTGAAAGGCGCCGTCGAGCACCGCCTTGTCGTCAGCGAGATCGCGATGCAAAGGCGCCGTCGTGGCGACGCCTTCTACAATCAGTTCCGCCAGCGCCCGGCGCATGCGGGCGAGCGCGCCGTCACGGGTTTCGTCCCAGACTATAAGCTTGCCGAGCAGAGAATCATAGAACGGCGAGATCTGATAGCCTTGGTACAGCAGCGTGTCGAAGCGGGTGCCGGGGCCGCCAGGGGCGCGATATTCCGTCACCGTGCCCGGCGAGGGGCGAAATTTGTTGGCCGGGTCCTCGGCATTGATGCGCGCTTCGATCGCATGGCCGGTAAGGCGCAGGTCGGATTGCTTGTAGGCCAGCGGCGCCCCCGCCGCGATGCGCAGCATTTCGCGCACGAGATCGATGCCGGTCACCATTTCGGTCACCGGGTGCTCGACCTGGATGCGGGTGTTCATCTCGATGAAATAGAACCGCCCCGTCGCGTCGTCGTAGAGATATTCGAGCGTCCCGGCGCCGCAATAATTGACCGATTTGGCCAACGCGACGGCGGACTCGCACAACTCAGCGCGCGCCTGCGGCGCCAAAGCCAGCGACGGCGCTTCCTCCCAAACCTTCTGGCGGCGACGTTGCAGCGAACATTCGCGCTCGAAACAGTGGATGGCGTCGCGGCCGTCGCCGAGCACCTGCACCTCGATGTGACGGGCGCGGGCGATGAACTTCTCCAGATAGAGGCCGCCGTCGCCGAATGCCGCCTTGGCCTCGGCGCCCGCCTGGTCGAAGGCGGCCTCCAGCGCTTCGGCGCTGTCGACGACGCGGATGCCGCGGCCGCCGCCGCCGGCCGACGCCTTGACCATCACCGGGTAGCCGATCTCAGCCGCCACCGCGCGCGCCGTCGCCAGATCGGCGATGCGGCCTGGCGATCCCGGAACCACCGGCACGCCGGCCTTTTCAGCCGCCGCGCGCGCCGCCGCCTTGTCGCCCATGGTGCGGATCGTAGCGCCTGTCGGGCCGACGAAGACCAGCCCGGCGGCCTCGACGGCGTCGGCGAAGGCCGCGTTCTCGGACAGGAAGCCGTAGCCCGGATGGATCGCCTCAGCGCCGGTCGCGGCGGCGGCGTCGAGGATGGCTGAGACGTTGAGATAGGATTTGGCGGCGTGCGGCGGCCCAATGTTGACCGCCTTATCCGCCATTCTGACCGCCAGCGAGTCTGTATCGGCGGCGCTATGAACCTGGATTGTGGTCAGCCCAAGCTCGCGCGCCGCGCGCTGGATGCGCACGGCGATTTCGCCCCGATTGGCAATCAGCAGCCGCGAGAACCCCATTCACTCCACCTCGACCAGAGGCTGTCCGGCCATCACCGGTTCTTCGTTGTCGATGACGAACTTGACGATCTTTCCAGCGGCGTCGGCCTGCACTTCGATAAACGACTTCATCACTTCGATCAGGCCGATGGTCTCGCCGATCGCCACCCTATCGCCCTCCGCCTTGAACGGCGGCTTGTCGGGGGCGGCCTTGCGATAGAAGGTGCCCGGAAGCGGCGAGAGAATTTGCGCCATGTCGACCTCTGTCAGTGCGAAGCACGGGGAACGACGGCGCGCACGGCGGCGGCGATCGCCTGCGCGTTCGGCGTGTCGGAATGAATGCAGATCGTCTGGGCGCCGACGCTGGCGTCGATGCCGCCGACGGTGCGCACTTTGCCTTCCTTCATGGCGCGCGCGCATTTGGCGGCGGCTTCGTGCGGGTCCTTGGCGTCGTGAACGCGGGTGATGATGACGCCGCCCTGGTCGTTGTAATCGAGGTCGGCGTAAAACTCATCTATCATCTCGATGCCGCGGGCGCGATAGACTTTCTCGTGCAGCGAACCTTTCATGCCGAGCAGCGGCTTCTTGAAGACGAGCGCCGCGTCGCAGATGGCGTTCGCGGTCTCCTCGTCGCGCGCCGCCATGCCATAGAGGATGCCGTGCGGCTTGATGTGGTTCAACGCCATACCCTCGGCGGCGAGAAACCCGGTCAACGCGCCGATCTGATAAATCAGGCAGTTGGCGAGTTCTTCCCGGTCCATCTTCATCTCGCGGCGCCCGAAGCCCTGCAAATCCGGCAACGAAGGATGGGCGCCGACGCGCACGCCATTGGCTTTCGCCAGCCGGCAGGTGGCGCGCATGTGGTTATAGTCGGAGGCGTGGAAGCCGCAGGCGACATTGGCGATATCAATAAAAGGCATCAAACCGGCGTCGTCGCCCATCGTGTAGAGACCGAACGACTCTCCCATATCGCAGTTGATCGTCGTCATCCGCGTCCCCGATTAGCCTTTTGAACTTAAGCTTGCGCGGCTGCCGTCATATTGTAAAATTGAAAAAACAGAACCATAATATCGAAATTATCGATGAGCATGTCGCTTAAGCAAATCCGGTATTTCCTGGCCGCCGCCGAGAAGGGACAGGTCAGCCTGGCCGCGTCCAGCCTCAACGTTTCGCAATCGACGGTGACGACGGCGCTGCAACAATTGGAGCTCGAACTCGGCGTCTCGCTGTTCCGCCGCCTGCCCTCCGGCGTTGAACTGACGGCGCAGGGCTCGCGTTTCCTCGCCCAAGCGCGCAACGTGATGGCGGCCGTGAGCGCCGCGCAACGCGCGCCGCTGACCGAGGATCGCGCGCTTCGCGGCGTGGTGCGGGTTTGCGTGACCTACACCGTCGCCGGTTATTTCCTGCCGCCGCACTACGCGCATTTCGCGCGCGCCTACCCCGACATCCGCGTCGAACTCACGGAACTGCCGCGGCCGCAGATCGAGCAAGGCCTCAAGGAGGGCGCGTTCGATCTCGCCGTCATGCTGGTCTCCAACTTGCGCGATCGCGAGAACTTGGCGGCGGAGATTCTGTTCCGCTCGCGCCGGCGGCTGTGGCTGCCGGTCGAGCACCCGCTGCTGTCGGCCGAGAGCGTGACGCTGGAGGATGTCGCGCGCCTGCCCTATGTGGTGCTGACGGTCGACGAAGCCAACGAGACCGCCGCGCGCTTCTGGGCCCCAACGGGTTTCAGCCCCAACGCCATTTTCGTCACCTCCTCGGTGGAGGCCGTTCGCAGCATGGTGGCGGACGGGCTCGGCGTCACAGTCCTCTCCGATATGGTCTACCGGCGCTGGTCGCTCGAAGGCCAGCGCATCGAGCAACGCAATGTCACGACCCCCGTGCCGACAATGGACGTCGGGCTTGCCTGGCGCGCCGACACCAAGCTCGGCGCGGCGGCGCGCGCCTTCGCCGATTTTCTCAGCCTGTCGGTCAACGGCGGCGCCTAAGCTTCACGCGGGGCGATCGGTGCGGCCGATGACATTGTCGGCCCAGATCTCGGCGATATGCGGCAGTTCGAGCTTCGGCTCGCGGCCCAACAGCATCGCCAACAGGCGCGGCGGCGTCAGCGGCATCTGCTGCGGCCGACAGCCGGTCGCGTCGGCGATCGCCGAGGCGACCGTCGCCGCCACGTTGAGAATCGGAATTTCCCCCGCCCCTTTAGCGCCGAGCGGTCCGCGCGACGGCGCGCCCTCGTGCAGATGAACCTCCACCGGCACGACGTCCGACGCGAGGGGAACCCGATAGGTCTCAAGCCCCGTCTGGCGGACGCAGCCTTCGCCGTCGAGGGTGATTTCCTCATGCAAGGCATAGCCGAGGCCCTGGGTTACGCCGCCTTGCACCTGGCTGGCGATGGCGCGCGGATTGAGCGCCCGGCCGACGTCCTGCACTACTGTATAGCTGAGGATTTCGACGCGCCCGGTCTCCGCATCGACCGCGAGTTCGCAATCGTGAACAGCGAAGATCGGGATCTCCAACGCCTCGATGAAATGGCCGCGCGCGCAGCCCGGCTGCGCCGCCACGGCCGCGTTGGTGAACGCGCCAGCGCCGGCGAGCGGCCCCTGCACCTCTTGCGCGCGCTGCGCCACCTGCGCAATCGTGGCCCCCGAGCCCTTGACGCCGGCGATCTCGATGCGGCCTTGGCCAAGCACCAGCTTTTCCACCGGCGTCTGCAACATTTCCGCCGCGGTCTTGAGCAGTTTACCGCGCACCTCGATCGCCGCGGCGCGGGCGGCGGCGCCGATGGCGACCGTCGTGCGGCCGCCGCCGACGCCGACATCGTAGCCGGCCGCATCGGTGTCGGCCTGGCGCACGATCACGTCCTGCGGCTGGAGGCCGAGTTCGGCCGCCACGATTTGCGGCACCGCCTGCACCATCGTACCGGAGCCGATCTCGACGCCCGAGGTAATCACGGTCGCGCTACCGTCGGCATTGAGGTTGATCGTCGCCGCCGAGGGGCCGACGAAAACGAACCATGTGCCGACCGTCGTCGCGCGGCCATAGAGCCGCCGGGCGCCGGCGGCCTTTTGCGGGCGGGAAAGCCGGATCGCCGCCATCTTGTCGAGCATCGGCGCCAGCACGTCGCCCGCAAACACCTGCCCCGTGGCGCCGACGTCGCCGTCTCCCAGCACGTTGCGACGGCGAAACGTCAGCGGGTCCATGCCGATGCGGGCGGCGATCTCGTCGGTGTGCTGTTCGAGCGCGAAACTGTTGTAGACGCCGTTGCAGGCGCGAAACGCTCCGTTAGGCGCCGTATTCGTGTAGACCGCGCGGCTGACCAGTTTCACCGCTCCAAGCCGATAGTTGCCGAGCAAAGTGTGCGCCGTCATGGTGGTGAGAAAGATCTGCTCGCCGCCGTAGGCGCCGCAATCCATCAGCACCACGGCCTCGCGCGCCAGAATCTCCCCGTCTCTGCTGACCGCCGAGCGCAGCCGCAGTTCGGCGTTCTCCCGGCAAAGACAGGTCTGCATCTCCTCTTGCCGCGAATTGACCAGCTTGACCGGCCGGCCCGACGCCTTTGCCAGCAGCGCCGCGAACGGCTCGATGGCGCAATCGAATTTGAGCCCGAAGCCGCCGCCGACCGGGGGAACCGTGACGCGAACCGAACTGGCTGGAACCTGCAAAACGCGCGCCGTCACATTGCGCACCGTCCACGGCGCCTGGGTCGAGCATTCGATGTGATAGCGCCCGTCCTCATAGGCGGCGATGGCGGCGCGCGGCTCGAAGGACAGGTGGTTCTGGCGCCCGACGCGAAACTCGCTCTCGACGATGACCACGTCGGCGCGCGCGAAGGCCGCATCGGCGTCGCCGCGGATCACGGTCGCCTCCCAGGCGACGTTGCCGCCGCGGCTCGCGCCCTCGAATAGAATTTCGTAGGCTTTCCAGTCGGGATGCACGAGCGGCGCGCCCGGCCGCAGCGCTTCCTGCATGGTGACCACGGTGGGCAGCGGCGCCGTCTCGACGATAATGGCGCGCAAGGCGGCCTCGGCGATCTCAGGCGTATCCGCCGCCACGGCGGCCAGCGGCTCGCCGTGATAGCGGATGCGGTCGGAGGCGAACAATGGATGGTCGGCGATGCCAATGCCGTGCAGCCCCGGCGCGTCGCTGGCGGTGATGACGGCGCGCACGCCGGGCATCGATGCGGCGCCCGAGACGTCGAGTTTCACAATCTGCGCCGAAGCGACCTGCGAGCGCAGGACCGCGGCGTGCAACATGCCCGGCGCGGCGCGGTCGACCGTGTAGCGCGTTCGGCCGCGCAGCTTGTCGCGCGCGTCGCGGCGCGGGTAGTTCATCACGGCGGCGCCAGCGTCCACGGTAATCTCCTCAAGCCCGCAAGCTGTGCGCGTGCGCCAAAACCGCATCGACGATGCGCTCATAGCCCGTGCAGCGGCAGATGTTGCCGACGAGTCCGCGCTTGATCTCGTCCCGCGTCGGATTCGGGTTGGCGGCGATCAAGCTCGTCAGCGTCACCACCATGCCGGGAAAGCACATTCCGCATTGCACGACGTCATGCGCTTCGAGCGCCTGTTGCAGCGGCGACGGTTCGCCGGCCGGGCTCAGGCCTTCGACCGTGCGGATGTCGCAACCGATCGCCAGCGCCGCCGGCGTCAGACACGACACGGCAGGTCGGCCATCGATCAGCACCATGCAGGCGCCGCAAAACCCTTCGCGACAAACGGCTTTGGCGCCCGTCAGAGCGAGATCCTCGCGCAGAATGTCGACCAGCGGCGTCATCGGATCGCGGTTGGTGAGGCATGTCTCGCCGTTGATCGTCAGCGCCAGCGACATGCTCAAGCCTCGGTTTGAAGGGACTGGAAAGCCGAGCGCACCAGACTGGGCAGCACCTGGGTGCGATACCAGCCGGGCGCCTCGACGCCGTCGCGCCCGGTAAAATCCCGCAGCCTCTCACGCGCCCATTCGGCCGCCGAGTCGGGGTCGAGCGCCCGGCCCTCCAGCGCCTGCTCCAGCGCCGGCCAGCGCCGCGCCGCCGGCTCCACCGAGCCGACGGCGATCCGCGCTGACGCGATGCGCTTGTCTCGCGTCAGGTTAACCGATGCGCTGACGATCGCCACCGGATAGTCGCCGGCCTGGCGCAGGGGTAAACGGGCATGGGCCGAGCGCCGGCTCGAACGCGACGCAAAAACCCGCGTCAACAGCCAGCCGGGTTGCAAGCTCGCGCGCGACGCTAAAAAAGCTTCGAAGGATTTGCGCTCGACGCCGCAAGCGGTGCGGATTTCGACTTCGCCGCCGGCGGCAAGCAAGGCCGGGACGAGATCGGACGCCGCAAAGCCAACGGCGCACAGATTGCCGCCGAGGGTCGCGGCATGGCGGACGGCGGGATTGGCCGCCTGAGCCGCCGCCTGCGCAAGCCCGGCGCAGTCCGGAACCGACTTGAGCGCTGCGGCAAGCTCAAAATGCGTGACGGCGGCGCCAATGGCGATTTCGGCCTCGCGAAATTCTATGGCGCGGATACCTTCGAGGCCACGAAGCGAGACATAAGACGCGCCGAGGGCCTGCCCGCGAAGCGGGGCGCGCATGATCCAGGTGCCGCCCGCCAGCGCAATGGCGCCGGTCTGGAGGGCGCTCAGCGCCTCATTTACCAAGGCCGGCATGTAGACGGAACGCGGGCTTTGCATGTTTACTACCGTTTTCGTGCGAAGGTTCACCCGGGTTCGCCTTCTCGTCAAGGCCCCTCGCCACGCGCTCGGGTGAACCGCCTCGCGACATGGCAGCGATGATCTATCTGGTCGCAGGCAGGGCTCAAACCGTTGATCCCCGAGCCACATCCGCCGCCGATTGACGCTATTGCGAGCCATCCGTTCGCCTTGACACACGGATGGCATTGGCTGTCTGTTGAAAACAGGTGATGGGGTTCGCCTTGAAACGCGCTTCGGGCCGATGACTGCTGTGCGGTTTGATACGCCACAGGCGCGGCCGCATCGTGGGCGGCCGCCGGCGGTTGAACCGGCCAGCCCTTCCGCTCAGTGCGCCGACAGAATATCCGCGGGCTTCACGGCGCCGACGATCTGACACATCTGCGTGCCCAGTTCCGCGAGCGCAGCGCTCTCGGCGTAGAGGGCGCGCTTGGCCCGATACATGAGGGCGTCCGCGCGCTTGACTGCTTCTTCGAGGCTCTCGCCGGCGCGACAGGTGGCGATTCCGACCGCGAGGCTGAGCGGCGTGCCCGCATAGAATTGATTGTTGAGCTCGACCACCTTGCGCAGGCTCTCGACGACGGCGAGGCCGCCGGCCTCGTCGATCCCCGGCAGCAGAGCCGCGAATTCGTCGCCGCCAATGCGCGCGACATGCGCAGGCGCTTTCATGACCTCGTTGAACGCCTCGCCAGTACGGCGCAACATCTCGTCGCCGGCCGCATGGCCGAGACGGTCGTTGGCGCCCTTGAGCCCATTGAGATCGGCGACAACGACTGTGATCGGCGACACCGCCGCGCGCGCCAGACGGTTCATTTCGTCGACATAGAACGATCGGTTGTAAAGCTTGGTCAGCACGTCGTGCTTGCCGAGAAACTCCAGATAAGCCTCCGCCCGCTTGCGCGCGGTGATGTCGGTAAGCGCGATCTGAACCAGCGACCAATCGCGCTCGCGCCCTGGCAGCACGGAGAACTGCAAATGCAAATGCAGTTCGTCTCCCGTCAGCGAATAGTTGACGACCTCACGCTGCTGGAACAGCTTTCCCTGCCAGAGATCGATGAGCTGCTCGCGGAAATGCGACCGCGACGCGTCGCGAAACACCTCGGGCAGGCGCAGCAGCAGATCGGACTTGTCGCCAGCCGCGAACAACTGCAACGTATGTTGGTTAATGTCGATGATGCGGATCTCGCTGAGGCAACGCGTGACGAATTCGGGATGAACGTCAGTGAAGGTGCGGAAGTCGACGATGCCGCATTGGCGCACCTCGTCGATGAGTTTCTTGATGCTGCTGAAATCCTCGACCCACAGCGACACCGGCGAATGGTCGAACAGGCCACGCGCGTAGGTCTCGCTGGCGAGGAGGTTGCGGCGGGCGTTCTCACGCTCGGTGACGTCGCTGATGGCGACAAGCACGCGGCCCCAGTCGGATTCGTAGCCGGGCAGAATGCGGCCTTCGAGCTGAATGTCGAGCCGCCGACCTGACAAGGTGTAGTTGACAGCGTGACTGGAAAATTCGACACAGCCGTTCCAGAGCTGCACGAGCTCTTCAAGATGGCTTTGCAGCATGTCGTCGTGGAACACACGATCGAGGTTCGCCGTCAGGCGGATGAGATCCTCGGCCTCGTACATCGACAAGGTCCTCTCGTTGACCTTGATGACGCGGATGAGCTTGGCGCACGCCCGCACGCGCGTCAGGTCCTCTTGCAAATATTGGCGCAGCGACGTGACGCCAGCCCGCCGCCAGGCGTCGAATTGGATCTTGAGAGCGCTGTAATCCTCCAGCCAAAGCGACATCGGCGTAAGGTCGAACGTATCCGAAGCTTCATCGGCGATCTTGTTTGGAGCGGCAGCGGCTTTTAACAGCGCAGACATGGAGTTTCTATCGCTCAAAAAATCGGGCGTGGCCGGAGCCCATCGTTTCGCGTTGGTATTTTGATTTGATTAACGTCTCGCCAACATGGCGCGATTTATGACGCTGCAACAGTCTAAACTGGCGGTTCTTTTATAGTCGGGATCGCGCGCCGCGACGGGAGCCCAAACCTTGCGAGGCGCGCAGACGACGACGCCTCCGCCAAGCTTCAGTTCACGTCTTCCTCTTGCAATATTGTGTCATA
>Ga0134126_10008235_pt1 | contig 13111 bp, 8 predicted proteins | sample KB31752_FD_96881 | JGI IMG/M metagenome (GOLD analysis project Ga0134126, IMG submission 96881) | Terrestrial soil microbial communities with excess Nitrogen fertilizer from Kellogg Biological Station, Michigan, USA - KB3-175-2 | ecosystem: Environmental > Terrestrial > Soil > Unclassified ...
TAACGAATATTTTTGACTTCTGTTTCCGCCACTTTATTAACGGCCGTTAATAATCTTTAAGTGTATATGCAAGTCAAAATTGATACCAAGGAAAAATTTCATGCCATTACTATCAAAGAATCGACTCTTGCTGCTAATATGACAGAAGATTTGGATCAATGTTTACTCCCTATCCTCGAAAAGGACGTTAAAAACGTGGTTCTCATCTTAAAAGACACCCAAACCGTGGACGAAGCTGCTGCCGAGGCCCTGGTCCGTATCCAGCAGGCTTTCTATGACAACAGCGCCTCTTTCGTGATCTGCGAGCTGACACCTGCCGTCGAGAAAGGCCTGGAAGACAATGGCCTTTTGGAAATGATGAACGTAACCCCCACAGAAAGCGAGGCCTGGGACATCATCCATCTGGAAGAGGTGGAGAGAGAGCTGCTCAATGGCCCCGACCTGTGATAACCGCCAGAAAGTCAGTAAACTAGAACAAATGATGCTGGCGGACATTGCTCCTCACCTGCCAAATGCCCTCGAGGGGCGGACCCGTCCATCGGCAGAGCCTCACCATCTGGCCGGTTGGCGGAGGCTCTATCGACGATTCCGCGAAATACCCCGGGCTGTTCGCCGCGGCGGCCCGTGGTCTCGGGCTGCTCGCCAGTCCCGGCATCTTCCGGGTCCCACTCACCATAGCCTGCACCATCCTTGATGAACGGCACGTGCTCGTACTGGAATGGATTCCCCAGGGGGCGCGCGATACCCGTTTTTGGCGGCTTTGGGGGAACAGCTTGCCGCCTCGCCTCGGAGAATGGCCTCCTTCCTGCCACCGCCCGCGACCGGTTCCAACGCCCCACCAGCAGCTACCGGCAATTTTCGAGCCCGAACCGCCGGCCGTCCTCCATGGCGATCTCTGGTCAGGCAATTTCCTCTGCGACGACCAGTGGACAATCGCCAATCTCTATCCGCTGCTCATCCACCTCAATTTATTCGGCCGAGACCTTCGCTAGCGCTCGGTTGTACTTAGAAAATATTTTACACACAATTCAAAGCTTTTAATTGCGGTTAAACCCTAAATTCGCCAAACACCAAACAACTGATCGTCACTCACTAAAAACGCGTAATGCTGGCCGTCACAATCTTAGGTAATAACTCCGCCCTCCCGGCTTTCGATCGCCACCCCACGGCACAGGTGGTCACCATGGAAGACCAGATCTTCCTTGTGGATTGTGGCGAGGGTACGCAAATGCAGATGGCCAAGTACAAGATCCGGCGCAGTAAGATCAATCACATCTTCATCTCTCATTTACACGGCGACCATTATTTTGGGCTCATCGGCCTGCTGACCTCTATGGGGCTGCTGGGACGCACCCAGGAATTGCATCTGTATGCGCCGCCCGCCTTGCATGAGATCATCGGCATGCAGCTCAAGGTCGCGGACATCGGTCTGCCCTATCCCCTGCATTTTCATCCGCTTATCACCGATGGGCCGATCCTGCGCGAGACACGCTTTGAAGTAAGCTGTTTTCCCGTGTATCATCGGATCGAGTGCTGGGGCTTCCTCTTTCGGGAGATCCGCCCCTTCCGGCGCATCAACCCCGAAAAGGCCCGGCAATTCGAAGTGCCCTCCTCCTTCTTCGACCGCCTCAAATGGGGCGAATCTTATCTCCGCAAGGACGGCGTGCTCGTCGAGAACCAGGCCGTCACCGAACCGGCTGCCAAACCACGGTCCTACGCCTATTGCGCCGACACACGTTTCGATTTGCGGATAGCCGAGAAAGTTCGTGGCGTAGACATGCTCTACCACGAGACGACCTATCTCAAAGACCTCGAAGAACAGGCCGGCCGGCGCTTTCACAGCACGACGACACAAGCCGCTACCATCGCACGCGAAGCTGGCGTCCACCGGCTCCTCATCGGCCACTTCAGCTCCAAATATGAGAAGCTGCAGGTCTTCGAGCAGGAAGCCCGTGAAGTGTTTGCCAATACCGACCTCGCCCTCGAAGGCGTTACGTATAGAGCACTGGGAACGCGTGCAAGTGAAAAATAGCGCGTTCCCAGTGCTCGGGGCTTCGCCCGCAACCTTCGTCGGACCGGCGTTCCTTGGTCCTCCTTGGTTGTGTCTGTCCTTCGGACAAAGACGCGGCCGCGTCTTAGGAAACCTAACCCGGCAAAAGGAATCCCAACGAAAAGCTGCTCTTCACTCCCACCAGCAACGAATGAAGTAAATAGTATGAGAAATAGCGCTCGGGATCTCGTTTATAATCGACCTTGCCCGTGCGTTTTTTTATGGGCAGGCTCTTGTCCTTATTACGCGGTATGATGAACTTCTTCAGCGCAAAGGACTTCAGCTTCGCCACCTTTCCATTGTCCTTGAGCTTGTCGACCACGAGGTCGTGATACTCGCCGATGATCTGCCCCGTCGACTTTTCCGTGGTCATCACAAAATGGAAGCTCAGGAAATTCAGCAGCCCCGACTCGAGATGCAGCTTGCCCAGGTTTTCCGCAGGATCGTTCAGCGTCGTTACATCGAGGTCATGAAAGGCGCCGTCTACGAGATAGGGATCCCCGGTATGCAATGGCATCTTCGTTGTCGCCTCCACGGATCCCGAATTCATCAGCGAACCTTCGGTATGCATCGTGATATAGGCCGGGTCACCCGCCACCGGGTGATTGATCAATGGAGTGATCCGGCCTTTCAGCCTATAGATCTTTAAAATGCCCACCTTATCCCCTTTGGCAGGATATTCCTCATAAGAAAAAAAGGTGGGACCCAGATCCACCGATCCTACGCGCAGCGTTACCGGCAGTGCCTTCAGCGATTGGACCGGCATATCTTTTTCACCCGGCACAAGCGGCAGCCGCCGGTCGCGGAAGACATGGATATGATCCTGGCGGATCGCAATCTTTTCGGCTGTCAGCCGGTGTCGCATGAGTCCCATGACATCCAATCCGTCCGCCGTGATCCCCTCGATGGTTGCCTCGACTACATCGACCTGGTGTCTTCGTTTCCGGCCAATGGCTGCTGCCTCCATGGTGGGGAGGATTCGTAAGGTATCCAGTTGGAAATGTCGGTTCCTGCTGTCCAGCTCCAGGTGGCGGCCCACAACGACCTCGTCGGCATCGGGGATCGCATAGCGCAAACGGTCGACTTTCGCCTGCACACTAGCCACCCGCGGGCCGTCTGGCGAACCGCTCAAGGAATCGATAGTCACATCGCCATCCAGAGACAGCCCTTCTTTCTTAAAAGAACACCCCTGTAAGACAAGCGAGCGAACCCTTAGCTCATGCGATCGCAGGTAGTGCAGAACGCCGATCCCATTCGCTGCGACATGAGTGATCTCGATGCCGCGGCCATGAAGGGAGTCGATGGCCACCGATCCGCCCAATAAATTCACGTGCAAGGAAGCATATTTAACCTGCAGTGAATCGGGCAGCGAAGCGAGTGCCATCGCCACCTTTTTGCGGACGACTCCTTCCGCAATAAAATACCCCACGGCTATCACCACGACGAGGATGCCGGCGCCAAGAAACCACTTTTTCATTTGCATGTTGTGCCGGGTATCCACGGACACGCCGCGCCCCGCATTCCTTATGCAAACGTCAGTCCTCCGGCAGAGGTTGCCCTGCCGGCCGCATGGCCTCCCTGATTGCGCGGGATTACCCTTTCATGTAAGCGCGTAATTTCGCGTGCACGCCCTCGCTCAACGGCACCACCGGCAGCCGCACATGGTTACCGATCAGCTTCAGCTCGCTCATCGCGGCTTTGACACCTGCTGGGTTGTTCTCGGCGAAGATGATCTCATAGCCGGCGATCAGTTCGTCATTGAGTGCTTTGGCGGCTTTGAGGTCGCCTTTCAGGGCGAGACGGATCATCTCGGTGAAGTTTTTGGGCCAGCTGTTGGCGGCAACGGAGATCACCCCATCCATACCGACTGCGATCTGTGGGAAGGCCAGGGCGTCGTCGCCGCTCACGACCAGGAAATCTTCAGGCCGGTCGCGCAGGATCTCCATGCATTGGGCCATGTCGCCGCTGGCTTCTTTGATGCCGGCGATGTTCTTGACCTCGCGGGCAAGCCGGATCGTGGTGGCGGCGTTGAGGTTCCGGCCGGTTCTGCCGGGGACATTGTACAACAGCAAAGGTTTGGGCGATGCTGCGGCGAGAACTTTATAGTGTTGGAAAAGACCTTCCTGGGAAGGTTTGCTGTAGTAGGGGCTGGCGCTGAGCACTGCCGTGGCCGGTTCCAGCGGGAGGGATGCCAGCTCTTCTACCAGTTCGGCGGTGTTGTTGCCACCGACGCCTACGACCACCGGCACCCTGCCGTCGACTTTCTCGTAGGTGTATTCGACGATGGCTTTTTTCTCTTTTTTGGAGATGGTCGGCGTTTCGCCTGTAGTGCCCATGGTGACGATATATTCCACGCCGCCGGTGATCACGAAATCGATGATACGGTCCAGTGCGACATAGTCGATGCTGAAGTCAGCTTGAAAAGGAGTTACGATGGCCACTCCGGTTCCCCGGAGCTGTTGTCTGAGAGACATGTGTATTGGTATTAAGCGGTAATTTAAAATTCGCGGAACGGTCTGTCGGCATCTTCGCGACCCTCCGCTGGGACGCTAAACGTCTGCTCTGGCCAGTCCGCTTGGGTGGAAGCTGGCCCCGGTTGCAGTCTCCGGATTTGGCCTCTGCAGCTTCAGGAATCGTATCGTCGGTGCTTTTCGCCATTTCGGCTCAGGCCGGCACCTCGTTCCAGAAGCCCATCTTGCCAAACTTCTCGATCCGCTTTGATATCCGTTGTTCCGGGGTGTATTGACTTAGATCGCGTAAGGTCTCCACCAGTTTCGGTTTGAGCAGACCTGCAGCTTCGGTATAATCCCAGTGTGCGCCGCCCAGGGGTTCCGGCACGATGCCGTCGATAAGTCCAAACTTGTACATATTGTCGGAGGTCAGCCGAAGCTCTTCGGCAGCCTTTTCTTTCTGATCCCAGCTACGCCACAAGATCGAGCTGCAGTTCTCGGGGGAGATCACGGTATACCAAGCGTTCTCGAGCATAAAGACTCTGTCGCCGACCCCAATCCCCAGTGCCCCGCCGGAAGCCCCTTCGCCGATGACCACGCAGATCACCGGAACCTTCAGCCGCATCATCTCATAGATGTTACGGGCGATGGCCTCTCCCTGTCCCCGTTCTTCCGCCTCCATGCCGGGATAGGCGCCGGGCGTATCGATCAGCGTAACGATCGGTTTGTCGAATTTCTCGGCAAGTTTCATCAACCGAAGCGCCTTCCGGTAACCTTCCGGATTGGCCATCCCGAAATTCCGCAATTGCCGCATCTTGGTATTGGTGCCTTTCTGCTGGCCGATCATCATCACCGTCTGTCCGTCCAATTGCGCAAAGCCCCCTACCATGGCCTTGTCGTCCTTCACATTTCTATCCCCGAACAGTTCGACAAAATTGGTGCACATCTTGTCGATATACTTCATGGTATAAGGCCGGTCGGGGTGACGGCTAAGCTGCACCCGTTGCCATGGTGTTAAGTGCTGGGTTATCTCCCGGCGCCTCTCCGCGACCTGGTCTTCCAGTTTCCGGATCGAATCACTCAGATCCACCTTCGTCTTCTCCGCAGTTTGCTTCAGCTTCTCGATCTCGTCAAATAGCTCTTTGATCGGTTTCTCAAATTCCAGGAACTGTCGGTTTTTTGCCTGAGCTTGTTTTGCTTGAGCTTGCGCCATAGTTATATTGTGTTGTTTACCCCCGAAGCCCCACGGCCCGCCGGACGGTATGAGAGCGTAAAATTAAGGGAACCAATATTTCCGCAAAAGTTTCCGCGAAGTTTTGTTGGAGAAAATCAAAATTCTCCTATCTTTGCCATCCCGAAAAACGAACGGATTAGCCCGGCAAAACGCCTCGCCTCTCCCCATTCGTCCCTCGGAGGTTGGATCGGTAGTTCAGTTGGTTAGAATGCCGCCCTGTCACGGCGGAGGTCGCGGGTTCGAGTCCCGTCCGGTCCGCAGAAGCAAGGTTCACAGCAATGTGAGCCTTGCTTATCAGTAATTGACTCGTCGATCATAGTTTTGGCCCGTTATCCTTCGGTGATCCCCTCGAACATCTCCGGCCAATACCTTCTCGAGGAGTTCGTCTGTAAAATATCCAGTATCCGCTGCCGGAGAGCGGGTGAATCGGTCAATAATTTCCCCATTATCCTGCCGATTACCCTTGCGCTTACAAGCCGCAAATAATCGATGTCGATGGCATCGTAAAGTCCGAACACATCATTGAATTCCTGGTAAATCCTTTCATCGTTCAACTCGAAGTACACATTAACAATATGCTCGATATCCGCTATATCCTTTGTCCTGGATGGATTGTCGGCGTTGGCGATGATCTTTAGTAGCACAATACCTTCCAGCGAGCAGACCCTAATCGTGAGTCCTTCTACTGTCACTTGCTCCGCGGCCGGGAGAACTTCCCGGAACCCCGGAACGTCCATTATAAAAGGACGTGGCTTCTCGATACGTGTCTTGCGATCAAGATTCTCGATCTCTCCGAAGGGTAGCAAGTCTACCTCGATGGCTTGCCGGTAGAATAATTTTATCGCTTCCCGCTCATGGGCGACAAAATCGCCGGTCGCCAGCAGGGCCTCCTTGACCTTATAAAATTGGTCTTCCGAAGCCAGGAGAATCGCAATATCCACGTCCTTGGTCATTCGCTTCGATGCCAGGTTTGAATTTTCGTATAATCTAAGATCCCGCGCCAGAGCGCCTACAAGGAAAAAGTCTACCCCAAGGCTGCCCGCGACCTTTCCAAAGGCTTCCAGCATTTCCAGCAAACGGCCATTATGGAATAAATTCTCCATCCAGGTAAACGCTTTTTATCTTTTCTGCAATTTCCCATCTCCTGCTATCGTTCCCATCCATCAGATCCGCATACGCCAACAACGGCGGTACGGCGTTTTCAACACTCCGACTTCCGGGCCAATCCTTCCAAAACTTCTGCAAGACCACAATATTACCTTTTTCATCGGGAACGATCTTGAGAAGTTTGATCAGGTCGGTGGATGGTTTTGTCGTATAGATGGTAAACGTTTCCGACACCAGGTGATTGGTATATAGATCACCTGCGGGCTCGCCACCCCAATATACGCCCTCCGGAAGTAGCGATCTCCATACATTGTTGGGCTGGTTGGGCAGGAAACGGAATGAACCCAGAACCAATTTCGGCCGAAGAAAAAGTGGATAGAGTTCCGTCCAACGCGCCACCAGGCGGCCCCGGTCTGCCAACACCTCATTTCCCGCCGGATGTCGCTTTTTTATATGGCCTTCCCGTCTGAGTTCCTCCATCAAAGCACTGGTGCTGCCCAATGCGATGCCGGCCACATCGGCAAGACTTCGATAGGTGGCTCCGATCAGTTGAGGATCCTGGATCAGCACAAAGAGCAATTTCAGACCGCTGGCATTCCATAGCCTTCCTGCTGGTGTCTGCCGAACAGGCTTGATCTCCCTATCGTTTATGTATAAATAGATAGTGCCGGCATTGAGATAACAGTTACCTGTCGATTCAAGGTAGTTGATCCCGTTCTTCCTCAGTTCTTCCTTGAGCGGGCCGGGTATATACTTAGCCACAAATAGCCATTTATCTTTTTCCTTTCCGAATTTATCAAGCAAATGTTTCAACACCGGCTGGCGCACTTCCCCCTTCACCTCGACATAAAACTGCTGCTTTCCACTCCGAAAGGTCACCTGGACAAGTGCATCAACCGGGGATAGTTGATGATCGTCCGCGACTTCGATCCCCAATACCTTTACAGCCGCGCCGGTGAGACCAGTAAAAACCCCTATAGCCGTTTTCAGAATATCCTGGTCATAAGTATTGCGACTTCTCTCCATTTCGTTCATTTCAATTCATTGTTCATGTTTCATGCACAATCAAAATTAATGAACAATTCAGAGATGGACAATCATTTGTTCATATATATTCTTCGTTCATGATTCATGTACAACTTACATAATTGAACAAGCAAATCTTTGCCAGTGGCAATTATTTCGGATCCGGCCAGTAAATAGGCTATTTATCAAAACTACCCGACGCGACACTATCCTAACCACAAACCGGGAAATGCACTAAGATAAATTATTGATTTTTAAATCATTGCAAGAATTGGTCGATCGGAGTAACCAAGATAGTATGCGCGATTTCTTGATTGGTATCTTAGTTACTTATCTGATGCTCCCGCGTTTCTCCCACTGATCCACGAATTATAGACCTTCCCGGGTATGTATCTTTCCGTTATCCTCTGGATTTCCCTTTCTCCGGCCGGCTGCGTATTCAGATGGCAGGATACCGAATTTTTGTTTGAATGACCGCGCAAAATAATTGGGCATTGTAAATCCAACCTGGTAGGCTATCTCGGCTATGGTCATATTACTTTTCTGCAATAACAGAGCAGCCCTTTCCAGTTTGAAGGAACGAATATATTCTACAGGTGTTTCACCGGTAATCTGAAGCAATTTCGTATACAACGTGCTCCTGCTCATACCAAACTGCTTGCTTAAAACTTCAACAGATAGCTGTGGGTTCATAATGTTCTGCTCGAGAAACAGCACAATTTCCTGGAGCAGTATTTCGTCCGACGAATCGATCTTGACAACCGGTGCTGTGAGGTTTATCTGTTTGACATAAGTACTCTTCATGGCGTTCTTCAATTCGAGCAGGCTTTTTATTTTGGCACTGAGTAATTCAAAATCAAATGGCTTTGTGATATAGTCGTTTGCGCCGGTCTCGAGCCCTTTGACCTGTTGCTGTTGATCGGTTAGTGCAGTAAGCAATATTACAGGGATATGACTGGTCCTTCTATCCGCCTTTAATTTATTGACCATGTCGATCCCATTCACTTCGGGCATACTTACATCACTCAGGATGAGCTGGGGATGATGGGCCAACGCTTTTTGCCACCCTTCTTTTCCGTTTGCAGCTTCGATCACGACATAATTTTCTCTAAGATTATCTTTTAAATAATACCTGAAGTCTTCATTGTCTTCCACCAGCAGGATCATAGGTAATACTTTCCTGTTTTCTTTTCTGCTAATCTTTTTTGATGTTGACGCTGCCTTCTCCACCACGGTGGAATGTTGAATGACATCAGCCGATTCCGCGGCGGCTACAAGAGGGATATGAATAGTAAAAGTGCTGCCATTACCCGGTTCACTTTCAACGTCGATCGTTCCACCGTGCATATTAACGAATTCCTTTACTATTGACAGGCCAATACCCGTACCATAGTTAAGGATAGCGGCAGAAGGATCATTTTGATAAAAGCGATCATAAATTCTGTTTACTGTTTCTTTCGGGATACCTATTCCGGAATCGGTCACCCTCAGCGTTATCCATGTGTTTGTATCCTTATCCCGCCCGGGCGAATTGTCCAAAACCACGCTGATGCTGCCGCCTTCCAGGGTAAACTTAAAAGCATTGGAAAGTAAATTGAATAGTATTCGTTCAATTTTACTATGGTCAAACAGCACTTCCAGTCGCGGTATGGTGCTGCTGAAAGATAAATTAATGTGCTTTCTCTCCGACAAATCCCGGAAAGATCCGGACACGTCTTTGACGAAAGAAATAAACTCCCCCTTTGAAAGTTGTAATGTCAACTCCTGCTCTTCCATCTTCCTGAAATCAAGCAATTGATTCACCAGGTTTAACAGCCTTTTTGCGTTTCGCCTGATGATATATAGCTTGTCGAGCTTGGCGTTGTTTTTTTCTCCCTCGATTATTTGGTCTATGGGGCCGGAGATCAAGGCTATGGGAGTTCTTAGATCGTGGCTTAGGTTGGTGAGGAACTTCAACTTGAGGCGATCCAACTCTTGCAGACGTTTAACCTGTTGCTGTTCCTGTTCAAGGATCAATTTCTTTCGAAGCGAGGACATTACTCGGTAGCGGCTATACAATAACAGACCACTGACAGCCAGGATGTACAAGATGTAGGCAGCGGTAGTGCGCCAAAAAGGAGGCCTGACGTAAATTTTTATGCTGGTCTCGGCAGTATTCCACACCCCGTCATTATTGCTTGCTTTTACGTGAAATAGATAAGTTCCCGGGTCGAGGTTGGTATAGGAAGCTGTATTATTAGTGCCATTATAATTCCAATCCCTTTCAAACCCTTCTAATCGATAAGCGTATAGGTTTTGTTTGGCCAGTGTATAGTTTAAGGCGACAAAGCTTAGCGCAAAATTTTGCTTGTAATCCAGCCTGATCTCTTTGGCTATTGAAATATCTTCTTTAATTGGTGCGTCCTTTCCTGCAATCACGGACTTGTTCGATATCTTCAGATCGGTTAAAAGGACGTTGGGAACATTGTGGTTAACGGTAAGCACCCGAGGGTTGAAATAGTTGATCCCTTCCAGGCCTCCAAACAGTATTTCTCCTCCGGACAATCGTATACCTGATCCGTGAACGAAGTTCGTATTCTGAACACCATTACAACTTGTGAAATTCCTGAAGGAATGAGAAGTGGGATTCATCCTGCTTATGCCGGTGTTGGTGCTGAGCCATAACTGTCCATGCAGATCTTCAACGATTTGATAGATAGTCGTGTTTTGTAACCCATCTTTTTCCGTGAAGCGGGTAAATTGTTTTTTTTGTTTGTCGAATAGGGATAATCCCCCGCCATCCGTACCTACCCATATCGTTCCGCGGCTATCGCGAAATAGTGACTGTATTTTGTTGCAGGGCAGCCGGCTGTTATCCTGGTTATAGATCGTCCAGGTGGCACTGGCGGGCTGATAGACCGCCACGCCGCCCCCATGCGTACCGATCCAGATATTTTTATCGGCATCTTCTGCGAACGCCCTTATGTATCCATTAATTGGCAAAAGACATTCTTTTGGGCCGGAAGGGGTGCGAGTGTAGGTAACAATCACCTTATTGTTATGTATAACATGGATGCCCGCACCATTTGTACCCGCCCAGATATTACCTTTACTGTCCTCCATCATACAGTAGATGTCATTGGTGTAAAGACCACCGGGGGTATTTTTAGCTGTTATTTGTTCTGTTTTACCGGTTACAGTATTCAGCACGATCACTCCCTTTTCGTATGTACCGATATACAATTGGTTATCATGCGTCAGCTCCAGCGCCATGATCTCGAGGGGCTGCACTGGTTTTCCATTTAACCGGATAGCTGTTTGCCGGACCTGGCCTGTCCTATAATCGAATTTGTATAAGCCGCCGTCAAAAGTCGCAACGTACACGTTCCCATTCGGGTTTTCAGCGAAATTGGTTATCATGGGTGGCGGCCCACCCTTTTGATAAAATGTACTGGTGGGTTTAAAGCCAAACAAATTGATATTTTTATCGTATTTATTGATACCGTGCAAAAAAGTGCCGAACCAATAAATACCGTCTTTATCGAAATAGGAACAACTGATTGCTTTGCCGGTTAAGCTAAAGATATTTCCGTCTTCAGGATTATAGGATGTCACTTTCCCGGTGGCAATATTTAAGGAATGGATGCCATTCAGCGTCCCCACCCATAAAAGCCCGTCATTATCGGCCTCTATACAATTCACCTGACTATGGCTGATTGATGCTTCGTTGCCGGGAATAGTCCAATAAGTGACAAAATGTTCCCCATCCGGCTGCAATTTGCATAGGCCGTTAACGGTCCCAACCCAGATGGTCCCTGATCTATCTTCCGCTATGGCCCGCACATGATCATGGGCCAGGCTGGATGGATCCCCTGCCCGGCATAGATAACGCCTGAACGAATTTGTTGCACTGGTATATTCGAATAGACCATTTTCCGTTCCAATCCATATCCTGTGTTTACTGTCCTCGACAATACATTCCACAACGGTCTTTACAGGGTTACCATTGGCATCCGGAAGATTTACCGCTGATACGGACCTGGATGCAGTATCCATTATATATAAGCTTCCATATGGCGCTATCCATAACCTTCCCCGGTGATCACTGCAAATGCTTTTGATCACAGCATTGCGGGTCAGATCGGTATTATCGAAAGTAAAATGCTCGAATGTGTTCTTTTGCCTGTTGTAACGGCTCAGTCCACCTCCCCCGGTACCTATCCACAAATTACCAGCCTTGTCTTCATGTAAAGACAACACTTCGTTGGCTCGCAAACTGGTGCTGTCATCCGTGATATTCCGGTAAACAGTAAAGTTGGTGCCGTCATATTTAGTTAATCCATCCGTGGTTGCGAACCACATCAGACCATACCGGTCTTTCAATATGGCAAAGATGGTATTAGACAATAACCCGTCCTTAGTGGTGATAGCCGTGAAATGAATATGTCCGGGTTGAGGATATCCTGCGAAGGCAAGCAGGCAAAGGATAAGTAATGTTATAAGTGTTTTCCCCGACATATGGCGCAATGGCGTATATGCAATTTGCGGTTAATGATATAAAGGACAAGAAATCCAAACATTATTGTCAGGATATCGCACAAATGTCCCATCCATCCATGGCCAATTTATCGAATTTTATCCAAATGCAACCGATTGCTGTGAAGTTCAACGGGATGACTACTAATTACACTTTTTATTAATATTTAACCAAACCATTGCCAGTGAAAAGAAACCAAACCGCTTCTATTTAAACGCCAAAAAATCTAATCAAAACTAATTATTGCCATCATGAAAAAAGTACAATTTATTTTTCTCTTTACTTGTCTATGTGTGTGTCAGGGGTTTGCCAATAGTACTCCAAAAACTGCCGTTGCAATTGCTGCAATACCCGTAAGCGGAAAGGTAGTAGACAGCAAAGGACAGGCCTTGGTCGGAGTTTCAGTTAAAGAAAACGGAACCACCAACGGCACAGTCACTGATGATAATGGAAATTTTAGGCTTAACGTGTCCGGCCCGTCACCGGTGTTGACATTCAGCTTTGTAGGCTACCTGCCACAAGAAGTGCATGTACGCGATCAAACTTCGATACTAATCACGCTAGCGGAAACCAATTCCAAATTGGACGATGTTATAGTAGTAGGCTATACCACGCAAAAAAGATCCGATATTACCGGCGCTATTAGTTCAGTTAAAGGCTCGGATCTGGCTAAGGCACCAGTAGATAATATCACAAATTCCCTGGCAGGCCAGGTATCTGGCGTCATA
>Ga0134126_10008236_pt1 | contig 13109 bp, 10 predicted proteins | sample KB31752_FD_96881 | JGI IMG/M metagenome (GOLD analysis project Ga0134126, IMG submission 96881) | Terrestrial soil microbial communities with excess Nitrogen fertilizer from Kellogg Biological Station, Michigan, USA - KB3-175-2 | ecosystem: Environmental > Terrestrial > Soil > Unclassified ...
ATCGAACTCCCGACCTTCGCATTGCGAACGCGACGCTCTCCCAGCTGAGCTACGCCCCCACGAGCGCAATAGTATAGCCAACCGGCGGCCGGGGGATCATTCGCGAGGCTCAACCGCGGCGATCGCGGCGCGGCCACGACAGCGATCGCGCCGAAATTCCGATAGATTCATATTGGTTCACCTTTGCAGAAGCGCTGCATGGACAGCACGCAGCGATTCGATCCGGGGCAGTCAAGGGCGCCACGCGGCGCCAGTGGGAAGGCGCTGCGCAGCGATGGAACGATTACGCTCCGATGTTCTGCGCGTGGCTTGCCGATTCCACGTCGGCGATGCTCGCAACGGCGCGGCTAAACCGGGGCGCATTGTTCGGAGCGGCCCGGGCGAGCATTCCAGCGTAAACTTCCCCGGTCGGGGTCATCGCGATTCGGCGGCGCCGATGGGCGCGACGGCAGTGGTCCCGGGTCGCAGGTGGGTGCGATGGAATCGACGTCACCGGGTGCGGGCGACGCTGCGCCGCTCGCGCCGCGGGCCGCGCAGCGGCTGTTCGAAACGCTCTACGCCGAACTGCACCGCCTCGCGCTGAGCGAGCTGCGCAGGAGTCCCGGCGCCAGCCTCTCGGCGACGACGCTGCTGCACGAGGCGTACCTCGACCTGCACGGGCGCGACCCGGCGCGCTTTCCCGATCGCGCGAGGTTCATGGCCTACGCGGCGCGGGCGATGCGCGGCATCGTCATCGACTACGCGCGGCGCCGGCACGCGCACAAGCGCGGCGGCACTTTCCATCTCGTCACCCTCGACACCGAGGCAGCCGACGTGCCGGCTACCGGAACCTCGATCGCCGACGCCGCGACGCTTGCCCTCGTCGGCGACGCCGTCGATGCGCTCGCCGAGGCCGATCCGATGCTGGCCGAGATCGTCGACCTGAAGTTTTTCGGCGGGCTGACGCTCGCCGAGGTCGCTGCGCTGCGCCGCGTGTCGGTACGCACGATCGAGCGCGACTGGCTGAAGGCGCGCATCTTCCTTCGCCGCATGCTCGCCGACGAGGCTCCCTGAATGGATGCTGCGCGCTGGACCGCGCTTTCTGCGCTCCTCGACCGCGCGGTCGACCTCTTGCCAGCAGCGCGCGAGGCGTGGCTTGCCGAGCTTCGCGCGACGGACCCGGCCGCAGCCGGCGAGATCGAGGCGATGCTCCGTGAGGGCGACGACATTGTTCGTGCGGGCTACCTCGAAAACGGCGCCGCGCGGCCCGACGTGCCCAGCGCGGATGCCGCGGGAAGCGACGCGGGTGACGCGCACGATGGGCGAGTCGTCGGCGCGTACACGTTGGAGCGCGCGCTCGGCCACGGCGGCATGGGCGCGGTCTGGCTCGCGCACCGCAGCGACGGGCGCTTCGAAGCGAAGGTCGCGATCAAGTTCCTCAACGCCGCGCTGATCGGGCGGGCCGCCGAGCTTCGCTTTCGCCGCGAGGGCGAGGTGCTGGCGCGCCTTGCGCACCCGCACATCACGCGCCTCTTCGACGCCGGAGTGACATCGGAAGGGCAGCCGTACCTCGTGCTCGAGCCCGTCGATGGCGAGCCGATCGACGACTGGTGCGATTCCCGAAGGCTGGGCGTCGAGGCCCGCCTGCAACTCTTCCTCGACGTGCTCGCTGCCGTCGAGCACGCGCACGCCAACCTCGTCATCCATCGCGATATCAAGCCGGGCAACGTGCTGGTGACGCGTGAAGGCGTCGTCAAGCTCCTCGATTTCGGAATCGCGAAGCTTCTCGACGACGGCATTGACGGTTCGCGAAATGCCGCGCTGACGCGCGAGGGCGATCGCGTCCTCACGCCCGAATACGCGGCGCCCGAGCAGCTCACGGGGCAGCCGGTGACGGTCGCGACCGACATCTACTCGCTCGGCGTGCTCCTGTATGCGCTCCTCGTCGGCCGTCATCCGGCCGGCAGCACGGCGCGCCCGCCGGCCGAGATCGTGCGCTCGGTCGTCGACGAACCGGCCGAGCGCGCTTCCGACGCGGTGACGCCATCGCGCGGCGAAGCGCGCGGCGACGCGACCGAGAACGCGTCGCGGCGCGGGCTTGCGCCGCTCGCCCTCAGGCAGCGCCTTCGCGGCGATCTCGACAGCATCGTCGCCAAGGCGCTCGAGAAGGAGCCTGCGCAGCGCTACGCATCGGCGACGGCGTTTGCCGACGACCTCTCCCGGCACCTTGCGAACCGTCCGGTGGCGGCGCGCCCGGACGCGTTTCGCTACCGCGCAGTCAAGTTCCTGCGCCGCAATCGCGTGGTCGTCGCGCTTTCGTCGCTCGCGGTCGCCGCGGCGATCGCCGGTCTTGCCGGAACGACGCTGCAGGCGCGACGCGCGACGGCCGAGCGCGACTTCGCGCTGCATGAGCTCGCGCGCGCGACGGCGATCGGCGATCTCGACAACTTCCTCCTCTACAACGCCGCGCCAGCGGGAAAGAGCTTCACCGCAACCGAGCTCCTGACGCGCGCCGACCGTATCGTCGAATCCTCCGCCGACGGTCCGGTCCGCACCGACCTGCTGCTCTCGATCGGCGGCAATTACGCGGGTCTCGACGACTACGCCGATGCGCGGCGCGTGCTCCGCGAGGCCCTCGAAGCGTCGCGCCGGCAGGACGATCCGGGACTGCGCGCGCGCGCCGAGTGCGCGTGGGCCGAGATGCTCGCCGATTCCGGCGATCACGCTGCCGCCGCCGGCATGCTCGACGGCGCGCTCGGGCATCTTCCCGACGTCCCGCGTTACGCGCTCGATCGCGTGCGCTGCCTGCAGACCGCCTCGAACGCCGCGCGCCGGATGGGCGATCCGGGAACCGGGGTGCGCTTTGCGGAGGCGGCGCGGGACGCCGCCGCGCATCTTCCGTTTCCGGCGCCTCAGATCGAGGAATCCGTCTGGGAGAACGTCGCCGAGTCGCTGCGCGTCGCCGGTGATTTCGCCGGTGCCGACGCCGCGTTCGCCGCCGCCTGGGCGCGGATGAAGGATCTCGGCCGCGACGATACGCAGGCGGCGGGAACGCTGTTGAACAACTGGGGGATCGCGCTCGTGCAGATCGGCGAGCCGCTCCTCGCCGAGCCGCTCCTTCGTCGTGCGATCGAGCTGAGCCGCTCGGGACCCGACGACGCGGGCGTGTCGCCGATCCTGCTCGCCAACGACGCGCGGGTGCTGCACGAGCTCGGCCGCGACACGGAGGCGAAGCGCGCGGTCGACCGCGCGTGGAGCGAGGCGACCGCGCACGGTGACGAGGTTGCGACGAACATGGCGCTCACCATGCGCGCCGAGGTCCTGCGCAGCATCGGTGATCTCGCCGGCGCCGAAGCGGCGCTCGACGCTGTCGAGCCGCGGCTTCGCCGGATGCTGCCGCCGCAGCACTTCGCATTCGCGATGGACGCGTCGGAGCGCTCGATGATTGCCGCGGCGCATCACGATCTCCCCGCTGCGGCGCGCCTCGCCGACCGGGCGGTCGACCTCGCTGCGGCCAATCCCCAGAGTGGTCAGGTGCTGCCGACCGTGCTGACCCGCCGGGCCGCGCTCGAAGTCGACCTCGGCGATCCGGGGCGCGCCGCAGCCGATGCGCGGCGGGCAATCGCGACGCTCGAGACGAGCCTTCGTGCGGGGCGCCCGTCGCTCCAGCTCGGGCGCGCGAATCTCGCGCTCGGCCGCGCCGAGCTCGCACAGGGCGACGCGACTGCGGCGACGCGCTCGTTCGCCGCGGCGGCCGGCGAGCTCGAGGCGTCGATCGGCGCCGATCACCCCGCGACGCGCCTCGCCCGTGCGCTTGCCGCGGGCGGGGCCGCTGCCCCTTCGCCGGCTCGCTGACGCGGAGGCCGCCGCTCGTCGGCGCGGTGGCGGGTTCCGCGGCCTCACTGCGATTGCACAAGTGAGGGCCGCCCTGCGCCGGCCGCACCGTCGGAGTTTCCATGCGCCATTTTCGTCGCATCCCCCGCGCTGCCGTCGCCGCAGCGCTTGCCGCCGTCATGTCCGGGCTGGCAGTCGCCGGCGATCGCGGCAGCCTGCCTGCGCTGCTGCGCTTTCCCGACGCGAGCGGCGTCGCTGCGACGTATTCGACGCTCGGCCCGATGGACCTCAACGGTCCCTTCTTCCACGTGTTCGGCACCAACGGGCGCTCCTGCGCGACCTGCCACGCCCCCGAGACCGGCTGGACGGTGACGCCGGCGAGCCTGCAGCGGCGCTTCGCCGCAACCGGAGGCACCGATCCGATCTTTCGCACCGTCGACGGCTCAGTCTCGCCGAACGCGGACGTGTCGTCGGTCGCCGCGAGGCTTGTCGCCTACAACATGCTGCTCAAGAAAGGGCTGATCCGCGTCGGTATCGGCATTCCCGCCAACGCCGAATTCACGCTGGTCGCGGCCGACGATCCCTACGGCTTCGCGAGTGCGAAGGAGCTTTCGCTCTTCCGCCGGCCGCTGCCGTCGACCAACCTCGGGTTCATCAGCACGGTGATGGAGGACGGGCGCGAGACCTTCGTCGATCCGTCGTCGACCGACTGCATCATGGGGACGACGACCTGCTTCGCGTCGATCCACTTCGACCTCGCCGACCAGGCGAACGGCGCGACGACCGGTCATGCGCAGGCTGCGCAGCCGCTCACCCCGGCGCAGCAGGACGCGATCGTCATGTTCGAGTCGAGTCTCTACACCGCGCAGGTGTTCGACGCTGCGGCCGGCAACCTGACCGCGCGCCACGCGCAGGGCGGTCCGATCGCGCTGAGCGGTATGCCGTTCTACTTCGGCATCAACGACGCCGTATCGGGCGACTACCGCACCGGTGCGCCGTTCACGCCCGACGTGTTCACGCTCTACGCCTCATGGGACGAAGTCGGTCACCACCCGCCGGACTCCGGCGAGACCGTCGACCGCAGCAGTGCACGCGCGGCGGTGGCGCGCGGCGAGGCGCTGTTCGATTCGAAGCCGATCACGATCACTGGCGTTGGCGGGCTCAACGACGCGCTCGACATGCCGGTGATCCACGGCACCTGCTCGACGTGCCACGATTCCCCGAACGCCGGCAGCCACTCGATCCCGGCGCCGCTCGACATCGGCGTCGCCGACGCTTCCCGCCGCACGCCCGACATGCCGCTCTACACGCTGCAGCACACGTCGGCGCCGTTCGAAACCGTGCAGACGACCGATCCCGGTCGCGCGCTGATCACCGGCAAGTGGAAGGACATCGGCCGCTTCAAGGGTCCGACGCTGCGCGCGCTCGCGACGCGCGCGCCGTACTTCCACAACGGCTCGGCGCCGGATCTCGCGGCGGTCGTCGATTTCTACAACCAGCGCTTCGGCATCGGCTTCACGCAGCAGGAGAAGGACGATCTCGTAGCGTTCCTGCGCACGCTATAGCAGTACGCTCGCGTCGACGTCGCCGATCTTCGTGCGCCCGCAGAACGCCATCGTGAGGTCGAGCTCGTTCCTGATGAGCTCGAGGCATTTCGTCACGCCGGCCTCGCCCATTGCGCCGAGCCCGTAGAGAAACGCGCGACCGATCAGAGTTGCCTTCGCGCCGCGCGCGACGGCCTTCAGCACGTCCTGGCCGGAGCGGATGCCGCTGTCCATCCACACCTCGATCTGCGATCCCACTGCATCGACGATCGCGGGCAGCGCCTCGATCGACGATGGCGCGCCGTCGAGCTGGCGGCCGCCATGGTTCGACACCACCAGCGCGTCGGCGCCGGTGTCGATGGCGTGCCTCGCATCCTCGGCGTCGAGGATTCCCTTCAGGATCAGCTTGCCACCCCAGCGGCGCTTGATCCACTCGACGTCGCTCCAGTCGAGCGACGGATCGAACTGCTGCTGCGTCCACGCGCCGAGCGAGCTCATGTCGGCAACGCCCTCGACGTGGCCGACGATGTTGCCGAACTGCCGCCGCTTGGTGCCGAGCATGCCGAGGCACCAGCGCGGCTTGGTGAAAAGGTTCACCAGATTCGCGAGGGTCGGCTTCGGCGGCGCAGACAGACCGTTCTTGATGTCCTTGTGGCGCTGACCGAGGATCTGCAGGTCAAGGGTCAGCATCAGCGCCGAGCAGCGCGCCGCTTTGGCGCGATCGATCAGCCGCTCGATGAACGCGCGGTCGCGCATCACATAGAGCTGGAACCAGAACGGGCGCGTCGTGTTGGCGGCGATGTCCTCGATGGAGCAGATGCTCATCGTGGAGAGCGTGAACGGAATACCGAACTTCTCGGCCGCGCGCGCGGCGAGGATCTCGCCGTCGGCGTGCTGCATGCCGGTCAATCCGGTCGGCGCGATCGCGACCGGCATCGCGACGTTCTCGCCGATCATCGTCGTCGCGAGCGACCGGTTCTCGAGATTGACGGCGACGCGCTGCCTGAGGCGGATGCGCTGAAAATCTGCCTCGTTCGCGCGGTAGGTGCTCTCCGTCCACGAGCCCGAGTCGGCATAGTCGTAGAACATCCGCGGCACGCGCTTCTGCGCGAGTCGGCGCAGATCCTCGATGTTGGTGATCGTCGTCATCGTTGTGTCGTGGGGCCCGGGTGCGGCGTGGACGCCGTGGGTGGTGTGGAGGCGTGCGGTCACGCGGAGGCGAACGTTCAGTGTGCTGCGGATGCGCGATTATGCTCCGCGGCCGGGAGGGCAGCGCCTGCTAAACTGGACCGCTCGCGACAGCAGCGAACCGCGCTCACGACAGGAGCGACCCATGACCCGGCAAGCCATCCAGAGTCCCGACGCGCCAGCGGCGATCGGGCCTTACTCGCAGGCGATCCGCGCCGGCGACATGCTTTATCTCTCGGGCCAGATTCCGCTCGACCCGAAGACGATGCAACTCGTCGACGGCGTCGACGCGCAGGCGCACCAGGTGTTTCGCAACCTGCGCGCGGTCGCCGCGGCGGCCGGCGCCGCGCTGAACGACAGCGTCAAGCTGACGATCCTGCTCGTCGACCTCGCCGACTTCGCGAAGGTGAACGAGATCATGGCAGGATACTTCGAGCCGCCTTACCCGGCGCGTGCCACCTACCAGGTTGCGGCATTGCCGCGCGGGGCGAGGATCGAGGTCGAGGCGATCGTCGCGCTGCCGAAGGTTACCCCGCCCGAGGTCCCGCAGCAGACCGGTTGGAACGAAGCCTTCGATCAGACCAAGGGCGCGTGAGCGTCGGCAACGCGAAGCGCGGCGACGCGCTCGCGGACAAGCTCGCGCGCATCGGCGTGCTGCGCGGGGAAGACCTCGTGCTGCATCTGCCGCTGCGCTACGAGGACCACACGCGCGTCGTGCCGCTCGATGCCGTTCGGGCGGGGCTCACCGTGCAGACCGAGGGCGTCGTCGCGAGCGCGCAAGTGCAGTTTCGCCCGCGCCGGCAGCTCGTGTGCCTCGTGCGTGCGCCCGGCGGCGGCGACGCCACGCTGACGCTGCGCTTCTTCTCGTTCTACCCGAGCCATCTGAAGGCGCTCGCAATGGGCACGCGCGTGCGTGTCTACGGCGACGTGCGCGACGGTCCGTACGGCCCCGAGATCGTGCACCCGCAGTTTCACGTTGTCGGTGACGATGCGCCGCTCCCCGACCGGCTGACGCCCGTGTATCCGACGACCGGGGGTCTCGGGCAGGAGCGGCTGCGCAAGGCGGTCGCGCGCGCGATCGCTGCCGACCCCGCGCGAACCGCCGAGGTCTTGCCTGCGGTGTTTCTGCGCAAGAACGGGCTGTGGTCCTTCCACGATGCGCTCGCCTTCCTCCATGCGCCGCCGCCGCGGCTCGCGCCGGCGGCTGCGCGCGCGCTCGCCGACCGGACGCATCCGGCGTGGACGCGGGTCAAGTTCGACGAACTGCTCGCCCAGCAACTGTCGCTGAAGGCGCACCGCCGTTCGCGTGCGGCGCGGCGCGCGCCGGTCCTGACGGGTACCGGTGCCCTGACCCGTGCGCTGCTCGAGCGCGTCGGCTTCCGTCTCACTGCGGCACAGCAGCGCGTTTGGCGCGAGATCGCCGCCGACCTGAAGCGCTCGGTGCCGATGCAGCGCCTTCTTCAGGGCGATGTCGGCTCCGGGAAGACGGTGATTGCCGCGCTCGCCGCGCTGCAGGCGATCGAGAGCGGACGCCAGGTCGCGTTCATGGCGCCGACCGAACTCCTCGCCGAGCAACACTACCGCAAGCTCGCCGGGTGGCTCGCGGGCGTCGGCATCGAGATCGCGTGGCTTTCGGGCTCGCTCCCCGCGAAAGCGCGCCGCAAGGCGCGGGAGGGGCTCGCGAGTGGCGCCGTGCACTTCGCGATCGGAACGCACGCACTGTTCCAGGAGGGTGTCGCGATGCCGCGCCTCGGCCTCGCCATCATCGACGAGCAGCACCGCTTCGGTGTCGCGCAGCGGCTGGCGCTTCGCGATCGCGGCATCGCCGACGCGCACCAGTTGATGATGAGCGCGACGCCGATTCCGCGCACGCTCGCGATGACTTTCTATGCCGATCTCGACGTGTCGGTCCTGGACGAGATGCCTCCGGGTCGCACGCCGGTCGCGACGCGGCTCGTGAGCGAAAAGCGCCGCGCGGAGATCATCGCGTGGGTCGGCCGAATGTGCCGCGACGGCCGGCAGGCGTACTGGGTCTGCCCGCTGATCGAGGAATCGGAGAAGCTCGAATTGCAGACCGCGGTCGCGCTGCACGCCGAGCTCGTCGCGACCTGGAGCGGGACCGAGCCGCCGATTGCAGTCGGTCTCGTGCACGGGAGGATGAAGCCCGACGAGAAGGCCGCGGCGATGGATGCCTTCGCCCGTGGCGAGACCGCGGTGCTGGTGGCGACGACGGTGATCGAGGTTGGCGTCGACGTGCCGAACGCGTCGATCATGGTGATCGAGCACGCCGAGCGCTTCGGTCTCGCGCAGCTCCACCAGCTTCGCGGACGTGTCGGCAGGGGCGCCGCGCAGAGCACCTGCGTGCTGTTGTTCGAGGATCCGCTGACCGCTGCGGCGAAGGCGCGGCTCAAAGTCGTCTACGAATCGAACGACGGCTTCGAGATTGCGCGCCACGATCTCGCGATCCGCGGGCCAGGCGAATTCCTCGGTGCGCGGCAGTCGGGCGTGCCGCTGTTGCGCTTCGCCGATCTCGAGCGCGACGTCGATCTCATCGAGCGCGCGCGTGATGCGGCGGCAGAGCTCCTGCAATCGTCTCCGGCTGCTGCTGCGCGCCACCTCGACCGATGGCTCGGCGGCCGGCAGGACTTCATCAAGGCGTAGCAACGTGCCGCGGCCCGCGCGGCGCAGTGTCGCGGGAGTCGGCCGAAGGTCTGATTTCGTCCGCAGCAGGCTTCGATCAGCATCGGCAACCGTCGACGAGGTTCGAGTCGACGAGGTTCGACGATGCCGACCGACCGTTCGCAGCCCTGGCATATCGCTGCCGTCACGCAAGGAGGGCGGCCGACCTTCGCGCGCTTCGCTGCGGGCGCGGCGGTCGGTTGCGAGCTCGCGCTGTTGCGCTCGGCCGGCCTGTGGGACGTGCTCGCCTGGGTCCTCCTTCCTGCCCGCCTCGAGGCGGTGATCGCGCCGCTGCGCGCGCGCCTCGACGACACGGTGCCGCGGTTTCTCACCCGCGCTGGCACCCGCGTCGCGCAGGTCGAGGACGACCCACGCCCGGTCTGGGCCGACCGCTTCGGCTGGCGGCCGCTCGCCGATGAGGGCGAGGCCGAAGCCGTCGCGCGCGCGCTCCTCCGCAAGCCGCTTCGTGCGGAGCTCGTCGAGCGGCTTGCCGACTATCCGTTCTGGGATAGCGTCTGGCTCGGCGCCCCGGCGCGCCAGCCGGCGCTTCCGGGCCCGGTGTGCACCATCCCCCTCGCCGCGACGGCCTGCCTGTCGTCGCTTCCCGACCGCCGCCCACGCGCGGCCGCGCACGGTCTCGAGGCGGTTCTTTGACCCAAATCAGATACTTGCCGTCGATGCCCGACATCGTCCTGCGCTACAATGCCGCGACGCGCATTCCGTCCAGACATGGCGCTCTACACGCTTGGCCTCAGCCACACGACCGCCCCGCTCGACGTCCGCGAGCGGGTCGCGTTCGCGCCCGAGGCCGTCACCGACGCGCTGCGCGAAATCACGTCGCGGCACATGGTGCGCGAGGCGGCGATCCTGTCGACCTGCAACCGCACCGAGGTCTATTTCGACGGCGGCGAGCCGCGCGCGGTCGCGCGCTGGCTCGAGGGCGCGCGGGGCATCCCGCCGGCGACGCTCGACCCCTACACGTACACGCTGCCCGACGATCGCGCGGTAACCCACGCGTTCCGCGTCGCGAGCGGCCTCGATTCGATGGTGCTCGGCGAGCCGCAGATTCTGGGCCAGATGAAGCAGGCGGTTCGCTCGGCCGAGGCGGCGGGCTCGCTCGGTCTCATCCTCAACCGGCTGTTCCAGCGCAGCTTCGCGGTCGCCAAGAATGTGCGCACGCAGACCGACATCGGCAGCGCGTCGATCTCGATGGCCGCCGCAGCGGTCAAGCTCACCGAGCGCATTTTCCCGTCACTCGCCGACCAGCGTCTGCTGCTCGTCGGCGCCGGCGAAATGATCGAGCTCGCCGCCACGCACTTCGCCGCACGGCGCCCGCAGTCGATCACCGTCGCCAACCGCACGCTCGAGCGCGGCCAGCAGCTCGCCCAGCGTTTCGGCGCCGACGCGATCACGTTGGCCGAGCTCGCGAGCCGGCTCGCGCAGTTCGACATCATCGTTACCTGCACGGCGAGCACGCTGCCGATCATCGGCAAGGGCACGCTCGAGCGCGTCGTGCACATGCGGCGTCACGCCCCGGTCGCGATCGTCGATCTCGGCGTTCCGCGCGACGTCGAGGCCGAGGCCGCCGGGCTCGACGATGTGTTCCTGTTCAGCATCGACGACCTCTCCGAGATCGTGCAGGGCAACCAGCAGATCCGTCGCGAAGCCGTTGCCCAGGCCGAAGAGATGATTGCCGCACAGGCCGCGCACTTCATCCAGTGGCTGCAGGGGCGCTCGGTGGTTCCGACGATTGCCGCGCTGTCGCGGCATCACGACGCGTTGCGTCGTGCCGAAGTCGATCGCGCGCGCAGGCACCTCGCCGCAGGAGCGGAGCCCGAAGCGGTGCTGGAGGCGCTCGCGCGAGGGCTTTCGAGCAAGCTGCTGCACGCGCCGCTCGCGGCGCTGAACGCGGCCGGCGACACCGAGCGCGCCCAGATGACTGCGCTGTTCGAGCGCGTCTACGGCCTGCCGGGATCGGCCGGCGACGACGAAGCCTAGTTCCCCCGCGCGCAAGGAGGCGGAGTCGCTCCGCCCGCTTGCATGTGACCCGGCAGCCGGCGGGTGCGGCGCGTGGCGCCGCGAAAGCCGTGCCGCTCCTCGATGAAGACTTCGCTACGCGTTCGTCTCGACCAGATCGGCGCCCGGCTCGCCGAGCTCGACGCGCTGCTCGCGTCCGAAGACGCGACGCGCGACCTCGAACGCTTCCGCGCGTGGGCGAAGGAGCGCGCCGAGATCGATCCGGTGGCCACGCGCTACGATGCGTACCGTCGCGCGGAAGCCGATCGCGCCGCGGCCGACGAGCTCGCCGGGGACCCGGCGATGCGCGCCTACGCCGCCGAGGAGCGTGACGAGGCCGCGCAGCGCCTCGAAGCGATCGAGGCCGATCTGCAGACGATGCTGTTCCGAGGGATCCCGACGACGCGCGCAACGTCTACCTCGAAATCCGCGCCGGCACCGGAGGCGACGAATCGGCGCTGTTCGCCGCCGACCTCTTCCGGATGTACGCACGCTACGCGGAGCGCCGGCGCTGGCGGTTCGACGTCGTGTCGGAGTCGAGCTCGGATCTCGGCGGCTATCGCGAGATCATCGCCCATGTCAGCGGCGACCGCGTCTACGCGCGGCTCAAGTTCGAGTCCGGCGGTCACCGCGTCCAGCGCGTGCCGCAAACCGAGGCGCAGGGGCGCATCCACACGTCGGCGTGCACGGTCGCCGTGCTCCCCGAAGCCGACCCGATGGCCGACGTCACGATCAACCCCGCCGAGCTTCGCATCGACACCTTCCGGGCGTCGGGAGCCGGGGGACAGCACATCAACAAGACCGATTCGGCGGTGCGCATCACGCACCTGCCGAGCGGCATCGTCGTCGAGTGCCAGGATGATCGCTCGCAGCACCGCAACCGCGCGCAGGCGATGGCGGTGCTCGCATCGCGGCTCGTCGATCGCGAACGGCGCGAGCGCGAGCAGAAGGAAGCGGCCCACCGCAAGAGCCTGATCGGATCGGGCGATCGCAGCGAGCGCATCCGTACCTACAACTTCCCGCAGGGCCGCGTCACCGACCATCGGATCAATCTCACGCTGTACCGGATCGACGCGATCATGGACGGCGACCTCGACGAACTGATCGATGCGCTCGCGCAGCAATTCCAGGCCGAGCAGCTCGCCGCACTCGGGGGCGAGGCGTGATGCGGGGCCGGCGATGAAGCGACCGTGGCGCGCGACGCGCCGCCTCGCCCTTTCCGAGATCGGCGAGCAGCACGCCAACGAGTTGCACGAGCTCGACTCGGATCCGCGCGTGATGCGCTACGTCGGCCACGGCCGCCCGGCGACGCGCGCGGAAATCGACGCCGTCATGCGACGCGTTCCGCGGGCGTACGGTCTCTACCCCGGCCTCGGGACCTGGCGGGCGACGCGTCGCGACAACGGCGACTTCGTCGGCTGGTTCGCGCTCAAGTACATTCCGCGCACCAGCGTCGTCGAGGTCGGCTACCGGCTGCGTCACGGGGCGTGGGGACGCGGCTATGCGACCGAGGGCGCGCGCTCGCTCGTCGAGTATGGGTTCGAGGAGCTCGGCCTCTACCGGATCGTCGGCGTCACGCACCCTGACAATATCGCGTCGCAGCGCGTGCTCACCAAGGCCGGACTTGCCGACATCGGCTGGGGCCACTACTACGCGCGCCCGGTGCGCGTGTTCGAGGTGGTGCGCAACGCCGGATGGCGCCCGTGCTGGGAGGGCGATGCCGCGCGCTAGCGCCGATTGCGTCGCGTCGGCGCTCGCCGCCTGCGGCCTCGACCGCATCGACGCCGAGGTGCTGCTCGCCCGCGTGCTCGGCCGCAATCGCGCGTGGCTGATCGCCCACGCCGCCGACCCGCTGCCCGCACCGCTCGA
>Ga0134126_10008237_pt1 | contig 13109 bp, 13 predicted proteins | sample KB31752_FD_96881 | JGI IMG/M metagenome (GOLD analysis project Ga0134126, IMG submission 96881) | Terrestrial soil microbial communities with excess Nitrogen fertilizer from Kellogg Biological Station, Michigan, USA - KB3-175-2 | ecosystem: Environmental > Terrestrial > Soil > Unclassified ...
GACGACCATCGAGTGGCGCTCCGCATACTGGATCATTCCCTGGTTGGCAGGCCTCGGCGTCATCTCCTGGCAGGGGCAGTACACGAGCAACGTGACGACCGTCTTCGGTCTGACTCTCAATCCGACACTGAACATCGGCCAGTGGTGGGACCTCGGCCTCATCGCGATCTTCAGCCTGGTGATCTTCTACTGGGCAGCCCGAAGTGGCATGTCCCACCGGAAGGTACTCCAAGCCGTCGAGACCGTCGAGGCTGAAGCCTCGGTGGAGCTGACGACCCCGCTGACCTGATCAGGCGACGCGGGTATCCCTGCATCTAGTCGGCCCGGCGGGCGTTGTACTGTCGGATTCCGTGATCCAATGATCAGCAACGACCGTGAGCACGGTATCTGAGCTGGTCAGAGATTCCGATATGTTGCAAGGGAGACGTTGACTCCTGCAGTGACGAGAGCGCGATATTCGGCGTTGTTGGAGGGGCAGGCATGACCGAAAAAGGTACTACTTCACCGATAACGGAGAGAAGTAACATAAGCCAGATGGGACAGAGTCGTATTATTGCCACCGATCCGGTTGATCATCCCGTTCAGGCTGATCAGCTTGATAAGCCGCAAAGCGGCCGCAGTCTGGTCACCGCGGTTGAGTCAGCTCGGGATCAGGCTGAGGCTCAGGACCAGGTGACGGTCCGGATGCCTGCGGACGGCGCCTACCTGTCGGTGCTCAGGACGGCCACGGCCGGTCTGGCGGCACGGCTTGACTTTACGCTCGATGAGATCGAGGACATGCGGATCGCGGTCGATGAGGCCTGCGCGATGGTGCTCACCCAGGCGATCCCAGGCGGCAATCTCGAGTGCGTCTTCTCGCTCGGCCAGGACGAGATGACGGTGTCGGTGTCGGTGCGCGCCCTCGCGCCTCGGGTACCAGCTGGCGACACGTTCGCCTGGACGGTGCTCTCCGCGCTGGCGGGTAGCGTCGATGCCCAGGTAGGGCCTGGCGACGTACTGACGATCGTGTTGCGAAAGTGTCGTGATTCATCGAGGTCGGTATGACGGGGGAAGTTGAGGTCGCATTGACCGAAGAGTTCGAGACGATGACGGCTGAGCCTGCCGGGGGACAGGCCGTCAGCGACGCTGACGACGTGCTGACCGTCGCCGAGTTGATCGAGCAGGAGATCGATGATGACGACGACTCTGCCGAGCAGCTCTCAGGCGCGATCAGAATCCAGCACGCGGTCAGGGATCGCGGACACGCCAGGGAGCTGTTCGTGCGGCTCTGCGAGCTGCCCGAGGGCGACCCAGAGCGCTTGCGAATCAGGGGTGAGCTGGTTGAGCTGCACCTGCCGCTGGTTGAGTACCTGGCCAGGAGGTTCCGCAATCGGGGTGAGTGGCTCGACGACCTGACCCAGGTGGCCACGATCGGGCTGATCAAGTCCATCGACAGGTTCGATCTCAATCGAGGCGTGGAGTTCTCCACCTATGCCACGCCGACCATCGTGGGCGAGATCAAGCGGCACTTCCGCGACAAAGGCTGGGCGGTCCGGGTGCCGCGCAGGCTGCAGGAACTCAAGCTGGCACTCACAAAGGCCATCGGCGACCTAGCGCAGCGGCTCGGCCGGGCGCCTACGGTCGCCGAGCTAGCCGCGCACCTGGCAATGAGCGAAGAGGACGTGCTCGAAGGACTGGAGTCGGCTAACGCCTACTCAACGGTCTCGCTCGACGCGCCAGACTCAGGAGATGAGGACGCCCCGGCTGTCGCCGAGTCGCTCGGCATGGTCGACGAAGCGCTCGAAGGCGTCGAGTACCGCGAGTCGCTCAAGCCGCTGCTCGAACGACTCCCGCCTCGGGAAAAGAAGATCCTGCTGCTGCGATTTTTCGGCAACATGACACAGTCGCAAATCGCGACCGAGCTTGGGATCTCACAGATGCACGTGTCCAGGCTGCTGGCGCGGACGCTGACTCAGCTTCGTGAAGGGCTGACCGGCGAAGACTGATCGGTCAGCGCCTTAATGCTCGGCGGCACTAGCAGCAGGACGAATCCGGCCAGGCACAGCGCGAGCGCGGGCACGCCCCAGTCATAGCGCTGGCCCTGAACCAGGTAGATGCCGACGATCCCGGTGAATAGCTGGGTCAGCAGCGCCGGGGTCCGGCTCCAGCGCCTAGTCTTGGCAAGCCCGAAAGCCACGTAGCCGAGCCCGAGCGCGGCGCCTATGCCGATGACCGTGATCGCTATGCCACTGGCGTTCTGATATGACTTGCCCTCGATCGTGGCGATTCCGGCGAGCACGGCGGCGAGCAGGACACCGACCGCCTGCACGGCCAGCACCACGGTCGCGGCAGTAATCGTAGGCGGACGCCCCCGATCCTCCCGCCGCCGCGCGGTGTCTGCATGGGGGGACGACCCCCCCGATCCCCCCGCGGTGTTGGCCTGGGGGGACGACCCCCCTGATCCCCCCGCGGTGTTGGCCTGGGGGGACGACCCCCCTGATCCCCCCGCGACGCTAGCCTGTGCGCGTGCGCGCGCTTTTGATCGTGAACCCACTTGCTACCTCCACGACCCGGCTGCGCCGGGATGTCATCGCGTCGGCCCTAGCGTCCGCTGTCAAGCTAGAAGTCGTAGAGACACGCTACCGGGGCCACGCCACGATGTTGGCATCGACGGCCAGCACCGAGGGATTCGGGCTTGTGCTCACCCTCGGCGGCGACGGCACCGTCAACGAGGTGGTGAACGGACTGCTCGGCCAGGCTGACCCCGGGCGGGGCATGTCGGCTAGCGAGCTGCCGGCGCTCGCCGCGCTGCCCGGAGGCAGCGGCAACGTGTTCACCGGCGCGCTCGGCCTGCCGCGCGACCCGGTCGACGCCACCGGCGAGATCCTGCAGGCACTCGCGGTCGGCCAAGAACGCACGATCGGCGTCGGCAACGCCGACGGCAGGTACTTCACGTTCAACTGCGGGGTCGGGCTTGACGCCGAGGTGGTGCGGGCGGTGCAGGGCCTGCGTGCGCATGGGCGGCAAGCGACGTCTTCGCTGTACGTCAGGCTCGCCCTCCGCCAGTTCTACCGGCAGACCGATCGCGGCAAGCCTGCCGTCTGGATCGAGCCGCACGATGGCGAGACCTTCGGGCCTGTCTTTCTCGGCATCGTGTCCAACACGGCGCCGTGGACTTATCTGGGCGGCCGGGAAGTCAATGCCAACCCCCGCGCCCGATTCGACACCGGGCTCGACGTCTTCGCGTTGCGCAGTATGTCGTCAATCAGCATCATCTATGCGCTTAGCCAGATGTTCACCACGAAAGGGGGCATGCTGCACGGCCGCAAGATCATGTCGCTTCACGATCTGCCGTCGCTGACGCTCCGCGCTGATCGGCCGGTCGCATTTCAGATCGACGGGGAGTACGTGGGCGAGCGCGAACTCGTCCAGCTCACGTCGGTTCCGTCCGCACTGCGAGTCATCGGCTGATTACGATCCTCATAACCGTGACGTAACACACAAAGCATTGGCCCGCTCCCGACACTCCGCGCGCGCCCTCGGACGATACCTGCCATGTGACTCATCTGACACCGAAATCCGGCCTAACCTTTGCCTAAGGGTCTTGCGCTTGATCGAATAACTTGGGAGGGTTGTAACGCTCCTGGCATGAGGTGAGCACGCGCGCCTCCAGCCGGGCGGGCGATGTCTACGCGGCGATGTCCACGGGGGCGTGGTCTGGCAGCCAGTACGGGACGCTGGTTCCGCATCTGGGAATTGATTCGCTTCGCTAGCGGATCAGACATACGGTATAGCTAGTGAATTCGTTCACAAGCACGACGGAGGCGGCGGGTCGCAGTGCGGCGGCTCCGGGGCCGATCCCCGGGCCAGCCACCGCAGGGACCTGTTGGCGCTCATTGAGGAGTGGACCGCATGGACTGGCGTAACTACGCAGCCTGTCGTGATGTCGACCCGGAACTCTTCTTCCCGATAGGGAACACCGGTCCCGCGCTTCTCCAGATCGATGAGGCAAAGCAGGTGTGCGCGCGCTGCAAGGTCTCCGAGGCCTGTCTGCGGTGGGCGCTCGATAGTGGCCAGGACTCCGGTGTCTGGGGCGGGCTCAGCGAGGACGAAAGGCGCACGCTCAAGCGTCGCGGCGCCCGGGTCGGTGTAGGGGCCTAGGAGTAAGCGCCTAGGAGTAAGCGCCTAGGATTCGGCGCCTATGCGATCAGGCTGCGGAGCGGCCTGATCGGCCAGCGGCAGCGGGACCTCGAGTTGTACCGTCGTACCCCCTTCCGGCCTCGCCGATATATTCAGCTTTCCGCCGAGTTCACTGACTACGAGTGTCCTGACGATCTGCAAGCCGAGGCTCGTCGCGGTGTCGAGATTAAAACCGTCAGGCAGTCCCGCGCCGTTGTCAGCCACCGTCACGTGCAACCGGTCGTCGCACCGCCTGGCGGCAAGCTCAAGCGTTCCCGCTGCCCGGCCTCCTGGCTTGGCGAGCCCGTGCTGGATCGCGTTGTGCAGCAGCTCGGTGAGCACAAGCGCGAGCGGGGTGGCAACCTGCGCCGACAACGCGCCGAAGCCGCCGGTTAGCACCGGCGTGACCCTGGCCTCAGGCGCGGACAGCTCACCGGCCATCGTCGCGACTCGCCTGGCCACGTCGTCGAACTCGACCACCTCGCCGCTGGCGCGAGACAACGTCTCGTGCACGAGCGCGATTGACCCGACCCTGCGCACCGCCTCGCCAAGCGCGGCCGAGGCCTCTGGCACACCTCGCATCCGCCGTGCCTGCAGCCGGAGCAGGGCCGCCACGGTCTGCAGGTTGTTCTTGACGCGGTGATGGATCTCCCTGATCGTCGCGTCCTTCGTGAGCAGCTCGCGTTCCCTGTGCCGCAGTTCGGTAACGTCCCTGAGCAAGACAAGCGCACCAGCCGAACTGCCGTTCACGACCAGTGGGATCGTGCGCATCTGCACGACCGTCCCGTTCGCTTCGACCTCGGTCTCGGTGTGCGCTCGGCCGCTGGCCGCAAGCATCAGCGAGTCATCTCGTGGCATCGTGCTCGCGCACAGCCTCGCGGTGAGCGGCCCGAGCTCGCGTCCGGTCAGGTCGGCGGTCAGGCCTAGCCTGCGGTAGGCGGACAGCGCGTTGGGGCTCGCGTAGCTGACCTTGCCTGAACGGCCAAGGCGCACCATGCCGTCGTTGACCCGCGGAGACTGCACGTGCGCCGGCGAACTGGCCGGCCCGGGAAACAACCCGGCGGCGATCATCTGGGCAAGGTCGTCAGCGGACTTGAGGTACGCCAAGTCCATCCGGCTCGGCGTTCTCGCGGACTCCAGGTTCGTCGACCGCTCGATGACCGCGATCACCCGGCCGACCCGGCTTACCGGAATGGTCTCGTGCCTGACCGGGACGCCACGCCGCCACTCAGGGTCACCTTCGCGGCAGACTCGCGCCTCGCTTACCGCCGCGGCCAGCAGCGGCTGCTTGCTCGATGGCAGGACTGTGCCGACCCGGTCCTCAGGGAACGCGGTCGGTCCTGTGGTCGGCCTGACCTGGGCAAGCGCTATCCAGGACTGCTCGCCGGGCAGCTGAGCCCACAGCGTCAGATCCGCGATGGACAGGTCGGCGAGCAGCTCCCAGTCAGATACAAGCTCGTGCAGCCACTCAAGGTCACCTGCCACGATCCGTGCCCGGCGAGCGAGGTCATTCAGCGTGGGCACCTTTCCATCATCGCATCGCGGTCTCAGTCGTCGCTCGCCTCCCGGCTAGTCCCCTCACGGGCGTGCCAGCGCTCGCGTGCCTGCCTGGTAACGTCGCCGCCATGGTTGCACACCCCCACCCCCAGCCAGTGACGCACGGCGGCGCTCAGGCCGTGTCTGCCGCACGCGCCCATGGCGTGACAACGATGTTCACCTTGTCAGGCGGGCACGTATTCCCTGTGTACGACGGCGCCGTAAAGGCCGAGCCGCCGATGCCGATCCTTGACGTGCGGCACGAGCAGACAGCGGTGTTCGCCGCCGAAGCCACGGCCCGGCTCACCAGGACGCCAGGATTCGCCGTGCTGACCGCGGGGCCAGGGGTGACCAACGGGATTAGCGCGATCACCACCGCCTACTTCAACGGCTCGAGCGTCGTGGTGCTCGGCGGGAGGGCGCCCGACCACCGGTGGGGTTCTGGCAGCCTGCAGGAAATCGACCATCCCAAACTGCTCGCCGCGATCACCAAGCGAGCCTGGACCGAGCACGATCCCGCTGCGGTCGGCAGGTCAGTAAGCGAGGCGTTCGCGCTGGCGAAGGCCAGGCACGCGGGGCCGGTTTTCCTAGATGTCAGCCTGGAAGCACTGTTCGGCTCACCCGCGCAGCCGAGCCAGCCAGGCCAGCCAGGCCAGCCCGTCGCTGCGCCTATCGCCGAGCCGCCAGACGACGACGACCTCGCTGCCATCGCCAAGCTGCTCGCGGCCGCTTCCAGGCCCGTGCTCGTGCTCGGCTCCGACGTGTGGCTAGGCGACGCCGACGTCGCGGCCCGCGCCGCGGCCGAGGACCTGCGGCTCCCCGTGATCACCAACGGTCAGGGCCGCGGCGTACTCCCCGCCGGTCACGAGTTGCTTGTGACCAGGGCCAGGTCGGTGGCTTTCGGCGAGGCCGACCTGGTGATTGTCGTTGGCACGCCGCTTGACTTCAGGCTCGGCTACGGCGAGTACGGCGGCAAGAATGGCACGCCGGCTGCCAAGGTCGTGCACGTGGCCGACGCCAGGAGCCAGATCGCCACCCACCGAGAACTTGCCGCGAGCGCATCAGGCGACCTCACCGCGTTCTTCACCGGCCTGGCCACGGCGGCACAGCGTCATGGGCTGGCGGCGCGCTGGACGACCGACTGGCTGCCGAGGCTGACCGCCGCCCGGGACGCGGCCGTCACCAGCGACGCCGCCCTGCTAGCGAGCGACGCGCACCCGATCCATCCGATGCGGATATACGGCGAACTCGCGCCGCTGCTCGAACCCGACGCCGTGGTCATCGGCGACGGCGGTGACTTCGTCAGCTACGCGGGCAAGTACATCGAGCCGAAGCAGCCGGGCGGCTGGCTGGACCCCGGCCCGTACGGATGCCTGGGCACCGGCCTCGGATACGCGATCGCCGCGCGTATCGCGAGACCATCGGCGCAGGTTGTGCTGCTGCTCGGAGACGGCGCGGCGGGATTTTCGCTCATGGATGTCGACACCTGCGTCAGGCACCGGCTTCCCATCGTGATGATCTGCGGCAACAACGGCATCTGGGGCCTGGAGAAGCACCCGATGCAGGCGCTGTACGGCTACGATGTCGCGGCCGACCTCCAGCCGGAGTGCCGGTACGACCAGGTGGTCACCGCGCTCGGCGGCGCTGGAGAACTGGTGACCAAGCCAGGTCAGATCGCACCCGCGCTACGCCGCGCATTCGACTCCCCCGTGCCTTACATGGTCAACATCGCCACCGACAGCGAGGTCGCCTATCCCAGGTCAACCACGGGCGTCTAGGGAGCCACCGCAACCGCCGCCGCTAGCCTCCGGCCCTGGCCTTCCGCATGAACCGCTCGCTGTCGACAAGCACCCGTCGCACCGTGCCGGCGCCGATCACAGCCTCGTCGCCGACGCCGGGTCCGTAGGCCACGAACATGAACACGAGCGCGCGGTCGTCGATCTCGGTGAGTTCCGCCTGCACCTCGATCGAGCTGCCGAGCGGACTTGGCCGTTTGTGCTCAAGCGAGACCGCCGAGCCGACCGTCGTCTGCCCTTGCGCGAGGTGCGGCGCGACGGCGGCGACGCATGCGGCCTCGGCGAGCGCGAGCAGCCGAGGAGTTCCCAGCACAGGGAGGTCGCCGCTACCTAGCGAAGCCGCCGTGTCGGCGCGGGCGACCTCGGCTGTGACAGTCGCGCGCAACCCGACCGCGAGCATGATGGCAGTCACTCGATGACCGCGATCAGATCGCCTTCCTGAATGACATCGCCCTCGGCGACGGCGAGCCTGGTGAGCTTTCCCGCGCCCTCGGCCACCACCGGGATCTCCATTTTCATCGATTCGAGTATCACCAGCGTGTCGCCGTCAGCAACGCTGTCACCCTCAACGGCGACGACCTTCCACACATTGGCGACCATCTCAGCGCGGATCTCGGCCACGCGCACCTCCTAAGGACGCAGACGACTCACCACGGACGTGTCATAGTTTCCACTGCCGAACTCCTCGCTGTTCAGCAGGTCGGCATGGAAATCGAGATTTGTCTTTGGCCCGGTTACCACGAACGACCCGACCGCCTGCCTCGCCAGCGTGAGCGCCTGCGCCCGGTCAGCCGCGTGCAGCACCAGCTTGGCGAGCAGCGGGTCATAGTGCGGCGTGACGGTGTTGCCAGCGACGTAACCGGCGTCGACCCTGATCCCGGCACCGGCCGGTTCTTCCCATTGCCCGATCGTGCCAGGACTCGGCAGGAACCTGACCGGATCCTCGGCATAGATCCTAAGTTCAAGAGCGTGCCCAGAGGGTGAAATAAAGCCCACGTCAAAGCTCGCTTCCAAACCGTCAGCGATCCTCAGTTGCTGTTCGACTAGATCGATGCCGGTGACCATCTCGGTGACCGCATGCTCGACTTGCAGTCTGGTATTCATCTCTAGGAAGACGAATTCGCCGGTCTTGGTGTCGACCAGGCACTCGACCGTTCCAGCGCCGCGGTAGCCGACCGCCTCGCCGGCTCTGATCGCGGCCGCGAGCATGCGCTCGCGTAGCTCTTGGTCGACGCCAGGGGACGGGGTCTCCTCGGCCACCTTCTGGTGCCGTCGCTGCACAGAACAGTCGCGCTCGCCGAGTGCTACCACCCGGCCGTCAGCCAAGCCGAGTATCTGGATCTCGACGTGCCTCGCCGCGGCGATGTAGCGCTCAAGCAGGATCGCCGGGCTGCCGAAGAACCGCTCAGCCCTCGACCTAGCGGTCTCGAAACCGCTGCGCAGCGACTGCTCGTCGCCAGCCGCGCTCATGCCGATGCCGCCGCCCCCCGCGGCCGCCTTGATCATGATCGGATAGCCGATTCGCTTGGCCAGCGCCGCGGCGGCATCGGCATCGGCCACCGGCTCGGTGGCGCCTTCGGCAACCGGCACTCCCGCGCTCGCCATCAGGTTGCGGGCGCGTATCTTGTCGCCCATCTGCTCGATCGCCTCTGGCGACGGCCCGATCCAGGTCAGCCCGGCGTCAATGACTTGCGCGGCGAACTCCGCGTTCTCGGCCAGGAACCCGTAGCCAGGGTGGATCGCTGCCGCGCCGGTCCTGCTAGCTGCCCGCAGTATGGCGCCGGTGTTCAGGTAGCTCAGCTTGGCCTGCGCCGGTCCGATCAGCACAGCCTCATCCGCTTCAGCAACGAACGGCAGTTCGGCGTCAGCCTCCGAGTACACCGCGATTGCCCGCACCCCGAGCCGTCGGCACGTCCTGATTACCCTGCGAGCGATTTCGCCCCTATTGGCGATCAATACGGAAGCTGGCACCCGCAAACCCTATCCCCTGGCGGTTCTCCAGGCGCTGTGCTGGTCGGGGGGACGACCCCCCAAAGCCCCCTGCTGTGCTGGTCGGGGGGGACGACCCCCCAAGCCCCCCGCCGTGCTGGTCAGGGGGGACGACCCCGCGAGCCCCCCGATGGCGTCCTAGAGCCGGCTGAGCGGCAGGCGGCTGGTGACGATGGCGAGCGCCGCCACCACCGCCGGGTCGTAGTCGCGGTCCGTCCTGGCGCGGATACCGGCGATCGCGGCGGCGATCCTGTCCCGGTCGGGAGAGCCAGCCACCTGATCGTCGAAGGCGTTGACCACCCGGATGATCCTGCTGCCGAGCGGTGGTTTGACCGCGTTGCCCCGATAGGGCAGCCACTGGAACCTTACGATCGCGGCCACCTCATCGAGCACGCCAGTCTGGCTGATCACCTCGGCGCCGAACTCAGCGATTCTGCGCGTCTTGGCCAGATCCACGTCAACGGTCGCCCCGGCCGGGATCGGGTCGACCAGCGAGAGCTGGCCGATGTCGTGCATCAGCGCGGCGTACTCCAGCTTGAGCAGGTCAGGCTCGGACATGCCGAGTTCCCTGCCAACCGCCAGGGCGATCTTGCTTACCCGGCGGGAGTGACCGCTGTCCACGTACCCGGCGACCTCGGTCACCTGGGCGAGCGCCCGCACTGTCTGCAGATAGGTGGCGCGAATGCCCGCGTACCGGCGGAACGCTAGCTGGATGACGAACAGCGGTCCGGCGAACACGGCGAGCTCGTCGAGACCCATGACGGTGGCGCCGAACACCGTGATGATCGCTGATATGCCGACAGCCAGGCCGAGCCGCCACTGCACTCGCAGTTCGTCTGCGAGCGTCACCGAGTACCTGGCACGCAAGTCCTCGGCCCTGATGACGGCGATAATCACCGTCTCGAGCAGCCAGGCCATGGTCGCGAGCACGGCCATGACGCAGAAAGCCACGTACCACCGGCCCGGCATCCAGATGGTGCTCGCCAGCGGACGGAATATGAACGCCACGAGCGCGACGGCGGCTAGCCTCGCCGACATGCCGGTGGCACCGCCTGGCCGGCCGGCCGCGATGTGCGGCAGCGCGCCGAGCGCCATGCCGAGCGCGGCGACCGCGACGACCTGGGTCGCCGAGATCGGCAACACCGACTCCGGATGCGCGTGCGGATGGTGCACAGGCGCGACCGTCAGCGCCATCGCCAGCGCTAGCGCGGCGGTCATCGCGATCGGCGCGGCCTCCCTGCCGCCTGGCAAGGACAACCTGAGCAGTTCGCCGAACGCGATGAACAAGCCGAAAGCTATCGCTGCCTGCGAAGACTGCCCGATGCCTACCAGCCGGGCCACGCAGATCGCGACAAGAATGGCGGTGCCGCCGAGCAGCAACAACCTGGCGGTGTCGACCGATTGCAAAGCTTGCCACCGCTGTGCCGCTGGCCGGACACCGACGTCGCCGTCGCGGTATCGAGCTGTCGTCGCCACGCCCTCCTCACCGGCTCTCGACTACGCGCAACGGCGAGATCGGGTCGTCATGATCTTGCGACGTCAAGATCTCGTACTCGCGAGGCTGCGCCAGTTCCTGCCCCTTCCATCCCTCGCGGTCGAGCGCGCTAATAAAGGCCTCGACGATCTTCGGGTCGAACTGGGACCCCGCGCTCTTCCGAAGCTCAGCGACAGCCTCGTCATTCCTTCTCGCTACACGATACGACCGAGTGGATGTCATCGAATCGAAAGCATCGGCAACGGCTATGATTTTGGCGAACTGCGGAATCTCGTCTCCGGCGAATCCCATCGGATAGCCGCGGCCGTCCATCCGCTCGTGATGGTGCATAATGCCAGTAAGCGCCTCGTTCAGGAATCCGATCTCGCCGACGATCTCCAGACCGCGCATGGGGTGCAACTGGATCGCCGCGTACTCCTCCTCGGTCAGCGCGCCTTCCTTTTGCAGCACCTTCGTCGGGACACCGAGCTTGCCGACGTCATGCAGCATGCCAGCGAACCTGACCGCCTCGATGCGGCTTGGCGGCATCTTGATCTGGCGGGCGATCATGCCCGCGCCCCTGGAGACCCGGTCGCTGTGACCTCTGGTGTAGAAGTCCTTCGTCTCCACCGCCTGGCACAGCGCTGCCAGCGTCGCCGAGTGCGCCCTTTGCTGCTCAGCGAACTGCCCCATCGCCCAGCGCGCTACGTAGAGCGGCACGAGCACGATCGTGGCGGCGAAGTACTGCATGACCGGCCAGAGCGCAGCGATCACCAGGCCAAGGCCGGCGAATCCGATGTCGTAGGCGAGCAGCAAAGGTAGCGCGGCCGGAGAATCACCCCGTCGAGTAGCCGCTGCGCTGCGCCGATCGAGCAGCAGCATTCCCCACAGCAAGCCGTGGTTCACAAGTACGTGCGCGAGAGCCGCGACAGCGAACGGCCAAAGAAGCGCCTCGAACATGGTGGGAGGCAGGCCATGCGATGAGTTGATTTCCGTTACCCGGAGTAGGTCAGGCATGAACGGGTGCGGCTGCCCGCTGACCGCCAGATACGCGACTCCGGCCGCATATCCGGCCACCGCGTACATCGCGCCGTTGAATAGCCGCTCGTAAAAGAGCACCTGGCGCCGCATGGTCAGGACTGCCGCCGCTCCGACCATCGCCGCGCCAATTCCGCCGTGCAGTAGCACAACCGCGGCCAGCGTCGCCGCTGAGCTTGGCGACCACGCCGACTGCCTGGCCGCCAGCGGTGTCGGCGTCGAATCACAGATCAGGAACAGTAGGGCGAGAACGGCATAGCAAGCCCACCATTTCGTATCCGCGGTACTTATCGGCGCGATCAGCATAATGCCGCCGGCAACGCCGACAATTGCCGCAAGATAGAGCCAAGAGCCCAATGAAAGCCTGCCCATGGCCCCCGTACCCTCCTCGCTACCCGTGGGCTGCGTACGCGGCAATAATGATTGTCGCAGCAGGAGGTTAGGTCGGCTACCGGTTCGCCGGTGTAGTCTCAGCCCGCTTCGATCTGAGCGCGGACGGCTTCGATCCTGGTCAGCACCTTTTGCCGAAGGTCACTTGGTACCGGCTCATGTCCGCAATGCTTGTGCACCAGCCGCTTGACGGCTTCTTCGAGGCCATACTCGCGCAGGCATGGACCGCATTCGTCCAGGTGGACCTTGACCTGCGCGTACGCTATCTGGTCCATCTCGCCATCAAGGTAGCTGTAGACCATGTCGAGCACCTCGCTGCACGGCACCTCGTGCGGCTTGCCGCAGCTCATCTCGCCTCCCCCCCGGGCGCTTGGGCCGACGAAGACCCATCGGCAGCCGCCTTGGCCAGGCCGAGCTCTGCCGCGTAGTCGGCAAGCATGTCGCGCAGCTGCCGACGTCCCCGGTGCAGTCGCGACATCACGGTTCCGATCGGGGTACCCATGATGTCGGCGATCTCTTTGTAGGCGAATCCCTCGACATCTGCCAGGTATACGGCGATTCTGAATTCTTCCGGCAGCGCCTGCAGAGCCTGCTTGATGTCAGAGTCCGGCAGGCTTTCGAGCGCTTCGGCCTCGGCGGATTTGAGGCCAGACGACGTGTGCGAGGCGGCACGGGCAAGCTGCCAGTCCTCGATCTCCTCGGTGCCGGATCGCTGAGGCTCACGCTGC
>Ga0134126_10008239_pt1 | contig 13107 bp, 12 predicted proteins | sample KB31752_FD_96881 | JGI IMG/M metagenome (GOLD analysis project Ga0134126, IMG submission 96881) | Terrestrial soil microbial communities with excess Nitrogen fertilizer from Kellogg Biological Station, Michigan, USA - KB3-175-2 | ecosystem: Environmental > Terrestrial > Soil > Unclassified ...
AGCGCCGCGATCTGGCCCGAGAAGTCGTAGGAAACGCCCACGCCGAAAAACCAGCCGCCCATCGCGAGCGAGGTTTCGTGCGGTGCGGCCAGCTTGCCGATCAGCGCGTAGCCGATGGGGGACAATGTCAACTCGCCGACGGTCGCGAAAAGGTAATTCACCAGCAGCGGCCACGCGGCGATCCTGCCGTCCGGCTGTTGCCCGTGCGCGATGGCCCACCACAGCACGCCATAACCCAGCGCGACCAGCAGCAGGCCGATGCCGAATTTGCGCGGCGTGGACGGATTGACCGCGCGCTTGTCCAGCCATGGCCACAACATCGCGATGAACGGCGCGAGGATCAGGATGTACAGCGGGTTCGCCGACTGGAACGAGAGATAACTCCAGCCGAGGCCCAGCAGCGTGCCCTTCCACAGCGCCGCCACGTGGTCGCGCGCGAAGAAGTTGAGCGCGCTGGCGGAGAGCAGGCTCAACGCCCAAAACACCACCAATGCAACGAACAACAGCAGCAGCGCAATGTAGCGCTGGCCTTGCACGCGATCGCCGCGGCGAATGGAGCTTGCCACGAAATACGCGATCAGCAGGCCCATCAGCACATACACGGCGACGTGCAGCACGTCGTCGTGCGACATCAGCAGCGCGGTCGGGACGAGCAATGCCAACCACGCGACGAACACTGCCGGCGTCGACCAGCGACGATGGAAGCGCGGCCTGTCGGCGGCGCCCGGCAGTTGCCGTTGGCGCCATTCGAACACCAGCGTTCCGAGCAGCATGCCGGCTGCGGCCGCGACGAAGCCCAGCCGGTATCCGTAGTGCACCCCGATCCACGCAGCGCAGACGAACGGCGCGATGAAGCCGCCGAAGTTGATCGCGAGGTAGTAAAGCGTGTAGCCGGCATCGCGCCTGGGATCGTTCTTCGCGTAGTTGCGCCCGACCAGGACGGTCAGCGGAATGTTCAGGCCGGCTGCCAGCACGAACGCCGACAGCGCGATCACGAAACCTGCGCGCGTCGGCGCTGCCATGCCCAGCAACGCCGGAATCATCAGCCACAACGACAGGCGCAGTGCGCGCACTTCGCCCAATACATTGTCGGCAACCCAGCCGCCGAGGATGGTCAGCGCGTACAGCAGCGTGCCGAAACCCGCGAACAACAGATTCGCCCGTTGCAGCGCCTCGGCCTGCGGAACGTTCGAGAAGAAAGCCTGCGCGGCGTACGGCGCGAGGAACGCGCGGAAACCGTAAAACGCAAAGTTGAACCAGACGGTGACGAACAGCAGCATCCACAGCAGGCGCGGATGCCCCATGAAGCTGCCGCCCTGCGGCAACGGGTAGGCGGTCTCGTCGTTCGCGTGCATCGCCGGTCCTCACATCGACCGACGGATGTCAGTCCGCGCGACGATAGCGGCGCCGGTACGTACGCGGCAAGCCGGTCAGGCTGATCGAATCTGCGTGCGCACTTCCAGCAGTTCGGGGAAGAACGTGAGGTCGAGCGCCTTCTTGAGGAACCCGACGCCCGACGATCCGCCGGTGCCCGGCCGGTGACCGATGATGCGCTCGACCGCCTTCATGTGGCGGAAGCGCCAGAGTTGGAAGTTTTCCTCGACGTCCACCAGCGTTTCGCACAGGTGGTATTCGGGCCAGAACTTTTCCGGCGCCTCGTAGATGCGCTGGAAGATCGGCAGCAGCGATTCGTCGCGTTTCCAGCCTTGGCGCACGTCGCGATCCAGGATGTTTTTCGGGATCGCGTGCCCGCGCCGCGCCAGCCAATGCAGCACGGCGTCGTACAGGCTCGGCGATTCGAGCGTCGTGCGCAGGCCTGCCTGCGCTTCCGCGTCATGCGCGAACACCGTCAGCATGTCGGCGTTCTTGTTGCCGAGCAGGAATTCCACCGTGCGGTATTGCAGTGACTGGAAGCCGGACGACGGTCCCAGCGCATCGCGGAACTTCAGGTACTCGTGCGGCGTCATCGTTTCCAGCACCGCCCACGCGTTGAACAACTGGTCCTGGATGCGCTTCACGCGCGCGAGCTTCTTCTGCGCCTGATCGGCACGATCGGCATCGATATCGACGATGGTCGCGCGCAGCTCGTGGATCATCAGCTTCAGCCACAACTCCGCGACATGGTGCTGCACGATGAACAGCATTTCGTCGTGATACTCGGGATCCGAGACCGGCCGCTGCGCCGACAACAGCGTGTCGAGTTGCAGATAGCTCGCATACGTCATGCGGCCGGACAGGTCGCGCTGGATGCCGGCTTCGAGTTCGCGCCGGTTGTTGTCGGTCATGGAAGGGTGTCCAGTTCGAAGCGGCTGTAGTTGAAACCAGGCCATGGATGGCCGAGTTGGTCTATCACAGCCGGGAAAGTTTGTTCTAGCCAGCCAGTTTAACGAGGCCGCGATCATGGATGATCGCAAAGGTACACAAGCCGCGATCAGGGATGATCGCACAAGCAAACATGCTGCGACGCAACATGCGCAGGCGTACTGCGGAAGGCTGCGGGCGCCGCGCCGTGCATGCGATAATGCGCGGCCCGTTCGCGCGTTTGTCGCGGGAACGGGCCACACGTTGCGTCGCTGCGCGGCCGCAGTTTCGCATCCCCCGTTTCTTGTTCCGGGAGCAACCCGTGCCCATCGCCGCCAAGTTTGAAATCGAATACCTGCAATACCTCGACGCCGAAGGCAAGCAGGTCAGGAAGGACCTGCCCGACTTCGCGCAGGACATCGACCAGATGGTCGAGCTGTACAAGTTGATGGTGTCCACGCGCGTGTTCGACACCAAGTCGATCGCGTTGCAGCGCACCGGCAAGCTCGGCACCTACGCGTCGTGCCTCGGCCACGAGGCGACCCACGTCGGCATCGGCGCCTCGATGAAGCCGGAAGACGTGTTCGCGCCCAGCTACCGCGAATACGGTGCGCAGTTGTACCGCGGCGTGCAGCCGCGCGACGTGTACATGTACTGGGGCGGCGACGAGCGCGGCAACGATTACCAGAACGAACCCGCCAAGCATGACTTCGCGTGGTCAGTGCCGATCGGCACGCAATGCCTGCACGCGGCCGGTTCCGCGCTGGCGTTCAAGATCCGCAAGGAAAAGCGCGTCGCGGTCTGCACCATTGGCGACGGCGGTTCTTCGAAGTCCGATTTCTATGGCGCGATCAATGTGGCCGGAGCGCGCGACCTGCCGCTGGTCGCGGCGATCGTCAACAACCAATGGGCGATCTCGGTGCCGCGCACGATCCAGTCCGGTGCCAAGACGCTGGCGCAGAAGGGCATCGCGGCGGGTTTGTTCTGCATCCAGGTCGACGGCAACGACATCATCGCGGTCAAGAAGGCGATGACCGACGCGATCGAGCGCGCGCGCGCCGGCAAGGGCGGCAGCGTGGTCGAGTGTGTGACGTATCGGCTCGGCGACCACACCACCGCCGATGATGCGCGCCGCTACCGCGGCAAGGGCGAAGTGGAGGACGCGTGGACGAAAGACCCGGTCAAGCGCTTGCGCACCTGGCTGGAAGGCAAGAAGGCCTGGAACAAGAAGAAGGAAGAAAAGCTGCAGGCCGAATGCGACGAATGGATGGACAACGAAGTGAATGCGTATCTCGAAACCAAGGCGCAGCCGGTGACCGCGATGTTCGATTACACCTTCGCCGAATTGCCGGCGGATTTGTTGAAGCAGCGCGATGAAGCAATCGCGCTGGAGAAGGGGGCGCACTGATGGCCGCGATCACACTCATCGAAGCCGTCACCCAGGCACTCGCGCATGAAATGAAACGCGACGATTCGGTCGTCGTGCTGGGCGAGGACGTCGGCATCAACGGCGGCGTGTTCCGCGCCACCGCGGGACTGTCGGACAAGTTCGGCGAATGGCGGGTGTTCGACACGCCACTGGACGAAACCACCATCGCCGGCGTCACCGTGGGTCTCGCGGCGCAAGGCATGAAACCCGTGTGCGAGGCGCAGTTCGAAGGCTTCATCTATCCGATGATGGAGCAGATCTGCTGCCACGCCGCGCGCATGCGCAACCGCACCCGCGGGCGCATCACCTGTCCCGCGGTGTTCCGCGCGCCATGGGGCGGCGGCATCCACGCGCCCGAGCATCATTCCGAAGCCAACGAACACCTGTTCACCAACGTGCCGGGCCTGCGCGTGGTGCTGCCGTCTTCGCCGGCGCGCGCGTACGGCTTGTTGCTCGCTGCGATCCGCGATCCCGACCCGGTGGTGTTCTACGAACCCAAGCGCATCTACCGCCAGTACAAGGAAGAGGTGCCGGACGATGGCGAGGCATTGCCGCTGGACGTGTGCTTCGTGCTGCGCGACGGCACCGACATCACGCTGGTGACCTGGGGCGCCGAAGTGAAGGAAACGCTGGAAGCCGCCGACGCGCTGGCGAAGGAAGGCATCAGCGCCGAGGTGATCGACGTCGCGACGCTGACGCCGCTCGACTTCGACACTATCGCCGAATCGGCGCAGAAGACCGGCCGCTGCGTGATCGTGCAGGAAGCGCCGAAAACCGCCGGGTTCGGCGCCGAGATCGCCGCGCGCATCGCCGAGGAATGCATCTTCGATCTGCTCGCGCCGGTCGCGCGCGTCAGCGGCTGGGACGTGCACACCCCGCTGTACCGCCTCGAAATGAAACAGTTGCCCAGCACCGCGCGCATCGTGGATGCGGCGAAGCGGGTGCTGGCGGCGTCATAATCGACCGCCCGAGCAAGTTGCACAAACGTTGCACACACATTGTCGTCATTCCGGGGCCGCCGCGGCTCCACTGCGGCGGATCCCGGAATCCATTTTGATGTTGCGTCTGGACTGAACAGAAAATGGATCCCGGCCTACGCCGGGATGACGAGCAAAAGCGAAGCTTCTGCCAGTCACGGAACCGAAATCATGGCCGACAAGAAAACATTCCATCTCCCCGACCTCGGTGAAGGCCTGCCCGACGCCACCATCGTCGAATGGCTGGTGAAGGAAGGCGACAGCGTTAAGCTGGACGCGCCGCTGGTGTCGATGGAAACCGCGAAGGCCGTGGTGGAAGTGCCATCGCCGTTCACCGGCAAGCTGCTCAAGCAGCACGGCGCCGCGGGCGACGTGATCAATACGGGCGCGGCTCTGGCCGAGTTCGAGCTCGATCCCAACGCCAAGCAGCGCGCCGAGAACGCGGCGGGTGGCCATCACCACGCGCCTGCGGAACCTGCGAAGGGCGCGGGCGCGCCGGCGCCGGATGGCCATGGCAAGGTGATCGCGTCCGACGAAGGCGGCGAGATCAGGAAGGGCAGCGCCGCGGACCGCGAGGACGAAGGCACGGTGGTCGGTGCGGTGTCGAGCAGCAACGAGGTGCGCACCGAACAGGCGGGAAGCGTGGGCGGTGTGAAAGCCGTGCCGGCGGTGCGCGCGATGGCGCGGAAACTGAAGGTCGATCTCGCGCGCGTGCAGGCCACGGGCGCGGGCGGCGTGGTCACGATGCAGGACGTCAAGAATGCCGCGGCGAATGGCACCGCTTCTCTCCCCTCTTCCGCCGGGAGAGGGGCCGGGGGTGAGGGTTCGGCAAGACCCGTACCCTCACCCGGCGCTGCGAGCCACCCTCTCCCGGGGGGAGAGGGAACCAGAAGCACGTTGTCGCAATCCGGCAAGCCCATGCGCACCACGCCGCCGTCGGTCAGCATCAGCGGCCAGCCGGAACAGTTGAAGGGCGTGCGCCGCAACATGGCGCGCGTGATGGCGCAGGCCCACGCGGAAGTCGTGCAGACCACCATCGTCGATGATGCCGACCTGCACCAGTGGTTGGGCAAGCAGGACATCACCGCGCGCACGATCCGCGCGATCGTGGTGGCCTGCAAGACCGAGCCGGCCCTGAATGCCTGGTTCGACGGACAGAACCTCACCCTTACCAAACATCCGCACGTCGATCTCGGCATCGCGGTGGACACGCCCGACGGGTTGTTCGTACCGGCGCTGCGCAATGCCGACATGCTGGACGCGCGTGGCCTGCGCGAAGGCATCAACCGCCTGCGCGCACAGGTCGAGGACCGTTCGATCCCGGCGTCGGAACTCGCCGGCTACACCATCAGCCTGTCCAACTTCGGCATGTTCGCCGGCCGCTACGGCACGGTCGTGGTGGTGCCGCCGTGCGTGGCGATCGTCGGCGTGGGCAAGCTCTCGCACGACGTGGTCGCGGTGATCGGCGGCATCGAGGTGCATCGGCGCCTGCCGATTTCGCTGACCTTCGATCATCGCGCCTGCACCGGCGGCGAAGCCGCGCGGTTCCTCAGGGCGATCCTGGACGACCTCGCGTTGCCGCAATAGTCACCGGCGAGGCTAATGCACTTGTTCGCGGGTGGCGTGCCCACGACGGCGCGCCTGCCAATGCCACAACAGCCCGAACAGGATCACGAGGTTGAACCCCACGTAAGCGCCGAGCGCCGCGGCGACTTGCTTCCAGATCGCGCCGCCGTGGCCGAGCGCGGCTTCGTAGCCGATCGCGGTGCAGGCGATCGTGGCCAGCGCCGAAACCAGCAACACGCCGGCATCGAAACGGGCGGCGACGCCGTTCGCCGCGCGCCGGCGCGCATACAGCCAGTACAGCCAACCCAGCACGATGAGCCAGGGCCCGATCAGCAGCAGGGCGATGAAACGCGCCACTTCGCTCAGTCCGTCGCTTCGCGCAATGACACCAGCGCCGCGCGGGTGCGTTCGATCGCGGCATCGCGCGCGATCAGTTCGGCGAATTCCGCGCTGGTCGCGAGCGTTTCGCCGTTCTGCAGGAACACGAAGCGCGAAGCATCGATGGGTTTCAGTGCGTCGGCGGCGCCATCGCCTGAGAAGGCGCGGGATGCTTGTCCCGCGGCTTTCGGATCGGCGAATGCCCGCGACAGCAGCAATTCCTCGCCATCGGCGCCGAGCAGGCGGAAGCGGAAACCCTCGTTGTCACGGAAGCTGACGATGCGCGCGCGCTTGTCGATTTTCTTCGCGCGCCCGGTTTTGGCGCCCGCTGCGGTCAACGGGCCGAGCCCCACGGTGCGACGCATGATTTCCAGTCGCGGCGTCGCCACCGCGCGCGCCTTCTTCGCGCCTTCGCGCAGCGCATCTTCGATGTCGTCGGGGTGCGCCATCAGCGTGTCGTAACGCTCGCGCATCGCGGCGATGTCCTGCTCGATGCGGTCGCACAGTTTTTTCTTGGCGTCGCCCCAGCCCATGCCGGATTCGAGTCCGGCGCGAAACGCGCGGCTCTCGGCGTCGCCTGCGAACGCGCGATGGATCGGGAACAGGCTGGAGGAGTCCGGATCCTTGGGCTCGCCCGGTTCACGCGAATCGGTGACGATCTTCATGATCGCATCGCGCGTCGCTTTCGCGCCACCCTCGAACAGCGGCACGGTGTTGTCGTAGCTCTTCGACATCTTGCGGCCGTCGAGGCCGGGCAGGGTGGCGACGCGCTCTTCGATCACCACCTCGGGCAGCACGAACGGTTCGCCTTGGCCGCCCGCGGCGCGCCAAGCCGTGCCGTAGATGTGGTTGAAGCGCTGGCCCACGTCGCGCGCCATCTCGAGGTGTTGCACCTGGTCGCGGCCGACCGGCACGTGGGTTCCGTTGAAAGCCAGGATGTCGGCGGCCATCAACACCGGGTACATGTACAGGCCGGCGGTGATCGCGGCGTCCGGATCGTCGCCCTTCGCGGTGTTCTGGTCGACCGCGGCCTTGTACGCGTGCGCGCGGTTGAGCAGGCCCTTGGCGGTGACGCACGTGAGCATCCACGTGAGTTCCGGGATTTCCGGGATGTCGGATTGGCGATAGAACGTGACGCGTTCGGGATCGAGTCCGCAGGCCAGCCACGTCGCCGCGATTTCGAGCCGCGAACGCGCGACGCGCACCGGATCGTCGCATTTCACCAGCGCGTGGTAATCGGCGAGAAAGAAGAACGCGTCACCCTCGCCGCGCCTGCTGGCCTCGATCGCGGGGCGGATCGCGCCGACGTAGTTGCCCAGGTGCGGCGTGCCACTGGTGGTGATGCCGGTGAGATAGCGGGTGGTCATGGGGTGGTAATCGTTTTGCCAAGGCTGCGAGTGTAAGTCATGCCACGAGTCCGGAAAGAAGACGAAGTTTTGTCAGCGGACGCGCCATCATGGATTGGCAATCAGGACTTTGGCGCTGTTGATCTGCGCGTGTGTTGCATGAGGCTGCAGCGACGGATTGATGGGGTAGCGAGTACCGTTGAAATGCAGGACAACCTGCCCAAGAGTTGCGGTACTGACCACGGTTGACGCAATGAGATCGTGCCAGCCGTACCTTTTCATGTTACCCATCCTGATGGGGGGCGAAGTGATTGTGCTTCCGGAGACAAAAACAAAACCAGTACGTGTTCCTCGGAATATCCACATCATGCAGCCGCCGGAGCCGCACCACTCCTGTCCACGCATCAGCACGATCGCATCCTGGCGACCGTCGTCGTTCAAATCCGCAAGCGCATACTCAAAACGCTGCATCGAAGTCTCGCCGCGCGCTGCCATGTGTCGTGTTACCGCTGTCGCAAGCGAATGGGGCATTGCTTGTGGCGAGGGCTGGGAGTGCGCAAACCCCGATATCAGCACGCATGCGAAGGTGGCAAAAGCACGCTTTTTCATATGCGTTTCGGCCCATGATGTACGTGCGATGACAATCGGAACCTATGGCGACGATGCATGCACCGCATCCACCAGCACCGCGACGTGCGCGGGATCGACATCGGGCGTGATGCCGTGGCCGAGATTGAAAATGTGGCCGTGACGCGGGCCGAAGTCGTCGAGCACGCGGCGCACTTCGCGACGGATCACGTCGGGTGACGCCAGCAATGTTGCGGGATCGAGGTTGCCCTGCAATGCGACGCGATCGCCGACGCGGCGGCGGGCTTCATCCAGCGTGATCGTCCAGTCGACACCGAGTGCCGCGCAGCCGGTGTCGGCGAGCACTTCGAGGCTGGCGTTGGCGCCCTTCGAGAACAGGATCAGCGGCACGTCGCGCGCATGCGGATCGTCGCGCAGCAGTGATGTGATCTGCGTGAGATAACGTGCCGAGAATGCCTCGAACATCGCGGGCGCCAGCATGCCGCCCCAACTGTCGAACACCATCAATGCCTGCGCGCCCGCTGCAGCTTGCGCGCCGAGGTATGCCGCGACTGCACGCGCGTTGATGTCCAGCAATTGATGCATCGCGGCGGGTTCGTTCAGTGCGAATGCCTTCACCCGCGCGAAATCGCGCGAGCCTTCGCCTTCGATCATGTAGCAGGCCAGCGTCCACGGACTGCCGGCGAAACCGATCAGCGGCACGCGATCGCGCAATTCGCGACGGCACAACCGCACCGCGTCCATCACGTAGCGCAATGATTGCTCCGGATCGGGCACGCCGAGTGTCGCGATGTCGGCGGCGCTGCGCAGCGGTCGCGCGAACTTCGGGCCTTCGCCTTCGACGAAATGCAGGCCCAGGCCCATCGCGTCGGGCACCGTGAGGATGTCGGAAAACAGGATCGCGGCATCCAGTTCGAATCGTTCGATCGGTTGCAGCGTGACTTCGCAGGCGAGTTCCGGCGTCTGCGCCAGCGCCAAAAAACTGCCGGCGCGTTCGCGCGTCGCGCGGTATTCCGGCAGGTAACGGCCGGCCTGGCGCATGATCCACACCGGCGTGGCATCGACGGATTCGCGGCGCAGCGCACGGAGAAATCTGTTGCTGCGATCTGACGCGTCAGCCATGCGGGTTTTCCATGCCCTGCGTGATCATCACCTTGAAGCCGCGCTTGATCTGCGCGTCGCGCGCCTGCTCGAACGCGCTCAGCGCGGCATCGCGGTCGAGATACACCTCGCGCTTCAGCGTCGCGCGCCCGCCCTCGGTGCCGGATTCGCGATAGAGCGTCCAGCCGCCCAGCAAATCCTGTTCCAGCGCAATGCGGCAGTACCGCGGCACGCCTGAACCGGGCGGGGTTTGCAGGTACAGGTGCATGGCGTTGCGCGCGTTCCGATGCGGCGGAACCGCGATTGTAACGTGGGCTTCAGCCGGACATCACCGCGCGCACGGCCGCAGGGTCGACGCCTTCCACGATCTCCGCGCGTCCAATCCCGCGCCACAGGATCAGGCGCAGCGCGCCCGCACGATTCTTCTTGTCCATTTGCATGCGCGACAGCAATGCGTCGGCTGCGATGCCGGATGGCGGCTCGGTTGGCAGGCCGATGCGATCGAGCAACGCGCGCAGCCGTTCGGTATCGGCGGCGTCCGCCATGCCGAGCTGCGCGGACAGGCGCGCGGCGAGGAGCATGCCGATCGCGACCGCTTCGCCGTGCAACAACGCGTCGTAACCGGTTTCGGTTTCGATCGCGTGGCCGAAGGTGTGGCCGAAGTTGAGCAGCGCTCGCTCGCCCGATTCACGTTCGTCGCGTTCCACCACGCCGGCCTTGAAGCGGCAGCAGCGCGCGATGGCGTGGGTCAGGATTTCGCTGTCGGCCGCCAGCAATGCGTCGACGTGCGCCTCCAGCCAATCGAAGAAATCCGCGTCGCCGATGCATGCGGTCTTGACCACTTCGGCAACGCCGGCGCGCAATTCGCGATCGGGCAGCGTGGCAAGTGTGCCGAGATCGGCGATCACCGCGCGCGGCTGGTGGAATGCACCGATCAGGTTCTTGCCTGTCGAGTGATCCACGCCGGTCTTGCCGCCGACCGACGAATCCACCATCGCCAGCAACGTGGTCGGGAACTGCACGAAATCGATCCCACGCATCCAGCAGGCCGCCGCGAAACCGGCGATGTCGCCGACCACGCCGCCGCCCAGCGCGAGCACGCAGGCGTCGCGCGTGGCGCCGAGTCTAGCCAGCGCATCCAGCACCTTCGAAACCGCGTCGAGGTTCTTGTGCGCTTCGCCGGCCGGAAGCGTGAGTGCTTCGCAATGCAGCGGCGTTCCGGGCACCCGTGCGAGCGCATCGTGAAGCCGCTGCGCATACAGCGGCGCGACGTTGCCGTCGCTGACGATCAGGGCGTGGCCGCCGCGGATGGCATCGCGCCAGCCGTGGGCGTCGTCGAGCAGGCCGGTTCCGATGCGAATCGGATAATGCCGCGCGCCCAGTCCGACATCGATGGTCGTCATGCCTTTTCCTTCATCGCCGGCGTGCACTGCCAGCGTTTTTCCAGCAGGGCCGCGATGTGCACCGCTGCATGGTCGCAGGATTCGCCGGCGCTGCCGATGCTGCAATCGGCCAGTTCCGCGTAGACCGGATCGCGTTCGCGCGCCAGCGCTTCCAGCCGCTCGCGGCGATCGGGCGCGTCGAGCAACGGCCGCTGGCGTTCGCGCGCCAACCGCTGCAGTTGCAGCTCCACCGAGACCTGCAGCCAGACCACGAAGCCGCGTTCGCGCAACAGCGCGCGGTTTTCGGGCGGCAGCACCGCGCCGCCGCCGGTTGCGAGCACGATGCCGGTGCGGGTCGTCAATTCCGCCAGCAACTCGGATTCGCGACGGCGAAAACCGGCTTCGCCCTCGATCTCGAAAATCATCGAGACGCTTGCGCCCGTGCGTTGCTCGATCGCGGCGTCCAGGTCGATGCAGGGCAGGCCGAAACGTTCCGCCAGGCGCCGACCGATGCTGGACTTGCCGGCGCCCATCGGGCCGATCAGGAACAGGTTGGGTGAGGGGTTCATCGTTCCCAGTGGCTTTGATCCGGGAACGCCGGAGCTTACAACGGCTCCAGCCAATTCCACTTGTCTTGCGTGCGGCCGTCGAACAGCCCGAAGAACAAGTCCTGGATCCGGCGCGTGACCGGGCCACCTTCGCCGTTGCCGACCTGCTTGCCGTCGACCGCACGGATCGGCGTGACTTCGGCGGCGGTGCCGCACATGAAGATCTCGTCGGCGAGGTACAGGTATTCGCGCGGCAGGTCGCGTTCGACCACGCTGATGCCGTTGTCGCGCGCCAGCGTGATGATGGAATCGCGGGTGATGCCGTTCAAAAGCGCAGCGCTGACCGGCGAGGTGTGCAGCGCACCGTCGATCACCAGGAACACGTTCTCGCCCGCGCCTTCGCTGAGCAAACCGGTGGACGCGAGCGCGATGCCTTCGCCGAACCCGCGCTGGCGCGCTTCGCGCGCGATCAACTGGCCGGACAGGTAATTGCCCGCGGCCTTCGCGCCGGCGGGAATCGTGTTGGGCGCGAAGCGTTGCCAGCTCGACACGCACGCGGTGATGCCTTGCTTCAGCGCTTCGGGCCCGAGGTAAGGACCCATCGGCCAGCCCGCGATGGTCATGCTGACCGGCGTGTCGGCGGAGATGCCGAAACCGCCGAGTCCGCGGAACGCGCACGGGCGCAGGTAGGCCTGCTCGAAGCCGTTCTTCTTCAGGATTGCGTGGCAGGCAGCGGTGGTTTCCTCGACGGAAAACGGCAACACCATGTCGTAGATGCGCGCCGAGTTGTACAGGCGCTTCATGTGCGCAGCGAGCCGGAAGATCGCGCCGCCTTTCGGCGTTTTGTAGCAACGGATGCCTTCGAACACCGCCGAGCCGTACTGCAGGCTGTGCGACATCACGTGCACCGTGGCTTCCGCCCACGGCACGATCTTGCCGTTGTGCCACACCCACTCGGGATACTTCTGCTCGGCCATGTTCCGGCTCCGGGGAAAAGCGGAATGATAACTGGTCATGTGGCGCGGGCGCTTGGATCGCTCTACGCCCGCGGGTGGTGTTGTGCGTGCAGCCGCTTCAGGCCTTCGCGCGCGACCATCGTGTAGATCTGCGTGGTGGAAAGACTGCTGTGGCCCAGCAGCATCTGCAGCGCGCGCAGGTCGGCGCCATGGTTGAGGAGATGCGTCGCGAACGAATGCCGCAGCACGTGCGGCGAAATGCGTTTGGCGGCGATCCCTGCGGCAAACGCGTGCTTCTTCACCAGCGTCCAAGCCATCTGCCGCGTCATGCCGGCGGCGCGGTTGGACAGGAACAGCGCGGGCGTCTCGCGGCCTTTCGCCAGCGCGGGACGCGCTTCGCGCAGGTAGCGCGTCAGCCAGTCCATGCAGGTTTCGCCGATCGGCACCAGGCGTTCCTTGCCGCCCTTGCCGGTGACGCGCAGCACGCCCTGGCGCAGGTTCAGTCCCGCCAGCGGCAGCGTCACCAGTTCGCTGA
>Ga0134126_10008242_pt1 | contig 13104 bp, 13 predicted proteins | sample KB31752_FD_96881 | JGI IMG/M metagenome (GOLD analysis project Ga0134126, IMG submission 96881) | Terrestrial soil microbial communities with excess Nitrogen fertilizer from Kellogg Biological Station, Michigan, USA - KB3-175-2 | ecosystem: Environmental > Terrestrial > Soil > Unclassified ...
CGGATAGGGCGCAGCCTTGAACGCATACTGGGCCAGAAACTTCCGCAGGGCTGCATCGACCGCCGCCTCGCCAACGGCCTCCTTGAGCCAGTACATCGCCAACGCGCCCTTGCGGTAGTGGATGTATGGCTGGTCCTCGACCCGCTCGAGCGGCAGCTCCTCCACCGCCTCGGTGCCGCGACTGCGCAAATACTGATCGAGCTCGTTCTTGAGAAACTTGCGAATATGCTCGCGGCCGTACAGCTTCTCCATGACCAGCAGCGCCGAGTACTGCGCGAAGGTCTCCGAGAGCATGGTGTCACCCTGCTTGTCAGCGCCGATCACCTGATGCGCCCACCATTGATGCCCGATCTCGTGGGCAGTCACAAAGGTCACCAGATCGATACTGCGCTCGGGCTGGCTGTCGTCGAAATTCTGTACGAAGCCGATCGACTCCGAGAAGGGAATGGTGTTGGCAAAGGACTGCGCGAAACGCTCGTACGCCGGAAATTCCAGAATGCGCACCTGGCGGAACTGATACGGCGAGAAACGCTCACTGAAAACATCCAGCGAAGCTTTCATGGCCGTGATGATGCGCGCCACATTGTGGTCGTGCTGCGGGTGATAGTACACGGCAAGATCCACTTTGCGGCCATCCTTGCCGGTCCAGACATCCCGCGCGATGGCGTAGCGCGCCGATTGAATCGAAAAGAAATGTTGGATGGGCGCTTCGGTGCGGGTCACCAGAGTGCGTCTGCCGTTGCTGACCCTTTCACTGACCGTGTAGCCGGGCGCCAGCGGCGTCTGATCGGCATCCGTGGTCACGGAGATCTCGGCGTTCACCCAGTCACTGTCGTGACGCAGATAATTGCTGGCCGCGGCGCTGGCATCTTCCAGCTTCGCCGGACGTAGATCGGCCGGCAGCCCGTAGTGTCGCCGCTTGCTGCGGTCCTTCAGAAGAGGCTCGCGCGCCATCCCGAGCGAGGGCGTGATTTCCAGATTGTTGACAAAGGTACCGTTGGCAACAATACGTGTCAGGGGTCGCGAGTTCGGAAATCCGCGCTCTTCCAGTCGCGTCCGAAAGCGCAGCGTGCGTTGCTCCCCGGGAGCCAGCGGCGTTTTGAGATGATAGATACGATAGTTGAAGTCTTTGTATTCCTTCTCGAGCGTGGCATCCCCAACATCCAGCTCCTGCATCTGCAGCGGTGTGCGCCAGCGCACATGCAACCGCGACACCGGCTCCCCCGTCCGGTTCTCGATTACATAGCTGCCGACCGTGTCCGCGCGCACCTCCTTGGGGTAAAGCTGCACAGCCAGCTTCACGGCGACGATTCTCGGCTGCGGCACTGATTCGTACTGAAGCAGAGCTTTCTCCATGTCGGCGAGCTGGCGCTCTGCGCCGCGCTCGGTGTGCGCGGCGTAGTCGTTCAGGATGTTGGTGTTGTAGTAAATGTAGGCGCCGGTACCGAGGCAAACCGCGCCCGCCGCGCCCAGAATCGCCGCCGGAGCCCCGCGCAGGTTTTGATAGGCGAGGGCCATGCGGGGGGCGAGCCGCGTCTGCGCGCCGCGTCGCCACAGGAGCTGCGCGATCACCACCAGAATGACTGCGAATGCGGACCAGTACAGCTCGAACCAGACGCGGGCAATCCAGAATCGCCCCATTTCGTTCATGTCCGATAGCGGCACGTCTGGCGTGAAGGCGTAGCGATAGAGACCGTGCTCGTAGCCGATGTTACGCACAGTCGTGCTGAGAACCAGATACACCAGCATCACCGCCCATCCGGCCGCTTTGTTCGGCACCAGCGATTGGATAAACACCGTGAGCACGGCGATCTGCCAGGCGGATATTGTCTGCGGTAGCAGGAACCAGAGCAGGTAGTGAAGCGGCTCGAGCCGCAGGTAACCGTAACTCAGCTGGAAAACCATTCCGGTGAGGACGGCGGCCGCGAGAGACACAATGAGCACCAACCCAACCGCCAGCACCTTAGGCAGCAGGAAGGCCCAGTCCGGCGCCGGGCAGGCATCCACGATCTCGTGCATCCGCCGCTCGCGATCGCGCCAGACCAACTCACCCGCATAATAGATGGCGATGATCAGCGGGATGATGCTGTATGCGCCCTGGAGCGCATGCACTATGGCGCGAGTTACCGGAAAATACGTGACGTCATGATCGGTAACCGTGTCCTGCAGGGCACCCACGACATTCAATATCCCGATCGCGACCAGCACGAAGAACGCGGGGGTCGCGAAAACACTCCGCATGTCGAAGCGGGTGAGGGCAATGAACGCCTGCCAGCCGCGGCCTTTGTCCGGTATCTCATCTCGCGGCAGAGTATCTGCGACCGTCCGCTCGGGCTCGGCCACTGCCGCAGCCTTGCCGCGGTCCCGCTGCGGGGCGAGCTCGAAGCGGAACCGTACGTACGCCAAGGCAAACAGCACGAAGCCCACCCCGAGCCAGATCAACCTGTTCTCGAGTAACACCCCGCGTACCGGCGGCACCAGGGAGTTGCGTTCCGAAGCAGTCCAATACTTACTGACCAGATCGAGCGCCGAGCCCCCGAAGGGGTCGATCAACCCGGTCAAATGATCGTAGGCTGGATCGCGCAACAGGGTTACAGAGGCGAAATACAGGATGACGAACGCGACCACACCGACATACGTCCACATCATCGAGCGCGTCAACGTAGCCAGGGCGAAGAATCCCGCGCCGGTTACGAGCAGAGTCGGCAGCCCGAAAACAAACAGGGCGTAAAGATAGTGGCTGAGGACGAACGGGCCGACCTTCTCCGGATCGAGCCACGGCATGATTGCACCGATCACGAATGCTAACGGCACGCTGGCGAGCAGCAGAAGCGCCACCACCATGGCGCCCAGAAACCGACCCAACAGGTAGTCGGCCTTGCGCACTCTCGTGGCGAACAGGATCGGGGCGAAACCTGTCTCCTCATCCCGCAGCACCACGTTGGCGACGAATGCGGTAACAATGAATATCGCGAAAACGTTCATGACGGCCAACGTTTCCAGCAGGGCATACGGGGAGTTCACATTGACATTGCCCCGTGCGCCGATCTGAATCTGATCGATCACCACCGAGCCGAAGGTCAACAGGAAAAAGAGCGCGAAGCCGATCATGAACAGCGGCGACCGCAGCTGATAGCGCAGCTCGAAAGTAGCAATCCGTGCCAACATGGTGAGGCCCTCCGTCAGGCCGCGGCGGCGAGAGTGCGATGTTCCTTGAGCGTGGCGAAATATAGATCCTCCAGCGTGCCGTCGACGGGCTCGAACCCCTCCTCGGGACGTTGTTCGGCCAACACGTGAACCACCGTCTGGCCGCCGCGCAAGCGGTTTGAGATCACGCGGCAGCGCTTCTGGAAGTCGGACAGCGCCTCCTTGTCGATCACCCGGCGCCACACTCTGCCGTTGAGACGGCGGGTGAGCTCATCCGGACTGCCCTCTACAATGATCCTGCCCTCGTGGATGATGGCCATTCTCGAGCACAGATCGGCAACGTCATCCACGATATGAGTCGACAGGATGACCACCACGTTCTGGCCGATCTCCGCGAGCAGATTGTTGAAACGGTGCCGCTCCTCGGGATCGAGCCCCGCGGTCGGCTCATCCACAATGATCAACGAAGGACTGCCGATGAGAGCCTGCGCAATACCGAAGCGCTGGCGCATGCCACCGGAAAAACCCGACACCGCCTTCTTGCGCACCGTCCACAGATTGACCTGGCTCAGCAGCCCCTCGACCAGCCGTTTGCGCTCTGCGGCTGCTGAAAAGCCCTTCAGTACGGCCAGATGGCTCAACAGATCGAACGCACTGACGCGTGGATAGACGCCGAAATCCTGCGGCAGATATCCGAGGCCGGCACGCAATTGCGCCGGTTCCCGGATCACATCAATGTCGCCGAAGTGAATGCTTCCCTGAGTCGGAGTCTGCAAGGTGGCGATCGAGCGCATCAGTGTCGACTTGCCGGCCCCGTTCGGACCGAGCAGCCCGAACATCCCCCTGGGGATCGTCAGATTGATGTTGTCGAGGGCCCTGGTGCCCCCGCCGTAAGTATGGGTGACACCGGATAGGGTGAGCATGACATCGGCTTCCTTGTCACAACGGTAGCAACAAGTTAGCGCGTAGCGTCGCAACGAGCATCGCGCGTGCGACCAACGGAGAAGGATTTGCGACCGTAGGGCGGGTCGCTCGCCGTTCCCGAGCGACTCGGCGGCCGGCCCGTTTGACGCACGGTGCCGGCCGCCAGCATTCTCCCTACTAGCTTATGCCGCTACGGCGGCCTTCACGTCCACCAGCGCCGGTCCTTCATCCGGGCCACGCACGACGCGGTAGACGAGCGCACCGACCGCGCCACCGATCAACGGCGCCAGCCAGAAGATCCACAGTTGCGCCAGTGCCCACCCGTGCACAAACACGGCTGGTCCGGTGCTGCGCGCCGGATTCACCGAGGTGTTGGTTACGGGAATGCTGATCAGATGGATCAGTGTCAACGTGAAGCCGATCGCCAGCGGCGCGAAGTTGCCCGGCGTCCGTTTGTCCGTGGCGCCCATGATCACGAACAGGAAGATCCCCGTCATGACAATCTCGCAGACGAACCCGGCCGCCATGGAGTAATGGCCCGGCGAATGGTCCGCTACACCGTTGGCCGCAAGTCCTGCTGCGATCGGGTCGCTGCCGTTGCCGCTGGCAATGAACAGCAACAGGCCCGCGGCCGCGATACCGCCGATCACCTGGGCGATCCAGTAAGGCAGCACCTCGCGGCCCGGGTGACGACCCCCGACGAACAGACCGAAGGTGACCGCCGGATTCAGGTGACAACCCGAAATATGCCCAATGGCATAAGCCATGGTGACCACGGTCAGGCCGAAGGCGAGCGCCACACCCAGCAGCCCGATTCCGACGGCTGGAAAGGCCGCGGAGAGTACTGCACTGCCGCAGCCCCCCAAGACCAGCCAGAACGTGCCGATCAGCTCGGCCAGAAATCGTTTCGATAAGGGCATCAATGGCATGTTCGGTCCTCTCAAGTCCCTTCGGACATTGTTGTTGTACGCCGCGTCCTGTGGCGCGGCCATCGCCGCGGATCGTATGCCCGAAGCGCCGGCGCAGGCAATCGCAATTGGCACAATCCCGCCACCGGTTCGCTCAGATCCGCGAATACTCTGCACGCACATTTGTGGCTGAGGACGATCCATGCTCGAGCTCGAAACTCGACGACTCGCCAACCGGTGGTGGCGCTACGGTTTGCCGTTGATTGTCCTCATGGTGCCGGTATCCGCAAACGAGTTTGTCGTGCCCGGCAGATATCCGCTCACGCTGCAATTTTGGGAAGCCGGGTGCTCTGGTCCGCAATCCCGGACAGTGGCAACAAGTTGGGACGCGTCTGTCCCGGTAAGGGCTGGACCACATTGCGGACCGCAAAGAAGCAAGCGGCGAGCAACCGGACGCGGTGCTGGCCGGGTGCGCCTGATGTGATCTGCCGCGCCGCGGGCCTAGTCGGCTCGTCCTTCCGCGACGCGGCCCCGCAGCGCACGGAGCGAACTGCGCCACCAATCGGCCGCCCGCTGCAGGGTGGCCTCCTCAGGAAACCCGTGCCGTGCCGCATGCCGCCTTGGAATCGTGTCCCAAGCCCGGTGCTCGATGGACACCCGGGTCTCCTCTCCGACCGCCTCGAAACCAACCTCCACCTCGGTGCTCTGCTGCGCAGTGAAGTTAGCCTGGCGCCACGCGAACACCAGCCGCTTGCCCGGCTCCCACACCGAAATGCGCCCGATCTCGAACGTCGAGCCGTCAGCGAAGGTCGTCACCAACCGACCGCCCTCACCAGGCTCGAAGGCGAGCCGCCCATCGCCGGCGGCGCTCACCTGAAACAACCCGCTCGGCTGCCACCACAGCGCGATCTCCTGGGTGAACACTTCGAAAGCCCGCATCGGATCGGCGGGCACGCGCAGCGCCAGAAAAACTTTCGAAGTCACTTGCGACTCTTGTGCAGATGCGCCTTGAAAGCCATCAACTGCCGGCTCCACAGCGCCTCGGTCTCCTCCAGCCATGCTTTCAGATCCGACATCGACTCCAGCCTCAACCGATAAATGCGCACGCGCGAATCGAACTCATCGCGATCCTCCTCGACGACCCCGCTCTCGCGCAGCATCTTCAGATGCCGGCTCATCAACGGAAAGCTGATTTTCAGGCCTTCCGCCAACTCCCCCGCCCGCCGCGGCCGCTCGCGCAACAGATCCACGACGCGCCGGCGGTACGGATCCGCCAGCGCGGCGAGGGTTCGGTCGAGCTTAGAGGCGGCGCTCACTTGAGAGGCTTGAACTTGAAGCCCGTAGCCTGCTCCATTTGCGCCAGTGACACATCTCGGACGGCCTGCGCGAACGTCCAGTGATGTCCCTCCAAGTCCACCGCCTCGTACGTTCGATCGCCGTAGAACTGATCCTCCGGCTCGCGGACAATTTGCGCTCCCGCCCGGCGGGCCCGCTCGCAGTGCTCATCGATGCCCTTAGCTATACGCACGTGCACCCGCTGCGTGTTGGCCCCGCCGACGGCCCGCGGACTCCTGGTCCACTGCGCATACTCGTTGCCCACCATAATGACCCCGTCATCGTGAGTCATCTCGGCGTGCACAATGTTGTCCTGCGAGTCGGTGAGCACCTCGCTGGGCTCGAACCCGAACGAATTCTGCAGCCACGTCAACGCCGCGCGATTGTCCTTGTAAATGATCGAAGGAATGAACGCCGGACGGCGAAAGTCAGGGTGGCTCATACGACACTCCTTGTAATTACCAATGAGGTAAATATTTAACGACATTGGTAATAAAATAGCAAGCCGCAACGTTCATGACGACCCAGCTTCAATCCTAACCCCTCGTAATGTATGCCGGCACGGCCCCCGCTTTACGCGCCACGGGTGTATGGAAGGTGCTCTGAACGCCGTTTGTGAGAGACGCGGCCTCCAGGCGGTGAGGCAGTACCCGGTGGCGTATTCAACGTGGGTTCCCGACGCGTGAGTCTACGTTGACTGACCTAGTGACGCGTAGCGTCACTCGACGAGGCGCGTGATCGCGGGACAGGCCCCTGTTGGTACGACGGGTGAATCCGCGGTAGTTGCGCGGAAACCTCTGAATTCATACATCTAATTGCCTCGTGGTCTTGAGCGGACTACGATTTCAGGTGTTGTTATTGAGTCAACTCACGAGGGTCTGAATTCATGTGAATCACGAAGGCGGCTACATGCTCAACGAGATCCTGCATGGTTTGATTGAGACAGATATTCTGAAAGACATTTCCGTGAGATCATCGACGTTCACCTCGCGGTGCTTTTGAGCATTTATGCTTGCTGCGGTTGTGGCTCTAGAAAGGTCAGCTCTGACACTGGGCACTGCGCCATGTGCGCAGATCTGCTGGGTGAGACTGACTTGCGGCGGTAGCTCGGGAGCTGCTACGTACCGCTCACGGTGACGGCGCACCCTTGTTGACTCAACCGGATACAAGAACCGCCTGTAGGTTCGGCGCATCCATTGCCCGCCACCATTGCTTATTGTCCCATTATAGTCGAACAAAGTTGTCAACATTGACCTATTATGATCGTGCATTTATTATAATAGTGTCCGACTATAATCGGTCAAAGCTAGGCGCTATGCTGCAAGATCTCCCTATCAGACATCTCGATGAGCGGTTCGCCCCTTGGCGAGACCTGCCGTACTTGCGCCCCAGGGCTGGCTGGCTACGTGCAATTCGCGAGGCCTTGGGAATGACCGTGCGCCAATTCGCCAAGCGCGCGGGAGCGGCGCCCTCCACTGTGCAGGCGGCCGAGCGCGCCGAGGCTAAAGGCGACATCAGTCTCTCGACCCTTACCCGCTATGCCGAAGCCCTTGGCTGCGAGCTGCGATACGTCCTTGTGCCGAGGCTGCCCTTACAACAAGTAGTCGAACAGCGTGCGGAGGCCATCGCACGTGCGGAGGTCGCAGCCGTGCATCACTCGATGGCGCTTGAAGGGCAGGCTACTGGCCAAGAGCAGGTGGAGCGGCAGGTTGCAGAGCTTCGCCGCACACTTCTCGAAGGCCGCCGATCTCGTCTGTGGACGTGAAGCACGAGTACCCTCCTGGTACTACGCCGCTAGATCCGGATGACATCCGAGGCCTGATCCCGTCACATATCACGCTGCAGAGCCAACTCAACGACTACGAGCAGGAAAATATCTCTCGTGCGCGCCGCTGGGCCTACTCGCGTCGGCGCGGAGATCCGCTTGACCGCGAGTTCATCCGCGCGGTGCACCGGCGCATGTTCGATGCGACCTGGCGTTGGGCTGGTGACTTTCGTCGCTCCAACAAGAACATCGGGTGCCAGTGGACTCAGGTCCCAACACAACTCCACCAGTTGACTGGTGATGTGCGCGCACAGATCGACCACCAGGCATTCCCGCAGGCAGTGATTGCCGCTCGCTATCACCACAGGATGGTGTCGATTCATCCTTTCCCGAACGGAAATGGCCGCCACGCGCGCTTCATGGCAGACCTGCTCCTGAAAGAGCTTACGGGAAAGATCTTCACCTGGGGGCAAACCTCGCTCACCGGAGCTGGCGAAGCGCGCAAAGCTTACATCACGGCTCTGCAGGCAGCCGATCGCAGTGACTACGAACCGCTGTTGCTTTTCCTCGGGATCACGTAGCCACTGGGAAAGGGCGCAAGAATCGTGAAGTTCGCGAACGGGGTCGTCGCGCGAGAGATCGACGCCGGCTCCGGTGTGATCAAACGCACACTCGACAAGCTTTAAGTCGCAAACGCCTCGAGGAACGTCAGGCGCTTGTCATCCGCTTCCAACCGAACACGGATCCCGAGCGGCACGGGCTGGTTGACGTCGCCATGTCCGATGGGGAACCCGACCGCGCAAGGCAGTCCTGTTGCCGCAGCCAGGTCGCGCAGGACTTCCGTAGAGGTAAAGCCGCCATTGCGCGGCTCACAGTGCAGGAACTCCCCTAGAGCGATACCTCGCACCTTGCGGAATACCCCGGCGAGCTCGAGATGGGTCCACATCCTGTCCAGCCGATAGGGTTGCTCCGAGTGGTCTTCCAAGAGCAAGACCGCTCCGTCCAACGCTGACATGAACGGTGTCCCGAGCAGCCGCGTGAACACTGAAAGGTTGCCGCCCAGCAGCGGCCCCTCGACCGCACCGCCGACGTAGGTGTCGGTTCCAACCAAGGGCTCGGCGGGCGAGGTGCTCGACTCCAGAAGAGACAGCAGGCGCCGCGGCCCCTCAGGCCCCAGACGTCCTAGTTGAGTCAGAACCGGACCGTGGATGCTCGCGATTCCGTTGCTTTGAAGCCACTGGTGGAGTGCCGTGATGTCCGAGAAACCGATGAGAGGCTTCAATGGCAGCCGCTCGTCGCCATCGCCCATCCAGGCGGCGAGCCGCGGCAGCAGCCGCATGGCCCCATAGCCCCCGCGGGCGCAGAAAACAGCCTTGACCTCCGGGTCGCCGAGAGCGGTGGTCAGCTCCGCAAAACGCCGCTCGTCGTCCCCGGCAAGATAGCGCTGGCGTGAGTAGACCCGTTCGTCATACCTCACTCGATAACGATCGCCGATCACGGCGACGCCAGCTTCCAGTGCCTCTCGGTCGAAAGGGCTGGCGGGCGCGACGACAGCAACGGTGTCGCCGGGACGCAGAGCCGGCGGTTTCAGGAAACCCCGAAGCGATCGCAGGCGTGGACTTTGGAAGGGCTGCATGGAGGGGAGTTTGGCCCGAACCGCAACGGGTTTCCAGGGAACCGGTGCGCAAACGAGGCAGCCGCCGCAGTGAAGCGGGGCGAGCGGCGGTCGAGTTGACCGCCGAGGAGCGTTACATCAGTCCGACAGTGCCTTCAGATCACGCATCAGCGCGGCGCGCCCGCGGTCGAGCTGATCGAGACGCTGCGCGGCGTCGCGGAGCGCAATGATGTTCTTCACCGGCTGCTCGTGCAGGCGGCGGTAAGCGTTCCGCGCCGCCAGCCACTGGCGGGTGGTGGAGGCGTAGCGCGCCGACAAGTCGCGGCGCATTGTGACGATAGCCAAGGGGCTCGATTGCATCATTGCGACCTTAAGTTGATTGGACCTGGCGGCAGCCGCACCAGGCAGCGCGAAGGATGCCGCCGACTCGTTACAGGATTGCGACAATGGGGTCGAGTTGCACGCATTCAATTCAAGAAACGCTGTCTGCATCACAGTGTATCCGTCACAGATCAGCTTATGGCCTACTCTAACCGCGATTGGATCAGATGTTGAGTCGAAAAGGCTCTGCGTTGGGATACTGCGGCCGCCACGCCACGACAGCGGTGTCGCTGAGCGAGGTGAGCCTGGCCACAGGAGGACTCGCGCCGCTTGCCTGACAAAACTCCTCGAGCAACTCCTGTCCCCGCGCCCCGATCGCGATGAACACGCTGGTGGCCCGCAGCACAGCGCGCCCCGCCAGAGCGGGTCGCTCGGTGATATGTAGAACGCTTTCGCCGTTTCCCAGCGGCAGCGCCTCCCCGGGCGCCGCGTTTGGCGGCAACAGGTGATGCGTCTCATCGATCGTGATCCAGTGCGGGTGCCCCAGCAGGGAGCGCAATTCCGCCAGCCTCGGCGTCAGGTCCCTTAGGAACGGCAGCCGGTCCGCCGCCGGCAGGCCCGCAAGATTGATCACACCGCTTTTGTCGGCGCCGCGCAGCAGCTTGACGATCTCGTTCACGGTGGGCGCCCGGTTCGCGCTCCCGAGTGAAACAGCCTCGGCGATCGTGCCGTAGTCACCTTCGACGTCGATGACACAGAACGTGTATCCCTGCGCTGCAAACCGCTCCATGAGCTTCGCGGCCAATGCAGACTTCCCGCTGTTCGAGGCGCCAACCAGCAGCAGCGTCTCACCATGCGGTGCAATGCGGACTTCCCGATTGCGAGCATCGGTTCCGAGCAACAGGTGGTGTCTGTGGAGCTGAGGCTCGCGCGATGCGAGATCGTCGCGCAGCATCTCATCGATGAGCTCCACGACGCCGGCGCCGTGATCCGCCGTCGTAACAATGTCCGCCGCGCTTTTGAGCGTCGGGAGCGCATTGGCGACCGCTACTGAGCATTCACAGGAGGCCAGCAGCGCATGATCGTTTTCGGCGTCGCCGACACCGACCGTGTTGTGAGGGGAAATCTCCATCTTCTGCAGCGCGCTGGCCAGACCGGAGGCCTTGGTCACGCCGGCCGGCAGAATCATGACGGCGCCTTTGTTGAATATGACCTGCAGCTCGAGGCCCAGATCCCGGATGGTGGCGAGAACGGTAGTTTCGTGGGGTTCCCAGGTCGCGACAATGACGCGACCTACCGAGATCGGACCTACGCCCCGCTCGCGCAGGGTAGCGACGAAAGAGTCCGGAGGGCGCGCTGCGAGAGGCGTCTCTTCGTCGGTGGCCGGGTCATAGAGAAGAGCGCCGTTTTCGGCAACTACGTATTCGAACAGATCGAGTCGGTGACAAACCCGTTTCAGGTCATCGAGCTCGCGCCCAGTGACCAGCACCAGCCGCCGCCCCGAGGCCAGCAGGCGCTCGAGTGCGCGCACCGTGTCCGGTAGAACGCGTCCATCGGTCGCAAGAGTCCCGTCGTAGTCCGTGCACAGTGCCAGATATCGCATGCCCGCAGATCACCTCATCACTCGCTCTAAGAGCGGGAGGTGGGGGCAGCAAATACTATTCCAGCGCGAGCTGGGGCGAGCGGCAGGCAGATCAGGGGCGCCGGAACGGCCCGCGCGCCCGCTTGCGCGAGATTAAAGCTTGCGGTTCGCCTTGAGCTTCTTCATCCGCAGCTGCTGATCACGCCAGTTGGTGAGCGTCCAGCCGGCCGCCATGCCGGCAAGCAGGGCGATGAGGGCGAGGCTGCTGTCATCGAGAGTGAAAGAGGAAAGTAAGGAGCTGAGCGAGGAGAAATCCATGGAAACGTAAACCCCGTTTGGCGTTGAACCCCCACTTTGAGTGAGCCTTCCGCGAGGTCTGCTGCATTGGCCCGGCATTGCCCTTGGCTCCAGCAGACTCGACGCGAAACGAGGTGCGGTCGTTTCGCTTCACTCACTCAGGTGGAATTGAAGTGCGCTGGAACATAACAGGCACGCACGTCCACGGGGAGTCGTCGGAGCGCGACTCGGCCGGTTTTCTTCAAATCTTAGAAGCCCGTCGCACGCCCCAGGCATGGTCAAGCCCGCGCCAGCGCCCTTATCTTCAGGCCAAAGTCTTTTCTTAACGGCTCGCTCACCAGCGCGGCAGTACCGTGCAAGCCAACACAGAGGTACGGGCCTTTACACAGAAGGAGGAGCCCAATGGATGCCATCTTCATCATCGGCGTCATCGCGCTCTACGCGGTGACCCATTGGATTGTGTCGGCGCTGTCCCGCCTCGCAGACGTGGAATGAGTGCCCTCTACATCCTGAGCGGACTGCTCACCCTCGGTCTGTGCGTGTACCTGCTCTACGCCATGTTCAAACCGGAGAAGTTTTAAATGACCCCCGGGTCGCTGGCTCTGCTCGCCGTCCTTTTGCTAGTCGTGCTCGTGCTGGTGAAACCGCTCGGCATCTATATGGCCGCGGTCATGGAAGGCCGTCCGGTTGGACCGTTGCGTCTCGTCCGGCCCCTCGAGAATGCCATCTATCGCCTGAGCGGTGTCGATCCCGCGGCGGAAATGGGCTGGCAGCGCTACATGATCGCACTGCTGCTGTTCAATGCAGTGGGCGCGCTCGCTCTGTACGCATTGCAGCGAGTGCAAGTGTGGCTGCCGCTCAACCCGCAGCAGCTCGCGAACGTTTCCCCGGACTCCTCCTTCAATACCGCCGTGAGCTTCGTGACCAACACGAACTGGCAGGGGTATTCCGGCGAGTCCACCATGAGCTATCTCACCCAGATGGTGGGGCTCGCCGTGCAGAACTTCCTGTCGGCCGCCACCGGTATCGCGGTCGTCATCGCGCTCATTCGCGGCTTCGTCCGGCATACCGCCCAATCCATCGGGAACTTTTGGACCGACATCACCCGGGCGACGCTGTACATCCTGGTACCTCTGGCGATCCTGTTCGCGTTGCTGCTGGCCAGCCAGGGGGTGGTGCAGAACTTCAGCGCCTATAAGGACGTCCCGAC
>Ga0134126_10008244_pt1 | contig 13104 bp, 6 predicted proteins | sample KB31752_FD_96881 | JGI IMG/M metagenome (GOLD analysis project Ga0134126, IMG submission 96881) | Terrestrial soil microbial communities with excess Nitrogen fertilizer from Kellogg Biological Station, Michigan, USA - KB3-175-2 | ecosystem: Environmental > Terrestrial > Soil > Unclassified ...
CGAAGGGGAAAGAGCAAAGGGCGAAGGGCGAAGGGCAAAGGGGTAAGGGCAAAGAGCAAAGAGGTAAGAGCAAAGGGGTAAGGGCAAAGTCCCGACGGCAAAGAGTTAGGAGGAAGCGGCTGGGCGGGAAGGCCTAGAGTTCAGTCTTGCGCTTTGCTCTTGGCCCTTTGCCCTTTGCCCTTACCCCTTTGCCCTTTGCCCTTACCCCTTTGCCCTTCGCCCTTTGCCGCCCGCTACCGGCGTCGGTTTTTTGGTTTGGACTTAGTATGAGTCGACTTGGCTGCCTTGCTCTTCGCGCTCTTCCCGCGTGACGTTTTGGCTTTCGACGGGGCCTTTGCCTTTCGCGACTCTTTTGCTTTTGGTGATGCGTCCGCCGCGTCGTCAGCATCCTCAGGCGCCGGGCCGCCAACTTCATCGAGTGACGCGGTGATCAGATCGTCGCTCGGCCTGACGCCGTCAATGAAGGCAAACACGTGAAAATTGGCCGCCCGCTCGCGCAAAACCTCGACCCTTCCCGCGCGTTTCAGGCGTGCAAGTTCATTCATGACAAAGTTCTGTTCCGGAACACTCATGAAACGATAATCAATATCGAAGGCCAGCCCGGTTGAATGCGGCGGAGTATCGATGGTGGTGGCTGCGCGGTTAGATCGCCTGAGCACGTGTTGGTACTCTTCCGGCCTCACCAGCGAGCTCACAGGCAATGGCCGGTCGAACTGTTTGTGATAAGCGCCGGCGACTTCTTCCAAAATCTTAAGGGCGGCCGGACGCAGCGAGCTAAGCATCGCCGTTTTCATAGCTTGCCGATCAGTTCCGCTGCTGATGTCATACGAGCGGCCACGGAAATCCTTTGCCAACGTCTGTAATGATTGATAGTCGCTGAAGAGCTTCTGTCGCTGAGCCGGCTGGTCATAAGATTCGTCGAGCGCCGCCTTTTCTTCATCAATCGAAGCCAACTGTTTCTCTTGCTCGTTGAGCTGCTTCTGAAGGTCGGCTCGTTGCGCGCGACTCTTCGAAGATCCGAGCTGACTTTTCAGTCTGGCGATTTCATTTTGCGCGCTTTGGCGCGTCTCGGAGAGATGCTGGTACTCAGCGCGTAATTCGGTTTCGTCGTAGACCCCGATGGCGTGGTCGTCCTCGTAGCGAGTGAACGCGCTTTCGTCCGCCTTCGCGCCCACACCAAAGAGAACATAGTCGGTGGTGACCAGCGGAACCGGCACAAGATCGTGTCTCGAGATCAGCCCAGCCACATCGAGAAAATCCTGGCAGGTCTGCAGATTCTGCCTTTTCACTTCAGCAACTTGCGTGGCGAGGAACCAATGGCGGTCCTCGTAATGACGCAATTCGGAAGGAACATCGAGGGGTTCGTCGCCGGTCACCGCGGTGCGGTCTTCCTTGACCTTCTCGATGGCCCGAGCATAAAGCTCGGCATCGTTGTAGTTAACCGGCTCAGGTTCGTTAGCCGCCTCGGATCGATGCCAGAGCCTTTGCGGCGCGGTGAACCGCAGCGCGGCCCAAACTCCCGCACCGGCAGCGATGCTCACAACCAGCAGTAATACGAAGTTGAATTTGCGATTCATGAACGCAGGGCAGCAACTCGGGGGCAAATCGGCCACTACCTGAATGCAATTTTGGGGGCAGAGTACGTCTGAGCGGTTGGGGCGCGAATGACAAGATTACTACATCCGGTTTAGTAATCGACAATCGACATGTTTTGATTCGTGACATCTTAGTGCACTGAAACGTAAACAAAATGAAATGTTTCTCGGGTGGCCAGATCGGTTATCTTTGGAATCAATGATGTAGCCGTTGCATGTCGCCCTCATTTGCTCGCCATAGTTTCATGAGAGGATTCTCTACACATATTCGATTAGGGTTTGTCGTGCTGGCATTGCTGCTCGCGATGTCGCACAGCTCGTTCGCCGCAGGCAAGAAGACCAGCAACCGGCTTACCCGCGGCGAGGCGAAACAGGCGACCACGCGCCTCGCGGAAATGGGCTATGGCAGCGGCCGCAGCGCCTTAATCGCTTTTCAGAAGTACGAAGGACGCAAGGTCACCGGCCAGCTCACGCGAGATGAGTTCGAGGCAATTACTAACGCTGCTGCGCCCGAGGCCAAGGACGCAGGTTATCGACACGTTGAAGTCGATCTTGATCGCCAGATCCTGCTATTGATTGATGACGAGGGCGCGGTGAAAAAGGTGCTCCCTGTCTCGACGGGCAGCAACAAGCATTATCGCGAAAAGGGCATGAGCGGTTTGGCGTACACGCCGCGCGGTCGCTTTAAGATTTATGCAAAGATTGCCGGTTGGAGAACTTCGCCACTGGGCCTGCTTTATTATCCCAACTACTTCAGTGACGGATTGGCGATTCACGGAAACTCATCCGTGCCCGATACGCCGGCCAGTCATGGCTGCATTCGCGTACCGAACTCTGCAGCGATAGATTTATACAAGCAGTTGCCGATCGGAACCATCTTGCTAATTTATGATAAGGCGTCTTTCGTGTCGGGGAAGGATTGGGCTACTACTGACAGCAGGGAGTAAGCATTGTCTTCACCTTCACACTTTCCTCTCCGCTCAGTGAACTAACGCTCACCCGCAGATTTGCGCGATAATGACCGCGCACACTCTCTCAAACAATTTCTCCTCGACTATTTATGCTCCAATGTCCGAGATGCGGTCGCCAATATTCCAACGAGATATTGGTCTGCCCCAAAGATCAGACTCCGCTGCAGGCCGACGCGACGGTCGCGGACATTCCCATCGATCCGTTGCTGGGTCACATTTTTGACGAGAAATACCGGCTCGATGCACGTTTGGGTGGCGGTGGCATGGGGACGGTCTATCGCGCGACACATCTGCTGATCGACCGGCCCGTCGCGATCAAAGTCCTGAGCCAAAGGTTCATCGGCGACGAGACTGCGCAACAACGATTTCGTCGTGAGGCGCGCGCGGCCGGACGAATGCAGCATCCCAATGCCGTCAACGTCACGGACTTCGGCGCAACCGCCGACGGTTATCTCTACATTGTAATGGAGCTGCTCGAAGGACATACCTTGCGAGACGTGCTGCTCCGCGAAGCGCCACTCGATCTGGCCCGGACCGTATCGATCATGCTGCAGACGAGCGCGGCGGTGGCGGCGGCGCATGACATGGGTTTGATTCATCGGGATCTGAAGCCGGCAAACATTTTCATCGTGCAGAGACCGAACACGCCGGCGGTCGTCAAAGTGCTCGATTTCGGCGTCGCCAAGTTCGCGGTTGAAGAGCAAGCCGACGAGGACTATCAAACGCTGACTCAAGTCGGCGCGTTGATCGGCACGCCGCGCTACATGTCGCCCGAACAGTGTTCCGGCAAAGGCACGGTAACGCCGGCTTCGGACGTGTACAGTCTGGGCATCATTCTTTACGAAATGCTTTCGGGAGCGCCGCCATTCAACGCAGAAACTCCGCTCGCGATCGCATTTCGTCACGTCACGGAACCACCGCCGCCGTTGTCTGCCAGCGTGCCGCAAAGACTGCGAGACATCGTCGAGCGTGCTTTGACGAAAGAGCCGACCAAGCGTTTTGCCAATGCGGAGGAGCTTCGTGACGAACTATTGGCCGCGGCTGAAGCGTTAGGGTTGGAGTATCCGGACAGCAAAAGGGCGCCTCTGTCGCGCGAAGCACTGCGCGACTCAGGAACGGAAAGCCCTTCAGGGCGTTTGGTGATCGATTTAGAGAAGCTCCGTCAAGTACAAGCCGCAACTCAGCGAAAAGAAATGGCGGTGAATAGCGATGGCGCGAGTGCAAGTCCAATCAGGCGTGAAATCTCACGTCTCAACATCTCAGTAGCTGAAACCGAGAAACGAAAGCGGGTCTATCTGGCCGTGGCGGCCATAGTCCTGGCAATAGTGATGCTCGGGTCGGGCGTTGTTGCTACGCGATGGTGGCGCGGTGGAGGGATGTTGTCGAGCGCAGCGCCCACAGCCACCCCGGCACCAACTCCGACAGCGACGCCGGCCGAATCGCCGACGCCGACACCAGAGCCCAAACCTGCTCATCACCCGAGCAAGCCTCGGGAAAAGCCTTCAAAGATAAAGCGCGCGCTAAACAAGCTGAAGGGTATCTTCGGTTAGTGAGTGGCACGCGCATCTTGCGCGTAGTTTTCACGGGCGAGACGCCCGTACCATTCTTCAAACTTAAAGCACGGGCTTCTGTTGCCGTTTCGTAACCTCAATCCTTCCATATTATAGTGCTATATCTTTTCGCGGTTGGAGATGACGACGAAATCATTTCAGGTTGGCAGTGCAACTTTCGGCGACGGCCGCTTGACTGTAATTGCCGGCCCCTGCGTGATCGAATCCGAAGAGCACGCGATGATGATGGCGCGTGAATGCCAGTCGCGCGCGCAGGCGGTGGGGCTCGATTTTGTGTTCAAGTCATCGTTCGATAAAGCGAATCGATCGTCAATCAAAAGTTTTCGCGGCCTTGGCATGAATGCCGGCCTGGAAATTCTGGCGACGATAAAGAAAGAGCTGAATGTGCCAGTTGTAACAGACGTGCACGACATAGCCCAGATTGAAGCGACCGCTGAAGTTGCGGACATCCTGCAAATCCCTGCTTTCCTTTGCCGGCAGACAGATTTGATTATCGCGGCGGCAAAATCCGGCCGCGCGGTGAACATCAAGAAGGGGCAGTTTCTCGCGCCCGAAGATGCGCGGAACATCGTCGACAAGGCCCGCGGCGCTGGTGGTGAACGAGTCATGATCACTGAGCGCGGCGTCAGCTTTGGCTACAACAACCTGGTCGTCGACATGAGATCGTTTCCGATTATGAGCAGCTTCGGCGTCCCGATCGTCTTCGATGTGACGCATTCGCTGCAACTGCCCGGCGGTAAGGGCGATGCAACGGGCGGTTTGCCGCAATACATCGAACCGCTGGCGCGTGCCGGGGTCGCTTGCGGCGTGGATGCTGTGTTCATGGAGGTACACGAAGCGCCGGAACGCGCGCCCTCAGATGGGCCGAACATGTTGCCGCTTGAGCGCATGGCATCCTTGCTTGAGAGCTTGAGAGACATTCATGCTCTGGTGAGCGAATCCAAATTGAAAACTGAAAAATGAAAATTGCAAATTGCAAATTCCTCATTGCGCTTCTTTTGGCTCTAGTCGTTTCCTTTGATAATCGGGCACAGGAAGAAGCGCGCGCGGCCTGGCAAGTCACGAACTTTGACATCAATGTCGCAAATCTAAGTAGTGAGAGAGCGCTAAACGCGCGCGCTACACTTAATGTGCGCAACGTTGGACGCGGCGCTGGATCCACTTTGACGCTGCGCATCAACACAAAGGCAGAGGTTAAGAACGTCACAGTAGGCACAGTAGCCGCCGGCTATAAGTTGCTGCCCGAACCGCGCGGTGGCGGACAACGAATCCTGATTAACTTGCCAAGTGCCGTTGCTGCGAGCGACACCATATCCGTTACCGTGGAGTACCGTCTGCCCATTGAAGACAATACAGGTGTCGCCGCGATCTCTCCGGTTGGATCACAGTTTCTGCCTTCGTCGATGTGGTATCCGGCGCCGAACACGGCGTTTGCAGTGCGTGGTCCGGATTACGCGCCCTTTCGTCTGAACTTAAACAATGCGACGGCAATTTCGTCCGGCATCGAAAAGAGCGCCGGCGGCAACAGCGTCTTCGAGCAATCTCTGAATGCGCAACCATTTTTTGTAATCGGCGAATGGGACCGGGTGGATGGAGGCGCAGGCGCGTCAGGCATCGTCACGTTTGTTCCAAAGGGCGCGAGCGATGAAGAGCGAAAGCAAGCACAGAGCTTGATGACGCTCGCGGCGAACGCGCGAACTTTTTACGCCGGCTTGTTAGGTAATGCTCCTGAACTACCGGTACGTTTAATCACAGTCAGGCGCGGAGCGGGGTTCGATGATGGGGGCGCCATTCTCCTGGGCGAGGGTTCGTTGCGTCGAAAGAAAGTCGATTCCACGACGGCGCTCGCGATTGCCGAAGCTGTGGCGCGGATGTGGGTCGGGACGAATACGGCCGTGCGCGGCGAAGGGTTTGGCGTCTTGCGCGAAGGTTTGACGCGCTACCTGGCGACACTATTCATCGAAAAGGAATTTGGCGCCGATGCTGCCAATGAAGAGCGTGCGCGACAGCGTCTGGCGTACGAGTCGATCGCCAAGCGGGACGCGCCACTAGCACGCACGACTGCACTCGACCCAACCTACTTCAATTCTGTAGGCAACAAAGGCGCGATGGTTTGGCGGCTGACGGCGAATTTCATGGGGCCTGGAAACTTCATTGGCGTGGTCCGGGATGCCCTGGCGTCGTCGCAAAAAGAAATCGAGGGGCTAACACTGGCGCGCTTGCGGGCGGCGTTGAACGATCGCGGCGGCGCGACAATGAAGAACATTCTCGATCAGGAGTTAGATCAACCGACCGACATGGATCTCCTCGTCGGCTTGCCTCAGCAACAGGCTGGTCAGTGGACAGTGGCGCTGCGCAATCTTGGCTCCTTCAACGCCAAGGTGGTCGTAGCCGCCGTGACGAATTCAGGACAACGAATTACTAGCGAAGGAACCATTCCCGCTCATGACTTTGCGCAGGTGACTTTCTCGAGCACGACTCCGATCGCGCGGGTGGAAGTTGATCCCGAAAAACTCTATCCGCAGCTTGACTACACGAACGACGTTGCGCCGAGGCCAATCGAAACCTCAGCATCATTATCTGAGGCTATGCGTTTGTTCGGCACACAGGACTATCCCAAAGCAGAATTGTTGGCAAAGCAATTAATCGCAATCGCACCGGAAACGCAGGAAGCCCGCGTGCTGTTCGCGCGCGCATTGTTGGCACAAAACAAACTTGATGAAGCCGAACGCGAATTCCGGCAATTGGCAGAGAATCGCTTACCGACGCCTTCGACACTGGCGTGGTCAGCCATCGGACTTGGCGAAATTGCTTCGCGTCGAGGCCAGGCGAAAGAAGCAGCGCGCCTGTTCAACGAAGCAGTGCGGGCCGATGCCGAATATGCGGCGACGTTGAATGCGCGTGCAGCCAGAATCCGCGCTGAAGCGGCGGCCGGGATGACGCCGGCGATCGACGAATCGGCGAAAGCCTTCATAGCTCAGTTCGATGCGGCGGTGCGCACGGGCCGCCAGAATGAGATCCTGCCGCTGATCGTAACGGGCGAATTGAAGCGGTTCACTCAGCAAGTCGTGGGCACTCAGCCCGAGCTGTGGGAGACACGGGTGCTGCGCACAGAAGCCCTCGGAGCTAATCAAATCGCCGTCGATGTGGCGATGCAGACGCGACAGCTTGGCGCCGATCATTCAGGCACGGCAGTCTTTGTTTTAGCTAAAGTCGGAGGCGGCTGGAAACTAAACGCAATCGAGCTGTTTGAAGTGAAATAGGAAAACAACTTTTTAAGTTTCGAGTTTCAGGTTTCAGGTTTCAAGTTTCAAGTTCAGTGTCTCCAATGTTTCATGTGTCATCTGCCGGTCTGCTAAACCAACCATAACTTGAAACTCGAGACTTGAGACTTGAGACTCGAAACTCGAAACTCTAAACTTGAAACCTGAACCTTGAAACTCGAAACTGATATCGCTGAACGGGCCCGGCGGATCAAGCTTCTGCTCATGGACTGTGACGGCGTCATGACCGATGCGCGTCTCTGGCTGACACGCGATGGCGATGAACAGAAAGCCTTTCATGCGCGCGACGGGCAGGGAATTTCCGTTTGGCATCGTGCTGGCTTCCACAGCGGAATAGTTTCTGGTCGTGCTTCGAGCTCGGTAGAACGCAGAGCGCACGAACTCAAAATGAAGTACGTGCACCAGTACTCAAAGAGCAAGACAATCGCGCTCGAAGAGATACTCGCCGACGCAAAAGTGAGCGCGGAGGAGTGTTGTTTTATTGGAGATGATCTCGGCGACATTGGAGTAATGCGGCGTGTCGGTCTGGCTGTGGCCGTTGCTGATGCGGCGGAAGACACGAAAGCTGCAGCGCACTATGTGACTATCTTAAACGGGGGCAAAGGCGCCGTGCGCGAAGTAGTTGAATTACTCCTCAAGGCACAGGGTCGTTGGGACGAACTCATCGCCCCAGTCATCAATCGCTGAAGGCGCGTCGCGACGCGTACTTGTCGCTGAATTTTGAGCGGCGTCAGATTGTCCAGGAAAACTTTTTCGCGTGCCTGTTCGGGTGACTCGCAATTGAGCGCCTCGACTTTAGAGTTCGTCGCGGTTGACAGTCCCAATTTCATCCTTCATCCTTCCGCCCTCATTTCGTTGCCGGTAAGCGGGCGTAACTCAATGGTAGAGTGTCAGCTTCCCAAGCTGAAAGTTGCGAGTTCGAGCCTCGTCGCCCGCTCCAAACTACCTCAGGAATTCTTGATCTTAATTTTCAGCTCAACAGAATTGTTAGAACTGTCTCCCGAAACGTCCCCAAAATGCTCGTTCACGGATGTCAGTCTCCAAGAGTGAACAGTAGTGTCCACTAAACTACGAACCATGACGGTCTTCAGGTAAGTTTTCTAAGTTGTAGAATCGCGCGCGGCGAAGCGTCATGAACGTTAACTCACTACGATAACCGATTCCCGAACGTTAAGCTTGCTTGCTCAGTATTGAACCCTATCACGTACACGTAATACTAGACTGCGTCTCAAGTTAGACCGTTCCTGCGAAAAATCTTGCAAAGGCGTACTGACGTGATATAACGTCTCGCAGCGATTAGCAATTTGAAAAGGCTGTCTTCCACGAGCTGTTCCCCCACAACTCGCGCACTTTCAGCCCAATTAAGTCTGTTACCACCGCAGGTGTTCGCAGACATCGACGTCCGACTCAGAAAAGGAGCGTCAATTATGGATCGCGCTCTTCTAATCATCGGTGAGTCACACCGAATCTCTGCGAAGCGACATTCAAAGCTCTAGCTTCGGCGTTCCACTTTTGATCACGGTCGTTTCACTGATTCTTGGATTTATCTCCAGCATTCATAGCCGTGCCGTAATCGGTTCAATAAACGCCCAAGCAGTCAACGGACCAACAGGTTCCTCGCACACTACCCTTTCATTAAGCGACCGTGCACCGATGGCGCTGATTACGATTCGACCCGCGGGCTTCGATCCGGTCGAGGTGACTCCACCGTCAAGCCGCTTCTTGCTGGCCGTAGATAATAAGAGTGGGCTTGAAAGACTGACGCTCCGGCTCACGACCGTGAAAGGTGACTGGGTTCGCGACATACAACTGTCGCCACAACAGCCCAAATGGCGGGAGAAGATCACTCTCGCGGCGGGCAACTATTTGATGACCGAAGCCAATCACCCCAACTGGCGTTGCCGCTTAACGATCGCACCTTGATGACAGGGTTTGATAAGCGAGAAAACGACGTTCCACGCTTTACAGGAGAATGAAAGATGGCCCACCGTTCAGCCTCGCCCTCATTCGCTGATTCGATCAAAGTACTTGGCGGCCGCATCATCATCGGCATTGCCGTGCTGCTCTTAAGCTCGTTTGGGGCGGTGGCACAGACTGGCCCCACCGACGGGATGACGCCAAGCGGACTTTCCCCCGGCGCGCCGGCGGGCAGTTACGGTCTCAGCAACTTTGACAACGTCAATCTTTACAACGGCAACTTGAATGTGGCTTTGCCATTGTTGGGTATTGGTGGACGTGGCAGCGCACAAACGCAGATGACCTTAAAGCTGGAAACGACTCACTGGGTTATCGAACGCGATAATAGTGACGGGTTCGAAACGGACTATCCCAATCCAAACTCATGGGAAGGTATCCGGCCTGGTTATGGTCCCGGAATATTGCAGGCGCGAGTTGCTATGGTTCCCATGGTTCAATCACATAATATTCAAAAACTCACGCGATTAACTTTTACGACTAGCGACGGCACTGAATACGAGTTGATTGATACTTATCACGGCGGCGCGCCATGGAGCACGGGCACTCGCCCACGTGGGCGCGTGTTCGTCAGTCATGATGGCGGCTTCATAACGTTTGTTTCGAACACTGACATCTTCGATGGTTCCTGGCCCGTTTACAGTGATGGACTGAGTGGGTATTTGTATTTTGCCGACGGCACACGCTACGAAATCACTAACGGCACCGTCACGAAGATTCGCGACCGAAACGGCAACCTGATCTCATTCGCCTATGATTCCTTCAAGCGAGTTACGAGTATTACTGACTCGCTGAATCGTCAGGTAACCGTCACTTACGCCGATATGTCGTCGGTCTTTTACGATCAGATCAGTTACAAAGGCTTTGGTGGCGCTCAGCGGACGCTCAAGGTTTGGCACACCAGTCTCGGTAACGCGTTGCGCAGCGGGTATTCGGTGCAGACGTATGCACAGTTATTTGGCAGCGGTGACAGCACGACCTATAACCCGACTGATGTAGTTTCAGCGTTAGAGTTGGCTGACGGGCGTCAATATCAGTTTCGCTACAACCCTTATGGCGAGTTAGCGCGGATAGTTCTGCCGACGGGCGGCGCGATTGAGTACGACTATGCGGAAAAGGGTAACGGAACGTCCGTCACCCAGCGCAGAGTTTCCGAGCGGCGCGTTTACCCAGACGGCTCTACCCTCGAAAGCAAGCAAACATATTCCGCCACTTACAATGGCACAACTACGACCACGGTCGAATCGCGCGACGCAAGCAATAATTTGCTATCGAAGAGCCTTCACTACTTTTACAGCGATCCGATCTCATCGATTAATTACGCTTACAATTCGGCGGTGACCTATTCGAATTGGCAGGAAGGCCGCGAGTTCAAGACGGAATCGCTGGCGGCGGATGGCTCAACCATTTTGCGACGAAATGAGAGCACGTGGGAGCAGGGCGCAACTGTCACGTCATGGCTGGCTTCACATGACGCTGCCAACAACCCTCGCGTCAATCAAACCCTCGACACGCTGGTCGATACCAACCAAGTGAGCAAGCAGACATTCACCTTCGATGATTACAACAACACCACGAACGTTTATGAATACGACTTCGGGTCGGGAGCGGCTGGGAGCCTGGTGCGGCGCGCTCACACCGACTTCATGACCACGAATCCGGTCAATAGCATCGATTATACATCGAGCGCGAATAGTCTCTATTTCTATCGCTTGCCCTCACAAACATCGGTCTTTGATGCCGGCGGAACCGAACGCGCGCGCACCTCGTTCGAATACGATAACTACACAACAGCCACGAACCACGCCGCATTGCTAAATCGTTCGGACATCAGCGGTCTTGACTCAGGATTCAATACGAACTACGCAACGCGGGCCAACGTGACAGCAACGACGCGATATCTGCTGAACACGAGCGGTCAGGTGACCGGATCGATTTCGACCTATGCCCAATTCGACATTGCCGGCAACAACGTCGAAGTGATTGACGGCCGCGGTTATGCAACGAATTTTTACTTTGACGATTGCTTTGGCGCGCCGAATGGCAATGCGCGGCTCAACTCAGCACCCACGGAATTGAGTTCAGTTAGTCAGTCAAGTTATGCCATGCTTACCAGCGTCACCAATGCGCTGAGCCAGACGGCCTACGCCCAATACGACTATTACCTTGGTCGCGCGGTAGACGGCGAAGACCTGAATGGTGTTGTGGCCAGCGGCTATTTTGACGACGCCCTTGACCGGCCAACGAAAGTCATTCGCAACTACAACAACCTTGCGGCGACGAGCAAGATCGAATTCAGCTATGACGACACGAACCGCATTGTCACTACCAAAAGTGATTTCGCTTCTTACGATGACAAGCTCCTGCGCAAAGACGCACTGTACGATGGGCTCGGCCGGACAACTGAGACACGTGCCTACGAGAATTCGACGCAATACATCACCGTGAAGAGTGTTCCGTTCACCGTGCTACAAGACCCGGACACGAGCGCATGGGTGGCCGCGTCCCAAACTTCGAATCCGTATCGCACATATCTGAGCGAAACAGCCGTCTGGACAACGACGTTTACCGATGCGCTGGGACGCACAACGAAAGTCCGCACACCCGACAATGCCATTGCACGGAGCAGCTACAGTGGGAACTCAGTGACTGTCACCGATCAGGCAGCCAAAGCGAGAAAGAGTGTCAGCGATGCGCTCGGCAGGCTGACGAGTGTCTATGAAGACCCGAGCAACTGGAACTATCAAACCAGCTACAGCTACGACGTGCTCGACGACTTGCTCACCGTTAGTCAGGGTGTACAGACTCGCACGTTTGCTTACGATTCGCTGAAGCGGCTGACTTCAGCAGCGAATCCGGAGAGCGGCACAACGAGCTACACCTACGACAACAACGGAAACATCGTCACCAAAACGGACGCCCAGACCGTCGTTACGACAATTGCCTACGACGCGTTGAATCGACCAACCTCAAAGAGTTACACCAACGATAGCGGCATCACTCCGTCAGTTGCGTACTTCTATGACGCCCAATCTTTGCCTTCTGGCGCACCCTCTTTCACGCGCGGGTACTCGACTGGCAGGTTAGTGGCGGTAACATACGGTGGCGGCAGCGCGGGAGACTACTTTGGCTACGACGCTTTAGGCCGCATGCGGCGCAAGATTCAGCAGACGGATTCAGTGAATTATCTTTCAGAGGCGAGCTACAATGTCTCTGGCGCGATGACCTCTGAGACTTATCCGAATGTACCGGGCGCGAGCGACAGACGAACTGTTATTTACAGCTTCGATAGCGCCGGCCGCCCGTCGTCACTGAGTAGCAGTGCAACCAGCTATGCGCCAGCAGCTTCTGTGTCGAACATCGGATATGCATCACACGGCGCACCTTCGGCTGAAACTTACGGCAACGGTCTTATTTACGCCGTCACTTACAACAACCGTCTCCAAACCAACGAAATCAAGCTGGGCACGAGCGGCAATCCCACGTCGATTCTCGATCTCGTTTACAGCTATGGCACGACTGCCAATAACGGCAACGTTCAGTCTGTGAATTACAGCGGCGGCGGACTCAGCTATGCCCAAAACTTCAGCTACGACGCGTTGAATCGTCTCTCAACCGCCAGTGAAACTTCAGGCGGTAACACGATTTGGTCGCAGACAAATGGCTACGATCGATATGGCAATCGGTGGATCGATCTGGGCGGCGGCAA
>Ga0134126_10008245_pt1 | contig 13102 bp, 9 predicted proteins | sample KB31752_FD_96881 | JGI IMG/M metagenome (GOLD analysis project Ga0134126, IMG submission 96881) | Terrestrial soil microbial communities with excess Nitrogen fertilizer from Kellogg Biological Station, Michigan, USA - KB3-175-2 | ecosystem: Environmental > Terrestrial > Soil > Unclassified ...
GATCGTCTGGCGGCGCTGCTGAGCGAGGTTTAGCACCATGGCCGAAATCAACGACAACCTCTCCCAGCCCGCCGGCACCCGCGCCTCGCGTCACCTGGTCCAGAACGAAGACCTGCTCTTCGAGGTCTCTTCGCCCGGCAAGCGCGGCTACCAGCTGCCCGATCTCGATGTCCCCGCGGCCCCCCTCGCCGCGGCGCGCGCCGACATCCCCGATTTTCCCGAGTTGAGCGAGCTCGAGGTCGTCCGTCATTACACCCGGCTGAGCACCTGGAACTACGGCGTGGACACCGGCATCTACCCGCTCGGCTCCTGCACCATGAAGTACAACGCCCGGGTCAACGAGCACGTCACCCGAATCGAGGGCCTGGGCGACGGTCACCCGCTGCAGCCCGAGTCGCTCTCCCGCGGCGCGCTGCGCATCATGCGCCTGCTCTCCGACTACCTGCTGGAGATCACCGGTATGGACGCCATCACCCTGCAGCCGGCCGCCGGCGCGCAGGGCGAGTTGACCGGCATCCTCCTCGTCCGCTCCGCCCTCGCCGCCCGCGGCGACCGCCGCCGCAAGGTGCTCATCCCCGACTCCGCCCACGGCACCAACCCCGCCACCGCCGCCATCGCCGGCTATCAGGTCGAGAACCTCAAGTCCAATCCTGACGGCACGGTGGACATGTCCAGCCTCGACCGCCAGATGACGGGCGACGTCGCGGCCCTGATGCTCACCAACCCCAACACCCTGGGCATCTTCGAGGAGGACATTCACCGCATCGCCGACCTGGTCCACGAACGCGGCGGCATGCTCTACATGGATGGCGCCAACATGAACGCCCTCGTGGGCCGCGCCCGCCCCGGCGACTTCGGCGTGGACGTCATGCACCTCAACCTCCACAAGACCTTCTCCACCCCCCACGGTGGCGGCGGTCCCGGTGCCGGTCCGGTGGCGGTCAAGCGCGAGTTGGAACCCTTCCTGCCCATCCCCGTGCTGACGCAAAAGGCCACCCTCGACTACGACCGCCCCCAGTCCATCGGCCGGGTGCGCGCCTTCTACGGCAACTTCGGCATGTTCACCCGCGCCCTGGCCTACATCATGGCCAACGGCAGCGACGGCCTCAAGCAGACCACCGAGGACGCCGTCCTCAACGCCAATTACATCCGCAAAAAGCTGGAGGGCCACTACACACTGCCCTTCGCCACCCCCTCGATGCACGAGGTCGTCTTCAGCGATGCCCAGCAGGCGCAGCATGGCGTGCACACCGGCGACATCGCCAAGCGGCTGATTGACTACGGCTTCCATCCCTACACCGTGTCGTTCCCGCTGGTGGTCCGCGGCGCGCTCATGATCGAACCCACCGAAAGCGCCAACCGCCAGGAGATGGACGAGTTCATCGCCGCCCTGCGCGCCATCGCCGAGGAGGCCCGCACCCAGCCCGAGCTGGTCACTGGCGCGCCTTACACCACCAAGATCCGCCGCCTCGATGAGGTCGCCGCCGCCCGCCAGCCCGTGCTGCGCTGGAAGCCCAAAAGCTAGATACGCCGGAGCGCGCCATGCGCTGCTTCTTCGCCATCCCCGTACACGGCGCCGCCCAACAGCGTTTGGCAACTGCCCTGGCCGGTTGGCGGCAGCAGTACCCCGCGGTGCGCTGGGAGGTGGCTCCGGCCCTGCACATCACCTTGCAGTTCGTTGGCGACTGGCCGACCGAACGCACACCTCAACTGGCCGCTGCCGCCTCCTTCCCATGGGCGCCCTTTACCGTGGATGTCTCCGGCGTCGGCGCCTTCCCCGACCGGCGCCACCCTCGCCTGCTTTGGGCGGGCGTAGAGCACTCTCAACCTTTGCTTGAACTTGTCACGGCATTGGCCGCGCGCCTGGGTCCCTTGGGAGTCGAGAGGGAATCCCGCCCCTTCCGCCCCCATATCAGCCTGGGGCGGGTAGCCGCCGGCGCAAGCCCGGGGTCCTGGGCGGCAGGCCCGTCATTTTCCTGGGGGCGGATCGAAGTGAGGGAGTTCTGCCTCTATGAGACGGTGGCCGGACAGCCTCCGGCGGAGCGTTATCAGGTGCGCGCCCGCTTCCCCGCCACTTCGCCCAGCCACGCCAGGTAGGCGGCGCTCCCCGCCTCCACGGCGATCATGAGGATCTCCGGCACCTCATAGGAGTGCAGACGCCGTATCTCGGCCTCAATCGCTTCCCAGTTCGCCCGCGGCGCTTTCAGCGTCAGCGGCACTTCGGCGGCGGTCTCCAGCTTCCCCTTCCATCGGTACCGCGACTCCACCTCCCCGCCGATTGATGCGCATGCCACCAACTGCTGGTTGAGCAGCGCCGTGGCGATCCCCTCGGCCTCGCCGCGCGAGGCGCAGTGGGTAAAAATCAGGATGGCCTCAGTACCAGACAGATACTCCCCTTGTTTGCCCGCCCACTCAATTCTAGACTGGCCATGTGCGGTTCAGCCTCCAGCCATTGAAGCAGCGCTTGAAGTTTCCCCGCCACCGTCTTGTGCGGCGGCTGCGGCTGCTGGTCATCGTGTTGGCGGTGGGCTGGTTGGGCGTCCACGTCATCTTCGGCCCTCAGGGCTATCTGGCTTTGCGCCATCGTCAGCAGCAGGTCGCCGAGACGCTGCAGCGCATCCATCAGTTGGAAGACCACAACCGCCAGCTCAACCGCTCGGTGAAGGAATTGCGCACCGACCCGCAGAGCATCGAGACCATCGCCCGCGAGCAACTCCATCTCACCCGCCCCGGCGAAGTGGTGTACACCTATCCGCCCAAGCCCGCCGCCCCGGCCACCCGCGCGGCGGAGTTGCACTAACGCACGACGCCTTCGACCGGTGACGACGCCGAGGCGTACAGTTTGGCGGGCATCCGCCCCGCCAGATAACTCTTGCGTCCCGCCTCCACCGCGGCCTTCATCGCCTCCGCCATCAACTCCGGGTTCTCCGCCGCGGCGATGGCGGTGTTCATCAGAATGGCGTCGGCGCCCAGCTCCATGGCCCGCGCCGCATCCGACGCGCAGCCCACGCCCGCATCCACAATCAGCGGCACCGTGGTGATGCGCTCGCGCAGAATGCGCAGGTTGGCCGGGTTCTGAATGCCCAGCCCGCTGCCGATGGGCGCGGCCAGCGGCATCACCGCCGCCGCCCCCGCCTCCACCAGCCGCTGCGCCACGATGACGTCGTCGTTGGTGTAGGGCAGCACGATGAAGCCTTCCGCCGCCAGCACGCGCGTCGCCTGCAGCAGCGCCTCGGTATCGGGAAACAGCGTCTGCTGATCGCCGATCACCTCCAGCTTGATCCACGGATTGTCGAGCGCTTCGCGCGCCAGCCGCGCCGTGCGGATGGCTTCCTCGGCGGTGTAACAACCCGCCGTGTTGGGCAGGATGGCCACCTGCGAGAGGTCCAGGAAATCGAGCAGGTTCTCGCGCCCGCGGTCGGTGATGTTCACCCGCCGCACTGCCACCGTGACCATCGCCGCGCCGCTCAGCGCCACGCAGCGCGCCGTCTGCTCCATGCTGCGGTACTTGCCCGTGCCCACCAACAAACGCGACGCGAAGCCGCGCCCGGCGATCTGTAGCGAATCCCCTGTCAATGCCGCCATGCGGCTATTTTACCGCCGGCGGGGTCTGCAGCATCACTACCAGGGCATGAAGCTGGGCCGCGGTGAGGTGATCAAAGGCCGGCATCTGGGTGCCCGGCGTATACTTCGGCGGGTCTTTGAAATGCCCCAGCAGCCAGGCATCCGTCCGCTTGCGGGCGGCTTCGTCGGTGAGGTCGGGGCCGACATCCTCGCCTTCCCCCTGATAGCTATGGCACATCAGGCACCCCTCCTGATGCAGCAGCCGCCGGCCCACCGCGATCTCCTGCGCCGGTGAAGGCGCTGCCGCGCCCTTGGGCGCGGGCGGCGGCGGGGGCGTGAGCACCGCCTCCAGGGCCTGCTGCCGCTGCGGCGTCATCTGGGGCAGGGCGTGGATGTAGCGCGCCACCTGCCAGATCTGCTCGCTGCTCAACTGCCCTTGCCAGCCCGGCATCCCGGTCAGCCGGATGCCGTTGGAGATGATCCAGTACAGTTCCTGATCCTTCCAACTCTGCACGTGCGGCGAGGTCAAGTCCATCGCCGGCGGGTTCATCGCCTGGCCCAGCGGGTTCTGCGAATGTCCGTCGTTGGAGTGGCACATGGCGCAGTGCGTCACATACACCCGCTGCCCCTCGGCCAGAGTGTGGTCATTGGCCGGCGTCGGATTCGCCGCCTTCTCCGCCTCAAAAGGAATCACCACGTCCTTGGCCACATTGGCCAGCTTGCGTTCGATGGACGAGGGTCGCGACCGCGCGCTGCAACCGGTCAGCGCCAGCGCCGCCGCCAGCACAAAAAATCGCCGCCAAGGACTATGGAAGTTCATGTCAATAGTGCTATTGTGGCCTGTCCAACGCTCGGAGGCCACTCTCCATCATGAGACGCGCGACCATCGCTTTGTATACGTTTCTTTTCGCCTTTTCGGCGCCCGCCGCTTTTGCTCAGGCCGACGCCTTCATCCCCGTCCATTGGAATGAAAAGGCCGATCGGGTCGAGTTCACCCTCACCCCCCAGCGCCTGCAGCAACAGTTTCTGCGTTTCACCGGCATGGACGGCGGCGTCGGCTCGATGTCCGGCGGTGGCGACCGCGGCACCGTCGGCCCCACCTCGCTGTGCCGTTTTGAGCGCGTCGGCAACAAGGTGCTGGTGATTGAGGTCAACACCGGCTTCCGCGCCACCCACGGCAGCCCCGAGCTCCAGCACTCGGTGGACGACAGCTTCCCCGAGGCCGTCCTCGCCGCCATGCCCATCCTCTCGGAAGAGGGCGGCAACCTGGTCGTCAACGCCAACCCCCTCATCCTTGCCGACACCACCGGTGTCGCCCGCCAACTCCGCGCCCCCGCTCCCGGCCTGCCGCCCAATCCCGGCGCCATGCGCGGCGCCGCCCCCTCTGCCTGGCGGCTGGACCCCGCCCGCAGCGGCCTGGTGGTGGATCACACCCACGCCTTCCCCGAGAACACCGAGACCGAAGCCCTGCTCACCTTCGACTCCGACAACGGCCGCGTCTCCACCGGCACCACCACCGGCATCGTTACCGTCAAGGTGCATCAGTCGCTGGTCGAATTGCCGCCGGCGGGCTACACCCCGCGCGAGTTCGATCCCCGCGTCGGCTACTTCACGCAATCGTTTGAGGATTTCTCCCAGCCCTTCGATCAGCCCCTGGTTCGCCAATTCATTGACCGCTGGCGCTTGCAGAAGAAGGACCCCGGTGCTGTGGTCAGCGACCCGGTGAAGCCGATCACCTTCTATCTCGATCAGGCCATCCCCGAGCCCATGCGCTCGGCCATTCGCGAAGGCGCGCTGTGGTGGAACCAGGCCTTCGAACAGGCCGGCTTCCGCAACGCCATCGTCATCAAGGACCTGCCGCTGGGCGCCGACCCCAACGACTTCCGCTACACCACCATTCAGTGGACCAACCGCGAGGGCCGCGGCTGGTCGGTGGGGCAGGCGCAGGCCGATCCCCGCACTGGCGAGATCCTGCATGCCGTGGTTCAGCTCGACAGCTACCGCATGCGCACCGTCCACAACTACTGGAATGCGCTCACCCCCGCCTCGGGTTCGCTCGCCGGCGGCGTGGACGACGCCGGCCTCGACTCGTTCTCCGGGTTCGACGGCATGGACCCCGAACTCACCCCCGAGCAGTCCATGGTGCAGCGCATCGCCCTGCTCGCCTGCCACGAGATGGGCCACGTCCTCGGCCTCGAGCACAACTTCCTAGCCTCCACCTACGATCGCGGCTCGGTGATGGACTACTTCGCCCCGCGCGTGAAGATCCGTCCCGATGGCACCGTCGACATGTCCGACGCCTACATGCAGGGCGTCGGCAGCTACGACAAGGTCGCCATTGAATGGGGCTACGGCAGCGACGCCCAGGCGGCCTCGACCGTCAAGCGGATGATCGCCAAGGGCATCGTTTGGGGAAGCTCCCAGGACGCCCGCTGGAGCTCCTATGACGACGGCCCCGACCCGGTGACCTGGCTGCGCGAGGTCATGCCGGTGCGCGACGCCCTGATGAAGCAGTTTGGTCCGCGCATGTTGCGCCCCGGCCAGCCGGTTTCGACCCTGGCCACCCGCTTCGCGCTCGTCTACGAATTCCACCAGTACGGCCTGCTGGCGGCCATCAACGTGATTGGCGGCGCCGAGATCCCGCCCTCGCTCGCCGGCGACGGCCAGAAGCCGGTGACGGTGTGGCCCGAGGCCGGCCAGCGCCAGGCGCTGCGGGAGGTGCTGGCCGCGCTGCAGCCGGCGGAGTTGGCTGTCCCACCCGCCCTCTGGAGCCAGTTGGCGCCGCTCGAAACCCGCAACAACGTCCTGCGGGTGGAACGCTTCCGCTCCTCCTCCGGCTACCTCTTCGATCCCTTCGATGGCGCTCGTGGGATTACCGATATTGTCGTGACCGGTCTGCTGGACCCCACCCGCCTCGAGCGCCTCGAAACCATCCGCGCCGAGGCGGCCGGCGGCAAGGGCCTGACCGCGGCTGAAGTGATCCAGGCACTCTTGCATCAGGCCTTCCCTCCCCAGCCTGCCTCCAGCCCCATGCAGAGCGTGGTGCAGGTCGAGGTGGCGGAAGGCATCATGGACCTGGCCGCGGATCACAACGCTCCGCAGCGCGTCTCCTCCGCCGCCTGGGCGGGTGTGGACAGCTTGCAAGCCCAACTGAAGCGCTCCCTCGCCCAGCAGCCGCAGGACGCCACCCTGCAACGCCTGCAGGCTGAAACCGATCGCTTCGTCCGCAACCCGCAGCAGTTCGCACCGCACCGCCTCCCCACTCCCGCGCCCACCGGCCCGCCGGTGGGTGGCGGTATGTAACCCCATGCGCGCTCGGCTGCCGTTCCGGCTTCTCGCAGTCGCGGGCATCGCCTGCCTCGGTCTGGGTGCGCAGCAAATCGAGTTGCACAGCGGCTGGGCCATCCAGTCCTCGGCCCGGGTTTCGGCCGCGCCCGCCGCGCTGGCCACCCCCGGCTTTGCCCAGCAGGGCTGGATGCCCGCCGCCGTTCCCACCACCGTCTTCGCCGCGCGCGTCGCCAACCACCTTGAACTCGACCCCGACTACGGCATGAACCTGCGTCAGGCCGCGGGCGTCTCCTATAAGATCGGCGCCAACTTCTCCCACGACGAGATTCCCGCCGACAGCCCCTACGCCGTCCCCTGGTGGTATCGCACCGAATTTACCCTGCCGGCCGCCTTCGCCGGCAAGACTCTGTGGCTCGACTTCCGCGGCATCAACTATCGCGCCAGTATCTGGCTCAACGGCAAACAGATCGCCGGTGAAGATCAGGTGCGCGGCACCTTCCGCCAGTTCGAGTTTGACGTCACCGGCATCGCCCACTCCGGCCGCAACGCCCTGGCCGTCGAGGTCTACGCTCCCCGCGTTCAGGACCTCGCCATCACTTTTGTGGACTGGAACCCCATGCCTCCCGACAAGGACATGGGCATCTGGGGCAAAGTCTTTCTCCGTGCCTCCGGCCCGGTGACGGTGCGCGACACCTGGGTGAAAACGCAACTCGACCTGCCCAGCCTGGCCAAGGCCCACCTCGCCATCTCCACCACCCTCACCAACGCCTCCGGTCAGCCCCAGCGCGGCCGCCTGGTTGGCTACATGGACTCCCGCCGCTTCACCCGCGCCATCACGCTGCCGCCCCACGCCCGGCAGGTGGTCACCGTTCCCCTGGAGGTTACCCACCCCCGCCTCTGGTGGCCGCAGGGCATGGGCACAGCCGCGTTGCACCATCTCTCGCTGGCGTTCCAGATCGGCGGCCGCGTCAGCGATCAATCGCGGCAGGATTTCGGCATGGATCAGATCACCGCCGAAAAGAACGACCAGGGATCCGAGCAGTTCTACGTTAACGGTAAAAAGGTCTTCGTCCGCGGCGGCGGCTGGACCCCCGACATGATGCTGCGTGACGGCCCGGCGAAGTGGGCCACCGACTTCCTCTATGCCCGCACCCTCGGCCTGAACACCATCCGGCTCGAAGGCAAGCTCATGGACGACGCCTTTTTCGACCTCGCCGATCGCAACGGCATCCTGATCATGGCCGGCTGGTGCTGCTGCGACCACTGGGAAGAGTGGTCGAAGTGGAAGGACGACGAAGGGGTGGTCGCCACCGCTTCCCTGCGCGACCAGGCTCTGCGGCTGCGCGGCCACGCCAGCGTGCTGGTGTGGCTGAACGGCAGCGACAATCCGCCGCCGGCTCAGGTCGAAACCGCCTACCTCGACGTCCTGCATCAGGCGCAGTGGCCCAAGCCCATCCTTTCGTCAGCTTCCGCCAAGCCGACCAAGGTCACGGGCGCGTCCGGCGTGAAGATGACCGGCCCCTACGATTACGTACCGCCCGTGTACTGGCTGGCCGAACCCGAGCACGGCGGCGCGCGCGGCTTCAACACCGAAACCAGCCCCGGGGCCGCCATCCCGCCGCTGGAGTCGCTCGGAAAGTTCATCCCCGCCGATCATCTATGGACCGGCACCGGCCCCGGCCAGGGCCCCGATGATCCCTACTGGAACTTCCACGCCGGCAGCGGCAACTTCTTGAACCTGCACCGCTATGAGGCCGCCCTCACCGCCCGCTATGGCGCGCCGGCGACGCTGCGCGACTTCGTCTGGGAGTCCCAGGCCAGCTCCTACGAGGGCGAGCGCGCCATGTTCGAGGCCTTCGGCCGCCGCCAGGGCGAAGCCACCGGCGTCATCCAATGGATGCTCAACAACGGCTGGCCATCCCTCATCTGGCACCTCTACGATTACTACCTGCGCCCCGGCGCCGGCTTCTACGGCGTTGAGCGCGCCAACGAGCCGCTGCACGTGCAGTACTCCGACTTCGACCGCGCCATCAGCGTCGTCAACCACGGCCTCGCTCCCTCTGGCAACCTGGTGGCCCATGCCCTGGTGGCGGACCTGTCCGGGAAGCCCCTCTACCGCCAGAGCCACACCGTGCGGGTGGGCCCGCAGTCCAGCGCCGATGCCTGGTCCCTGCCGCAGTTCCCCGGCACCACCTTCCTGGAATTGACGCTCACCCAGGGCAACCGCGCCGTCAGCCGCAATTTTTATTGGCTCTCCGCAAGGCCCGACGTTCTCAACGACAAGGCCGGCAACTGGTTCTACACGCCCGAGAGTTCCGCCGCCGATTTCTCCGCCCTCGACCACCTGCCGCCCGCCCAGGTCCGCGCCCAGGCGAGCTTCACCCACCATGGCGCCCAAGGCGCGGCTACGGTGCGCATTACCAATCAGGGATCAGGCGTGGCGCTGCTGGTGCGTCTGCGCATTTTGCGCGGACCCGGCGGAGCCGAAGTCCTGCCGGTCGAATGGCAGGACAACTACATCTCGCTAATGCCCGGAGAATCGCGCGTAGTAAGGGTTCAGTATCGCCTGCAGGATGTCAAACCAGCCGTCCCCACCCTGGCGGTGGATGGATGGAACGTCGCCTGGGTGCACTGAGCCGCCGCACCCCAGGCAAACCTCGCCCCATACCGGATCGCCCACCGGCCCGCTGAAGTCGCCGCTCCGCTGGTTGTGTTCGTAATTCTCCGGCGCTCCGGCGTGGTCGTCGTGGCCCTGCCCCTGGTCGCCAGCCGCCCGCACACCGAGCGCGTTGTAGTCGCTGGCCCAGCGGCTGTACACGTCCACGTCCCAGCCCCAGCGCAGCCGCAACCCGGCCTGACTGCCGCTCAGCGTGCCGCTCAGCTCCGCCACGCCGCGATCCGGCCAGTTGGCTGGCACCGGCACCGGAATCGCCACTCCCGTCAGGAACCCGCTTCCGCCGTCGTCATCGCTCGGATGCCCACCCGCCAGCGGCAGCGTTGTCTGCCAGGCGTTCGTGGTGGCGTCGTAGTGCGTGGTCGCCTGATGGGCGCTCGCCGAGAAGGTAATTACCGCGTCGGGCACCGCCAGCGTGGCTGGCCCATAGGTCAGCGTCGCGCCGGTCAGCGTCAGAATCGTCCCGTCGTGCGCCTCACCGCCGCGCAGCCAGGCCCGCAGCCACAGCGTGTCGCCGGTCCGCGCCTGCCGCAAATCCAGCCGGCGGTCCAGGCTGATCGTGCTCGCATAGGCCAGCTTCGAGCGGAAGCTCTGGCTCACCGGCGCCGCCGGCAGAAACCCGCCGTTGCCCGCCTGGCTGGCGGTCACGGTGATCGTCCCCGGCCCGTTTACCGTCAGCGTCGCACCGCTCACCGTCGCCGGCCCGCTCACCGTGTAACTCACCGGCAGACCCGAGCTGGCGGTCGCATTCAGTGTCACCACCTGCGCCGCTCCCGTCCAGGTCACATCGCTCAGCGGCCCGAAGGTGATGGTCTGCGGTTGCGGTCCCGCCCCCAGCACCGTCAGCACGCCCGGCACACCCACCATGACGTAGTTGGCCGCCGTCATCCCGGCCACGTTGACCAGAATGGGATACGTCCCCCCGGGGGAGGCTGAAGTCGCCGTCGTGCTCAGCACCGGCGTTCCCTGAACCACCTGCGGCTGGTCGCCGTTGAGCAGCCCCGCCAAATGATAGGTGAACGGGGGAACCGTGCCGCCCTGGTTCATGCCCGCATTGTTGGCGATCACCTGCACCGTCGCCGGCGTCACCGTAATCCAGACGCTCAGGTCCAGTCTGTTGTACTCGCCGGGCTGTGCCGGCGTGAACTCGGCCCCGATGTTCCAGTGGCCCGCCGGCGGAATCGTCGTCGCGCTGATCGGCGAGCCGTTGATCTTGTAGATCCACGTCCCCGCCACCGGCGTGGTCGCGTTCTCCACCCCTGTCATCGTCGGCCCGTAAAGGAAGGAGGTCGCCGGGTTCCAGGTGTAGCTGGGCGTCGCCGCCGTCACCACCAGGCTGAACTGCGTCGTCACCGCCGGCAGGTACAAACTGCTGCCCGCCTGATTGGCGCTGATCACCACCGTCCCCGTTCCGGTCAGGGTCAACGTGTTGCCGCTGAGTGTACCCGGCCCGCTCACCACTTGCAGCACCACCGGATTGCCCGACCCGCCGCCCGCCACCACCAGCGGAATCGGATTGGGCGTGAACGCCATCGTCCCCGTCGGCGACAGCGTGATCGTCTGCGGCCCCAGCACCCCGTTGCCGCTCACCGCGATGCTCTGCGTGGCGCTCGGCAGGTTTACCGCGTTGTCGCTGATCGTCGCCGCATCGCTCACCGGCCCCAGCGCCGTCGGCGCGAACGCCATGCTCAGGTTGCACTTCTGCCCCGGATTCAGCGTCCCGGTGCAGGTGCTCGCCTGGTTGGGGAACTTCGCCGCGAACTGCACCGCGTTGATGCCGAGCGGCTGGTTCCCCAGGCTCAGCACCGGCACCGTCTGCGTCGCCGCCGACTGCCCCACGCCCACGTTCCCGAACGCCAGCGCCGGCGGATGCACCGTGTCCAGCATGTAACTCAGCCCGTTGTAGGTGTCGCAGAAGTAGATGTTCCCCGCCCCGTCCAGCGCAATGGCGTCCGGATTGAACAGGTTCTTCGCCACCATGTAGGCGTCGGCCGGGTTATACGCGCCGCTCTCGTAGGGAACCACTTCGACCGCGTTGGCGTTCTCCAGCACCAGGTACAGGTTCCGCGCCGGATCCAGCACCAGATCCGCCGGCTGCCCCGTCAGGTCGGTCAGAACCGTCGTCTGCGCCGCCGAGTTGTAGCTGCCGTTCTGCAACGGGATGCGCACGATGCGCGCGTTCCCCCAGTCGGCCACCAGCAGGTCGCCGTTCACGTCCACCTTGATGCCCGAAGGCGCCGACAATCCCTGGCCAATGTAGATGGCCGCCGCCGGATTGGGCGTGCCGTTCTGGTTCGGCACCTCGATGATGCGGTTGTTGCCCCAGTCGCAGACGAACAGGTTCCCGGCGGCGTCCACCGCCAGCCCGGCGGGATTGAAGATCGTTGTGGGGTTGTTGTTGTCCACGTTCGACAGCAGCGTGATGTCGGGGCCGCCGTTGGCCGGCACCTCGATCAGCTGGTTCATGTTGTAGTCGGAGACGAACAGGTTTCCCGCTCCGTCGAAGGCCAGCCCGTCCACATACTCCAGGTCGCGCGCCACCACCGTCTGCTGCGCGGTGGAGGGCACGCCGTTCACCATCGGCATCTTCACCACCCGCCCCACGCTGCTGTCGGAGGGGTAGTCGGCCACATAGAGGTTGTTGTTGCCGTCAAACGCCAGCGCGTCCGGATAGCCGGTGAAGCTGCCGATCTGCGTCTGCGCGTGCGGAGCGAAATTGGCGCCCGCTCCCTGCCCGACGCCGCTCAGATAAATCGTCTGGGTGGTCCCGCTCGAGGTGGTCAGCACCACCGCGCCCAGCCGCCGTCCCAGCGCCTTCGGCTGAAAAATCACCGGTACGGTGCAGGTCGCCCCGGTGCTCTGCGCGCCCACGCATGTCGCCCCGCTCCCGGCCACAAAATCCAACCCCGTGGCTCCCTGGAACAACACCTGCACGCTCGCCACCTGCGTCGCCGCGCCAAATCCAAAAGTGACGTTCTGCGCCGTCGAGGCCGCTCCCACCGCCGTCGCCGGCAGCACGAAGCTCGCCTGCAGCACCTTGACCGCCGCCGTAGCCGCCGTCAGGCCGTTGCTGGTCGCCTTGACTGTGTATGTGCCCAGCGCCGCCAGGGTCGGCGTGGCGCTGAAGCTGGCTACCCCCGCCACCGCGGCCGCGCTGGTTGTGTAGCTGAAGCTGTTCGGCCCGGTGACCGATAGAGTTACTGTCGCTGTCGAACTCGTGACCAGGGTGGCGGTGGATGTCTGGACCTGTACGCTGAATGTGCCCAAGCCGCCGCTGTTATAGATGACGCCGGGCAGGCCGGAGAAGGCCAGCTGGCTGGCACCAGACGGGGTCGGCGCGGCTTGCGCGCCCACGATGAGCGCGCCGCACACCAACACCAACGCCTTCCATGTCTTGAGCGGGGGGAAGCTCAGGCGCATAGTACGCGATCCTCGAAAATGATCCATAACAGGTGACTATCGTCGCCTGTTCACTGAGACTTTAGCACAAAGTGGCCCCCTGAACCACCGCAGTCAACTGACCGGTCGGTTGGGGGCGAGGGGGGGGTCAGTTGATCTGGAAGGTGACTGTCACCA
>Ga0134126_10008248_pt1 | contig 13100 bp, 14 predicted proteins | sample KB31752_FD_96881 | JGI IMG/M metagenome (GOLD analysis project Ga0134126, IMG submission 96881) | Terrestrial soil microbial communities with excess Nitrogen fertilizer from Kellogg Biological Station, Michigan, USA - KB3-175-2 | ecosystem: Environmental > Terrestrial > Soil > Unclassified ...
CCAGATCCAGGATGAACACGTCGGGTCGGTTCTCGGCGCGGAGCAGATCAGCAGTCCTTCCAGGGTAGGGGTGCACGACCATCGGGACGGTCGCGCTGCTCTCGAGAATTTTCTGCAAGCCCAACCACACGAGACACTGACTGCTAAGAATCGCAATCGTAAGCGTTGGCATCGCGGCGCGGGACATACTGCCTCCTGGTTCAAGACTGAAGACTCGTTACTATTAAAACTATTCCCCTGAAGTTTCGGTCGTTCCGTGTTCGACCTCTGGCTACCCGTTATCGTATATCTTCCTGGTCACCTGTTCGGGAATGATTGTTTATTCTGAATAGGTGCAAATGATACTACCCATTAGTAGGGGATGCACAGTTGAACCCATCGCACATATCCAATTGGTTGAATACACTATCTTATTCTCATTTTTTGCCGGTCGTATAGCTCTCACGGGACCTATCAGTAAGGAAAACTTATGGATAGTCGCCATTACAGCCGTAAAAAGCGGATCGAATTGTTATGGGTAAATGGAGGCGAGAGCCATTGGAATAGAAACAATTTTGTTCCAACGTTTGATCGGGCACGGTGGTTCTCGCGACCAATCGTTCAGACAAATGTGCCGGTAGTGGGTACACGAAAACTCCACATTTATCGTATGGTTTAGTGGCATTAGGCCCTGGTACTACTAGAGACCTTAATTCCTGCTCCTTACGGCTGAACAGTCTATTTTTGTATGAAGAGTGGGACTCACGGGGCGAAGCTATGATCACTACTTGTGAAGAAGAGCGCGCCGAACTGTATGCGCAGGTCATGGTGTCGGAGGTAGCGCAGGAAACAGTCTCGAAGATTGATCGGCAATGGTATGCCCTCCAGACCCATTCCCGTCACGAGAAACAGGTTCGGGACCGACTGCTGGCAGTGGGGATAGAACCCTTGCTTCCATTGGGCAAGCAATGCCGCCAATGGTCCGACCGCAAAGTATGGACGATGCTTCCGCTATTTAGCGGCTATTGTTTTGCCAACTTTGCGTTAGCCAGAAGTCTTGCCGTTCTACAGACACCGGGTGTCGTTCGCATTGTCGGCACGTTGAGACCTGAACCTATTCCGACTGAAGAGATCGCCGTTCTCCAGCAAGTTTCGTCGGTCAACCCCGTGATGGAACCGTGCGGCTACCTGACTGAAGGCGCATGGGTTGAAGTGGTACGGGGTCCGCTTGTCGGCCTCCGCGGTCAACTCGTACGACGGGCGAATCACCATGGGTTGGTGATCCGCGCCTCCCTCCTGCAGCAAGCTGCGCTCATCCACATAGAAATCGACGAAGTTGCGCCCGTGCAGTGAACCTTCCTTCTTCCCCTCCACTCTTTCTACAAGTGTGGGACGACGACAGGGGAACTGGCAGTCATGTCCAAGCCACGCTTTACTCAAGATCAGATAAAAGCCATACTCTCGGAACTGGTCGCCGGTCGGATGGCCGGAGAGGTCTCACGGCGGCATAGGATTTCCATGAGCACCCTGTACCGGTGGCGGGAGAAGTTTGTCCATGAGCAACAACCGGATGATAAAGAGCGGTTACGTTCATTAGAGGATGAACATCGACGGCTGAAAAGGCAATTTGCCGAGCTCACACTTGATTACGCGACGCTTCGGGCAGCCCTGATCAGAGATGTGAGAGGAGACTGTTAGAGAGAATGGTGAGGGTTATCGCCAGGTGTAGGCATGGAGTGCGTACCTTACTCAGCTGGGTTCTTGTTGCCCCTGTCGTGCTCGGGGTGGTGGGATGCGCCGAAACGAGGGGGGATTACGAAGTCGACCTGATCGCGCCGTCTGAATTTCCCCTCGGGCCGGAGGACGTGCTGAAAGTGACGGTCTGGAAGAGTCAGGATCTATCGGGTGAGGTGACGATTCGTCCGGATGGCACGATCACTTTGCCGCTTATCGGGGATGTGCCGGCTGCCGGTTTTACTGCCAATGTTTTGGCGAAGCGCATCAGCGATCGGCTCACGGAATACATCTCAACACCAATTGTCACGGTCCAAGTCAAGGAGGTCAACAGCTATTTCATCTATGTCTTAGGAGAAGTCGTGAAGCCGGGGAAGTATCCACTGAAGTCCTATGCCAACGTGGTGCAAGGTATTTCGTTGGCCGGAGGCTTCGCGCCCTTTGCGAGCAAGAACAAGATCAAGGTGTTGCGCAATGTGAGTGCTGGTTCCGAAGGGCATGAAAAGAAACGTCAGATCGAAATTCCGGTGCACTATGACGATATTCTAAAGGGCACCGCCGTCCCGGGAAATTTCTTTCTGCGGAGCGGCGATGTCATCGTGGTGCCGTAGTTGAGTGGAAGATGGCTACTTGCGCATGTAGCAAGCATCATTCTTGGAATGGGCTTTGGATTGTGTTCGCTAAGTCAGGCACAGATGGGTGGAATGGGTGGTGGGATGAGCGGAGGAATGCCGACTGTTCCAGGAACAGCGTTTGGAGGGGCGACTGATCCCAGTTCGATGCAAACCGTGAATGGGTTGCGCGTTGTTCCCTCGGTCCAAGTTTCTGAACGATACGACAGCAATGTGTTTTTTGCGCCGAAAAGCCTGCTTCAGGGAGCAACCCCAGAGGATCTTGTCACGACAGTCGTGCCCCAAATCAGAGGGTTATATGCCGATAGTGAAAAACTGGTGAAGATGAACGCGGCAGTGGGAGCAGTCGGCAGTTATTACGCGAACAATACTGGACTGAGTTATGTGGGCGTGAATGCCGGTGCGGGTCTAGACATGAGCGATCTGGTGAGTCGATGGAGGCCGGGGGCAAAGTGGACGGTGTCCGAGACGTATTTTCACAGTCCTCAGCCCCCCGCATTTCTTCAAGGAGGCCCACTCGGGGAACAGGCCAATCCGTTGGTGGCGGGTTTTCAGGCAACCCGCACTAATACAAGTTCCAACAGCGTCAGCACCACGTTCGAGTTTCCGCTCTCCAGGACTGTCAATTTGACCGGGAGCTATACGAACAGTTTTATCCGCTATGGAGCATCGAAAGTCCCGCGGGCCGGGACCTTGATCAGCCAAGACCGTCAAGGCTACACCACTGGTGTCTCAGTGCAGACCTCCGTTCATGACACCGTGACGGTAGACTTCACGGGTAGCGAATTTGACCAAGGCAGACTGGGGACATTTAGCGCAAGGGGCGGTGTCATAGGCTGGACTCACGCGCTTTCGCCTGCAGTCAGTTTCAACGCTGTCGGTGGCGCGCAGATGCTGTCGGGGGAATCCAATGGGGTGCAGTTCTCGGTGATTGCACCACTCGGCAGTCTCGCCATCTCCTGGAATGATCCGACAACGTCGATGACGCTCGCCTACCGGTCCGGTATTACTCCGTCGTTTCAGTTCCGAGGCGGGGCGATGCTCAACCACACAGTGTCGTTCAACCTGACTCAGAAGACTCCGATCCGTGACGTGGTCGGTCTGTTCTCAGCGAACTATAGCGTGGCCAACCAGTATGGGTCGAATTCTGGAGGTGGCCTCTCCTGGACCACCGTGGGAGGAACGGCTGGTTTGCTGTATCAAGTCACTCAAAAGCTGTTTCTCACGCTGACCTACAACTATCAAAACGTTGATAGAGTATTCAGTGGGGAGCATTTTGCTTACGACAAGCACGTTGTCCAGCTGAGTCTAGCTCAGGCATTCTACTGAGGAACGGCAAGATCGCTCACATGCAATCGCTGACTCAAGAAGATCTGATTCGGATACCGCTGAAGAGAAAGTGGTGGATTGTTCTCAGTATCGCTGTGTGCCTGCCTCTGGCCTACGGAGTGTGGAAGATTTTTCCGAAGACATATAAGTCCACGGTCATTGTGACGATCGATAGCCCGAAAGTGGCGAAGGATTACGTGAAAGGCCTGGGAGGGGCAGAGGGAAGAGGGTTCGAAGATCCAACGACTGTTGCCATGCAACAGGTACAGCTTGCCCTTACGAATAAATCCGTGTTGCTGCCCATCATCGAGAATATGAATCCGTATCCGGGCAGCGGAGATGCCACAGCGGAGTCCTTGATGAAGCGTCTCCGAAAGGCCATTACCGTCGCAAAGCCAAGAGACGGCATCGGCATAGGGATTTCTTACCAACACTCCGATCCTCATGTGGCCCAAGCCGTCGCGGCTCTTCTCGTCACCAAGCTGCAGGAGGACAATGCGAAGCGCCGAGAAGGGCTGATAGAGACGACCACCGAGTTTCTGTCTGTTGAGCTGGATCGAGTCAAGGAGGAACTGGAGACCAAGGAACAGGCGATTTCGGAGTTTAAAAAGGCGCATATCGGAGAATTGCCGGGCCAGATGGAGGCGAACCTGCGCACGCTCGATCGGTTGCAGACCGATCTTACGACTTCCAGTGAATCCTTGAATAAGGCTGGTGAACGGCTTACAGCTTTGGAAAAAGCGATCAGGGAATTCTCGGATCTCGAGTCAACCGACGAAGTCCCCATTGGGAAGAGCGAGCGAATGGGTAACACCAAGCCTCTCAGCCGTCGCGGCGCCAGATTAGAGGAATTGAAGCAAAAGCTGAATGAACTCTTGGGAATCTACAAGGAGAACTATCCGGACGTGATGCACCTCCGAGAGGAAATTCGCCGGTTGGAGTCCGATTCACGACTGGGTGATAGTGATCAACCGGGTGTGGATGGGACGGCAGACGAGCGAGTTGAGAACGGTGGCAGGGCTGTCCGTAAGCCGATCGATCCATTCTTTAGAGAACTGACGAAGGAGCGCAATGAGGTAAAGAGTGAGATGGCCTTCCTCAAGGAAAAGCAGGCCAATACCGTTCGGCTGATCAAGGAGCTTGAAGCCCATGTCCAACGTATGCCCGCTGCAGAACAACGTCTCGCAATCCTAGTCCGAGACTATGAAAACCTCCAGAAGGGGTATCAATCTCTCCTGGATAAGCGGACAAATGCCAGAATTTTGGGGAATTATGAGAGCCGTCAGTTTGGAGAGCAGTATCGAATCATAGAGCCGGCAAACGTCCCCTATGGCGAGGAACCACCAGCACTTGTCCATTTTCTGTTTGGAGGGCTTGTGATGGGCTGTGCCGTCGGTTTGGGAGGAGCCATTGGGGTGGAGTTTTTGAAACCCGGGTTCCGCCGCCCGGAAGAAGTCGAAAGCTATCTTGACCTTTCCGTCATCGCGTCAATCCCTCCTTTCGATACCGGGATGATCGGAATGGGTTCGACGCGGTCACGCGCGCTACTCACTGGACCAAGAACCGGTGTCGGGATTCCTGGGCCTGCTCTATCACGATATGGGTATGGAAGGAAGCGGGTGGGTGACGGATCCGGTACCAAGAGCGCGACCGTCACGGGTCTATCCCAAGAGGTGCATTTGATCGCAAAATGGAGGCCGCACTCCATCATTGCTGAGCAATACCGAGTGGCGTCGACACGACTTCTGTTGATGACGGCTGAAAGGGAGAATGTGGTCACTCTTGTGGCCAGCAGCATTATGGGGGAGGGCAAAACGACAACGGCAGTCAATCTTGCCTATGTTCTGGCCCACGACCTGAGGAAATCTACTCTCCTGATCGATTGCGATTTCAAACGCCCCATGGTGCACGAATATATGGATATTCCGGTCGAGCCAGGTCTCAGTGAGGCCAAGCAAGGGGAAGACATCCTTGAGAATTGTATTCATCCCTACGATGGTATCCCTCTCTCGATTTTGCCATGTGGGGATCCCAAAGTTAGGCCTACCAGTATTTCCGGGATTCAGTATGTGAAACAGATCTTGCCGGAGCTGAGAGCCCGCTACGACCATGTAATTTTGGATGGACCGCCTGTGTTGACGCTCGCGGACGTCAACGTGCTCGGTAGTCTGGCGGATCAGGTGATCTTTGTGGTGCGAGCGGGCTTGACGAGTCAGGAGATGGTACGTAAGGCGGTGAAACAGCTCAGTATCGATAGTGATGCCATCGGAATTGTCTTGACGCGGGTGGAAACGGATTTTACACCCTATCTCATGTACGAAACTAGTTGAACCATGCGTATTCACGGTTGAAGGACGACGCCTGCGCCAGGGCGAAGACTTCTGCAGGCGTCCGATAGACGAAGCATTTCCGCCGTCTCTTATTCAATGCCTCGACCAACCGCTGCAAGATGTCGCGCAATGATCGTCGAAATCCTCATAGGTCTGGGCAGATAATCGCGTAACAACCTGAAGTCGCCTGCCTCCCTCGGTCGAACAGCCGCCAACACTGTTTCTCCGCAACCACCGTATTGCACTTGGAGTTAGAATTCATGCCGTTCAGAACGGTTGAAGTGATGAGAGATGAGGCTGCAGTGGAGCAGAGGTTGCAATTGTGCCGCTTCACGGAGGACGTGTATCCGACGTGGGACATACTCAACGCACTGACTTTCAGAAGGCGGATGCTCATTTTGGGGGCAGGGAAGCTTGCCGGCGAACTCAGTCGAGCCGTACTTTCGCAACGCTTTGGCCTGGTGGAAATTATTGGAGCTCTTGTTGGGGAAAATGAGCGATTGGAGTGGAGCCCAAGCATACCCGGCGTAATCGGCACTCATGGACAGTTGGCGCAGATGGTAGAAGAACTGAGAGTGGATACCATCGTGGTCTGTCTTGAAGATCGTCGCTCAGTATTGCCGGTTGAACGGCTCCTCGATATGAAGGCGATGGGAATAGACGTTCTTGACGGGCATCAATTGTTCGAGGAAGTCTCAGGCCGCCTCTCGGTCGAATCGCTTCGCCCGAGCGCCGTGATCTTTTCGACTGGTTTTAAGCAACGCATGGTCTCCCGTGTCGTGAAGCGTTTCGTTGATCTACTGGTTTCAATCAGCGGTTTGGTGATACTGTCGCCGCTCTTTTTGCTCGTTGCGTTACTGATCAAGTTCGATTCGGCGGGACCGGTCATTTATCGCCAAACCCGTGTCGGGTTGCGCGGACGATCCTTTCTCATCTGGAAGTTTCGATCCATGCGGCAAGATGCGGAAATGGCGGGGCCTCAATGGGCTCAAGCGGACGATCCTCGGATCTCCCGTGTCGGGCGGTGGTTGCGAAAGACTCGCATGGATGAGTTTCCGCAGCTGATCAACGTATTAAAAGGGGAAATGAGTCTTGTCGGGCCGCGCCCCGAGCGACCGGTGTTCGTGCAAGACTTGCGAAAAATCATTCCCTATTATGATTTGAGACACACGGTACGACCCGGCATCACGGGCTGGGCGCAGGTTAAATTTCGCTATGGCGCTTCTGCGGAGGATGCCCATATGAAGCTGCAATATGACCTCTACTACGTCAAGCGGTTATCGTTCGCGCTCGACATGAGAGTTCTCGTGCAGACGATGCAAGTGATGTTGGTTGGGGAAGGAGCGCGGTAATGGCTTCCAGTCGGCAGAGTCAAGAGACGAGCATGCGACATGTCCTCTCGTTTGATGTGGAGGAGCATTTTCAGGTATCGGCCTTTTGGTCCGACGCGAGAAGGCAACAATGGGATCGATTGGAAAGTCGCGTGGAGCAGAATACTCTCCGGCTTGCGGAGTTGCTGGCGCACTGTGAGACAAAGGCTACATTTTTTGTTCTGGGATGGGTAGCCGAACGGCATCCGGGGTTGGTCAAAGCATTGGCGAAACAGGGGCATGAGATTGCATCGCATGGGTACGGGCATGAGTTGGTCACCAACCAAACAGACCGTGAGTTTCGGGACGACGTGAGGCGATCAAAGCGCATTTTGGAAGATTTGACGGGAGAGATGGTATTCGGCTATCGGGCGCCCAGCTTCTCGATCACTGATCGGACTCCATGGGCGTTGGCGACTTTGGTCGAAGAAGGCTATCTCTACGACTCCAGTCTCTATGGTCGATTCCAACGTTTGGAGAAAGTCGGAAGGAAGAGAGATGTGCGCGAGATTGTCACGACGGCCGGAAACATTTTTGAAGTGGCGCTGCCTACAGCAAACCTATGCGGCATTCAGCTCCCTATTGCTGGGGGAGGGTACTTTCGCCTCATCCCCTATTCCGCTACGAGGATCTTCTTGAGACAGCTTGAGAAAGCAGGTACCCAGCTCGTCATGTATCTGCATCCCTGGGAGATTGATCCGGATCAACCTCGAATGGACGGGCCACTGGTTTCGAGGTTCCGTCACTATTTGAACCTCAGGAGGACCGAGCATCGACTTCAATATCTCTTACGTGATTTCTCGTTCGCTCCTGTAGTGGAAATAGTTCAGCCGATCCGCGAAATGGTCCAAGCGCGGGCGTCGAGGGGCACGGCTGCATGTGCAGTGTCTGGATGAGTTGCCGATGTTCGGATTAGATGCGGTCTTTGGGAGGAAATGAGCGGGGCGCAGCGCTGAGTTGTTGTTGCCGTAGGTGCTGACTTCTGAGTCATATCGGATATGACTCAGAATAACTGTTGACGTGAGCAAGACGATAGGGAGGAGAGCTGTGAAGCTACGAGCAGGGGACCTGGTTGAGGTGAAGAGCAAGGACGAAATCCTGGCCACATTGGACGAGCAAGGCGCATTGGACCAGCTCCCTTTTATGCTGGAGATGCTCCAATATTGCGGGAAACAATTGAAGGTGTTCAAGCGAGTGCACGAGTGCACAAGACTTGCGACACGATTGAATATACGGGATCGAGATGGATGAAAAACGCAGTGCATCTGGAGGGAGTTCGATGTGATGGCTCGTCTCATGGCGGTTGCCAAGCCGGATGCCTGATGTTTTGGAAAGAATCCTGGCTTCGGCGAGCGGGGGTCAATCCAGAGACTCTAGAATTCGGAGGCAAAGAAAGATCCCCTCATTCTTGTACGCAGGAAGCTTTGGCCAAAGCTACGCGTAGAAGCGATAATAGTTCTGAGTCCTCTCAAAATGAAACGTTTTCGTGCCAAACGACCGAACTCTTATGCGCAACGAGCGTGCTGCATTGGTGGGATGTGCGTCAGTATGTGGAAGACGTGTGGTCAGGCAATGCCACAATCGGCCAAGTTGTTAAAACTTTTTTGTTTTGGATCTTTACGAAAACGTTGAGAATCACTGCGCACAAACTCCAGCTGAGGACCTATAACAAGATTCAAAGTATGAGAGGAGGTACTCCATATCCGTTCTTTGAGGGTGCATTAGAACAAAAAACTCCTTCAGAGACCTTGAGCCTTAAGCCCGGAGAATATGTTCAGGTGAAGCCGCTCGACGAAATTATTCTAACTATAAATAAGCGTAACCGCAATCGAGGATTATCATTTGATTGCGAAATGGTGAAGTATTGCGGCGGAAAATTCAAAGTTCTTCAGCGCGTTGAACAGATCATCGACGAAAAGACGGGAAGAATGATGAAACTTCCGAATGACTGTGTCAGTTTGGATAATGTGTTTTGCGCCGGTGAGTATAGTAGGAAGAGATATCTTTGTCCAAGAAGCATCTACTCATTCTGGAGAGAAATTTGGCTGACACGTGTTGAGCGGTGAACCATTGTGAATCATGTTTTGTTAGTTGCTATCTACGCACTGCAGATCTCATCAGCGATTCTGGCTGTCGGTCTTTTTAAGAAAGGAGACCAGCCGCTCAATGTGTTTTTATGGACAACATCAGGGCAAGTGGTTCTCTTTGGCCTGACGGTTTGGGGGATCTCTGTTGCCAGTATAGTATTTCAGTATATGAAGAGTCGACAGACAAGAATTAGTGCATTTCGAGTAACCACAGCTATTGGTGTGATGCCTATTATGATTGCGTGGTTGACGGCAGAGGTCTCGATTCGGTTGCTGTCAACTTCAAGCGCGTACGGAGAAACCGTCCTGGGTCTTCATTTACGCCCTAGGGTTTGGGAGGATCAGATTGAACGCAGTAAGGAGATCCTCAAGAGGCTGTCAGAAGGAGAGGGATATCTCCAACATGACAAGGGCTTGGGTTGGAGTATTAGGCCAAACCATCAGAGCGCTGACGGGATGTATTCAAGTAGTGAAGAAGGGATCCGTAGTCCAAGACCCTATCTTTCAATGGTCACGCAAGAATCTGGAGGTCGAATAGCGCTCGTTGGTGATTCCTTCACGTTTGGAGAAGAAGTAAGGTATGAAGAAACGTGGGCATACTTCCTCAGCCAATACTTAGAGGGTGAACGCCAGGTTCTCAATTATGGAGTTCCAGGTTACGGGCTGGACCAAGCATACTTGAGGTACCTTCGGGATGTGCGCCCATTGCACGCAGATATTGTCGTACTTGGTGTAATCAGTCACGATATCGAACGTACTATGACCGTGTATAACTTCATCAGTTTTCCTGAGTGGGGTTTCCCCTTTGCCAAACCGAGGTTCACATTTAATACGGATGAATTGGTCGTTTTGAATTCTCCAGTACCCAGTCCGGAAGTGATAATTAAATCGAACTCCATCGAAGAACTGCCATTTATTGCATATGACAGAGGTTTTAATAAAGCGGAGTGGGAGAGGACCTGGTTGGATGTCTCCTATCTATTTCGTTTTATGACGTCAAAATTCCCTCGGTGGCCTGTTCGGAAAGCGGAAATTTCTGATGACACGCGGCTCTTTCTTAATAGCGCCATTATGGTCAAAATCGTCAATGCGATCAAAGAAGATGGGTCACTTCCTGTGGTGGTGTATTTCCCGACTCATGGTACGTTTCTCCGTATGTCGTCGGAGAAGATGGTGAACCGCCAAGAGTTAGCCTTAGATGTACTAGAACAATCGCGCGTTCAGTATACAGATCTTACCTCATGCGTGATGCACGTGCGCGACTCCGAGAGATTTGTCACAAGCACTCACCATTATTCACCACAAACGAATAAGCGGGTGGCTAAATGTATCGCCGAGGATATCGCAGACATGGGATCTGGATCCACAGAGCTGAGAGGATCTTCGAGAGAAGCCTCCTTTACACGTTCATAGAAGGGTTAGGTAAAGGATTGTATTGCGCGTATTGAGATTCAGAGAGAGGCTCGTGAAGTTTGGCTGTAACCTCAGCATTCGCAAAATCTCCCGATAAACCTAGAACATATCAGACCTTCCTAAGGTCCTGAAGTGAAGTAGAAAAGCAGATGGGATGCCATCTGAAAAGAAGGAATCGGCCACATGGAAACCAAAAGTTGTTTGTTCTGTGGATCGCCATTGAGGAATACATTTGTGGATCTTGGGATGCATCCCCTTTGTGAAAACTATGTCAGTGAAGAGAGGCTCAATCAAATGGAGCCCTTTTATCCGCTACACGTGTATGTTTGTGAGAAATGCTTCCTCGTGCAGTTACATGAATATGTCAGCCCTGCCGAGATCTTTACCGAATATGCATATTTCTCTTCTTACGCGGATAGTTGGGTGCAGCATGCGAAACGATATACGGAAATGATCATTGGACGCCTGGGTTTGACGGAAAAGAGTTTCGTCGTCGAGCTAGCCAGCAATGACGGCTACTTGCTACAACACTTCGTAGCCGAGAGAATACCTGCCTTGGGAATCGAGCCGGCAGTCAACGTGGCCGAGGCGGCGAGGAAAAAGAATGTGCCCACGTTGGTGAAATTCTTCGGGCGAAGCACGGCGAAAGAGTTGGTCGTCGAAAGAGGGACGGCAGACCTTGTATTGGGAAACAATGTGCTGGCCCAGGTTCCCGACATCAATGACTTTGTCGGAGGGATCAAAATTTTGTTGGCATCTCGTGGTACCGTGACCATCGAGTTCCCTCATCTGATGAGATTGATGCAAGAGAATCAGTTCGATACTATCTACCATGAGCACTTCTTTTACTTTTCCCTCATGAGTGCCGAACGAGTCTTTGGGGCTCATGGACTCACACTGTTCGACGTGGAAGAACTGCCGACGCACGGAGGGTCCCTTCGGATCTATGGGCGTCATGCCGATGACGAAACACAGCCTGCCACGGAACGGTATCGGGAGCTGATGGGGCGAGAGAAAGCGGCCGGCTTCGATCGACCGGAAACCTATGCGCTCTTCGGCGAGCAGGTGAAGGAGACGAAGAGGAAGTTTCTTGAATTCCTGATCGAAGCCAAACGGAAAGGGAAAACGATTGCAGGATATGGGGCGCCAGGAAAAGGCAATACCCTCCTCAACTATTGCGGCGTGCGCAGCGATTTTATTGACTATACCGTTGACCGTAATACGTATAAGCAAGGCAAGTTCCTCCCCGGTACGCACATTCCGATTTTCCAGCCGGAAAAGATCAGAGAAACTAAGCCGGACTACGTGTTGATTTTGCCCTGGAATATTAAGGACGAAATCATGAGTCAGGTCGGCTATATTCGCGAGTGGGGAGGACAGTTTGTCGTTCCGATTCCAGAAGTTCGCGTCTATTCCTGAGCGTGAGATCTCGTGATGATCTTTTTGGAAACGCCTCTCCAGGGGGCATATGTGATCGAGGTCGAGAAGCTTGAAGATGAACGAGGCTTTTTCGGTCGTTCGTGGTGCGCGAAGGAGTTTGCCGCCAAGGGTCTCGATCCCCATCTCGTCCAGTGCAATGTGTCCTTCAATAAACGGAAGGGAACGTTGAGAGGCCTTCACTACCAGATCCCTCCGCACGCCGAGGTAAAGCTGGTCCGTTGTACAAAGGGATTTCTCTTCGATGTGATCGTTGATCTTCGGAAAGATTCACCCACATTTCTAAAGTGGGTTGGGATCGAGCTGACCGCTACCAATCATAGAATGCTCTATATTCCAAAACTCTTTGCCCACGGGTTCCAGACACTTGAAGACAATACCGAGATCTTTTATCAGATGTCGGAATTCTATGAGCCGGCTGCTTCCAAGGGTTTACGGTGGAATGATCCAAGACTGGGCATCAACTGGCCGGACATCGGTGGAGTCATGTCGCAAAAAGACCAAGCGTATCTCAATCTTGAGGCCGGTTTTGTCGGCTTGTAAATCTACATCTTTCGTTCCGTACAATTCTCTAAATGAACATGGTGCTTCTCTGGAGGGCACTCTCTCAGGCGGTAGCAACTCACTGTTAGATGTTTCTGATGGCTCTTGAAGAGGAATGGTGATGGTGACCTTCCCCCATTTGTTACACCACCGCCAACGAAGTTGACTTCTGTGCCACGCGAGCCCCGTCCTGATAGGTGTTGATGAACTCCTGGGGTGTCACATCCCCAATGGAGCTGTGCGTCC